>Ga0210074_1000044_pt1 | contig 54290 bp, 31 predicted proteins | sample China_Galinas_Co_FD_184860 | JGI IMG/M metagenome (GOLD analysis project Ga0210074, IMG submission 184860) | Wetland microbial communities from San Francisco Bay, California, USA, that impact long-term carbon sequestration -... | ecosystem: Environmental > Aquatic > Marine > Wetlands ... | reverse complement strand
CAAGGCCGGGGCGGCCCTCGCGGCAGGAAGCGCGGCCTCGATGTTCGGCGCACGCCTGGCCAGCGCCCGTCAGGACGGCAGGCGCCCCAGCATTCTGCCCCCGAACGCTCAGGACTTGGCGTCTCCCATGGCCGACGAGGAGATCCTCGACATTCAATACGAGCTCGACAACTTCGAGCCCGGTGACACTTCGGGGGTCGAGCCCATCGATCCCACCCAGGACCTCGAGGTGACTGCGGTCGACTTTACCCAGGGCATGTCCAGGAGCATCGGAGCCCTGATCTACCTCGACGCCGATGTCAAGCTTGGCTTCCTCTCTCAACTGCAGACGATCGAGCAGGCCGTGGTCGATGGCGACGCGGGCCTGGCGACGACCGAGCTCCAGGTCCTGAGGGGCATGGTGGTGGCCAACGCGGATCAACTCGATCTCGCGGCCGGCGCGTTCTACTTCGCGGAGATCACGAGCTTCAGCCAGATCATTCTCGTGCAGGTCGACTTCCTGCTGAGTCTCGGCATCGAGCTCATCGGGGTCATCTACGTCTTCCCGTCCGGCCTGCTGATCAAGATCTTCGACGTCTTCGAGCAGTACAAGGTCTGCCTGACGGTGACCCAGATCATCGAGCTCGACTTCTACCTGCGGATCTGGATCGTCGTCCTGGCGATTCGGTTCCGGCTCTTCCCCGGGCTCCGGATCTCGATCGACATCCTGATCATCATGATCTCGATCTGCCTGCGGATCACCATCGTCCAGACCTTCAAGATCTGCGTGACGAGCACCCGCCATTACCTGCTCCTGGTTTCTTGTTGATCGGGAGGCTTGGACAGGGCATCGGTCGGCATCCAGGCCTGGACCACCGATGCCCTGTTCGGGCCGATCAGGGAAGAGTCATTCGGAGCTGGCTCGGGAGCGGCGTTCGACGTTGCCGTGGCGCCGGCCCTCTGGCTGATGAAAGACCGGAGTCGGGAGCCTCTGCGCAGACTCCCAGGCCCTTCGAAGAGAGCAGCTTGTCGGGGCCAAGGCTTCCCATCGCCAGGCTGGCGATCCTGCCAGCGGCGAACGATCCGCCGGATCTTGATTTAGAAAACTCCGGCTGACTTCCAGCAAGAAATTGTCAATGATTCCTCAGTTCTCCCGCGGCCGGGACTTGTCGGGGAACGGCGGCTGCTGTGGCGGCTGGACCGGTTCCTGGGCGATCTCTTTTTGGAGCAGCTCGATGGCCGCTTCGAGCTGGGCGTCCTGCCCCTCGAAGGTCGCGTGGGGCGGGTTGTCGACCACGACGTCGGGGTCGACGCCGTGTCCTTCGATGAGCCAGTCCCCCTCGGGGCCGTAGACCCCGAACTCGGCGGCCGTGGCGATGCCGCCATCCTTCAGGTAGTTGCTCGAGGTGAGCCAGACCTCGCCTCCCCAGGTGCGAGTGCCGAGGACCTTCCCCAGGTGGAGGCGCCGGAAGCCTTCGGTGAAGGCCTCGCCGTCGGAGGCGGTCCAGGCGTCGCAGAGCACGACCATGTGACCGCGGAAGCCGTACTGCATGTTCCACAGGGGGCTCTTGCCCACCGGCTGGGTCCAGTACATCCACACCTTGCGCAGCAGGGACGACAGGATCCAACTGTCGATGTTGCCGCCGCGGTTGTGGCGCACGTCGATGATCAACCCCTTGCGGTTGAATGCCGGGTAGTAGCCTTCGGCCCACTCGCTGAAGTTGCCCGCGCCCATGGCCCGGAGGTGCACGTAGCCCAGCGCCCCGTCGCCCGCTTCCTCCACCCTGCGGCGGCGGCTCTCCTCCCACTCCGTGTAGCGCAGGTCGGCGTCCTCGCGCTGTGAGATCGGCTCCGCGATGACGTCCTTCTCCCCGCCGCCGGCCTGCTGGACGTGCAGCAGGACCTGGCGCCTGGCCTGGTTGCGCAGCAGGGCGCCGAGCGCCGGTGCCTCCAGGGTGGGCTCACCGTTGATCTGGGTGATGACGTCCCCTTCGTGGACGTCCACGGCCGGCTGGGAGAGGGGGCTCCCCTCGCTGGGGTGGTCGGGATCCCCCTGGAAGACGTGCTCCACCCGCCAGCCCCCGGCTTCCCGGTCGCGGGTGAACCGGGCACCCAACGAGCCCACGGCGATGTCGTCGGGCCCTTGCCGCATGTCCCCGCCACGCACGAAGGTGTGGAGGGTGGAGAGCTCCGAGACCATCTGCGCCACCAGGTCCGAGAGCTCGGCGCGCGAGGTGACCCGGGCGACCAGCGGCGCGTACTTCTCGCGCATCGCCGGCCAGTCGACCCCGACCATGTGGCGGTCGTAGAAGTAGTCGCGCTCCAGGCGCCAGGCGTCGGTGAACATCTGCTGCCACTCCTCGCGGGGCTCGAGGGAGAGCTTCCAGTCGGAGAGGTCGAGAGCGGCCTTGCTGAGATCGGCCTGTCCGGGGCCGGCTCCGCCGGGGCTGGGTCGACCGGGCCCGGCCTGGCCGTCCTCCTGCGGCGCGGCGTCGAGGACGAAGAGCTTCTTCTCGCGCCGGACCAGGAGCGCCGTGCCGTCGCCCGACAGCTCGTAGTCCTCGACCTTGGGGACGATGGTCTTCACCTCGCGGTCGCGGTTCTTGACCGGCAGCGCCTCGAGGTCCCAGGTCTCGTCGCCGGCGCTCTGGGAGAGGAAGTAGAGGGCCTTCCCGGTCACCGCCAGCCCCCGGTAGTTGCCGGGGTCCACCGGGACCTTCTGCAGCCGGCCTTCGAGACCGTCGAGGACGACCTCGACCTCCGGCGGCGGGGCTCCTTGTTTGGCGGCCCCCTGCTTCCCCTTCTCGGCGGCGCCGCCACCTTCCTCGTCCGTCTGGTCGGAAGGGGGGTGGAGCTCGTCGTCGGGGGCGAACGGGGAGCGCTCCCCGGGGGCCAGAGCCAGGGCGAAGATCTCGCTCTTCTTGTCGAGGAACGGCTCGGGAGCGTACGACCCCCAGACGCCCTGCACCACCGACTCCAGGTGGCGGTCGGAGAGCAGGTAGAGCCACTTGCCGTCCGGGCTCCACGCCGGGCTGTAGCTGTCGAAGTGGTCGGTGGTCACCAGCGTCGCCTGGCCGCTGGTCACGCTGTAGAGCTTGATCTGGCTGAAGAGGTTGCCGGCGGTGGCGACGTAGGCCAGCCACTTGCCGTCGGGCGACCAGGCGAGGTCGCTGAACCGGCTGACCTCGCTGGCGTCGATCTGCCGGTTCCGCCCGGTCTCGGTGTCATAGACGAAGAGGCGCTGCGCCTTGTCGTCGTGGGCGATGTCGCGGCCGTCGGGGGAGGGGACGGCCTCCCAGCGCAGGATGTCGCCATCGGTGGTCCACTGCGCCGGGGCACCCACGCCGTTGGCGGGGAGGCGCCACAGCTCCACCTCACCCGACTCGTCGGAGAGGACCACGAGCGCCTTGCCGTCCGGCATGAACCGGGCATTGCGGTAGCGCACGCCGGGCCGGCGGCCGGCCTCGGTCAGGCGGCCCTGGTGCCGCGGCACGACGAAGACCTGGCCGCGGGCGGTGAGCGCCACCCGTTCGCCGTCGGCCGAGATGTGCGCCGCGGTCAGGTACTCCATGGGCTCGTCCACCCAGTGCTCGCGGGTCTGGTCGAGGTCGGAGCGGAGCGTGATGGGGATCTTGTGGTCCGACTGCGTGGCGGCGTCGTACAGCCAGAGGTCGGCGCCCAGCTGGTAGACCACCCGGCCGGCGTCGAGGGAGGGATCGTGGACGTCCCACCCCTGGTGGTGCGTGAGCTGCTGGAGGTCGCCGCCGTCCGGGGTCATGGACCACAGGTTCATGGTCCCGTCGCGGTCGGAGACGAAGTAGATCCGGCCCTGCCACCACATGGGGTGGCGGCTGGTGCCCGGGAAGTCGGACGTCAGAGGCGTCGCTTCCGCCGCGCCGCGGGGGAGCTTCCAGATCGACTGTGCCGTGCCGCCCTCGTAGCGCTTGGTATGGCTGGGCTGGGCCCAGTAGCGGGTGAAGAACAGGGTCTTCCCCGCCTCGTCGTAGCTGCCGTCGGCGGCGCCGAAGAGGGGCACGAAGGTGGGCTGCGCCGCATCGACGGAGACGTCCAGCCGCGCCAGCTCGACGCCGGGCAGGGTGCTGTCAGCCATGGTGGCGTAGAGCAGCTGGCCATCGGGAGCCCAGCCGGTGGTGCGCAAGTAGTTGGAGCTACCCCAGGTGCGGCGGGTGGGCAGGCCACCTTGAAGGGGCATGGTGTAGACCTCGCGCGGCCCCTCGTAGGTGGCGGTGAAGGCCACGGTCTCACCGTCTGGCGAGACGACCGGGTGCTCCTCCTCGCCGGGGTGGGAGGTCAGACGGACCGCCTCGCCGCCGGCGGCCGGCACCCGCCACAGGTCGCCCTCGGCGACGAACACCACGGTGTCGCCGTGGAGAGCCGGCTGGCGGTAGTAGCCGACGGGGGCTTCAGAGGGTGTCGCGTGGACGGCCGGGGGGATCGCCAGGAGTGCGAGGACGAAGAGGGAGATGACCTTCACTCGAGGGTTGATTCGCATGATGCCTCCGGTATGCAGAGCAAGGACGATGGGCGCTCATAGCGCGCGAGGAGCGGCTGTCACCCCACCTGGTGGGCCTCTGTGCACCTCAGCCCGTCGGCCCACGCGCTCGCGCAGTTTACGCCTCCCGCGCGATCCCGTCCGGGTGGCGCGGGGGCGGGCGGTTCCGGTAGCGTCGAGGTCTGTGCTCCGATCGTCTCGACCCGCGAGGTTCCTCGATCTCTTTCTTCCCGCCTGGGACGTGGGCAGGACGGACTCCCTCTGGGTCGCGGCACCGCCCGACCGGGCGTACCGGGCGGTGCGGGAGCTGACGATCGGCGAGGTTCCCTGGTTCCGGCGGCTCATGGTGGCTCGTACGCTGCCGGGCAGGCTCCTCGGGCGCCGCTACGAGCTGAGCTACAGCGGCGGCTTCGTCGACGGTTTCCTCGGCGCCGGGTTCGTCCTCCTGGGCGAGCGGCCCGGCCGCGAGCTCGCCATCGGCGGTGCCGGCCGGTTCTGGCACCCTCTCCGGTTCCATCCGTTGGTGCCGATGTCAGACGCCGAGCGGTTTCGCGCGTTCAGTGAACCCGGCTGGACCAAGGCGGCGTTCGACGTCGCCGTGTTGCCGGAGGAGGGCGGTTCCCGGATCACCTCCGAGATCCGGATGGTGGGGACCGACGCCAGGGCCACCCGGCGGTTCGGCCTCTACTGGCGCCTGATCAGCGCACCGAGCGGCTGGATCCGCCGCAACGCCCTCAGGGCCGTCCGCCGGCGGCTCGCCTGACCGGTCCGACCCGGGTCGACCCGGTTCGGCCTGGTTCGGCCAGCTCCGCTTCGCTTGTCGCCGAGCGCTCGCATCGGGTCGACCTCGGAGGCCTGGTGGGCCGGCAGGTCGCCTGCCGCCCGACCCCGTGCCTCGACGCGCTTCGCCCTACTCGGCCACCTCCTCCGCCAGCTCGTCCTCCTCTTCGTCCGTGGCTTCCTCCCAGTCTTCGTCCTCCACCTTGCGCCCGAAGGCCCGGGCCAGCTTCGCCTTGGAGTCCTCGTAGATGGCGTAGAGGACCGGGATCAGGAGCAGGGTAATGAAGGTGGCGAAGAGGACGCCGAAGGCGAGGGAGACGGCCATGGGGATGAGGAACTGGGCCTGGAGGCTCTTTTCGAGCAGCAGCGGGGTGAGGCCGGCGAAGGTGGTGAGCGAGGTCAGGAGGATCGGCCGGAAGCGGGCGACGCCGGCCTCGCGGATCGCTCGTTCGAGGGGCGTGCCGGCGCGGTAGGCGCGGTTGATGAAGTCGACCATCACCAGGCTGTCGTTGACCACCACGCCGGTGAGCGCCACGATGCCGAAGCCGGAGAGGATGGTCAGGTCGAAGCCCATGATCAGGTGGCCGAGGACGGCGCCGATCAGGCCGAAGGGGATGGCGCTCATGATGATGAGCGGCTGGAAGTAGGAGCGGAACGGCACCGCCAGCAGGATGTAGATCATCAGCAGGGCGATGACGAAGCCGCGGGCGAGGCCGCCCAGGCTCTCGCGCTGCTCTTCTTGCGCGCCTTCGAAGCTCCAGGAGACCCCGGGCAGGTCGCGGAGCGCCTGGGGCAGGCCGGTGGCCGCCATCTTGGCCAGCACCTCGTTGGCGTTGGTGACGTCCTCGTCGACGGCGGCGGTGACGTTGACCGTTCGCCGCCGGTCGACCCGGTTGATCGAGGCGAAGCCCCGGCTCAGGTGGGCCCGGGCGGCGGTGGAGAAGGGCAGCTCGATCCGGTGGCCGTCCGGCGCGGTGCCGCGGATGCGCAGGCGCTCGAGGTCCCCCAGGCTGCGGCGCTCCAGCTCCGGGTAGCGCACCATCACCTTGACCTCCTCGCTGCCGCGCTGGATGCGCTGGGCCTCGGCGCCGTAGAAGGCGGAGCGCACCTGGCCGGCGAGATCGGCCAGAGTCAGGCCCATGGCCGCGCCCTCGCCGGTCAGCTCCAGCTCGATCTCCTGCTTGCCGGCGCGGAAGCTGTCGCCGATGTCGGTGACCCCGGCGTAGCGGCGGAGCTGGTCCTTGACCTTGGTCGCGGCCTGCTGCAGCTCGCCCAGGTCGTCGCCGGTGAGCTGGATGTTGATCGCGTCGCCGACGGAGAAGAGCGACGCGGTGAAGGTGAGCTGGACGGCGTCGGCGATCGGGCCGGTGCGCTGGCGCCACAGGTCGGCGATCCGCTGGCTCTTGACGCCTCGGTGCTCGGCGCCGACGAGCTGGATGTTGACCTCGCCCAGGTGACCCCCGGAGTAGGTCTCGCCGACGCCGCCGTGGCCCTGGCTCTGCTGGGTGCGGAACGGCTGCTCGCCGACCGACGCCAGGATGTGCTCGAACACCGGGGCACCCTCTTCCTTCTCGAGCTCCGCCTGGATCTCCCGCGCGGTGGCTTCGAGCTTGCGCACCGCGGCGGTAGTGCGCTCGACCGGCGTGCCGCGGGGCATCTCCAGGATGGCGACCACGTTGTCCGCCTCGACCGCGGGTAGGAAGGTGAACTGGATCCAGCCACCGGCCACCAGGCCGCCGACCACGAGCAGCATGGCGACCCCGAGGGCGAGCGCCAGGTAGCGCCAGCGGAGTGCCCACTCGAGGCTCGGCCCGTAGGTCCGGTGGATGAACCGGTCGAGCCAGCCGCCGAAGGCGTCCTGGAAGCCGCGCCAGGCGCGGTTGACCCGGCTCAGCCGCCGGGCGTCCCGGACGTGGGAGAGGTGCGACAGGTGGGCCGGCAGGATGAGGAGTGACTCGGCGAGGGAGAAGAGGAGCACCGGGATGACGATCAGCGGCACCACCCGCATGAACTTGCCCATGTTGCCCGGGACCGCCAGCAGGGGGCTGAACGCCGCCACCGTCGTCAGCACGGCGAAGACTACCGGCATCGCCACCTCCTGGGCCCCCGGGATCGCCGCCTTCAAGCCGGACTCTCCCCGCTGGAAGTGGGTGTAGACGTTCTCGCCGACCACGATGGCGTCGTCCACCACGATGCCGAGGACGACGATGAACGCGAAGAGCGACAGCATGTTGACGGTCACGCCGAGGGTGGGCATCAGCCACAGGCCGCCGAGGAATGCCACCGGGATGCCCAGGGCGACCCACCCGGCCAGGCGCAGGCGGAGGAAGAGCGCCAGGGTCAGGAAGACCAGCAGGAAGCCCATCAGGCCGTTCCTCACCAGGAGGTCCCGGCGGCTCTTCAAGATCTGGGTGTCGTCCTGCCAGAGGGTGAGGTCGATGCCCTTGGGCAGCTCCATCTGCTTCCTGGCGACGTAGTCCTTGACCTGCCGGGCGACCGCCAGGGCGTCCTGGTCGCCGACGCGGAAGACCTTGACCAGCACCGACGGCTCGCCGTCGAAGTGCGCGGACTGGTCGGTGTCGGCGAAGCCGTCGACCACCCGGGCGACCTGGCCCAGGAGCAGGCGGCTGCCGTCCGGGCGGGTCACGAGCGGCAGGCGCTCGAACTGGTCCCCCCAGTAGGCCTGCCCCTCGGTGCGGATCAGGATCTCGCCGCCCGCGGTGCGGACCGAGCCGCCGGGCAGGTCGAGGGACGAGGAGCGCACCGCGGACGCCACCTGGCCGAAGGTCAGCCCGTAGCGCCGCAGCGCATCCTCTGAGACCTCGATCGAGATCTCGTAGGGCCGGGCGGTGGAGAGCTCCACCTGGGTGATGCCCTTCTCGGCCGCCAGGTCGTCGCGCACCGCCTGGCCGATCTCCTTGAGCGTCCGCTCCGGGGCGTCGCCGCTGACCGCCACGTTGATCACCTGGCGCCGGACCACCAGCTCCTGGATGATCGGCTCCTCCGCCTCCTCCGGAAAGCTCTCGATGGCGTCGACCCGGTTCTTGACGTCGGAGAGGACGCGCTGGACGTTCTGGCCGAGCTGGAGCTCCGCCCGCACGGTGCCGATCCCTTCGGCGGCGGTCGAGGTGACCTTCTTGATCCCTTCGATGCCCTCGATCGCGTCCTCGACCCGGGTGACGACCCCGTCCTCCACTTCCTCGGGGGCGGCGCCGGGATAGACCACGGTGACCGAGATGATGTCCGAGGAGACCTCGGGGAAGACCTCCTGGTGGAGGGTGACAAGGGTCAGGGCGCCGCCCCCCAGGATCAGGATCATCAGCAGGTTGGCGGCGACGCGGTTCTCGGCGAACCAGGCGAGCAGCCGGTTCATTCGGCCACCTCACCGCCTTCGGCCATAGCGTCCCTTCCGGGCGCTCCGGCCGTGCCGACGGGGGACGGGACGGTGGTCACCCGCACCGCCATGCCGTCGACCGGCGTGTCGATGGGCGAGATCGCCACCTGCTCGCCCGGCGCGAGGCCGGCGGAGACGACCGCCTCCTCGCCGTGCAGGCGGAGGATCTCGACCCGGCGGAAGCGCAGCCGGTCGGTGGCGCCGTCTCCGTCCTCCGGGGTGGCCACCAGCACCCAGCCGGTCTGCCGTTCGAGCGACGGCGCTTGCCGGATGCCGTCCGGGGTCCGGGCCGGGTCGGCCTGGGGATCGGGCGCCGCCATGGCGTTCCGGTCGGGCCCTTCGCGGAGCGCCGCGCGGGGCAGGACGTAGACGCCATCGGCCCGGCGGCCGGCGATGGTCGCGTCGACGAAGAGGCCCATGGGCAGCGGCGTCCGGCTCGCGGTGGCGTCGCCGTCGCGCGGTGCCCGGGAGGCGGGATCGAGCGGCCGGTCGACCCGGGCCACCAGGCCGAGCATGCGGGTCTGAGGCTCGATGGCGCCGGCGGTACGGACGATCCGCGCCGGCCAGGTGCGCCGGGCGCCCGCCAGGTCGGCCGACAGGGCGACCGACGGTCCGTCGGCCATGGCGCCGGAGAGGTCGACGTCCAGGAAGGCGAGCTCGGCGACCGGTACCGGCAGCTCGACCTCCGCGTAGTCGGTGGCGAAGACCCGGCCGAGGGCGCTCCCGGCGGCGACGGACTGGCCGACGTCGGCCTGCTTCTCGCGCACCCGGCCGGTGAATGGCGCGCGGACCGTCGTCCGCTTCAGGTTCAGTTGCGCCTGCTCGAGCTGGGCGCGGGCCGACTGGAGCGCGGCCTTCGCCTCGGCGAGCTGGGGCTCGTGGAGGACCAGCGGATCCGGCGCGGCGCTCTCGCCCAGCGCCTGCCACTCCTCCCGGGCCACCCGCGCTTCCGCCTGCTCGCGGGCGAGGGCGGTCTCCGCCTGGGCCACCCGGGCTTCGGCTTGGGAGACCGCCAGCCGGTAGTCGGCGGGGTCGATGGTGACCAGCGCGTCGCCCTTGGCGAAGGCGCCGCCGGCGGCGAACGACGGTGCCACCGAGACGATCCGGCCGGCGACCTGGGCGACCAGCGTGGTCTCGGTGCGCGGCTCCACGTCGCCCTGGGAGGTCACGTCGAGGGCGACGGTGCGCGGCGCCACCTCGATGACGCGGACCAGGGGCGGCGGCACGGAGGGCTCCTGGGTGGCGGCTTCCGGGGCGGCCTTGACCAGCACGACGGCCGCGAGGACGCCGGCGGCGACCACGGCCAGGGGGAGGACGATCTTCAGGGTTGATTTCATGGCGGTGTCCAGGTCGAGGGGGTGTCGTTACTTGGTCGGTTGGGATCGGTCGCCTGGACGGTCGGGGCTGCTCCAACCCCCACCGAGGCTGAGCACCAGGTCGATGCGCGCATCCAGGCGCTGGCGGGCCACCTGGATCAGGCGGCTCTGGGCGTCGACGCTCCGGCGCTGGGCCTCCAGCAGGTCGACGAACGAGACCAGACCGGAGCGGTAGCGCTCCTCGGCCAGCTCCTGCGCCCGCGCGGCCTCCTCGGCGGCGCGGGCCAGCGCCGTCTGCTGGTCGGCGAGCAGGCCCTCGGCGGCGAGCGCGGTCTCCACCTCGCGGAGCGCCTGGAGCACCTGGCCGGCGTAGAGCGCGGTCGCCTCGTCGAAGCTCGCCCGGTTCAGGTCCACGTTCGCCCGGAGCTGGCCGCCGTGGAAGAGCGGCTGGAGCAGGCCGCCGGCGATCGACCAGACGCTGAAGTCGCCGTCCAGGAGGTCCGCCACCTGCTCGCTCGAGCGGCCGGCGGAGCCGGTCAGCCGGAGGCCGGGGTAGAGGGCGGCGCGGGCGGCGGCCACCTGGAAGCCGGCCGCCGCCAGGCGCGCCTCGGCGGCGGCCAGGTCCGGGCGCCGGGCGACGATCTCGGACGGCAGGCCGGCCGGCACCGGCGGGAGGCCTTCCACCAGCCGGTCCGGCAGGTGGTCGGGGAGCCCTTGGAGACGGCGGGCCGGGTAGCGCACCAGGAGGGTTTCGAGCTGGCGCTCCAGGGCGTCCAGGGCCTGGCGCCGGGCGCCGAGCGCGCTCTCGGCCGAGGCCTCTTCCGCCCGCGCCAGGCGGAGGTCGAGGGCAGCCGCCAGGCCGGCCTCGTAGCGCCGCCGGACCCGCTCCGCGTTGGTCTTCCGGTTCTCGAGCGTCGCCTCCGCCAGGGCCGCCTGCTGGCGTGCTTCGAGCACCGCGAAGTACGCCTTGGCGGTCTGGCCGGAGAGGGAGAGGGCGGCGCCGGCCAGGTCCGCGCGGGCCGCGTCCAGGTTGCTCGAGGCGGCCTCCCGTCCGGCGCGGAGACGCCCCCAGAGGTCGACCTCCCAGCTCAGGTCGAGGGACACGCCCCAGCTCGTGTTGGTCGTGGACAGCACCCGCTGGCCGGCGCCCGGGATCGGGAAGCCGATGAAGTTGCGCCGCGCCCGGGCGCCGTTGAGCGCCAGGTCGGCCTGGGGAGAGAGGGCGGCGCCGGCGATCCGAGCGCGGGCCTGGGCGGCGTCGATCCGGGCCGCGGCGGCGGCCAGGTCGAAGCTGCCGGCCACGCCCTCCTCGATCAGGCGGGAGAGGGTCGGGTCGTCGAAGGCCTGCCACCAAGGAGCGGGTCGTGGGTTCGGTCGGGAGGAGCCGCCGGCGGGCTCTTCGCCAGGGGCGGCGGGGGCGGCGGTCCAGGCCGCCGGGAGCTCGACGGCGCCGGTGAGCGCCTCTCCGGCGTCGTGGGGCCGGGCGGGCGGCTGGACGCGCAGGCCGGCACACCCGGCCGCGAACAGCGGCACCGCGGTCAGCGCCAGGAGCAGGAGGGTCACGGTCGGGGTACGGGGGCGCATGGTGGTCGGTCGTCTCCTCGTCGGGTCGTCGAACGGGCGGTGGCCGTGTGGCATGGGTCGGGGCCGGGAGCGAGCGTCAGGTGGCCGGGGCGCGGAAGCCGGCGGCGAGGAAGGCGATCAGGCGGTCGGCGAGGGCGTCGGAGTGCTCGAGCGCGGCGTCCTCTTCGGCGAACAGCCGGATGCCGGCCACGGAGTGGACCAGGGTGCCGATGGCGAAGTTGAGCCGGGCGATCAGCTCGTCGGGGCCCAGGTGGGGGAGCGCCTTCCCCAGGGCGCCGGCGAAGCGCTCGAAGGTCTCCCGCAGCGCGGCGGCCAGGGCTCCCCGCAGGAACGTTCCCCGGTCGTTGATCACCTGGACCATCAGGCGCCCGGACAGGTGGGGTGCCGAGCTGCCGCGGTCCATCCGCCAGCCGAGCTCGATGAACGGCTCGACGAAGGCGCGGAGGATGCACTCCAGCGTCTCCTCGGACGGCGGGCCGCAGGCGTCCAGCCGGGCCAGCCGCTCGTTCGCCAACGGCGCCAGCCGGCGTGCGAAAACCTCCTGCACCAGGCCCTCCTTCGAGCCGAAGTAGTAGTGGACCGCGGCGACGTTGGCGCCGGCGCGGCGGGTGACCGCGCGGAGCGACGCCCCCTCGATGCCGTGCTCGGCGAACAGCTCTTCTGCCGCGTCCAGGAGGGCGTCCCTCGTGTCGTGTCGAGTGTCGTGGGTCTCCATGACCGGGCGACCGTAGCACAAACGATTGTTTGAATCAATCGACTGTTTTGTCCGCTCGCCGCCTGCGGCCCGGAACCTGTGCGGCCGGCGTTTCCCGGCGCGCGAACTTTCCCATCCGGTCTGCGTAATAGAGCGCTGAGGACGGACGTATGAGGAAGGTGGACGGAGGCCTCCGTCCAACCCACCAGGAGATCGCCTTGAAGCACCACCACTTCCCGTATCCCCATCTCATCCGCGTGCTGGCCCTGGTCCTGTGCCTGGCGCCCGCCGCTCTCGCCGGTTTGCTGCTCTCCGGCTGCGCCGCGGACGACACCCAGGCGAGTGAAGGCAAGGCCGACGGCCCGCAGGCCGCCGCGGTTGCGCCCGAGGAGGACAAGACCGTTCCGGTGGAGGTCGCCAGGCTCGAGCGTGGCCCCATCGAGGCGGTGCTGCGCTTCTCCACCAATCTGGAGGCCGAGCAGTCGGTCGCCGTCTACTCCCAGGCCGCTCGCCAGGTGGTCGACCTCAGGGTGGAGGAGGGCGACCACGTCAACAAGGGCGAGGTCCTCGTCCGCCTCCAGGACGACGAGCAGAAGCTCCAGGTGGCCAAGGTCCAGGGCCAGATCGACAAGGCGAAGCGGGAGTACGAGCGCCAGGAGCGCCTATACAAGGACGAGCTGATCCCGGAGCAGGACTTCAACCAGGCCACCTACGAGCTCAAGCAGCTCGAGCTCCAGCTCGAGGAGGCCCAGCGCCAGCTCTCCTACACCGAGGTCCGGGCCCCGATCGGCGGCACGATCACCCGGCGGCTGGTCAACCTGGGCGACCAGGTCACGGTCAACCAGCACCTGTTCGACATCGTCGACTTCGACAGCCTGGTGGCGCGGGTCTACGTGCCGGAGAAGGAGCTTCAGCGCCTGGACGTGGGCCTGCCGGCGCGGCTCACCGTGCCCGCCCTGGGCGGCGCCGGCTACGACGGCAAGGTGATCCGCCTGGCGCCGATCGTCGACCCCAACAGCGGCACGCTCAAGGTGACCGTGGGCATTCCGGACTGGAAGGGCCTGCGCCCCGGTCTGTACGTGGACGTGGCCCTGGTCACCGACGTCCACCAGGCGGCGCTCCTGGTGCCCAAGCGGGCGCTGGTCTACGACCAGGACCAGGTCTTCGTCTACCGGCTGGTCGACACGCCGGCTGCAGAGGGTGGGCGGAAGGCGGAGGACGGAGTGACAAAACCGGAGGGAGCGAACGCGCGGAGCGGGGCGGACGAGGTGGCCGCGGCGACCGATCCGGACGCACCCGCCGCGGCGTCTGAGCCGACCGGACCGACGGTGGAGCGGTTGCGGCTCGTGCCGCAGCTCGAGGACAAGCTCAACGTGGAACCGGCCGGGACGACCCTGGCACCGGGCGACCGGCTGGTGATCGCCGGCCAGGCCGGATTGAAGGACGGCGTCCGGGTGCGCGTGCTCGACCGGAGCTCGGCCGACGACGTCGCGGCCGAGCAGGCGGAGGAACCGGATGCCGAGCGCGCTCTCGAAGAGGGGGCGAGCTCCGCCCGATGAGCAACCCCCTGCGCGAGCGCTTGTCGAGCTTCGCCACCTCCCGCCCGGTGGCGGTGCTGATGGTCACCCTGGCGGCGGTGGTCTTCGGCGCCTTCTCGCTGGCACGCCTGCCGGTGACGCTGATGCCGGAGCTGACCTATCCGACGCTGACCGTGCGCACCGAGTACCCCGGCGCGGCACCGGAGGAGGTGGAGAACGACGTCTCCCGGCCGATCGAGGAGCAGCTCGGGGTGGTCGGCGGCCTGCGACGGATCTCCTCGGTCTCGCGCGCCGGCCTCTCGGACGTGATCCTCGAGTTCGCCTGGGACGCCGATCTCTCGGACGCGACCCAGGACACGCTCGAACGCCTCGACCAGGTGCTCTTGCCGGAGCAGGCCGAGCAGCCGCTGATCCTCCACTACGACCCGTCCCTCGACCCGGTGATGGAGCTGTCGCTGGCCGGGCTCGGTGACCGCTTCGAGGGCGAGGCGGGTCTGCGCCGCCTGCGCCGGATCGCCGAGCTCCAGGTCAAGCGGGCGCTCGAGCCGATCAAGGGAGTGGCCGCGGTGCGCGTGCGCGGCGGCCTGGAGGAGGAGATCCATGTTCAGCTCGACGAGGAGAAGCTCCGGCAGACCGGCATCTCGCCCTCCCAGGTGATCGAGCGCCTGCGCCAGGAGAACGTCAACGTCGCCGGCGGCACGATCGAGGAGGGCCGGACCGAGTACATGGTCCGCACCCTCAACGAGTACCAGGACCTGGACCAGATCGCGGACACGATCGTCGCCCGGGTCGAGCCGGCGGCCGGCACGTCCCGGGCCTCCATCGCGGGCTCCAGCATGGGGTCGAGTGCCTCGACCGGAAGCGCGGCGATGACCTCGCTCTCCGGGGCCGCCAGCTCCGGCGCCCGCGACGTCCGGATCCGGGACCTGGGGCGCGTGGTGCGCTCCCAGAAGGACCGCCAGATCGTCACCGAGACCGACGGCGCCGAGAGCGTCCAGCTCGACGTCTACAAGGAGGCGGACGCCAACATCGTGGCGCTCGCCCAGCGGGTCAAGACGGCGATCGGGGAGATCGAGACCCCTGAGGAGAGAGCGGAGAAGAAGCAGGCCGCGGCGGCCAAGGGGCGGTTCGGCAAGGGGTACCCGGGACCGGGCGGGCCGGGAGGACCGGGCGGGAAGAAGGCCGGCCTGGCCCAGCGCCTGTTCGACGAGGAGAGCGTCAAGCTCGACGTCGTGGCGGATCGCTCGACCTTCATCAAGGGCTCGATCGAGGACGTCAAGGATGCGGCGATCTACGGCGGCCTGCTCGCCGTGCTGGTGCTCTTCCTCTTCCTGGCCAATGTCCGCACGACCGCGATCATCGCGGTGGCGATCCCGATCTCGCTGGCGGTGACCTTCGCGCCGCTCAACCTCTTCGGTGTGTCGCTCAACATCATGTCCCTGGGCGGCCTGGCCCTGGGCGTCGGCATGCTGGTCGACTCGTCGATCGTGGTGCTGGAGTCGATCTTCCGCTGCCATGAAGAGGGCGACGACGTGGAGACCGCGGCGGTGCGCGGCACGTCCGAGGTCAAGGGCGCGGTGACTGCCTCGACCCTGACCACCATCGCCGTCTTCTTCCCCATGGTCTTCGTCGAGGGGATCGCCGGCCAGGCGTTCGGCGACCTGGGGTTGGCGGTGGTGATCTCGCTCATCGCGTCGCTCGCCGTGGCGGTCTTCCTCATCCCCATGCTCGCCAGCCGCAAGGGGGTCGATCTCGAATCGCTCGCTTCGGGCAAGCAGCGGGTCAGGCTCATGCACTTCGGCTCCTGGGCCCCCTTCATCGGCGATCTCCGCCGGCTGCCGGTCTGGGCGTGGATCACCGTCGTCGCCCCGCTCTATCTCGTGCTCCGACTGATCCTCGGCCTGCTGCTCGAGGTGATCGGCAAGATCGTCCTGGCCCTGGTGATGCTGGTGACCCTGGTCTGGACCCGCGTGGTCCTGCCAGTGGGGCGGCTCCTGTTGGTCGTGCTGACGCCGCTCCTCCGGCGGACCTCCGGTGGCGTCGAGCGACTCCAGAACGGCTATCCCCGCTTCGCCCGGGCGGCGCTCGCCCACTCCGGGCTGGTGGTGCTGGCGACGGCGGCGATCCTGGGGGTCACCGTCTATCTCTTCACCGGCCTCGGCACCGAGCTCCTGCCGGAGGTCCACCAGGGGGAGATCACCTTCGAGGTGGCGCTGCCGGTGGGCACGCCGGTGGAGCGGACCGCGGCCACGCTCGAGCCGGTGGCCGAGGCGGTGCGGGCCAACGTCGACCACATCAAGTCGTTGCTGGTGACCTACGGCTTCGACGCCGCCAACACCAAGCGCTCGGACGAGGGGGAGCACAGCGCCCGGTTCAAGCTGCTGCTCGACACCTCGGACCCGACGGTCGAGGAGGGCGTGATCGCCGACGTGCGCGAGCGCCTGGCCCAGGTGCCGGACGCCCAGGCGCGGGTGACCCGGCCGGTGCTGTTCTCGTCGAAGACGCCGATCGAGGTGGAGGTCCACGGCGACGACCTGGCCCGGCTCAAGACCGTGGCCGACCAGGTGCGCAACCAGATGGCGGCCATGCCGGAGCTGGCCGACGTCGAGTCGACCTTGAAGAGCGGTGCGCCCGAAGTGCAGATCGTCTACGACCGCCAGCGGCTGAAGCGCTACGGGCTGAACCTGCGCCAGGTGGCCGAGCTGGTGAGGAACCAGGTCCAGGGCTATGAGGCGACCCGCTTCAATCGCACCGACCGGCGCATCCCGATCGTCGTCCGGCTCGAGGAGAAGGACCGGGAGACGGTGCGTGACGTCGAGGACCTGGTGATCAACCCGGGGGCCGCGCGGCCGATCCCGCTCTCCTCCGTCGCCCGGGTCGAGCTGGGCGAGGGTCCGAGCGAGGTGCGCCGGATCGACGGCCAGCGGGTCGCCGTGGTCGGCGCCAACCTGGGGTCGGCGTCGCTTGGCGCGGCGGTCCAGGCGATCGACCGGCGCCTGTCGTCGCGGATCGACTGGCCGGACGACATGACCTTCTTCATCACCGGCCAGAACGAGGAGTGGCAGAGGAGCCGGGGCAGCCTGTGGCTCGCCATGGGGCTCGCCATCTTCCTGGTCTACGTGATCATGGCGGCCCAGTTCGAGAACCTGATCCACCCGCTGGTGATCCTGTTCACCATCCCGCTCGCCTTTTTCGGCACGGCGGTGGCGATCGACTGGCTCCATATCTCGCTGTCGGTGGTGGTCTTCCTCGGCATGATCATGCTCGCCGGCATCGTGGTCAACAACGCCATCGTGCTGGTCGACTACATCAACGTGCTCAGGCGGCGCGGCGTGCCGGTGGACGAGGCGATCGTCACCGCCGGCCAGGTGCGGCTCAGGCCGATCCTGATGACCACCGCGACCACCGTGCTGGGCCTCTTGCCCATGGCCATGGGGCCGCTCCTCGGGCAGTCGGACGGCGCCGAGATCCGTACGCCGATGGCGATCGCCGTGATCGGCGGGCTGGTGACCTCGACGCTCCTGACCCTGGTGGTGATCCCGGTCATGTACCGGTTGTTCGACCGGCTCCAGTCGCGGCTGTTCGGCGTCAGCGAGGTCGACGCCGCGGCGGTGCACACCGACGCTGAGAGCGCTCCCGGCCTTGGGTCCATGGCCGCCCCCATGCCGGAAGGGGAGCCCCAGGCATGAGCCCGCGGTCCGATCGCTGGGAAAGGCTGCTGCCGAAGCTCTCCCTCGGACGGCCGGTGACGGTCGTCGTGCTGCTGGCCGCCGCCCTGGTGGTCGGCCTGGTGGCGACCCAGCTCATCCCGCTCGAGCTGATCCCCCAGGGCTGGAACTCGCCCCATCTCGCGATCCGGGTTCCGTGGCAGGACGCGCCGGCCCAGGAGGTGGTGGACAAGATCATCCTGCCGCTCGAGGAAGAGGTCTCCACCGTCCGCGGCCTCGACCGGATCAGCTCCTACGCCCGGACCGGATACGGCGGTGTTTACCTGCTGTTCAAGCAGGACACGGACATGGACATCGCCTACCGGGAGGTGCGCGACCGGGTGCAGCGGGCGCGGCTGCGCATGCCGGAGGACCTGGAGCAGGTCTTCATCCGCAAGGAGGACCCGACCGGCATCCCGATCTTCATGGTCGGCATCACGGTCGATCCGGACCTGACCGACGTCTACAACCTGATCGAGTACCAGGTGAAGCGGCCCCTCGAGCGCATCGACGGCGTCGCCTCGGTGGAGATCCAGGGGCTCCAGGAGAAGGAGATCCTGATCGAGCTCGACCGTCAGGCGACCGAGGCGGCCGGCCTCAACATCTACCAGCTCGGCCAGGAGCTCTCCGGCGACAACTTCACCCTCGCCTCGGGGCACGTCGAGACCGGTGGCAAGAAGCTGCTGCTGCGCTCGGTCGCCAAGTACGGCAGCCTCGAGGAGCTCGAAAACCGTCCGGTGACCGACACGGTGCGGCTGGGCGACATCGCCAAGATCTCCTACGCCGAGCCCGAGCGGCGCTTCATGGTGCGGGCCAACAGCCGGCCGGCCTACGCCCTCTTCGTCACCAAGGAGGGCCAGGCCAACACCATCGACGTGGCCCGGCGGGTGCGTGAGGCGGTCGAGGGATTCCAGGACGATCCGCGGCTCGCGGGCGTCGGGGTCAAGGTCTTCTTCGACCAGGGGCAGGCGATCCTCGAATCGCTGGGGACGCTCCTCAACAGCGGCAAGGTGGGGGCGCTCTTCGCCATCGCGGTGCTCTTCTTCTTCCTCCGCCGGGTGCGGATGACGCTGATCATCACCCTGTCGATCCCGCTGTCGATCCTGCTGGGGCTCGCGGTGATGTTCTTCGCCGGTGAGACGCTCAACATCTTCAGCCTGCTCGGGCTGATGATCTCGGTCGGCCTGCTGGTCGACAACTCCGTCGTCGTGGCGGAGAACATCTTCCGTTTGCACCAGGACGGCGTGCCCCGCCGCGAGGCGTGCGTCCGCGGCGCCGGCGAGATGGCGCTCGCCATCACCATGGCGACCCTGACCACGGTGGCGGTGTTCGTGCCGGTCTCCCTGGTCCAGGGCGGCGGCCAGTTCCTGCTCCAGCGCCTGGCGATCCCGATCTCCGTCTCGCTCCTGGCGAGCCTGCTGGTGGCCCTGGTCGTCATCCCGCTGGCGGTCTACGTGACCCTGCCCCATCGTCGAGAGGGGCGCCGGGCCCGGCCGGCCTACCCGACTCCGGGCGGGGGAGCCGGTGAGGACGCCGCCAGCGGAGAGAAGACGCCCGGGTCCGAGGCCGGGGCCGACGCGCCCCAGGGCGTGCTCGTCACCCTCTTCCATGCGGTCGGGGCCAGGCTCCGCGCGGTCCTGCGCGGTGCCTACGAGGTCACCTTCGGCTGGCTCAACCGCACCTACTCGAAGCTCCTGGCGGTCTGCCTGGTCCGGCGGCTCGATCTGGTGATCGTCGTCACCCTGGTCTTCGTCGGCTCGCTGGCGCTGTTCAAGACCAAGCAGGTGCGGGTGGTGCCGGTGCAGGAAGACGAGGCGATGTCGTTCGAGCTCGACGTCGACCTGCCCAAGAACACCACCTACGAGGAGACCGAGGCCTACTTCCTGCGCGCAGAGAAGGTGCTTGAAGGTCTCCAGGACGAGCTCGGGCTGGACGGCTACCTGGTGATCGCCGGGCGTTGGGGCGGCGGCGAGATCCAGGGCTGGTTCAAGAACCCGCGGGTGGTCGACGTGACGCCGCGGGAGGCGGCGGAGCGGGTACGTGACTCCCTGCCCGAGCGGGCCGGCGTCACCTTCTACCTGGGCGACGAGAACGAATCCGGCGAGGAACAGGAGGACAAGACCCACACCATCGTCCTCTCCGGCGACGATCCGGAGCAGCTCGAGAAGGTGGCGACCGGTCTGGAGGAGCTGTTCCGCTCGGTGCCGGGCGTGCTCGGGGTCAAGCGTTCCGAGGAGGCCTCGCCGGACGAGCTGGCCGTGGTGGTCGACCGGGAGCGGGCCCAGCACCAGGGGGTCAACCCCCAGGCGGTGGCCGGCGTGGTCGGCTACGCCCTGCGCGGCCAGTCCCTGCCCCGCTACAGCCGCGAGGGACGGGAGATCCCGGTGCGGGTGCGGTTCGAGGAGAGAGACAGGAAGAGCGTCGACCAGCTCGCGGACTTCGGCGTTCCGAGCGCCGGCGGCGGGATCCTGCCGCTGACGGCGGTCACCAACGTCGAGTACCTGGACGCGCCGCAGAGCATCCGGCGCCGGGACAAGCGGACGTCGCGCACGATCACTCTGGAGCTCAAGCCAGGGCAAGAGGAGCAGGCGCGGGAGCGGTTGGTGGCCATGGCCGAGAACATCGACCTGCCGGAGGGGGTGACCTTCGGCGAGCCGGTGCGGAAAGAGGGCATGAGCGAGGACCTCAAGGGTCTGCTGTTCGCCGCCGGGCTCTCGATCGTCTTCATCTACCTGCTGATGGGCTTCCTGTTCGAGAGCTTCATCCTGCCCCTGTCGATCCTGCTCACGATCCCGCTCGCCTCGATCGGCGTCGCCTGGATCCACTTCGTCACCGGCAAGAGCCTGGACATCCTGGGGATCGTCGGCGCCGTGCTGCTGATCGGCGTGGTGGTCAACAACGGCATCGTCCTGGTGGACTACGTCAACCGGCTGCGCAACGAGGGCTACGACCGTCACGAGGCGATCCTGCTGGCCACCGAGCGCCGCTTCCGGCCGATCATGATGACCGCGCTCACCACCATCTGCGGCATGATCCCGCTGACCGTCGGCGGTGCCAGCTCGATCGGCCTCTCCTACACCAGCTTCGGCCTCACCCTGATCGGCGGCATGACCACCGCCACCCTGCTGACCCTGCTCGTCGTGCCGGTCTCCTACACCCTGATCGACGATGCCCGGGAAGTCAGCCTCCAGGCCATCCGCACGGTGCGGACCCGGCGGCGGCAGCGGCGCGAGCTGGCCGACGTCCCGGGCGAGTAGGGTCCTCTCAGCCGGGCGGCGCGCTTTCCGGGCTCTTCGGGGCCGGGTCCGCCGCGGGTGCCTTCGCTCCGCCTCCGGGCACCCACGCGACGCACTCGATCTCGGTGCGCGCCCCGAGGGCGAGGCCGTTGGCGCCGAGGGCGCTGCGGGCGGGGTAGGGCGGGTGGAAGGCCTTGACGTAGACCTCGTTCATTGCGCCCCACTCGGAGATGTCGGCCATCATCACCGTGCACTTGACGACGTCGTCCATGGTCGCTTCGTGGTCTTCGAGGATCGCCCGGAGGTTTTGGAGCGCCTGGCGGGTCTCGGGCTGGATGCCACCCGGGACCAGCTCGAGCTTGCCCGGCACGTTGCCGATCTGGCCGGAGACGAACAGCAGGTCACCGGCCCAGCGGGCGGGGGAGAAGGGCAGGTTGGGCGGAAGCTGGGCGAGGCTCGGCAGAGCGGTCGCCAGGCAGAGGAGAGCGACGGCGAGCGCGCGTTTCGGACAGGGCACAGGCATGGGGGCCTCCCGCGGTCGGGTTTGCCGCAGTATAGCCGGCCGCTCCCGCCCGTTGGGGTCGTTCGCGGGCGGCGGCGGAGTGAAAACATCGCTCGGGCGCGAAGCCGAAAGGAGCGTGCCATGACCACCTATCGCGAAGCGGTCGACGATTTCCTCGCCCAACGGCGGATCGCCGTGGCCGGGGTCTCCCGGTCCGGGAAGCAGCCGGCGAACGCCATCTTCCGCAAGCTGCGCGACGCCGGGTACGAGGTGTACGCGGTCAATCCGGGCGCCGACCGGGTGGAGGATGGGCCCTGCTACGAGAGCCTGGCCGAGGTGCCGGTGCCGCTCGACGGCGTGGTGGCGGCGACGCCGACGGCGGGAACCGACGACGTCGTGCGCCAGTGCCGGGAGCTGGGCATCCCGCGGGTCTGGATGCACCGGGGGATCGGGCCCGGGAGCGTCAGCGAGGCGGCGGTGGAGGAGGGTGGGCGCGAGGGGCTGACCGTGCTCGCCGGCGGCTGCCCGATGATGTTCGTCCAGCCGGACCCGTTCCACCGCTGCCTCGGCTGGTTCCTCGGCGCCACCGGGAAGCTGCCGGCGCCGACGGCGTAGAGTCCTTCGGCGGAGGGTTTGTCGGAGCGGCCACGCGGCTTCCCTCGGCGGCGGGACTGCGACCGGCGAGGGATGCCGCGGACGTCCGCTCCCCATTCACGAAGATCGCCGCGGTACTGACCGTCGGGCCTCGTTGAGAGCGGAGGGGACTGGGTGGGGGCGTCCCTTTCCCCCCGCGAGGGGTGGGAAAGGGATCGAGGGATTGGGGGGCGATCCAGTTGATTGCGGCCACGCGGAGTTTCCCTCGGCGGCTGGACTGCGACCGGCGAGGGATGCCGCGGACGTCCGCTCCCCATCCGGCAGTATCGCCGCGGTACTGACCGTCGGGGCCCGTCGGGTGTCGAAGAGAGATGGGTGGGGGCGTGGAGAGGGTCGGGGCTTCCGCTTGACGCTGGTCTTGGGGCGGCGTATCCTTCCCCTCATCATGTGAGGTGAAGGAGGGCCGATCGATGCCCCGACTCTCGAACCAATCCTCGACCCGCGACTCGCTCGACCTGCTCCAAGGAACCCTCGACGTCCTGATCCTGCGGACGCTCGCCCGCGAGCCGATGCACGGCTACGCCGTCTCGCGCTCGATCCGGGAGCGGACCGGCGGCACCCTCGAGGTGCAAGACGCGGCGCTCTACCAGGCGCTGCGGCGGATGGAGCGCAAGGGCTGGGTGGAGGCGGAGTGGGGCCTCTCGGAGAGCCGGCGGCGCGCCCGCTTCTACCAGCTCACGGCGGCCGGCCGCGAGCGCCTGGAGCACGACGTGGTCGCCTGGCGGCGCTACGTCGCCGCCGTCTTCCAGGTGCTCGAGCCCTTGGAGCCTTTCGGGCTGATTGGGGAGGAGGCCTGACCGTGGCGTTCGGCCGGCTCGGGCGGCTCTTCCGGCGGACCTGGCGGGACGAACAGGCCCTGGTCTCCGAGCTCGACGAGGAGCTCGCCTTTCATCTCGACATGCGGACCGACGAGCTCGTGGCGGACGGCCTGTCGCCGCGAGAGGCCCGCCGCCGCGCCGAGGACGAGCTCGGAGGCCTCGGCCGGGCCCGCCGGGTGCTGCTGGCGAGCGACCGGCAGATCGAGCGGCGGCGCCATTTCGCCGAGTGGCTCCGGGAGGTCGGCGGCGACCTGCGCCTGGCCGTGCGGGGGCTCGCCAAGAGCCCAGGCTTCACCCTCGCCGTCACCCTGTCGCTCGCCTTGGGGATCGGGGCCAACACGGCGGTCTTCAGCCTCCTCGACGCCCTGGTCCTGAAGAGCCTGCCGGTCGCGGCCCCCGATCGCCTGGTTGCGGTCGGCGATACGGCGCGGGTGGGCTCGCTCTCCGAGGGTCCGCTGCGCGCCGATCTGCTGTCGGTGCCGATGTACCGGGTGCTGCGCGACGGCAACACGGTCTTCTCCGGGCTCTTCGCCTCGGGCTCTCCCGACCGGTTCCGGATCGGCGGCTCGTCCGCGGAGGCCGGGGAGCCCGACGAGAAGACGACCGGCCGCCTGGTGAGCGGCAACTACTTCTCGGTCCTGGGGGTGACGGCCGCCCTGGGACGGACCTTCACCGCCGCGGACGAAGCGGGCGGTCCGGGCAGCGCGCCGTACGCGGTGCTCTCCTACGACTACTGGCAGCGCCGGTTCGGAGGCGATCCTTCGGTCGTCGGCAAGACGCTCGACGTCAACGACCATCCGTTGACGATCCTCGGCGTCACGCCCCGGGGCTTCTTCGGCGAGGTGGTGGCGCAGGCGACCGATCTCTGGGTCCCGCTGGTGATGCAGCCACAGCTCGGCAACAGCCGGAACTACCTCGATCGCTGGGACACGAGCTGGCTGCTGCTCATGGGCCGTCTGAAGCCCGGCGCAACGCTCGATGAAGCGCGGACCTCGGTGAACGCCCTCTTCACCCGCACTGTCGCGACTCGAGCCGATGGCGCCATCCCCTCGGAGATCCTGCCCGAGCGGCCGGAGACGCTACGACTTTCGGTGACCTCCGGCGGAGCAGGCTTCTCCTACTGGCGCAAGCGGTTCTCGAAGTCCCTGGTGACCCTGATGGCGATCGCCGCCCTCGTGCTGTTGATCGCCTGCGCCAACGTCGCCACCCTGCTGCTCGAGCGGGCCGCCGGACGCCGGCGGGAGCTCGGAGTCCGCCTGGCGCTGGGGGCGGGGCGTTCGCGTCTGGTCCGCCAGTTGCTGGTCGAGAGCCTCCTCCTGAGCACCCTCGGGGGCGGCGTCGGCGCCCTTCTCGCGGTCTGGGCGAACCGGGGGCTCCTCGCTCTGATCGGCCTCTCCCGCTCGGTCGCCTTCGATCCGCGGCTCGACCTGCGGGTGCTCGCCTTCACCGCCGCCGTCGCCCTGGCGACCGGGGTGCTCTTCGGCATCGTCCCGGCGCTCAGGGCCTCGCGCACCGAGCTCACCCCGGCGCTCGAGGCGGGTGGCCGTGCCACCTCCGGCTCCGTTGCCACGGGAATGGGTGCTGGCCGGGTCGCCCGTAGCGCAGGGGGATCCGGCTGGACGCTCGGCAAGGTCCTGGTGGTCGGGCAGTTCGCGGTCTCGCTGCTACTGGTCGCGGGCTCCGGCCTCTTCTTGCGCACCCTGGTCAACCTGGACCGGCTCGATCTCGGCTACCCGCGCCAGGGCCTACTCATGGTCGAGGTTGATCCGGTGTCCATCGGCTACGCGGGGAGACGCCTCGACGCCCTGATCCGGGAGCTCCACGAGCGGATCGCCGCCCTTCCCGGTGTGAGCGGAGTCACCCTCTCCGAAAACGGCCTGTTCAGCGGCGCGGAATCCAGGACCACGATCGCCTTACCCGGTCGTCCGCCCCTCGCCCCGGAGGAGCGAGACGTCCGCAATGATCGGGTCGGACCGAGGTACTTCGAGGTCGTCGGCATCCCCATCGTCCGAGGACGGGGAGTGGAGCCTCGGGACCGTGCCGGTGCGCCGCGGGTGGCGGTGATCAACGAGGCCATGGCCCGCGCCTATTTTCCGGGCGAGAACCCGGTCGGCCGCCAGCTCGTCTATGCCGACCAGCCCGACGACCCGTTCGAGATCGTCGGCGTCAGCGGCAACGCCTACGACCACGACCTCGAAGGCGCCGTACCGCCGCGCTTCTACACTCCCTACCTCCAGTCGGAAGAGCCCCTGTGGTCCTACAGCTTCGAGGTGCGCTCCGGCGACCCGGAGGCCCTGGTGGAGCCGGTTCGCCGGGCCGTGCTCGGGATCGACCCGCGGCTCGTGCCGCTGGACGTCGCTCCGCTCGAGGCCCATCTCGACAAGTCGCTCCGGGACGAGCGGCTGATCGCCCGGCTGTCGACGGTGTTCGGGGTCCTGGCACTGCTGCTGGCGGCCGTCGGCCTTTACGGCGTCATCTCCTACGCCACGTCGCACCGGGTGGGCGAGATCGGCGTACGCATGGCCCTGGGCGCGGACGGTCGCACCGTGCTCTGGATGGTGCTCCGGGAGACGCTTCTCCTCGCGCTGGTCGGCGCCGCTCTCGGCGTGCCGGCGGTTCTCGCCTGTGCGCACCTCCTGGCGAGCCACCTCTACGGACTGTCCGGCCACGACCTGCCGACCCTCGCCGGGGCCGCCGCGATCCTGGTCGTCGTGGCCCTCGCGGCGGGCGCGCTCCCCGCCGCCCGCGCCACCCGCATCCAGCCCACCGAGGCCCTCCGCGCGGAATAGCGAGGGCAGCAAACGCCGACGAAGCGGGGACGAAAGATGGGCGGGGCGGACCGTTCGTTCTCCCCCCCTTCCCCGGATCACGAGATGTTCAGAGAAGACCGGGCGGGGGCGCCCCCTTCTCCCCCCCGGGGGGGAGAGAAGGGGGTCGGGGGGTTGTAGGGCATAGGCGCTAACTTAAGCCTTGCCCTGATCGGCCATTTGGATCTAGACTTGGCTCATGAGAGCCGAAGAGAGCTTCGAGCATGAGTGGGCGTACCTCCTGTCGTTCTTGCCGCCGGAGGAGGTCTTGGACGAGACGGCGAGGAGCTGGGGGGCGATTCGGAGGAGACGAGCGGTAGACAGTGCATCGCAGCTATTGCGCCTGGCTCTGGTCTACGGCTTCTGTGGCTTCTCGCTGCGTCAGACGGCGGCCTGGGCAGAGGCGACCGAGGTGGCTTCCCTGTCGGATGTGGCGCTGCTCAATCGACTGCGCAAGGCTTCTGATTGGCTGGGGCACCTGCTCGGTCTTAAATTAGCCGAGCGGGTCGCGCCCGTGACTGGGAGCCGGAGTCGGCTTCGGCTGATCGACGCCACGACGGTCTCGGCGCCAGGCAGCAAAGGGACTGACTGGCGGGTGCACCTGGACTTCGATCTCGGCTCGATGGCGATCTCCGAGATCCAGCTGACACAAGCCAGCGGCGGAGAGAGCCTGTTCCGCTATGAGTTCGAGCCCGGAGAGCTGGTGGTCGCAGACCGGGGCTACTCGCGTCGGCCGGAGCTGGTCCACCTCAGCGAGTCTGGCGGACGGTTCATCGTCCGCCTGAACTGGAAGTGCGTGCCACTGCAGCTGCCAGGAGGCGATGCATTCGATCTACTCGACGCGCTCCGTCGGCTCCCGGACGCTGAAGCCGGCTCCTTCGACCTGGAGATTCAACCTGACAAAGAGAAGAAGACGCCGGCCCTTCCGGTCCGCCTCGTCGCGATCCGCAAGAGCGAGGAAGCCGCCGAAGAGGCACGCAAGAAGGTCCTCAAGGAGGCTGCGCGCAAGGGCAAGTCACCTCAACCGCAGACGCTCGAGCTCGCTGGCTACATCCTGGTGCTCACGTCGACGGCTGACGACGATCTCTCTGCCGAGCAGGTCCTCGAGATCTACCGCTTCCGCTGGCAGATCGAGTTGGTCTTCAAACGGCTCAAGAGTCTCCTCCGACTCGACGAGCTGCCGGCCAAGGACCCCCAACTGGCACGGACCTTCCTCCTCTCGAAGCTCCTCGCCGCGCTTCTGCTCGAAGAGCTGACCCATGCCTACCTTTCATTTTCCCCCTGGGGGTACCGCATCCGACCTCGACCGGCCACCGTCGCTGTGGCGGATCCAGCGCGTGCTGCTCGATAGTTTGCGCTACGCCGTCCTGGGAGGAGTCTTCATCTCCAACTGGATCGCCAAGGCCGACTGGATCGCCAAGGCCGACGCCCTACGGCGCCACCTCTACGATGCACCACGGAAGCGCAAGAAACAGGCGCCCGCCGCTCAGGCACTCGCGCAGAGCCTCAGGAGGCTAAGTTAGCGCCTATGGGGTTGTAGGGGGGGACCCAGAGGATCGTCTCGGTCGATCGCGGCTCGACGAACCGCGCCACCGCGACGAAGATTTCAAGGCTCTGATCCGCCCCCTTCGCGGGCCGCCGAAGGCGGCACCGCTCACCGTTCGATCGGCTGCCCGATGAGGTTGCCGTACTCCGTCCAGCTCCCGTCGTAGTTGCGGACGTCGTCGATCCCGAGCAGGTACTTGAGCACGAACCAGGTGTGGCTCGAGCGCTCGCCGATCCGGCAGTAGGCGACGGTCGGCTTCGCCGGGTCGATCCCCTGGCCGTTCTGGTAGATCTGGCGGAGATCGTCGGCGCCCTTGAAGGTGCCGTCCTCGGCCACGGCGCTCGACCAGGGGATGTTCTTCGCCCCCGGGATGTGGCCGCCGCGCTGGGCGGTCTCGCTCATGCCCGGCGGGGCGATCACCTTGCCGGTGAACTCGTCCGGGCTGCGCACGTCGACCAGGTTGTGGTCGCCGGCCTCGATGATCTTCAGGATGTCGCCGACCTTCGCACGCAGCTCGGGGTGCTCGCCCTGGGCCTGGTAGGTGGTCGGGGTGACCTGGGGCGGCTCGGCGGTCAGCTCTTTGTCGTCCTCGTTCAGCCACTTGACCCGGCCGCCGTTCATCAGGCGCACGTCCTCGTGGCCGTAGAGCTTCAGCAGCCAGAAGCCGTAGGCGGCGAACCAGTTGTTGTTGTCGCCGTAGACCACGATCGTGTCGTCGGGCGTGATGCCGGCCTCGCCGAGCAGGCGCTCGATCTCGGCCTTGGACGCGATGTCCCGCCGGACCGAGTCCTGGAGCTGGGTCTGCCAGTTGAAGCCGACCGCGCCGGGCACGTGGCCGGCGTCGTAGGCCTGGGTGTCGACGTCGATCTCGACCAGCTTGACCTTCGGATCGTTCAGGTGCTCGTGGACCCAGTCGGTCGAGACCAGGACTTCGGGGTGTGCGTACTCGCTCATCGTTCTCCTCCGGGGTTCGTGGGGTTGGCCTGGGGGGCCTGGTTGGTCTGGTAGGCCTGATGGTCCCGATGGACCGGTTCGGCCTGATTCGCCTGATTGGCCTGATTGGGGGGTGTCGTGCCCTCGGCGAGGGCGGGAACGTGTTTGATCAGGTTGGAGATGTACTTGAAGACGTTGTCGGGGAAGAGCAGGACGCCGAAGCCGGCGCCGCCGCGCTCGACCACCCGCCGGGCGCCTTCGTGGATCAGCCCGGCGCTCGGACCGGCGAGGAGGCCCTCCCTGCGGGCCAGCTCGAGTGCCCGGGTGTAGGCGATCTCGTAGTCGATCTCGTGGATCTCGTCGATCAGCGAAGGATCGAACAGCTTGGAGACCTCGAGCTGGCGGACGTTCCTCAAGCCCGGCACGTCGTGGCCCTCGGTCGGCTGGACGGCGTGGATCTGGATCTCCGGGTTCTTCTCCTTCAAGTACCGCCCGAGCCCGGTCACCGTGCCGCAGGTGCCGAGCGACAGGAAGACGTGGGTGACCCGGCCGTCGGTCTGGCGCCAGATCTCCGGGCCGGTGGTCTCGATGTGGGCCCGGACGTTGGCCTCGTTCTCGTACTGGTTGGGCATGGCGTAGCGGTCGCGCTGGGCCTTGGCGTAGGTCTTGGCCAGGTTGATCGAGCCGTCGCCCATGCCCGGCGACGGGCAGAGGTCGTCGTTGACCACCTCGAGCTCGGCGCCGGCGATCTTCAAGAGCACCTTCTTCTCGAGCGGCACCTTGTTCGGCACCACGGCGAGCATCGGGTAGCCCCGGGCGCTCGCCAGGGTCGCCAGGCTGATGCCGGTGTTGCCGGAGGTCGGCTCGACGATGCCCCGCGGCCGGCGGCCGTTCCCGTCGGGGTGGCCGCCGCCCTCCGGGTCGGGGGTCAGCTCACCCCGCTCTTCGAGGTCGCGCAGCAGGTAGGAGGCCGCCCGGTCCTTGACCGAGCCGAACGGGTTCATCCACTCGAGCTTGGCGAACAGGGGGAACGTCTCGGGCGCCGGGGTCAGCCGGTTCAGCCGCACCATCGGCGAGGGGTTCTCCTCGCTCGGCAGGAGCTCCGTGACGTCGTCGTATACGCGGGTTCGATGATCCATGGTCCATCCCTCGTCCGGGTCCGTTCATGCACGTGAGCACAGTCCATGCGCCCTGCCGGGCCGGCCGGTGCGCTCGGGAGCGGATTGTCGAGAGATGCCTGGAAACCCGCTCCGGAGGCTCCGGGGCGGGTACTTCGGAAGGGCGCCGGTGCTACGCGGCGATCACGGGTTCCCGCACGGAGACCATGGACGTGCGACAGATACAAGCGCAGGCCCCGGCGGGAATGGCGTGATGCGGCGTGGCACCGAACATAGGGCGATACTTATAAACGGAATTCCTCGCCATGTCAAGTGCGGTGCCCCGCCCGCCCGGCGAGGTATTGTAGAGACGGGCAGTTCCCCATAGCGTGATGCCGAGGTCGGTTTCGCGCCTCGTGGATCAACGATCAGGAGAGCGTGCAATGAAAGACATCCGCAACACGACCCACAAGCCGATCCGTGTTCCCCTGCCCCAGGGCAAGACCCTCCACCTCGGCCCGCTGCACGAGGGGCAGGTGACCGCCGCCACGCTGGACCATGCGCCGTTCAAGGCGATGGTCGACGCGGGGGAGATCGAGATCCTCGGAGAGGGCGCTGTCGACACGCCCCATCCGTTCAAGGAGGAGAAGGCGGCCGCGCCGGGGGGCCAGGGCCACGCGACGACGGCGGTCCATCCGTCCGGCGACCGCTGATCCCGGCGGAGCCGCCACGCGCTCCCCGCGCCAGCCGGTGACCCCCGGTCTCTGACCTCCGGTCGGGCGCTCTGGCGAGTCGCTCCGGCGGAGCGCTCCGGCACCCGCTGTGCCTGACAGGAGTACACTCGGTGGAATGAGACCGAGGCGCCTCCCCATCGTGCGGTCGGTCTTCCTGTCGCTGCCGGTCCTCCTTTCGATCCTCGCCTGCGCCGGCCCGCCGCCGACCCCCCTCTCCGGGGCCTCGGTCGAGGCTGCCCTGGCGCCGCCGGATTGGAACCAGGTCCGCGTGCAGGCGGCGCTGGTCGAGCACCCGTTGCTGCCCCCGGCAGGGTCAGTGCGGTTCGACGAGCGCGACGGCCTGTCGGCCGACGAGGCCGCGATCCTGGCGGTGGTCGCCAACCCGACGCTCCGGGCGGAGCGGGACCGCCGCGGCATCGCCGGCGCCGAGCTGCTCCGCGCCGGCATCCTGCCCAACCCGTCGATCTCCGCGTCGTTCGGGGTGCCGGTGGGCGCCGCGGCGGGCGACACGGTGACCGGCTTCGACCTCGGCCTGGACTGGGACCTCGCGGCGCTGCTCAGCCACGGGGAGCGCGTGGAGGCCGCCCGTGCCCACGCCCGTGCGATCGACCTCGACGTGGCGTGGCAGGAGTGGCAGGTGGCCCAGGCGGCGAAGCTCCACCTCCAGCGCCTGGCCCTCGCCGACCGGCGCCTGGTGGCGGCGCGGCAGGCCGCGGCCGTCGCCCGGCGGGTGGTGGAGGCCATCCGGCGCGCCGTGAAGCTCGGGGTGCGGACCGGCGCCGACCTGGCGGCCGCCGAGGCGGCGTCGGACGCGGCCCACGATCGTCTGCTGGACGAGCGCTCCTCCCGAACCGTGGAGCGCATCGACCTGAACCGGGCCCTGGGCCTGCCCGCCGACCGCACGATCCCGATCGATCCGTCGAACCGGTTGCGGCTCCGCAGGCTCCGGCTCCGGCCGCTGCCGCCGGTGGTCGCACTGGTCGCCGAGCTACCCGACCGGCGCCTCGATCTGGCGGCGCTTCGTGCCGGCTATGACAGCCAGGACGCCAAGCTGCGGGCGGCGGTGCGCTCTCGCTTCCCGAAGATCGGGGTGAGCCTGGGCGCGGGCCGGGACCCGGAGGGGATCGAGACCGCCGGTGGCGGGGTGCGGATCGAGCTGCCATTGTTCGATCGCAACCAGGGGGAGATCGCCGTCGCCCGGGCTTCCCGGAAACAGCTCTTCGACGAGTACGCGGCGCGCCTGGCCGCGGCCCGGTCCGACGTCGCCCGGATCGTCGAGCAGATCGGCGCCGTCCGCCGGCGGCTGGTGGTGGCCGACCGGAGCGTGGCCAGGCTGATCCGCCGGCACCAGGCGATGCAGCAGGCCTCCGCCCACGGCGCCGGTGACCGCTTCGCCGCCGAGAGCGCCGCGGCGGATCTTGCCGCCGCGCGCCTGGCCAGGCTCGACCTCCAGGGCCGGCTGGGCGACCTGGCGGTGGCGCTCGAGATCGCCTCTGGGCGGGCACTGTTCAGCGAGCCGGCACCGTCCGCCGTCGCGGGGTCGATGCGATGAGCTCCGCCGGCAGGAACCCGGGTCCGGGCGGGCGTGGCCGTGGGCCCTCGTGGGCCCTGCGCGGCACCCTCCGCCCGCTGCTCTGCGGTGCCCTGGCCGGCACCTGGATCCTGGGCACCATGATCCTGACCGGCTGCGGCGGCTCGGGCGATCCGGGCGCCACCGGCGGTCCAACCCAGGGTGGGGCCCTTCCCACGGTGCGCGCGGAGCGGCGGGACTTCTCCCGGAGCGTCCCCTGGTTCGGCCGGATCGAGAGCCGCCACGCGGTGACGGTGGTCGCCCAGGCGGCCGGCCGAGTCGTCGCCGTGGAGGCGGCGGACGGCAGCGCCGTCGAAGCGGGTCGGCCCCTGTTCCGTCTAGGCGGCCCGGTCGCCGCGGCCCGGCGGGCGACTCTGGAGCAGAAGGTGCACGCGCTCGAAGTTCGTGGACAAGCGGCGGACGAGACGGTGGCGCTCCAGCGCGACGCCCTGGCCGAGCAACTCGTGCGGCGCGACGAGCTGCTGGCGGCGGAGGGCGAGCAGGCGCGGCTCGGGGAGGAGCTGGCGGCGGCACGGCAGGAGCTGGATGCCCTGGACAGCGCCCTCGCCCTCCGGGCGCCGGTGGGCGGCACGTTCACCGGCCGCAAGGTGGCGGTCGGGCAGGACGTGGCGGCGGGGGAGGCGCTGGCAGAGATCGTCGACACCGCCAGCCTGCGCGTGGTCGCGTCGGTCTACTTCCCGTCCGATGCGTCCGGCACCGGGACCGACTCGGCCGGGCTGGTGGATGCCCCGGTCGCGTTCGACGATTTGCCGGGTGGGAGCGGGGGCGCCGGCGGGCCGGCGGCAAAGATCGTCCGGGTGTTGCCGGATCGCAACGCCGCGGGCGCGGTGACGGTGTGGATCGAGGGCGGCCCGCTCCAGGCTCCGCCCGAGGGCAAGGCAGGCCCGCCGTGGGGCCCGGGAGAGACGGTCAGCGGCAGCGTCCGTCTGGCGGTTCACCAGGGTGCCGTGGCGGTGCCGGAGACGGCGGTGGCGCGGGATGCCCAGGACCGGCCGTTCGTGTTCGTCCCCGCGTCCGATTCCGCCGGGGCCGGTGATCCCGCGGCGGGCTCCGACTCCGAAGAGCCGGAGAGCGGCTACCGCAAGCTGGCGGTGACCACCGGGCTCTCGGCGGACGGTTGGGTGGAGGTGACGTCGGGCCTCGCCGCCGGCACCGAGGTCGTCAGCGAGGGAGCCTACGAGCTGCTCTTCCGGGATTTCGCCGCCACCTACAAGGTGCCCGACTAGACATCTACGAGGACCGGTTTCGTGACCACTGAGTCAAGTTTGGTCGATCCATCGGTTTCGCCGCTCCGATCGACCTGGATGATCCTCTGGATCGCCCCTCCAAACCCCCCCGACCCCCTTTCCTCCCCTCACGGGGAGGCAGGGGGCGCCCCCACCCGACGCTCGCGTCAGGTTGAGGCGGAGCTCCACTAAGAGTCTGCGGCGGTGCGCGCGCTCCTCCGCTGGATCACGGCCCGGCCCCTGGTCACCGGGATCGCCGTCGTCGCCGTCTGCCTGCTCGGTGTGGACGCGGCGTTCCAGGTGCCGGTCGACCTCTTCCCCCACCTCGACGTGCCGGTGGTCAACGTGGTCACCCATCTCCAGGGGGCGGCGCCGGAGGACGTGGAGCTCCTGGTCACCCGGCCGATCGAGGACGCGGTGCGGGGGTTGCCCGGGGTCCGGCGGGTCCAGTCGACGTCGGCCGAGGGGGTGTCCCAGGTCACCGTGGAGCTCGCCTGGGGTACAGGGGTGGACGCGGCCCGGCAGCTCGTCCAGTCCGCCCTGGCCCGGCTCCAGGGAACCCTTCCGACAGCGGCGGTGCCGCGTCTCGAGACCCTGGGCACGACCCTCGAAGAGGTCTCCGCGTACGTCCTCTACGGACCGGGCGATCCGGTGGCCCTGGGGACGGCGGCGCGCCACGATCTGGCGAGCCGGCTCCAGGGGGTCGAAGGGGTCGCCTCGATCCAGGTGCTCGGCGGCGAGCGGCGGGCCTTCTGGGTCGACCTGCCGCCGGCGGAGCTTGCGCGGCTCCACCTGACGGTCGACCGGGTGAGCGCCCTGATCGACCGGCAGAACACCGGCAACGTGGCCGGCGTCCTCGCCCGCTCGGGGCGGGAGGCCCTGGTGCGGGGCGACGCCCGGCTGCGCGACCTGGACGACCTGCGGTCGGTGCCGCTGGTGGCGGCCGGCGAGTCCTCGGTTCCCCTGGGCGCGGTCGCCGCCGTCCACGCCGGGTTCGCTCCCAAGCACGACGCGATCCGCGGCGACGGGCACCCGGCCGTGGCCCTGGTGGTGCGCAAGCAGCCGGGCGCCAGCACCGGCCGGGTGGTGGCCGCGGTCGACCGGGCGCTCGGCGATCTGACCGGGCTGCTGCCGCCGGGGACGTCCGTGCACAAGGTCTACGACCAGTCGGAGATCCTGCGCTCCGCCCAGGAGGAGATCGTGCTCGATCTGGCGCTCGGCGCGCTCCTGGCCGTCGTCGTGCTCTGGCTCTTCCTCGGGGCGCTCCGGCCGACCCTGATCGTGGCGGCCACCATCCCGATCACCCTGCTCGCCACCATCGCCGTCCTGCGGATCGCCGGCCTCGGCTTCGACATCGTCACCCTGACCGCTCTGGCCCTGGTCATCGGCATGATCGTCGACGACGCCATCGTCGTCGGGGAGTCGATCGAGCGCCACGCCGGGGAGGGCGAGGCGGGCGCCTCGGCGGAGGAGCGGCGGGAGGCGGCGGTCACGGGCGCCGCCGAGATCGCCGGGCCGGACACCACCGGCACCTTGACCACCGTCGCCGCCTTCCTGCCGCTGGCGATCGTCGGCGGTATCGCCGGGATCTTCTTGCGCCCGTTCGGGCTGACGGTGAGCGCGGCGCTCCTGGTCTCCCTGGTGCTCTCCCTGACCCTCGTGCCGGCGCTCTACGGCCTCGCCCGGCGTCCGCGGCGTCCGCGGCAGGGGGGGGACGGGGAGGAGGGGTCGTCCGGAGCGGCCGCGCCGGGCGCCCGCCTGCTCGCCCTGCTCGACCGGCTCCTCGGCCGGAGCCTCCGCGCCTGCCTGCGCCATCCGGTGGCGGTGATCGCCGCGGCGCTCCTGGTGGTCGCCGTGGCGATCGGGGCGGGCTTTCTGGTCCGGGTCTCCGTCCTGCCACCGATCGACGAAGGGGCGATCCTGATCGAGTACGTCCTGCCGCCGGGGACCTCTCTTGCCGAGAGCGACCGCGTCGGGGCGCGGCTCGACCGGCTGGCCCTCGCCGAGCCCGAGGTCACCGCGGTCTACCGCCGCACCGGCTCGCCGGAGAGCGGCGTCCAGATCGAGGGGGTCAACCGGGGGGAGCTGCTGATCAAGCTCGCGCCCCGGGGCGACCGGGAGCGGCCGGTGGGCGAGATCATGGCGGCACTCCGGCGGTCCTACTCGACGATCGACGGCGCCGTCTTCCTCTACCACCAGCCGACCCAGGAGAAGATCGACGAGAGCTTCTCCGGCTTGCCGGCGCTCTTCGGAGTGACCGTCTACGGCGAGGACCTGGACGCGCTCACCGCCCTGGCCGGGCGGGTCGAGCAGGTGATGGCGGCCGACCCGGTGGTCGCCGGCGTGGTCAACAACACCAAAGTCCGGGCGGGCGAGGTGGAGGTGCGGCTCGACCGGCGGGCCCTCGCCCGGGCCGGCGCCGAGCCGGCGGCCGTGCTCTCCGCCCTCGAAGCGTCCCAGCGCGGTGTGGAGGCGACCCGCATCGTCCGCCGGCGGGACACGGTGGGGGTCTGGCTGCGGCTGCGGGGGGAGGGCGGCGGCGGGGATGCACGAGCCGGGGCGGGGCCGGCCCGGGCGGGCGCCTGGACGCCGGAGACGCTGGGGCGGCTGCCGGTCCCCCTGGCGAGCGGTGCCCTCGTCCCCCTGGAGCGCCTGGCGACGGTGCGGCTCCGGCCGACGCCGGCCGCCATCACGCGGCTCGACGGCCAGCGCGAGATCACCCTGGTGGCCGAGGTCGACGGCAGCATCCCGGCGCTGGTGGGGCGCCTCCGCGCGCGCTTCCGGACGCTCGAGCGCCCCGCGGGGACCAGCATCTCCTTCACCGGCCAGTACCCCGTGCTGCTCCGGACCGGGGAAGAGCTGCTGTTCGCGGTCGCCGGGGCGGCGCTCTTGATCTACCTGATCCTGGTGCTGCAGTTCGGCTCCTGGGCGGAGCCCCTGGTGATCCTGGCGTCGGTACCGCTCGCCCTCGCCGGCGCGGTGATCGCCCTGGCGCTCACCGGCCGGGGCCTGGACGTCTCGGTGGCCATGGGGGCGATGACTCTGGTCGGCGTGGCGGTCAACAACTCGATCGTGCTGCTCGATTTTGCCCGGAAGGCCCAGAAGGCTAAGAGGGTCCGGCAGGATGGGCAGGAAGGCGGAGACGACCGGTCGGACGATGAGGGGTCTGCCACGGCGGCGACGCTGCTCGAAGCCGCCTCCGTTCGCCTGCGACCGATCCTGCTGACCACGGCGACCACGGTGGCGGCGCTGGTGCCGGCGGCGGTCGGTACCACCGCCGGCTCCAGCCTGTTCCAGACGTTCGCCGTCACCGTCATCGGCGGGCTGGTCGGCGCCCTCGCGGCCACGCTCCTCTTGACGCCGACGCTCGCCCTGCTGATCAGTCGTCCTCGTCTTCGGCGCCCTCGCCCCCCAGCCACGCCGTCTGCTGGAGCGGCGGCGACGGCGCCATGAGCGCGTGCACCCCCTGCTCGTGGACCAGCCGCCCGCCGTTGTGGGCGGTGTTGGCCAGGAGCAGCGCGCCGACGGCGTAGAAGCCCAGGTAAACCACCAGGAGCGAGGTGGTGGCGGCGCGGCCGAGCGGCCGCCGGACGAGGGTCGGCACGAACAGCACGGCAGCGAAGACCGCGGTCAGCGCCGTGAACACGAGCCGGACGGTTTCTGCCAGCTCCTCGTGCTGCTCCAGAATGGCGTTGATCGTGGGTGTGCGGTCGGCCAGGCGGCCGGCGGCCTCACCGGTCTGGACCGCGACCCAGGCGGCGACCGTGCCCAGGATCATCAGGACCAGGGCGGCGACCAGCAGGCCGCGGCCGCGCTTGGGCTCGAGCACCAGACCGAGCAGGACGAGGACCGGCGCTACCAGTAGCAGGGCGACGGGGAAGTGGACGACGAGCGGGTGGAGGGCGTCCCACGAGGGGATCGGCGGCAAGGCAATCATCGAGCGGCTCCTTTCCAGAGCGGGTCGGGCAAGATCGGGCGAGGTCGTGCGAGCGGGAATTGTCAGGGATGGCCGGCCGCTCCGCCGAAGCTGAGCGGCCGGTCGCCGGTCGGGGTTTCGGTCGGGCTCTGGGGGCGCCGCGTTACGCGACCGCTTCGTACTTCTCCTTCGGGCTGAAGCAGGAGACGCACTTGGCGAAGTTGAGGTTGGTGGTGGTGTAGCCGCACACCGAGCAGACGTAGTAGGTGCTGCCCTCACCCCGCATCTCTTCGAGGTTGTCCAGCGCCTGCTGGTAGAGGTTGGCGTGCTCCGCCTCGGCGGTCTTGGCGTAGTTGAACGTCTCGATGGCGTCGGTGTTGCGCTCGGCTCGGGCGGCGGCGAGGAACTCCGGGTACATGGTGTCGCGCTCGTAGGACTCGCCGGCGATGGCCGCCTGCAGGTTCTCGGCGGTGGTCTTGACGTCGGGCGTTTCGATCGTCGCCTGCGGCGTGCCGCCCATGGCCTTGATCACCTTGGCGTGGTTGCCGGCGTGGATCTCTTCGGCGCGGGCGGCGGCCCGGAACAGGCTCGCGGCTTTGCCGTAGCCCTCTTCATCGGCCTTCTTGGCGAAGGCGAGGTAGCGCGCGTGGGCGTTCGACTCGCCGTTGAAAGCGGCCTGTAGGTTGTCGAGGGTCTTGCCCGGCGCTGGCCCTGCGGCGAAGGCGCCGCTCGGCACCAGGAGCAGGACGAGGGCGACCATGGTGGCCAGGGAGACGAGGGACTTCCAGGACTTCGACATCGAATCTACCTCCAGCGTGTTGCGGTTCTCACGGGTTGTGCGGCGGGCGGGGTGCCCGTCGTCGCCCCGTGCTTTCCGCAAGCCGGGTGCCACCCGGGGACGGATCCGGCAAGTCGAATGAAATGAGTGGGTTGTCGATTTCTCCACCCGGCGGGCGGGCAGCGGGCGTCAAAAACTTCGAACGCCGCCGAGGGGTGTCGTCCGAAGATTCAGACGTCGTCGCCCTCTGCCGGTCCGATCCCCAGGCGGCGCACCTTGTACGACATGTCGCTCCGCGAGATCCCCAACCGCCGTGCCGCCTCCGCCTGGACGCCGTCGGCCGCGGCGAGGACCTGCTCGAGCAGACGGCGTTCGACACGCTCGAGCAGCTCCCGCAGGTCGACGCGCTCGGGCAGGCCGTCGATGAGCCGGTCGACCGGGTCCCGGCCCGGCGTTTCCCCGGCGACCGCCGTGCCGGCGCCCAGGTCGGGCAGATCGTCCACGCCGATCGCCGTGCCGTGGGACAGGATGGTCGCGCGCTCCACCAGGTTGCGCAGCTCGCGGGCGTTGCCGGGGAGCGGGTAGCGCATCAGCCGGGCGAGCGCTTCCGGCGTCATCGTCCGGGGCCGCACCTTAAGGTCGGTCGCCACCCGGCGCAGGAAGTGCTCTAGCAGCGGCGGCACGTCCTCCGGGCGTTCGCGCAGCGGCGGCACGTGGATCGGCACCACCGCCAGCCGGTAGTAGAGGTCCTGGCGGAAGGCGCCGCTCTCGACCCGCTGCTCCAGGTCCCGGTGGGTGGCGACCACGATGCGCACGTCGACGGTGCGCGGCTCGGTCGAGCCGACCCGGACGACGGAGCCGTCCATCAGCACGCGCAACAGCTTGGCCTGGAGGGCGAGCGGCATCTCGCCGGCCTCGTCCAGAAACAGGGTCCCCCGGTGGGCGGCCTCGAAGACCCCGGGGCGGGAGCGGTCGGCGCCGGTGAACGCCCCCCTCTCGTGGCCGAAGAGCTCGCTGTCGAGCAGGGTCTCGGCGAAGGCGGCGCAGTTGACCGCCACGAACGGCCGCTGGCGCCGGGGGCTGGCGGCGTGGAGGGCTCGGGCGACCAGCTCCTTGCCGGTGCCGGTCTCGCCGGTGACCAGCACCGTCGCGTCGGTCGGCCCGACCCGCTCGATCAGGTCGCGGACCCGTGCCAGCGCCGGGCTCACGCCGACCAGCTCGGTGGTGGCCTGGGCGCCGACCTCGCGGCGCAGCCGGGCGTTCTCGCGCAGCAGCTCTACCCGCTCGGTTGCCCGGGCGACCACCGAGCGCACCTGGGCCGGCACGAACGGCTTGGTGATGAAGTCGAAGGCGCCGCGGCGCATGGCGTCCACCGCCAGCTCCACCGTGGCGAAGGCGGTGAGCAGCACCACCGGCAGCACCGGGTCGGTTTCGTGCACCTTCTCCAGCAGGTCGAGCCCCTCGCCGTCGGGCATCTTCTGGTCGGTGATCACCAGGTCGAACAGGCCGGTGGAGAGGGCGCGCCGGGCCTCGGTCAAGCCACCGGCGGCGATCACCTCGTGGCCGTCCTCCTCGAGCAGGGAGGCGAGCACCCGCCGCATGGCGGCTTCGTCGTCGACGATCAGCAGGCGGGCCATGGCCGGGACCTCAGGGGGCGGCCGCCGGGACGTTTGCCGGGCTCTCCTGCGCCGGCGCCACGCGGCAGTCAGGCAGAGCGATCACCATCCGCACCCGGCCCCGCCGGTTGGCTTCGAGGAACAGGTCACCGCCGTGGCCGCGGGCGATGTTGCGGGCGATGGTGAGCCCCAGGCCGGTGCCGGCGTCCTTGGTGGTGTAGAAGGGCTCGAAGATCCGTTCGGCCACCTCCGGGGGGATGGCGGCGCCGTCGTCCTCGACCGCCAGGCGGACGGTGCCAGGCTCGCCGTCCGCGTCCCCTCCCTCGACCGTCTCGGCGGAGAGCGTCACCGTGCCGCCGCCCGTCAGGGCGTCGACCGCGTTGAGCACCAGGTTGAGGAGCGCCTGGTGAATCTGGAAGGCGTCGACCTCGGCGGCCAGCTCCGCCGGGCAGTGGACGAGGATCTCCACGCCGTGCTCGTCGGCGCGCCCGCGGGCCAGGCTCGCCACGTACTCCAGGTTGTCACAGAGGGCCGTGGGCCGCCGCTCCGGAGGCCGCTGCCGCACAGAGAGGAGGAAGTCGGAGGTGAGCTTCTCCAGCCGCGCCGCCTCGGACGAGACGATCTCCGAGAGCTCGTCGGACGAGAGCCTGCCGCGCCCCTCGCGCGCCATCTGGACCGAGCTGACGATCAGGCTGACCGGGTTGCGGATCTCGTGGGCGATCGAGCTCGCCAGCCTGCCGACGGCCGCCAGCTTCTCCTCTTCGACCAGCCGGTCGCGGGTGCGCTCGAGCTCCTCCAGGTTGCGCCGGAGGGCGGCCTGCTCGCTCCGCACCTGGCGCGCCAGGAATGACACGATCACCGCCACCACGACGTAGATCAGCATCACGTTGGTGGCCTCGAAGTACTCGGAGAGGCGCACCGTGCTCCGGCCCTGGTAGTACAGCCAGACCTGGAGGAAGGTGAGGGTCACCGCCGCGGACACCACCAGGGTGATCCCGGGCCAGCGGTAGCGGAAGGCGGCGGCGATCACCGGGATCACCATCAGGGCGACGTAGTGGCTGTCTTCGAAGTGGGCGAGCCAGGCGATCAGGAAGGCGAAGGCGACGTTGAGCCAGATGGTCGCGTGGGCGTAGGGGGGCAGCAGGCGCTCGGCGAGGCCCGGGCTCACCAGGTGGAGGCCGAGGAGCTCCAACACCTGCATGGCGAAGCGGCCGAAGACGACCGTGAAGAACAGCCGCGACGGGGCGCCGAGGGCGGGGGAGAAGAGGACGTGCAGGCCGGCCAGCCCCGCGAGCACGGTCAGGTTGAGCAGGATCAGCCCGGACTCCTGGCGCCGGATCGATTCGACGCGCGTGCAGGCGAGGAGCGGCCGGAAGGCCTGGGGTAAGACCGGAAGCGGGGCCTGCTGGGTCCGGAGCCGGGTCATTGGAGGCGCGGCGGAGGCGCGGCCGCGGCGCCGGGCCGATCAGGGTGAAGCCGGCACGGGCCGCGCCTCCGATTCTAGTTCCTCCTCTCAGCCGCCGCTCGATCCGTCGCCGTCGGCGACCTTCCCGAGCATCTCGATCACGGAGTCCACCCAGTCCTGCCGGTCGGCGAAGCCGATCTGCTCGCGCCGGAGGACCGCCGCGGGATCGAGGATCCAGCTCCGCGGCACGGCGCCCTGCTTGCCGAGCTGGTTCACCAGCTCGCCGGCCTGGAGCACCGGGAAGGTGTAGCCCTTCTTCTCCATGAAGTGGAGCGCCAGAGCCGGGTTGGTGTCGATGTTGAGGGTGACGACGGCGACGTCGTCGCGGCCGGCGAGGCGCTTCTTGAGCTCTTCGACCAGCGGCAGCTCCTTCCGGCACGGTCCGCACCAGGTGGCCCAGACGTTGGCGAAGACGGTCTTGCCTTCAAGGTCCTTCCGGTGCCAGGTGCCGCCCGACAGGTCCGCCAGCTCGAACTCCGGCAGGGGCACCTCCTGCTCGTCCCAGAGGGTGGCCTGGCGGTCCGCTCTCGGTCCGCCTTCGGCGTAGAAACCTTCCAGGAGGGCCTGCCAGGACTCTTCGCTGCCGCCGGATTCGATCCAGGCGTCCCGCGCCTCTCGCTTCTTCTCGGTGGCGGCGTCGGCGTCGGGGGACAGAGCGACGGCCCGCGCGCGGAAGACGGCGGCGTCCAGCGGCTTGCCTTCGAGGTCCGCGAGCTCGGCGCGGAAGCTCCAGTAGCCGCCGTCGAAGGTCTGGAAGAGGCTCGTGTCCAGGGCGCTCGGGTCGTCGCCGGGACGGGCCTCGTCGGCGAGATTCCGCAGGTCGAGCAGCAGTTCCCTGGCTTCTGCCGGGTCCTCGAGTGCCAGCGCCGCTTTGGCTTCGATCTGGAGGGCCTGCCAGCGCAGGAAGAGCTGTTCCTTGGTGACCATCTCCTGCATCCTCTCCGGCAGGCCACCGCTCTCGAGCATCCGGTCGTTCTCTTCGAGCGCCTTGGCGAGGCCTCGTTCGGCCAGGTCGTGGACCTGTTCCAGGCGCAGGCCGTGCTCCACGTAGACCTGGGCCACCTCGAGCTCGGTCGGTGTTCCGCTCTTGTAGGGCGCCGAGTCGGCCAGCTCGAGCAGCCGGTCTGCGGTGTGGAGCACCTCGTCGGCTGGCAGGTCGTCGAGCTGTTGCGCGGCCAGGAGCCGGAGGTGCCAGAAGTACGCGGCGTCCGGGCAGGTCTCGATCCAGGCGCCGGCCGTGTCCCAGGTCAGCCGGGCGTGGGCGGTGCGCTCTTCCTCGGGCGCATCGGGCGCCGGGCTCGGGTGCTCCTCGCCCCACTTCTGGGCGCGGGCGAAGACCGAGGCGGTGCCGCACGGGTCGTGCTCCAGACGGGCGTTCCGGATGCGCTCCTGGTTCGCTTCGTCCCCGAGCATCTCGTAGCCCGAATCGAGCGCCTTCCACCAGGCCTTGCGCTGCTCGAGGCCGAGTGCTTCGATCCGCTGCAGGTCGGCCCGGACCAGCGGGTCGACCTCGCCGTGGCTCGCGAGCGGCGTGCCGGCGTAGAGCATCCTCCACAGCGCCGGATAGCGGCCGAGGGCGCGCTCGGGTCCCATCGCCTCGAGGACGGCGCGGCCGCGCTCGGCCCGGGTGCGCCAGAAGTCCTTGTCAGAGACGTAGCTCAACAGGCCCGCGCCGGCGGGCAAGCGGCCTGGGCAGCGGTCGAGGAAGGCGCCGATCTCCTGTCGGAAGGCCTGCTTGTCGGCGTCGTCCATTCCGGCTCCTCCCGACGCCAGTCGGGCCTTCATCGCCGCGATGCCCAGGTGCGGCCACGGAAACCCGGGGTCCGCGGTCACCGCTTGCTTGAAGATTCCGAGCGCCTGCTCCGGGTCGGCCACGAAGCGGCCGTAGAGGTAGAGAGCCTCGGCGCTCTCGGGGTGCTCCTCGGCGTTGCGACGGTACTCGGCCACCCGCTCGTCGCGGCCCGCGGGGTCGGCCTCGGCGAGCGGCGAGAAGCTCTGCCACAGGTCCTGGGCGGCGCGCGTCAGGTGGAAGTCCCCCGGGTGCTGCTCGAGGGCGCTCTTCAGCAGCGCCTCCTGGCGCCGCGCACACCCGGTGGAGAGGCCGCACTCTGCAGCGACCTCCTGGAGCTGGCTCAACAGGTCGGCGATTTCGGGGGACGGCTCGCAGACCGGGTCGGTCGCCGGGAGCGGTTCCGCCGCCGGTTCCTGGGGGGTCACTCCGGCCGCTCCCGCGACCGGCACGAACAGGGCGAGCAGAGTGAGGAGACTGCAGGCTACGATGGCAGGAAGCATGCGGCGGTCGGACGAGGACGGACAGCTCGATCGAGTCGGCACCGTGAGACCTCCGAATCGTTGTGTTCACGCAAGTATACGTTTCGAGGCTCCTGGACCGTCGTCGGCCGGGACGTCTGGCCCGCCTGCTAGCATGCCGCGGGTGGCGGCCGCCACCAAGCGGTTGCCGAAACCCCATCAGGATCCTTGTCGACGACGAGCTCACCAACCACTGCGGGATCAGGGAGACGGTATGAACAGGAACCTGTCGAAGACGGTGTGGATCGGCTGTGCGGCATTGGCCTTCGGGCTGATGGCCGGTGCGGCCTTCGCGGCGGCGCAGCCCCACGCGGATCAGCCGGATCAGGCGCCGCAGATGAACGCCGAGACCTTCTCGGGCCTGACCTTGCGGGACATCGGGCCGTCCCTCGCGTCCGGGCGCATCGCCGACATCGCGATCGATCCGGCGGACCGCGCCACCTGGTACGTCGCCGTGGGTTCGGGCGGTGTCTGGAAGACCACCGACAAGGGCACCACCTGGACCCCCATCTTCGACGGCCAGGGCTCCTACTCGATCGGCTGCGTCACCATCGACCCCAACCACCACGAGACCATCTGGGTCGGCACCGGCGAGAACGTCAGCGGCCGCCACGTCGGCTACGGCGACGGCGTCTACCGGAGCCGCGACGGCGGCAAGACCTGGCAGAACATGGGCCTGCCGGATTCCGAGCACATCGCCAAGATCGTCGTCGATCCGCGGGACTCGAACACCGTCTTCGTGGCCTCCGAGGGGCCGCTGTGGAGCGACGGCGGCCAGCGCGGGGTCTACAAGACCACCGACGGCGGCGCCACCTGGACCGAGTCGCTGGTGATCAGCGACAAGACCGGCGTGACCGACCTGGAGATGGACCCGAGCGACCCGGACACGCTCTACGCGGCGGCCTACCAGCGGCGGCGGACGATCTGGGCGCTCCTGGCCGGCGGGCCGGAGTCCGGGATCTACAAGTCGACCGACGGCGGCGGCACCTGGCGCGAGCTCTCGACCGGTCTGCCCTCGGGAGACATGGGCAAGATCGGCCTCGCCGTCTCGCCGATCGATCCGAAGGTGGTCTACGCCTCGATCGAGGCGAGCGACAAGGAGAAAGGCTTCTACCGCTCGGCCGATCGCGGCGAGAGCTGGGAGAAGCGGAGCGACTACACCAGCGGCGGTACGGGCCCCCACTACTACCAGGAGATCTACGCCTCGCCCCACGTCTTCGACCGGGTCTACCAGATGGACGTGTGGATCCACGTCACCGACGACGGCGGCAAGAGCTTCCGGAACCTGGGCGAGCAGTTCAAGCACAGCGACAACCACGCGCTCGCCTTCGTCGCCGACGATCCCGGGTACCTCGTGGCGGGCTGTGACGGCGGCCTGTACGAAAGCTGGAACGGCGGCGCCACCTGGAGCTTCGTCTCCAACCTGCCGGTCACCCAGATCTACAAGATGGCATTGGACGACGACCAGCCGTTCTACCACGTGGTCGGTGGCACCCAGGACAACGGCACGATCTACGGCCCGACGGCGACCTCGTCGATCCACGGCATCACGAACCGGGACTGGATCTTTCCCTACGGTGCGGACGGCTACGACTGCGCCATCGAGCCGGGGAACCCGGACGTGCTGTACGTCACCTGGCAGGGGGGCAACATCCTCCGCTACGACCGCAAGACCGGCGAGGCCCTCGACGTCAAGCCGATGCCGGCGCCGGGCGATCCGCCGGAGCGCTGGAACTGGGACGCGCCGCTCCTGATCAGCCCGCACGATCCGGCGCGGGTCTACATCGCCTCCCAGCGGCTGTGGCGGAGCGACGACCGGGGGAGCTCGTGGACCGCTCTGAGCGGCGACCTCACCCGGGGCGAGAACCGCTACGAGCTGCCGATGGACAAGACCGTGCCCGGCACGACGGCGCTCTACGACACCGGCGCCATGTCGGTGTTCGCGACCAGCACCGCCCTCGACGAGTCGCCGCTGGTCGAGGGTCTGCTCTACCTCGGCACCGACGACGGCCTGATCCAGGTGACCGAGGACGGTGGTGCGACCTGGCGGAAGGTGGAGAGCCTCCCCGGCGTGCCGGCGGGCTACTTCGTCAACGACCTCGTGGCCTCGCGCCACGACGCCGACACGGTCTACGCGGTCCTGGACAACCACAAGACGGGCGACTACAAGCCCTACCTGATGAAGAGCACCGACCGGGGCCGGACCTGGCACTCGATCACCGGTGACCTTCCCGACCGGCAGATCCTCTGGGCCCTCGCCGAGGACCCGAAGGATCCGGACCTGCTCTTCCTGGCCGCCGAGTACGGCCTCGACTTCTCGACCGACGGCGGCGCCCACTGGATCAAGCTCACCGGCGGCGTGCCCACCCTCGCCTTTCGCGACCTGGCGATCCAGGCGCAGCACGACGACCTGGTCGGCGCCTCCTTCGGCCGCGGCTTCTTCGTCCTCGACGACATCGCGCCGCTCCGGCAGGTGAACGAGAAGGTGCTGGGCGAGGAGGCTCACCTTTTCCCGGTGCGCGACGCCGAGATCTACATCCCTTCGACCGAGCTTCGGGTCCGCGGCAAGGGCTACCAGGGGGCGTCCTTCTACACCGCGCCGAACCCGCCGTTCGGGGCCGTCTTCACCTACTACCTGCGCGACGACACCGAGACGCCGAAGGCCGAGCGCGCCGAGAAGGAGGCAGAGCTCCGCAAAGAGGGCGAGGACGTGCCGTTCCCCGGCTACGACGCGCTGCGCGAAGAGTCCCGCGCCGAAGCCGCCGAGATCGTGCTCACCGTCACCGACGCCGACGGCGCCGTCGTGCAGCGGGTCGCGGGCGAGACCGGCAAAGGCTTCCACCGGGTCGCGTGGAATCTCCGCTACCCGACCGCGGAGCCGACCGAGCTCGAGCCGCCGGAGCCTTCCCTGTGGTCCGATCCGTCGGCCGGACCCCTGGTCACTCCGGGCACCTATACCGTCCAGCTCGGCCGCATGCAGGACGGCCGGATCGAGCCGCTCGGTGACGCCCAGAGCTTCCACGTCGGAATGCTCGAAGGGGGCACCAACCCGCCTGCGGGCCGGGGCGCGGTCCTGGCCTTCCAGCAGCAGGTCGAGGAGCTGATGCGCCGGGTCGCGGCGGCGGCGGAGATCACCGACGAGGTCGGCAAGCGCCTCCAGTACATCCGCAAGGCCCTCGTCGACACGCCGAAGGCGTCACCGGACCTCATGGAGCGGGCCCGGGCCCTTCAGCTCCAGGTGGACGACATCTCCCTCGAGCTGGAGCGGGATCCGGTCCGCGGCGAGCTGAACGAGCCGAGCGTGCCGACGATCGGCGACCGGATCGGGCGGGTGATCGGCGGCCTCTGGTTTACCACCAGCGCACCGACCGAGACCCAACGCCGGAGCATCGAGGTGGCGGGCCAGCAGTTCGAGGCGCTCCACGGGCGCCTGGAGAAGCTCGTCGCCACCGACCTCGCCCAGCTCGAGGCCGACATGGAGGCCGCTGGCGCGCCCTGGACGCCGGGCCGGAAGCTGCCCGACTAGGCTTTACCCGGGGAGACGAACCAGTGGGGTCGTGATCGCCTTGAAGGCAAGCTCTGCCGAGCCCTCGCCACCCAGGAGGGCGACCGTCATCCTGGTCGCCCTCCTGGTGGTCGCGGGTGCGTCCCGGCTGATGCTGTGGGCGCGCCCGCTGGGGTTTCTGACCGGGGACGACGTCGAGATCCTCTCGGCGGGTTTCGCATCGGCCACCGGTCTGGTCTATCAGCCGTGGGCGATCCGCAACCTCGTTCTGCCGCGACTGGTGGTGGCGCCGGCGGTCGGCCTGGGGACGCTCCTGGGGATCGGCGACCACGCGATGCTGATTCGCTTGGGTGAGGCACCGTTCTTTGTCCTGTCCCTGCTCAACATCGTGCTGGTCTACCGGCTTGCCAGGCTGGTCGTCCGGCCCGGGACGGAGCGGCTCGTGCCGCTCCTGGCCGCGGGGATCTATGCCTTCCACTGGCTGCCCGCGGTCTATAGCGTAACGGCGTACCCCCGCACCGCGTCGACGACCTGTGTGCTCCTGGCGGCGCTGCTCCTGCTGGGAGAGGAGCAGGACCTGGGTCGGGGCGCCGGAGCCGGCGCTCTGGTGGCGGTGGCCTTCGCCGTGCGCTACAGCGAGGCGATCTTCCTGTTGCCGCTGGCGCTCCTCGGGATCTTCGTGGGCCTCGACCGCCGGGCGAGCCTTCGCCGAGCACTGGGGATCGCGGTGGGCTTCTGTAGTGGCACCCTGCTGAGCGTCGGGCTCGTCGACTGGTGGACCTGGGGCAGGCCGTTCGTCAGCCTGGTGGAGTTCGCCCGCTACACCCTGGTCGAGGGCCGGGCGTCGTCCCTCGTGGTGGCACAGTCGCCCGTGTGGTACCTGAAGCGGGCCGGGTTCTGGCTCGTCCCGCCGCTGATTCCGTTCTTGTTCTTCAAGGCACGCGGTCTCTCGCTCGGCCTCTGGGGCCTCTTTGCGTTGCCGGTCCTGACCCTGTCGGTGATTCACCACAAGGAGATGCGGTATCTCCAGGCGGTCATCCCGTTCCTGGCGATCCTCGCGGCTGTCGGAGCGGCCCACTGGCTGCGCCGCGGTCGCGGGTGGCGCGTGGCCGCAAGCTTCCTCCTGGCGCTCGGTCTCGCCCTGTCGGTCCATACCGCCTGGCGTGTGCACGAGCACGGATCCCAATCGGCCGTCGCCGCCGCGCGCCAGCTCGCAGGCCAGGGCTGTGTCCGGCAACTCGTCGTCACCCAGGCCTGGGCTTACGGTTTGGGCTTGATCCTGGGCAACGGCGTGGCGATCACGGAATTCGATCGTCCGCCGACTCCGGAGGAGCTCCGGTCCGCTCTGCCCGGCGCGGACGTCGTGGCGATGTACGCCGACGATCTGGCACGGCAGCCCGAGCTGGCCGCGGAGCTGGCGGGGGGAGATTTCCGGCGCGGGCGGACGATCGCGGTGGGGGAGAGCCGACCCGTTGTGCTGTTCTGGAACCGGCGAGGAAGCTGTTCCGCGAACGACCGGCCGGCGGCTCGAAGACTCTCGAGCCGCCGGGCGACGGTCTCAATCCGGTCTGGAGCTCAAGGCGCCGTGACGGTCGCCGATACAAGGTGCAGGGGCGCGGTCTCGAGCCCCTTTCACATGCCGCACAAAGCAATATCTCTATTTGCACCTGGTTTTGACATTTAACCAGGCCAGTATTCGTCGAGGCCTTGTGTTTGCAGGGGTTTATGGTGTATACTGCCGTCTCCTGATGTTACAGTTCGACGGCAACAACTGCTGGCGAAAAAATATTGCCGAACTCGGTAAGCGGGGCGAGTGAGGTACGACGTCGAGCACTTTTCCCCGCACTGCTTTCGACCTCCGGAGGGCCCACAAGGTGAAACCCCTGACCACTTCCTTTCTTCGTCCTTCCCAGACCGCCGTCCTGGTGGTGCTGGGCGCCCTGGTGCTCGTGGGCGCGGCCAGCGCTCAGAGCCCGCCCGGGTTCTCGAAGTCGTTCAGCCCCGCCACCATCGGACCCGGGAGCGTCAGCACGCTCCGGTTCGACATCACCAACTCTGGCTCGTCGCCGGTGCGCGACCTGGCCTTCACGGACACGCTCCCAGCGGGCGTGACGATCGCCTCGCCGGCAGCCGCCAGTACGGACTGCTTCGGCACGGTCACCGCAACCGATGGGGGCAGCACCATCTCGCTCTCCGGCGGTGGTGTGGGTGCCACCAGCAGCTGCTCGGTCACCGTCAACGTGACTGCCAGCGCTGCCGGGACCTACACCAACGTCTCCGGTGACCTGACGTCGGACGCCGGCAACAGCGGCACCGCGACGGCCGACCTGACCGTCGCGACCGATCGGCCCGGCTTCACCAAGGCGTTCTCGCCGAGCTCGGTCTCGTTCGGCGGCCGGAGCACGCTGACCTTCACCCTCGACAACACGGCCAACTCCAGCGACGTGTACAACATGACGTTCACCGACACCCTGCCGAACGGCATGGTGGTCGCGAGCCCCTCGAACGCGACGACCACCTGTTCGAACAGCACGGTCACCGCGGCGGCTGGGAGCGACACGGTCTCCCTCGGCTTCGTCGCTTTCGGCCTCGCGAAGATCCCGGCCGGAGCGAGCTGCACGGTGTCGGTCGACGTGCTCGGTAACTCGGTCGGCGCGCTCGGCAACACCTCGGGCGAGCTCAGCACGTCCACGCAGTTCGGCCAGTTCCGCTCGAGCGGCATGGCCGCCGCGGTGCTCACCGTGACCGCGGACCGGCTCGCACTGACCAAGTCGTTCACCGACGATCCGGTGCCGCCGGGCGGCACGGTCACACTCTCGTTCACCCTCTACAACCTGGACCGGAGCAATGGGGCGACGTCGGTCGCCTTCACCGACGATCTCGACGCCACGCTCTCCGGCCTGGTGGCGACGAATACGCCGATCTCCGACCCTTGTGGCGCCGGCTCCAGCCTGACCGGGACCAGCGTCCTCAGCCTGACCGGCGGTAGCGTCGACGCGGGGGGCAGTTGCACCTTCAGCGTCACGCTGCAGGTGCCGGCCTCCGCGGCCTCCGGCAGCTACTCGAACACCACCAGCCAGGTGACCGGCGACCTCGGCGGCCGCCCGACCACGGGCAGCCCGGCCTCCGACCTCCTGTCGGTGGCGGCAGTGCCGGTCCTGACCAAGAGCTTCATCGATGACCCGGTGGGCGGTGGTGGCTCGGTGACGCTCCAGTTCACGATCACCAACACCAGCGCGACCTACCCCGCGACCGGCATCTCGTTCCAAGACGTGTTCGACGTCATTCTGCCGACGGCCTCGGCGACGCCGGGAACCGGCTTCTGCGGTGCCAGCTCGACTTCCACGTTCGTTCCGGCGGGCAGCAATGCCGGGTTCTTGGACGTGTCGAACGCCAGCCTGGAGCCGGGGGCTTCGTGCACCTTCTCGATCACCCTGGACGTGCTGGTCGGCGCGCCCGGGGGCACGTACCCGAACACGACCAGCGCGATCACCGCCACGGTCAACGGCGCGACCTTGACCGGGAGCCCGGCCACCGACGACCTGCAGGTGGTCGGCGCGCCGGTCCTGAACAAGCAGTTCATCGACGATCCGGTCGCCCCGGGTGGCACGGTGACCCTGCAGTTCACGCTCACCCACGACGAGAACGCGCCCGGCGACGCGACGAGCATCGAGTTCACCGACGACCTGGACGCCACGCTCTCCGGCCTGGTGGCGACCGGCCTGCCGCTCACGGACGTGTGCGGCGTCGGGTCCTCGATCTCCGGCACCAGCACCCTGTCGTTCAGCGGTGGCAGCCTCGCCCCCGGCGAGACCTGCACCTTCAGCGTGCCCCTCCAGGTCCCGTCGGACGCCGTACCGGGTTCCCACACCAACACCACCTCGACGGTCGTCGCCGACGTTCTCGGTGTGACCGCGATGGAGCAGGCGGCCTCGGACGATCTGAAGATCGCCGGTCTGACGCTGACCAAGGAGTTCATCGACGACCCGGTGCTGCCGGGCGGCACGGTGACGTTGCGCTTCACCCTGTCCAACGTCAACCCCGTGTTGAGTGCCACGAACATCGCCTTCAGCGACGACGTGGACGCCGAGGTCTCCGGAATGACGGCCAGCGGCTTGCCACAGAGCGACATCTGCGGCACCGGATCGTCGTTGAGCGTGTTGAGCGGCAACAACCTCGTCTTCAGTGGAGGCAGTCTCACCGCGGGGACGTCCTGCAGCTTCGACGTGTCGCTCAACGTGCCGCTCGGCACTGCCGACGGCATCTACCACAACCGGACGAGCGCGGTCTCGGCCACGGTCGACGGCTCGACCGTGCTGTTCGACAACGCGTCCGACGACCTGACGGTCACCAGCAACTTCCTCGCCCTGAGCAAGGAGTTCATCGACGATCCGGTCTCTCCAGGCGGGATGGTGACGTTGGAGCTCACGGTCACCAACACGAGCACCACGGATCCGGTGGCGGACATCGCCTTCACCGACGACCTGGATGCGGCGCTGTCGGGTCTCGCCAACGCCAGTGGCACGCTCACCGACGTTTGCGGCACGGGGTCGCAGCTCAGCGGCACGAGCGTCCTCAGCCTGACCGGCGGCAATCTGCCGGCCGGCGGATCGTGCACCTTCGATGTGACCCTGTCGGTGCCGTCGACGGTTGCCCTGGGGTCCGAGGCGGTGAACACGACGAGCGCGATCACCGGCACCCTCGGTGGCCTGCCCGTGAACGGTCCCGCGGCGAGCGATACGCTGCAGATCGACTTCGTGGTCTTCACCAAGACCTTCGGTGGTGACACGTCGCCGGGCGGCACGGTCACCCTGACCTTCCACATCGAGAACCTGGACACCAACGACGGGCTGGACGGGCTGCGCTTCACGGACGATCTCGACGCCGTGATTCCGGGCCTGACGGCGATCGGCCTGCCCATGAGCGACGTCTGCGGGATCGGGTCGAGCCTCTCCGGCTCGTCCTCTCTGGAGCTGTCCAACGGCAGCCTGCTCCCTGGCGGCTCCTGCAGCTTCAGCATCACGCTCCAGGTGCCGGGCTCTGCACCGGGGGGCACGTTCGTCAACACCACGAGCGAGCTCACCGCGAACAACCAGCGGGTGGCCGATCCGGCGACCGACAGCCTGACCGTGGTCGTCGTGGTGGACAGCGACGGCGACGGCGTGCTGGACGACGTGGACGTCTGCCCGGGGACGGTGATCCCAGAGGGCGTCCCGACGGACCATCTGGGCGTCAACCACTTCGCCCTGGTCGACGATGACTTCATCTTCGACACCACGCCGCCGAACGGCAAGGGCCCGCAGGAGACGTTCACCACCGAGGACACCGCCGGCTGCTCGTGCGAGCAGATCATCGAGGCGCTGCACCTCGGCAAGGGGCACGAGAAGTTCGGGTGCAGCCTGGGTGCGATGCGCAACTGGGTCGACCTGGTGAACCCCTAGCCTGCACTGTTCATGAGACGCCGTAGCGAGAGCCGGAAGTGCGCGTGAGATCAGGGCGCACACAGCGATGCGCGACGCAGGCGTACTGTACGGTACGTCGAGGAGCAAAGAGCGAGTACGCCCTGAGATTGCGTGCAATTGCGGCTCGCAGTAGGTGGCTCATGAATCGTGCAGGCTAAGCGAACGGATGGAAGATCGACGGCTGACGTGACAGTCGTCACCACGAAGCCCCGGCGCCCGGCGCCGGGGCTTTTTTTCGCCCGGGAACGGTCGTTTGACAGCTCTCCGGTCCGGCTCTAGTCTGATCGGGACGGCACGAAAGGTCCTCCATGAGCGAACGGCAACGCCGGTTCCACCGGATCCCGATCGAGGCCCTCAAGGGCCGGTTGCACACGCCGCGCGACCTGACGGTGCGCGACCTCAGCCGGACCGGCATGTCGTTCGACACCTCCGAGCCGCTCGAAGAGGGCAAGGACTGCTTCGTCGAGCTCACCTACCGGAACCAGTCGGTCCGGTTGGCCCTCAACGTCCGCTGGGTGCGGCGGGAGGAATCCGCTCAGGGAGAGCCGCCGGTCTACCACGTGGGCGCCGAGTTCGTCGACGTGCTGGACCGGCCGCCCACCGGCCTGTGGGACTGGATTCGCGTGGTCGGCGAGGAGGGCGGGGCCGCGCCGGACGACGAAGCCGGCGCCGGCTGGCCCCCCTGACGGTCTCGACCGGGCGTCACGGTTCGGCCCCACGCCGACCGAAGGGTCTCGTATACTGCCCGTTCGCGACCGGCAGGCCCCGGCGGCCGGGTTCGTCGAGCCGTCCTCCCTCCATGCCTGCCCCCGTTCTCATCGACTGTGATCGCCTGGCCAAGGGCTTCGGTGGCACGCCGCTCTTCGAGGGGTTGTCGATCACGCTCCACGAGGGGGACCACACCGGTCTGGTCGGCCCGAACGGCTCCGGCAAATCGACGCTTCTGCGCATCCTCGCCGGTCAGCTCGAGCCGGACGACGGCGAAGTGCGCACCCGCAAGCACCTGCGGGTCGGGTACGTCCCCCAGGACCCGGTCTTCGCTCCGGGGCAAACGGTCGGAGAGGTGGTGGAGGAGGCTCTGGCGAACCTGCCCGCGGCGGAGGCCGGGGAAGGACAGCGCCGCCTGAACGTCGCTCTGGGCAAGGTCGGCTTCACCGATCCGGGCCAGCGGACCGACACCCTCTCCGGCGGCTGGCGCAAGCGCCTGGCGATCGCCCGCGAGCTGGCGCCGGAGCCGGACGTCCTGCTGCTCGACGAGCCGACCAACCACCTGGACATCGAATCGATCGTCTGGCTGGAAGAGCTGCTCCGCCGGGAGCCCAAGGCGTTCATCGCGGTGAGCCATGACCGCTACTTCCTGGAGGCCGTCGGCCGGCGTATCCTGGAGCTGGACCGCCGCTACCCGGAGGGTCTCTTCGCCGTCGACGGCAGCTACGCCGCGTTCCTGGAGGCGCGCGACGAGCGGCTGCGCCGGGACGCGGCCTATCGCGCCACCCTCGCCAACCTGGCGCGGCGCGAGGTGGAGTGGCTGCGGCGCGGCCCCAAGGCGCGGACCAGCAAGGCCAAGTACCGGATCGACGCGGCCGAAGAGCTGTTCGCGGAGCTGGACGCCGCCACCGAGCGGAGCCGGAGCGCCACCGCCGGGATCGACTTCCAGGGCTCCGGGCGCAAGACGAAACGCCTCTGGGAGGGCCGGGGCCTGGCCGTGCGGTTTGCCACCGAGCCCAACTCGGATGGGGGGGAGCGGACCATCTTCGAGGGGCTCGATCTCTTGCTCACCCCCGGCAAGCGGCTCGGCGTGGTCGGCCGGAACGGCTCCGGCAAGACGACCCTCCTGCGGGTCCTGGTCGGGGATCTGGAGCCGTCCGCGGGCACCATCCGGCAGGCCGACGACCTGCGCGTCGTCTACTTCGAGCAAAATCGGGAGAGCCTGGACCCGGAGCTGACCCTGGAGCAGACCCTCACCCTGGGCGGCCCCCGGGCCGATCACGTGGAGTTCCAGGGCCAGGCGCTCCACGTGGCGTCCTGGGCACGGAGGTTCCTGTTCCCGCCGGAGCGTCTGCGGAGCCCGATCGGCCAGCTCTCCGGCGGTGAAAAGGCGCGGGTCGTCCTCGCCCGGCTCATGCTCCAGCCCGCCGATCTCCTGGTCCTCGACGAGCCGACCAACGATCTCGACATCCCGACCCTCGACGTGCTCGAAGAGACCCTGCTCGAGCTCGAGGGCGCTCTGGTCCTGGTTACCCACGACCGGTTTCTGCTCGACCGGGTCTCGACCGAGATCCTCGCCCTGTCCGAGGACGACGCCGCGGTAGGGCGCTTCGCCGACCTGGCCCAGTGGCTGGAGGCGCGGCGCCGCCGGCCGGAGGCGACGGCCGAAGCCCAGAAGGTCAAGCCGGCAGCGAGCGACCGCTCGGCCCGCAAGGCGGCCTCGAAGAAGCTCTCCTACCACGAGCAGCGGGAGTGGGACGGCATGGAGGAGGCCGTGCTCGCGGCCGAAGGGCGATTCGAAGCGGCAGAAGCGGCCGTCGCCGACCCGGCCGTCGCCACCGACCCGGCGGCCCTCCAGGAGCGCACCCTCGAGCTCGACGC
>Ga0210074_1000043_pt1 | contig 54442 bp, 62 predicted proteins | sample China_Galinas_Co_FD_184860 | JGI IMG/M metagenome (GOLD analysis project Ga0210074, IMG submission 184860) | Wetland microbial communities from San Francisco Bay, California, USA, that impact long-term carbon sequestration -... | ecosystem: Environmental > Aquatic > Marine > Wetlands ... | reverse complement strand
CCAAGCACATTTGCTTTGGAACAGAACTATCCTAATCCTTTTAATCCATCAACTACAATAAGATTTTCTATCCCAATTGAAACAGAAGTTCAATTAAATGTTTATAATGCATTGGGTCAGGTAGTTGCAGAGGTTATTAACTCGAGACTTCAAGAGGGTTATCACGAAGTAGATTTCGATGCTACTAACCTTACAAGCGGAATTTATTTCTATCGCCTTGAAGCCGATAAGTTTGTGGAAGTTAAAAAGATGATAATTATGAAATAGTATTTTCGGAATTAATTGCCCCTCCCATCAGGAGGGGTTTTTATTTTTAAATTAAATGGTAATAAAATCATTAATTTTGAAATGTCTTAATTAAAAATATTAGACTAATAAGCAACGGCAGATTAAAATGAAAAAAATAATTTTAATACTATTCTTTCTTATTTTGATAAATAAAATTTATTCCCAGGTCCCATTCCCTCAAAACCCAAACTGGATTTCAACCGACATCACAAGTGTTTCTACGGGTGGTGCATTTGCTGATATTAATAAGGACGGCTGGCTGGATTTTGTTGTGGCAAATGGGAATGATATTTCTCGTCAAAAAGTTGTGGTTTATTACAACAATGGAGATGGAACTTTTCCCACCACTCCAAACTGGCAATCTGCAGATATTGACTATCATGGTCATCTCGATGTTGGTGATGTGAATCAGGATGGTTGGATTGACGTTGCCGTATCAGTGTACATAGGTCCATCGGGATTTAACTCTCCGGGAAAAGTGAAATTGTACTTGAATAATTCTGGAACATTATCATCAAATCCTGACTGGGTTTCGGGTGATGCGGTTTATACATTTAGTTGTGCATTCGGTGATGCGGATGGTGACGGGGATTTAGATCTTGCAGTTGCTGGAGGCGAATCATATAATAATGATCCAGAGCAGCCGAGAATTTATTATAATGTTGGTGGAATGCTGGAATCACTTCCCTCATGGAAAGCAACAGCATCTCAGTATAGCTATGATGTCGATTGGGCTGACTTTGATAACGATGGAGACCTTGATGTTGTATTTGCCGGCGAGAGTTCACCGAATAGAATCTTTGCAAACAATAATGGAGTCATCAGCCAAACTCCAACCTGGCAGTCAACTGATGCCAGCCAGTATGCAAATTCTTTATTTATAGGCGATGTAAATAATGATGGATATTTTGATCTCGCAATCTCAGATAATAGTCAACTTGGAGGCTCGGGTAAGTTTAAAATCTATTTAAATAATAATGGAACAATGAACACAACACCTTACTGGACTTCAGCATTTTCAGGATATAGTTCAGGTATAAATCTTACTGATATTGATAACGATCTGGATTTAGATTTACTCACTGGAGGGTGGTGGCAGCCTGTGAGGATTTATTTAAATGATAATGGAAATTTTAATGTCAATCCGGAATACACTTCCACCAGTACAAGTGTTGTTGAGGTAATTGTTTGTGGCGATGTTGATAATGATGCCGTTCAGAATGTGCAGCAAGTTTTTATAACTAACGGAACAACTAAATTATTTTATATACCCCGAACTCCGCTGCAGGAAATTACAATGGTTATAGTTGATACAGACACGCTTAGTTATAACGATTATTCATTTGATCTTGAAAACGGATGGGTAATGCTTGCTCAACAACCATCTTCCGGTTCTTCAATTGTAATTGAAACTGCTTATTCATGGGATATCGATATTGGAATAACAAACTGGGATCAAAATAAAGGGAATTATATTTTATTGAATACACTCGATCCTGTGGATGTAAAAAATGAAAAAAATATTCCTGATGGTCTTGTCCTTTTTCAGAATTACCCGAATCCATTCAATCCAAGCACCAAAATTAAATTTACAATTCCTGTCACTATAAGCGATGTTGAAGGGTCAATGGTAACACTAAAAGTTTTTGATGTTTTAGGAAACCAGGTTGCAACTCTTGTAGATGAGTATAAGCCCGCCGGTATTTATGATGTGGATTGGAATGCATCTAATTATCCTACAGGTGTTTATTTCTATCAGCTGAATGCAGGTCAATATACTGAAACTAAAAAAATGGTTTACTTAAAATAACTGACAAATAAATTCGCCACACTCAAATTCAGAATAATAATAAGTGACAGAACATAAACCTAACCTGCTTTTCATCAATTCAATTACAATTTACGGTGGCGGTGAAGTATGGATGCTTACTCTTATTAAGGGACTTGTGGAACGTGGCTATAAAGTAACTTTAGTTTGTAAACCCGAAGCTAAAATAATCGAACACGCTAAATTAGTTGATGTTGACGTACTTCCAATTAGAATTGCGGGTGATTTTGATCCTTTCTCAATAGCTGAACTAGTTGGAATTTATAGAAAAAGAAAAATTGATATTGCTTTTGCAAATGTGGGAAAGGATATTCGGCTTGCGGGAATAGCTGCTAAAATTTTAACCAGTGTTACCGTAATTGCTTTGCACCAGGTTGATAGGAAATTAAAAAATAATTTGCGATATCGATTTACTTATAACTCACTTGCAAAAATGATAGTAGTTAATTCCTTTGCTACAAAAAATACAATGTTAAAAAGCGCACCCTGGTTATCGAATAAAAAAATCAAAGTGATTCATCATGGAATTGATTGTGAAAAATACAACAAGCTAAACACTAAAGATTTAAGAAGTCAATTACAATTAACACCAGATGATTTGATAATTGGATTTGTTGGAAGGTTAAGTGTTCAGAAAGGTGTAAAATATATGCTGGACGCTTTCAGGGTGGTTGCAGGGAATTTTAAAAATGCTCACCTTGTAATTGCCGGAATTGGTGAATTGCAAAGTATGACACAAGACTTTTCAAAAATTTTTAATCTTGAAAACAGAATCCATATGCTTGGTTTTAAAAAAGATATCCCGGATTTGATGAGAACTTTTGACATCTTTTTACTTCCATCACTGTGGGAAGGATTTGGAATTGTATTAGTTGAAGCAATGGCAGCAGGGAAGCCCATAGTAGCAACGGACACGAGTAGTATTCCTGAAATTGTTGATAATCATAATAATGGTTTTTTAGTACCAGCGGAAAATAGTGATGTAATTGCCGAAGCTTTGACAAAACTTATTTCCGATGCGGAGCTAAGAAAAAGATTTGGTATTGAAGGAAAAAAGATTGTTCAGGAAAAGTTTACGAAGGAAAAAATGATAAATGAATATGAAAAGATTTTTGTGTCTCGAGGAATTTAGGATTGATGTTATTGCTTGAGAATCAGTTAGCTTTTATTACGCTAAGATTGAATTTCCTGGGTTCATTATCAGGTAGATCACTAAAGTTATAATGAATGTATTTTTCATCCTTCAGTTTTTCAAGCTCGAACCATTTGTAGCGGATTTGTTTAAAGCCTAAAGCTCTAAGATCATTAGTAACCGTAATATGAAATTTCTCAAGAGCACTTCTGCTCGTAAAACTATCATGGGTAAAAACAATAATTTTATTTCTCTCATCATTTAGAATTGTCACCTTATAACCCAAGCCGACTAATTTATCACTAAGATATTCGCCAAAATATTTTCTGATTTCAGGTAAAGTTCTTAGCTGTTGTCTGATGGTTAAATCTCTTACTTTATTTTGCAGAATCAATACATCATTATCTTCATCGCTGATGACATCGTACCTGGGAATGAAATCATACCAGTAATTTAAATCTACAATGGTATTTTTCGCGGCTTCCCAACTATTAATCTCTTTATTATCATAGGTGTTAACTGTATTGTAAATCTGCTTAAGTTCTTTGAAGTACTCGGATTTCTTTGAAGGAGAAAAACTTGATACGGCTGCACCAACCACGGCAATAATGAGTAGTGCGAGGGAAACAGAAACCAGAGACCTATGTCGTTCGAACATATTAAACATAAATAATTGTCATAATTTTCGTCAATATTGTCTAATTTATGCACCATTTGTGCCAGATTCAGGGGAACAGAAAATCAAGAAAATGTAAGAATCAGTTGAAAATCTTTGTAATTTTTACAAAAAATTGAAGTTTTCAAGGTGAATCATTCCGTTAGAAGTTGACATAGTAGACGCAACTTTTAGGCTTCGAATAAATTGTCGCTTAGAAATGCCTTTCAGATTTTATCTGAAAAATATGCGGCTGCTTTTTTGCGAAGGTTGTATTCCGAAGACATAACTTCACCGTAAGCACCTGTGGACCGAATGGCGAACAAATCTCCTCTTGTTGTTTCCGGAAGTAGAACAGATTTTCCGAATGTATCTGAAGATTCGCAGATCGGACCAACCACGTCATATTTTTTCAATCCGAAATCCGGAATCTGCAATTCGAAATTAGAAATATTTTCTATTTTATGATATGATTGATAAAGTGCAGGTCTGATCAGTTCAGTCATTCCTGCATCAAGAATAGCAAAATTTGTATTTACTCCCTCCTTTATATAAAGCACACGGGAGATAAGCGATCCGCATTGACCAACGATCGCTCTGCCGATTTCAAAATGTATTTCCTGCTCGGGATTTCTTTCAAGAAATTTTTCAAACACATCAAAGTAAGATTTAAAATCAGGTATAGATTCATTATCGGGATTCTCATAGTTTATTCCCACACCTCCGCCAACATTAAGATAATTGAACTGTTGATTGTGTTCAGCGAACCATTTTTGAATTTCGTTAATTCTTGTACACAAATTTTTAAAAACATTAAGATCATTTATTTGTGAACCTATATGAAAGTGTAGACCAATTAGTAAAATACTTTTAAAATCTGGTAATCTATCCAGTATTGATGATAACTCCCATGTATTGATTCCAAATTTATTTTCTTCAAGTCCGGTTGTAATGTAGTGGTGAGTTTTAGCATCAACATTTGGATTAATTCGGATTGCAATTTTGGCAGTTTGATTCATAGATGAAGCAATAGAATTAATAACTTCAATTTCCTGGATAGATTCAACATTGAAACAAGAAATATTATTTTCTAGTGCTGTTATAATTTCTTTATCTGATTTGCCAACTCCTGCAAAGACAATCTCATCGTTTTTAAAACCAGTCTCAACTGCTTTGGTAATTTCATTTCCGCTTACACAATCTGCACCCAAACCTTTGTCGCTTATAATATTTAAAATTCTTTCGTTTGAGTTTGCCTTTAAAGCGTAGTGGATTTTGTAATTTCTTTCTGAGGATTCACGCTTTATTTGATCTAAAGTTTTTCCCAGTTGATCGATGTCATAAAAATAGAAAGGAGTTTCCAGGTTTTTAAATTTTGATATTTGTTCTGTGCTGAACATGTTAGAGTATCTTGTTTAGAGAGATGAGAGCTTCTTTTTTGTCGGATGAATTTACAAGTATTGAAATACTGTGACGACTTCCGCCATAAGAAATCATTCTGATATTAAAATGTTTTAATGAGTCAAGCACTTTGTTAATTATTCCTGTTTGCTCGATCAAATTTTCTCCAACTACACAAATGATTGATTGTTCGGGATCAACCTCAACAGCACCATAGTAGTTTAACTCTTCAGTTATTTCTGAAAGAGAAGTAGTATCATCTATCGTAACAGAAACAGCAACTTCGGATGTAGTAATCATATCGATCGGGGTTTTATATCGCTCAAAAACTTCAAAAACCTTTCTTAAAAAACCATACGCCAGCAGCATTCGTCCCGATTTAATTTTGATTGCTGTAATTCCATCTTTTGCAGCAATCGCTTTAATTCCATTTCCGTTTGCACTACCGGATATTAATGTTCCAGGATATTCAGGATTCATTGTATTTTTTAATCGGACTGGGATGTTTGCAAGCTTTGCAGGCGTTACACTTGAGGGATGAAGAATTTTTGCACCGAAATATGCAAGCTCGGCCGCTTCATCGAAAGAAAGTTTTTCAATAGGGTGAGTGTTTTCAACAAACCTGGGATCGTTGTTGTGGAAACCACTTATATCTGTCCATATCTGTATTTCCTCTGCATTGATTGCTGTACCAATCAGTGATGCGCTGTAATCGCTGCCACCGCGTTTAAGATTATCAACTTCACCGTAAAGATTTCTGCAAATGTAGCCCTGTGTAATGAATAAATTTGTATCAGGATATTTTTCTAACTCACGTTCAAGATTTTCTTTGATGTAATAATTATCAGGTTCACCGTTAGTATCTATTCTCATAAAATTAAGTGCCGGTAAAAGCACGGAATTAATTTTTTGCTCCTGCAAGTAAAGTTGAAATAATGCTGTCGAAATCAACTCACCTTGTGAAAGAATTGCTTTTTCTTCGTGAATTGTAAAAAGATCCTGTGTGAACGATTTAATGTAATTGAAATGAGAATCGATTAAAGCAGAACCTTCATCTTGAATTTCGAGAGTGGCATATAATTCCGAAACAACTTTTTTGTACTTCTTTTCTAACTGAGAAATAAGTTGATCGGCTTTTGAATTCTTTTTAGAATAGAGTTGTTCAACAATTTGAACCAAGGAGTTTGTCGTGCCTGACATAGCAGAAAGGACAACTACCTTCTTGGCCGGCAGGCTGGTTTTTCTTTCTTTATTATTTATTAACCGTGCGACTTCCTTCATACTTTCTGCTGAGTCAACAGAAGTGCCACCGAATTTTAATACCTTCATTTGCTTGTTGTTATTTCTCCTTCTAAAATTTTGAAGCAAATATAAGTATTGAATTTCAATTTGTTGCTAATCACAAAGTGAAATGAAGGATTCAAAAGAGTGATTTTCTTAATCGTATTACTAAAATATTTCTCTTAAATTTGTGCTACAAATTCTTTGAGTACTCTAAATCCCGGAGCAATTATGAATCAGAAAAAAATAATTCCAGCTATCAGGACTGACAACATAACCTACGCAGTGCGAGATATTGTCGTACTTGCTAATCAAGTAGCAAAGTCAGGAAAAGAAATGCTGTATCTGAATATCGGCGATCCAAACTTATTCGACTTCCAACCGCCGGAACATCTCGTTAAAGCAACTTATGATGCAATGTTAAAAAATCATAACGGGTATGCACCTTCTTCAGGAATTAAAGAAGCCGTTACCGCAATTGAAAAAGAAGCTGAAAGAAAAGGCATCTCAAATGTTCAGGATATTTTTGTAACAACCGGCGCAAGTGAAGCAATTGATATTTGTCTTACCGCTTTAGTTAACGAAGGTGAAAATGTTTTGACTCCTACTCCCGGCTATCCGCTTTACACAGCAATTGCAAGCAAACTCCAGATGATGGAAAACCCTTATTACTTAAATGAATCGAATGGATGGCTGCCTGATATTGATGACATAAAAAGTAAAATAAATGATAAGACAAAAGCTATAATATTAATTAATCCGAATAACCCGACAGGATCACTTTACACAACTGAAAATCTTCAGGCAATAATTGATCTTGCACTTGAGCACGACCTTGTGATTTTTGCCGATGAGATTTATGATAAACTTTTATTTGATGGCAAGAAACACATCTCAATTGCTTCGATGAATAAAGATATTTCCTGCATTACTTTTGGGGGGCTTTCAAAAAATTATATGGTCCCAGGATTCAGAATTGGATGGGGAATTGTAAGCGGTCGAAAAGAAATTCTTTCAGATTATACAGAAGCAATAAATAAAATTTTACGTGCAAGACTTTCAGCTAATCATCCTGAGCAGTACGGAATAAAAATTTCGTTGGAAGGTGACCAATCACATTTAGCAAAAGCAAACGCAAAACTAACTTCGCGAAGAGATATGACAATTGAAATGCTTAATTCAATTGATGGAATTTCCTGTGTAAAACCGGAAGGTGCATTTTATGCTTTTCCACAACTACACGGAATTGAATCCGATGCACATTTTGTTGCAGAATTAATTAAAGAAACCGGTGTGGTTGTTGTACCCGGAAGTGGATTTGGTCAGGTTCCGGGAACAAACCATTTCAGGGTTGTTTTTCTGCCAAACGAACAAATTCTTGAGAAGGCTTATAATTCAATTGGAAATTTCCTGAAGAAGTATAAACAGAAATATCCGAAGAGTGTTGAAGTTTAATTATATAAACTAGTAAGCTAATAAGCAGAATTTAAAATGCGGTCGGTAGATTAGAAAATAATTCTCAAATAACAACCGAATTGCAAACCGCCAACCTGCTGACGGCAATCAGGTTCGTTATAAGTAATAGATTGGTGCCTAATCAAAATAAAAGTGTTAAACATTTTATCAGGTTTGAAAAATAGAAAAAGGAATAAATAAACATAAAAAGACTATGCGAAAATATTTATTTATAGTTTTTATTTCGCTTTTTATAGGGTGTGAAAATAGTTTTGAAATTGAAGATCTAAATATCAACACGAGTGGTCTAGTAATTAATGAAAGCACTGGTGAGCCAATTAAAGATATTAATGTTACGATACAAATATTCACTGGTAGCGGTTGGAGTGGCGGAGGAAGTTATGTGGCTTCGTCCTCAAGAACAAATAATGATGGGAAGTATCAATTAGTTTATAATTTAAAAATGATAACAATGGAGTTTATGTATATATAAATGACAATCCGTATAATGCGAAATATTCTAATAAATATTTTCCTGTATTTAATGGGAATAGTTATTCAGGAATAAAAATATATCAGAATACTACATTAAAAGTTACATTGAATTCCAATATCCAATTGGAGCCCAGGAATTTTACATTGTGGCTTCAGGGCATAGGGATAAAGGATACTATCGCAACAACTACAAGAGCTAAAGGAAATTTTTATAATACTGTTCGACTAAATTATTCGATTGATAATAATTATTATGAAATAATTGATTCTGTTTATTGTCCAATTGATACGATAACAAATTTTGTTCTAAGTTTCTGAAACCGAATAGAGGAAAATCAAGATAAAATTCTGTAATTAAGGGCGTCCCTTACAAGCTGCTCAAACGGAAAATCTTATAGCATTCGACATTTTATTGATTTCAGAATTATTCCTTCCATTTAAGCTGTGTTGTTCCACAAAATATTTTTTTTCACAAAAAAACAATCTAGCAATAGATTCATTTCCCGTTATTCCTTTTGTTCTTATATTTGGTTTCAAAATCTAATTTAATCAGCAATATTTGTGGAAAATCTCTACCAGACAACGCTCCCAGGTGGAACGAAAATAATTTCCGAATTTATACCACACGTTAAATCATTTACACTTGGTTTTTGGTTTAATGTTGGTGCCCGCGATGAAAATCTGCGCAACAACGGAATTTCGCATTTCATTGAGCATATGTTGTTCAAAGGAACAAAGAGACGAACTGCAAAAATGATTGCTGAAGAGATTGAATCGTACGGTGGCTATCTTAACGCATTCACTTCCAAAGAGCACACCTGTTATTACTCAAAAGGTCTTACTGAAAATCTTGGCAGGACTTTCAGCGTTTTATCGGATTTAATTCAAAATCCGCTTTTCAAAGAGCATCACATAAAAAAAGAAGCCGGTGTTGTAATTGATGAGTTAAAAGATATCGATGATAATCCAGAAGAACTTCTTTATGATAAATTTGAAGAAATAATTTTTAGTGGTAGCAGGCTAAGTTACCCTGTGATTGGGAAAGAAAAGAATATTGAAAACTTTCGGTCTACAGATCTATTCAGTTATCATTCTTCTAAGTATAATAGTGATGGATTATTGATTGTTGGTTCAGGTAACATCCGTCACGATGAACTTATTAAACTGACTGAAAAATATATTGTTCAAGGGAAAATCAGAAACCGAAAAAGACGGGATAAATTCAATCACAAAAAAGCTGCTGATGCATTTATTGAAAAAGACGTTCAGCAGGTTCATACTATAATTGGCAGGTCTACCTACGGTTACAATGATAAACGAAGAATTCCGGTAAGATTTTTATCTGCGCTAATAGGAGAAGGAAGCAGTTCCCGATTATTCTTAGCTGTAAGAGAAAAACTTGGAATTACCTACCAGATAAATTCATTTCTAAATTCTTATTACGATACCTCAGCTTTCGGTGTTTACTTTTCAACGAACCAAAATCAATATGCACGCGTTATAGATATTGTGTTCAAAGAATTTAAAAGATTGAAAGAAATGCCGGTCACCGAAAGAGAATTGAAAAAAGTAAAAGAGTATTTAAAAGGTGGAGTAATTCTAAGTCTTGAAAGTACAACAAACCGTATGATGCGAATTGCAAATTCGATTCTGTATTATGATAAGGTGTTTTCAGTTGAAGATTATCTTTCAAAAATTGACAGGATAACAACTGAAGATGTTCAAAGAGCAGCAAATGATTTATTGAATGATTCGAAACTCATTAAAGTAATTCTTAAATCAGACTTAAAATAATTTTGTTAAAAGATCATTATGCCGAATATTAACATTGATGGAAATACGATAGAGTTCAGGCAGGGGCAGACAATAATTGAAGCTGCCCGAGAAAAGGGAATTGACATTCCTCATTTCTGCTGGCATCCCAAACTTTCTGTTTCCGGTAATTGCAGGATTTGCCTTGTCGAAGTTGAGAAGATGCCGAAGCTTGTTATTGCTTGTTCAACTCTTGCTTCCGAAGGAATGCTTGTTCATACCAAGTCTGAAAAAGTGATAGCTGCACAGAATGCTGTAATGGAATTTCTGTTAATTAATCATCCTCTCGATTGTCCTATTTGCGATGAAGCTGGTGAATGTAAACTGCAGGATTATGCATATAAATATAGCCTCGGTGAGAGCAGATTTGTTGAAGAAAAGGTTCATAAAGACAAAAGAGTAGCTCTTGGCCCCCGGGTTATGTTCGATGGTGAAAGATGCATTTCCTGTTCACGCTGTATAAGATTTTGTGATGAAATTGCCAAAGATCCCGAACTTACATTTGTGCAAAGGGGAGATAGAGTTACAATTGTAACTTATCCTGGCGAAGAAATGGATAATTCATATTCAATGAACACAATTGATATCTGTCCTGTAGGTGCTTTGACAAGTAAAGATTTTAGATTTAAAGCCAGAGTGTGGGATATGTCTTCAACCAATTCCATTTGTACTGGATGTTCAAGAGGATGCAATACTGAAATCTGGGTACGTAATAATGAGATTTTAAGATTGACTCCAAGACATAACGAAGAAGTAAATAGTTACTGGATGTGCGACCACGGAAGACTGAATACATTTAAAAATGTAAATGCAGATACGAGAATCAACTCACCTCAATTAAGGAATGAAGGACAATTAGTTGAATCGAGCTGGGAGGATGCTGTAAATGAAACTGTTTCAAAATTGAAAACTTTTAATAAAGATCAGATTGCAGTAATCGGTTCTGCCTATGCAACTTGTGAAGATAATTACACCACAGCAAAGTTTACGAAAACTATACTTGGTACCGGTAATCTTGATTTTATTCGTCACATCGATCCGGCGTTCGCTGATGATATTTTAAGAACAGAAGATATTACTCCAAATTCGCTGGGTGCAGAACTGGTTGGAATTCAACCCGCAAAAACCGGTTTGGATATAAAAGGAATTTTGAATTCAATTAAAGAGAAAAAAATTAAAGCACTTTATTTAATTGAAGATGATATTATCGAAGCTTATCCTGATTTTGAAAATGCAATAGCCGGATTGGAATTATTTATTATTCATTCAACTAATCAAAATAAAAGTACAGCATTTGCAGATATAATTTTTCCTTCTGCAACTTTTGCTGAAAAGAACGGAACGTTCGTTAATATCGATGGTACAGTTCAAAGAATTAAACCTGCTGTTGCCGTCATTGAACAAGACAGGGCACTTGATGGAATGAGCATGAGCAGGTTGGATAAATTTGGAACTAAATATGATAGATGGGCATCCGGAGAAAAAATAAATGCGCTCCCGACCTGGAATATTTTATCACGCCTTGCAAAGACAATGGGAAATAAATTAAAGTTCAATATGGCAGAAGACGTTTTCGCAGAAATATCTAATAGCGTTGAAGCATTTAAAGGATTAGATTACGATGTCATTAGTGAAAAAGGTTCAAAAATTAATTCAGATATTCCGAACAAAATAAAAGTCTCTTAAAAATGAGCACATTAGAAATTGTAATTATCTCCCTTATAAAAATTATTGCATTATTAAGCATTATGCTTGTTACCGTAGCCTATCTTACATATTTTGAACGTAAGATTAGTGCCTGGGCTCAAAACAGAATTGGTCCTAACAGAGTTGGATGGAAAGGAGCTCTTCAACCGTTCGCAGATTTGTTCAAGTTGGTTTTGAAGGAAGATATTGTCCCCGATAACGCAGATAGAAAAATACATACGTTGGCACCCATTGTTGCTTTGTTGGTTGCGTTGTCCACTTATGCAGTTATTCCATTCGGCCCGAATTTACAAATTGCAGAATTTAATATCCCACTGCTTGTTGCAGATGTTAATATCGGTGTCTTATTTATACTTGCACTAACATCGCTTGGTGTTTATGCTATAACGCTGGCAGGCTGGTCGTCGGGAAGCAAATACTCTTTACTTGGCGGAATCCGTTCTTCAGCCCAGATGATTTCGTATGAAGTTTCCATGGGATTTTCTGTTGCGGGAGTTATTTTATTGGCCGAGTCACTAAGACCAGTGGCGATTGTTGAAGCTCAGTCAGGCTGGATGTGGAATGCTATAGTGCAACCGATTGGATTTATAACTTTTGTAGTTTCAGCTTTCGCAGAGACAAACAGACTTCCATTTGATCTTCCCGAAGCCGAACCAGAACTTGTAGGTGGGTTTCATACCGAATACAGCAGTATGAAGTTTGCCGGATTTTTCCTTGCCGAGTACGCAAATATGATTATCGCAAGTGCATTTATTGTTACTCTTTATCTTGGCGGTTGGCAGATTCCTTACATTCAGGAATTAAATCTTGCACCCGTTCTTGAAACTTTACTTTGTGTCGGGGCATTCATAATAAAAATGGCAGCACTACTTTTCTTTTTTCTCTGGGTAAGATGGTCGCTACCGCGTTTCAGATACGATCAGTTGATGAATCTCGGATGGAAGGTAATGTTCCCGTTATCATTAATAAATATTATCTGGGTTGCAGCTTTAATTATGATCTTTGGTTAGTAGACTCTCTTTGATATATTGATGACAGGATAATAATTTCATATTAGACAAAAATTAACAACTGAATGGAAACTAAAACTAAAAGAAGACGACTAAAAGATTTAAGTTTTTGGGAAAAAATTTACATCCCGGAAATAGTTAAAGGATTATCACTTACTCTCCGTACTATGTTCAAACCTAAGTTTACGATGGAATATCCAGAGGTAAAATTTGATCCGTCGGGTTCATATCGCGGCAGACCCGTTTTAGTTGAAGAAGAAAATGGAGTTGAGAGGTGTGTTGCGTGTGGATTATGTTCGCGTGTTTGCCCTGCCCTGGCTATTGAAGTCCAGGCAGCCGAGACTGAGATGGAAAAAGAAAGATATCCTGAAAAATTTGAAATCAATATGATAAGATGCATTTTCTGTGGTTTTTGTGAAGAAGTTTGTCCAGAGGAAGCAATTGTTATGAGCAAAGATTATGAGCTTGCATTTACAAATCGGCAGGATGCAATTTACGGTAAAGACAAGCTTTTAGTTCCTGTAAAGCAGTTACAGGATCGTATCGATTTCCTCCGACAATATAAGTAGTTGAACTAGTCATATTAATTGCTTTAATTGAAGTAGAATGTTTAAACAAATAAACATAATACTATGTTTTTTGCTGTTATTTGCATTTAATTGGATCTCAGCTCAAAACAATTTCAAAATTTACACTCCTGAATTCATTCCTTCTAATGGCAGTTTTGAAATTTCTATGGTCACATCAAATAAATTGAAAAATGCAGATCATCTAGATCTATTTTTATCGCCTGATATTTCTCTCATTGTAAACAACGTCCGATTAATCTCGCGTGACCAGAATATAAACCTTCCTGTTTCTAATGAATATAGAAGAGATCTAAATGAAAATTTTCAGAGATTTAGAATCGATTTAACAGACAGCACAAATTTTTCGAACACAGAGTTTTTCCAATTGATTGTCGGACTAAAATCCAGCCAGGCTTCATCAAATTCTTTGAAGTTTTTTGGAGAATTTAGAAGGGATAAAAAAGTCATAGGATATCTTGTGAATTCTGATCTCAAAGAAACTGAGGGTGAAGAACATCATTATGAACTAACATTTAATTATTATCAAAAATATCCAATTGCTGGTAAATCGCTTTCACTTTTACACAGTGCTTATTTAAACGTTCCTTTGAATTTTCAAATCGATGAAATGTTGTCTGTAGAATTCTGGATGAAAATTAAAAATACGGTCTCAACATTTCTCGAAATCATAAATTCGGAGACAAATAAGATTGAATACAATCTTTCAATTAATGAAAATCAGTTGCTTATAATTAATTCATTTAACAATGAACTTTTACCTGTCAGATCATTCTTCTTTTCAAAAGATATCTGGTATCACTTCAATATTTGTTTTGATAAACAAAATTCAGAACTTACATTTTTATGCAGTGGCCAAGAGATAGCAAGGTTTAAAATCATCAACGGAACGAATTTCGAAGACTTTGTGCTTCATTTTCAAAATGAAAAAATGAATAGCGAGTTCTTTTTAGAGCAAATGCGTATAGTTAATTGTATTAATGGATCACGAACCAATGGGAAAAACAAAAATTTTATAGATTATTCGGACGAAAATTCAAGAGTAATTGTTCAAATAAATTTTACAGATTCCGGTTTAAATAAACTGCTTAATAAAAGAACAATATTTTACGATAACCTCAGGCTTGTAAAATCTGATGCACCAATATTCCCAAGGTCTCCGGAAATTAATGTTAATCTGTCGGATACTTATTATGAAATTGAATGGCAAGGTGGAAATTATAAGTATGCATCACAATATATATTGGAAAGGGCAATTGGCAGCGAAGAATTTACAAAAATTGAAAGTGTGGATGCTGATAACAATATTAAGAAAGAGTATTCTTTAATTACTGAAAGGATCCAACAACCGGAGATAATATTTTTCAGAATCAAGCAGATTAATAAAGATGGCTCAGTTGTTTATTCTGACGTTGCAAAAGTTGGGCAGGGAATTATTGACGATGTAATCATTGGTCAGAATTTTCCTAACCCTTTTAATCCGACCACATTAATTGAATTTGAACTACTACAGGATTCTGATGTTGAAGTTAAAGTTTATAACCTGGCAGGTAGAGAAATTGCTGTTCTGAATGAAGGATTCTTAAATCGTGGCATTCACCAGTTCAAATTTAATGCTGAAGGATTTCCTTCCGGAGTTTACATTTATCAAATAACAACTCCTCTTTCAACTCAAACCAGAAAAATGATACTGGCTAAGTAGTGACTCCGAAAGATTTAAATAAATGAAAAAAAGATAGAAGTCATCAGCAATGCTATCTAAAATCTTATCAAGCGCTACCTATGGAATTGATGCATATCTTGTTGAAGTTGAGACTCATGTTGAAAAACAAATTCCCGGGTTCATTATTGTCGGATTACCGGATAGTGCAGTTAAAGAAAGTCGTGAGCGTGTTACAGCAGCAATCAAAAACAGTGGGTTTGAATATCCACTAAAAAAAATTACTGTTAATCTGGCACCGGCAGATATTAAGAAGGAAGGAAGTTCATTTGACCTCCCGATTGCAATTGGGTTACTTGCCGCAACAGGCTTGATTGAATCCTATAAATTAGCAGATACAGTATTTCTTGGTGAGCTTTCACTTGACGGAAAATTAAGACCTGTAAAAGGTGCGCTTCCAATTACTGTAGAAGCAAGAAAAAAAGGTATCAAAAGAATAATACTGCCTGCAGAATCTTCTATGGAAGCTTCCATTGTTGATGATATTGATGTATTTGGAGTTTCCAGATTGGATGAAGTTGTTGATTTCCTGAATGGAACAAAAGAGATTGCGCCTGCTAAATCTAACAGAGCAGAAATATTTTCACGTGTGAACAAATATCACCTGGACTTCTCAGATGTTAAAGGGCAGGAAAATGTAAAACGAGCTCTTGAAGTTGCTGCAGCCGGAGCTCATAATATATTAATGATAGGTCCACCAGGGTCAGGTAAAACAATGCTCGCAAAACGATTGCCAACAATTCTTCCGCCGCTCACATTTGATGAAGCATTGGAGACGACAAAGATCCACAGCATCGCAGGAATTTTAGCAAGAGATATGGCTCTGATTACGGAACGTCCTTTCAGAAGTCCACACCATACAGTTTCCGATGCTGCTCTAGTTGGAGGAGGAAGTTTTCCACGACCGGGAGAAGTTTCCTTTGCACATCACGGTGTTCTTTTCTTAGATGAATTACCGGAGTTTAAAAAAAATGTTTTGGAAGTTTTAAGGCAGCCGTTAGAAGATTCCAGAGTAACTGTTAGTCGTTCAAAATTATCACTTGAATTCCCCGCAAACTTTATGCTTGCTGCCGCAATGAATCCATGTCCTTGCGGGTACTTTACTGATCCGAATAAAGAGTGTACTTGCACATCTCAATCAATTCAAAAATACATGGCAAAAATTTCTGGACCACTTCTGGATAGAATCGATATACATATCGAAGTTCCGGCTGTGAAGTATAAAGAGCTGGCAACTGAAACAACTACTGAAAAATCAGGAGACATCCGAAGCCGGGTAATGCAAGCAAGGGATATTCAATACAAAAGATTTCAGGATTCTAAGTATATATATAATAATGCAGATATGGGGTCAAAAGAAGTTAGAAAATATTGCAAATTGGACACTTCAGGTGAAGAATTGCTTAAAATGGCTATGACTAAGCTTGGACTTTCAGCAAGGGCGTACGATAGAATTCTTAAAGTCAGTAGAACAATCGCTGATATTGATAATTCTGAGAATATCCTGCCACAGCACGTTAGTGAAGCAATACAATACCGAAGTTTAGACAGGGAACTCTGGAAGCATTAAGGGGTTGGCTGGTAATCTCCTCATAACTTGCATATTTACAAGGCATAGAATATATTTGTTGCTCGGTTTTTGAAAAATCGGGCGGACGCCGGAGTTGGAGAGCCGGGGCGGACTGTAAATCCGTTGGCGTATGCCTTTGGGGGTTCGAATCCCTCGCCGCCCACGGATTCAAAACTTTTTCCGTGAGTAGTAAAAATTATTTAGTTCTTCTTTTTCTTACTCTCAATATAGAATTGAAATTTAGACCCGGGTTAAAAACTTTTGTTATTTAGCTTAGCTAGCTACGCTCAATTCAGATATGGAAAGAGTAGTTCTTTTTTATTTCTGGCGGGAGTAACTCAGTTGGCTAGAGTCACAGCCTTCCAAGCTGTTGGTCGCGGGTTCGAGTCCCGTCTCCCGCTCTACAACTGCTGACGTAGCTCAGTTGGTAGAGCACATCCTTGGTAAGGATGAGGTCACCGGTTCAATCCCGGTCGTCAGCTCAAAATGTAAGGAGTATAAAATGGCAAAGAGTAACATAAGACAAATAATAACATTAGAAAGTACAGCAGGAACCGGATATCGGTATACTACTACTAAAAATAAAAGAACTCATCCGGCACGAGTTGAATACAAGAAGTACGATCCTGTGGCTCGGAAGCATGTAATTTTTAAAGAGACCAAATAATACGTCAGTAGCTCAATTGGCTAGAGCAGCGGTCTCCAAAACCGCAGGTTGGGGGTTCGAGTCCCTCCTGACGTGCGAGAATAAAAACTGATTGAAATATGAAAGAAAAAATAAAAAACTTTTTTGAAGATGTAGTTAAAGAGATGAAGAAGGTTACCTGGCCAACTAAGGTTGAACTTTTTGAATCTACAAAAGTAGTTATTGTAGTTTGTATCATATTAGCCGGATTCGCTTATGGTATAGATATGATTATAAGTCAGGTTATGCAAGGAATATTTTAACAGGTAAGCGATGGAAGCAAAGTGGTATGTGGTTAGAACTTTTTCAGGGCACGAGAATAAAGTAAAACAGTTTCTTGAAACTGAAATTCAGGAAAATGAATCGCTTAAGACAAAGATCCAAGAAATTCTTGTCCCGACCGAAAAAGTGTTCGAAGTAAAAGACGGTAAAAAAAGAAGTAAGACTAAAAACTTTTTCCCAGGTTATATCTTAGTTCAGGCTGAGCTTGATAATCAGGTAAAAGAATTTATTCTTAGAACACCGTCAGTGATGGGATTTTTGGGAACAGGTAATATGCCCAATCCTCTCCAACCGGAAGAAGTGAGAAGAATTGTTGGTCGAATAACTCAGAACGAGAGCACCGAAAGAATGGAAACAATTTTCAGGGGAACAGGTAATATGCCCAATCCTCTCCAACCGGAAGAAGTGAGAAGAATTGTTGGTCGAATTACTCAGAACGAGAGCACTGAAAGAATGGAAACAATTTTCAGAAGCGGCGATCTTGTTAAAATTGTTGACGGTCCATTTAATAACTTCAATGGAACAGTTCAGGAAGTGAACGAAGAAAAAATGAAAATGAAAGTAATGGTCTCAATTTTTGGCAGAAAGACTCCGGTTGAAATCGACTTTGTTCAAGCAGAATTAGAAAAATAAAATTTATTGTTCAGGATAAAGAATTATGGCAAAAAAAATTAGTGGTTTTATAAAGCTTCAGATACCGGCTGGTAAAGCCAATCCATCTCCACCGGTGGGACCTGCTCTTGGTCAGAAAGGTGTGAACATCATGGAATTTTGCAAACAGTTCAATGCAAAAACCCAGGATAAAGATGGAATGATCATTCCGGTTGTTATTACTGTTTTTTCAGATAAGTCTTTTACCTTTATTACAAAGACTCCACCGGCTGCAATCCTTTTGAAAAAATTAACTAAAGTTGACAAGGGTTCTCCTGAATCCAACAGAACCAAGGTTGGAAAAGTTACTAAGTCTCAACTTAAGGAAATTGCAGAAATAAAAATGAAAGATCTTAATGCATTCGATGTTGACCATGCAATGAGTATGATTGCGGGCACAGCAAGAAGCATGGGATTAACAGTAGAAGATTAAATCTATAATTAGAACTAAATATATTTTGGTTAATTAAAATGAAGATTACAAAAAGAAATAAAGAACTTCAGACTATAGTCACTAAGAATAAAGAATATTCGCTTCAGGAAGCTGTTTCTTTGTTGAAAGATAATTCCAAAGTAAAATTTGTTGAATCTCTGGATTGTGCTATGCGTCTTGGAGTCGATCCTCGACAAGCTGATCAAATGTTAAGAGGAACAGTATCATTACCACATGGAACTGGAAAAACAGTTTCAGTTCTTGTCATAGCCAAAGGTGGAAAAATTCAGGAAGCACTTGATGCCGGAGCAGATTATGCCGGATTTGAAGAGTATCTTGAAAAAATAAAAGGCGGCTGGACAGATGTTGATGTGGTTATTTCAACACCTGATTCGATGAGTGAACTCGGTAAACTCGGAAAAATTCTTGGACCAAAAGGATTGATGCCAAATCCAAAAAGCGGAACTGTAACACAGGATGTTGCTAAGGCAGTAACTGAAATTAAAGCCGGTAAGATAGAATTCCGTGTAGATAAAACCGGGATAGTGCATACATCTGTTGGCAAATTAAATTTTGAAAACGATAAACTGATTGAAAATGCAAAAGCATTTATCAATACAATAATTAAAATGAAACCGGCTTCTGCAAAAGGGCAATATGTAAAAAGTTTGTTTTTATCGAGCACAATGGGACCCGGTTTAAAAATTTCTAAAGATGAGTTTACGGTAAAGATTAGTAAAGATTTATAAAAGTTTTACGCACTCAAAAAATAAAATGCTTCTAACCGACACGTTAACTAATTACTGAATTGGGAGTAAAATGAACAGAAACGAAAAGTCAGAATTAATTTCTGAAATAAAAGAACTTCTTGAAAGTTCTTCTGCAATTTACTTAACCGATTATCACGGAATTAATGTTGAAGACATAAGTTCTCTTCGCAATCAGTTCCGTAATGAAGGAGTTCGTTACAAAGTATACAAGAATACACTTGTAAAAAGAGCTCTTGATGAAATTGGTAAGTACGATAAAATTGCTGATCATCTCGTCGGGATGACTGGATTCGCTTTTACTACAACGAATCCTATTGCACCGGCAAAGATCATCAATAAATATTTTGGTGATACAGATAAACTTTCCCTCAAAGGTTGTTATGTTGAAGGAGAGTATTTCGAGGGCAGTCAATTGAAAACATTAGCTACACTGCCAACTAAGAACGAACTTATTGCATCAATAATGGGCTCATTAGATTCACCGGTGTCGGGAATCGTTGGAGCAATCAATGCTGTTATGAGAGATCTTGTAAGTGTCGTCGAACAGATTTCTCAAAGAGAAGCAGCATAAATTTTTTTAACGAAATTATAAAAATCAGGAGAATAAAATGTCGGAAAAAGTAACTCAGGCTTTAGATATCATTAAAGGTATGTCTCTTATGGAGGCTTCCGAATTAAAAAAAGCTTTAGAAGAAGAATTTGGAGTAACTGCTGCTGCACCAATGATGATGGCAGGTCCAGCTACTGGTGGAGAAGCTGCTGTTGCTGAAGAACAGACAGAATTTGATGTTGTCTTGCAAAGTGCAGGAGAGAAAAAGATTAATGTAATTAAAGTAGTGAGAGCACATACCGGATTAGGATTGAAAGAAGCAAAAGATCTTGTTGATGGTGCACCAAACACTGTTAAAGAGGGCATATCAAAAGATGAAGCTGAAAAATTAAAGAAAGAATTTGAAGAAGCCGGCGCTACTGTAGTTCTGAAATAATCATCTCTTAAGCCGAAATTAAAATCCTTTTTGTGAAGAGTGATAGTACGGATTTCCGTCCTATCGCTTTTTGCGTTTAGGATAATGGAATTTTATACGTACTAAAAACAAGTTTTTTAACAAAAGGAGAAGGATAATTGAATAATAACCGTGTTTCCTTTGGAGCTATTAAATCGGTTCTCGATGTTCCGGATTTGCTGAATATACAAACCCAAACATTTGAGGAGTTTATTCAACTCGAAAAATTACCAGAAGATAGAGAACTAAAAGGTCTTCAGAAAGTGTTCGTTGACAACTTCCCGATATTCGATAACAAAGAAAACTACAGGCTGGATTTTATCAACTACAGTGTTGAAAAAGCCAGATTTTCTGTTGAAGAATGTATGGAAAGAGGACTTACTTTTGCCGCACCACTAAAAGCAAAACTAAGACTATCTGCCAAAGATCCTGATACAGAAGAATTTGTAAACAGTGTTGAACAGGAAGTTTATTTGGGCAGCGTTCCTTTTATGACCGAGAAAGGAACATTTGTAATTAATGGTGCTGAAAGAGTTATTGTATCGCAGTTGCACCGTTCACCCGGTGTAGCTTTTTCTGAAACTGTTCATCCAAACGGAACACCTATTTATTCTGCCCGTATTATTCCTCTGCGCGGATCTTGGGTGGAATTTGCCACAGATATAAATTATGTGCTGAACGTATATATAGATAGGAGAAAGAAATTTCCAGCTACCACACTTCTCCGTGCACTTGGTTATACAAGCAACGATGAAATATTAAATCTCTTCAATCTTGTTGAAGAAGTAAAAGTTAATAAAACAGATCTTACTTCTTACTTAGGAAGAGCAATCGCTAGCGATGTGTTTGATATGTCCACCGGTGAAATATTTTTAAGTGGTGGAAGTTATCTGACGGAAGATGATCTGGAAAGATTGGATGAAGCGGAAGTTGAGTCGATTAGATTTTTATCACGCGATACTTCACCTGATCAGGATCTGATTGTTAATACGTTGAAGAAGGATGCTTCACAATCAAAAGAGGAAGCACTGTACGCAATTTACAGACAGTTAAGATCTGGCGAGGCACCTGATGTTGAAACAGCTGAACAGTTAATTGAAAAATTATTTTTCAATGATAAAAGATACGACCTTGGTGATGTCGGACGTCATAGAATGAATGACAAGTTAAAATTGAATATTCCAGAAACTACTACAGTTCTTAGCATTCAGGATATTATTGAGATCATGAAATATATGATAAAACTGAAGAATGGTAATGAACCTATTGATGATATTGATCACCTTGGAAACAGAAGAGTTAGAACAGTTGGCGAGCAGCTCACTCAGCAGTTCAACGTTGGTATGGCACGAATGGCAAGGACCATTAAAGAAAGAATGAACATGCGTGATACCGAGAACTTTACTCCACAAGATCTGGTGAACGCACGTACGATTACAAGTGTTATCAATGCATTTTTCGGTACTAATCAGCTTTCACAATTTATGGATCAGACAAATCCGCTTGCTGAACTTACACATAAAAGAAGAATGTCTGCATTAGGACCAGGCGGATTAACCAGAGAGCGTGCAGGGTTCGAAGTACGAGACGTTCACTACACACATTATGGTCGTTTATGTCCGATTGAAACACCGGAAGGTCCGAACATCGGTTTGATATCATCACTCACAATTTTTGCAAGAGTAAACCGTTATGGATTTTTAGAAACTCCTTATAGAAAAGTAAATAGAGGTAAGGTAAGTAAAGAAGTTGAATTTCTTAGCGCCGAACAAGAAGATATTTTTACGATAGCTCAGGCTAATGCATTATTAGATGAGCAGTCGAAATTTGTAAAGGAAAGAGTTAAGTCCAGATTGAAAGGCGAGTTTCCGATTGTTTCTCCAGACCAGGTTGAATATATGGACGTAGCACCGGCACAAATAGTTAGTCCGGCTGCAGCATTAATTCCATTCCTCGAACACGATGATGCTAACAGAGCACTGATGGGTTCTAATATGCAACGCCAGGCTGTTCCATTGTTGAAACCACAAACACCGATAGTCGGAACAGGAATGGAAGGGAGAGTAGCTCGCGATTCCAGGTCCATCATTGTTGCAGAGAACAATGGGGTCATTGAATCTGTAGATTCAACAAAGATTACAGTAAGATACGATATCAATCCTAATAGTATTGAAGCAATTACATCTTTTAACGATGTAAGAAGAGTAACATATAATCTTATAAAATTTCATGGAACTAACCAGGAAACCTGTATAAATCAGAAACCATATGTTACTGAAGGTCAGAAAATTCAGGAAGGCGATGTTCTTGCCGATGGACAGGCAACTGAACAAGGCGAACTTGCACTTGGGAGAAATGTACTAGTTGCATTTATGCCCTGGAGAGGTTACAACTTTGAGGATGCAATCATCCTTAGTGAAAATCTTGTTAAAAATGATGACTTCACTTCACTTCACATTGAAGAATTTGAATTGCAGGTTCGTGAAACAAAACGTGGTGAAGAAGAATTAACAAGAGAAATTCCAAATGTTAGTGAAGAAGCAGTTAGAAATCTTGATGAATATGGTATAGTAAGAGAAGGTGCGGAAGTAAAAGAAGGCGATATTCTTATTGGAAAAATCACTCCAAAAGGTGAAAGCGATCCGACTCCGGAGGAAAAACTTTTAAGAGCAATTTTTGGAGATAAAGCCGGAGACGTAAAAGATGCTTCATTAAAGGCACCTCCGGGGTTACGTGGTACAGTAATTAAAACAAGACTTTTCAGCAGAAAGAAAAGAGATGTTGAAGCTAAAAAAACTGAAAAGACATTGCTCGAAACTCTTGAACATGAACATAACAACAGACTGAAAGAACATTACGAAAAACTAGTTGAAAAATTAACCAAGCTTTGCGAGGGTATAATTACCACGGGAATTCGTGATCTTGATGGGACTATTGCTCTAAGAGCAAATACAACTATTAAGGATACTACTTTTTCAGCAATTGAAGATGTGACAAAGCTTGATTACACACTTGAATGGTTTGATAGCAAAAAAACAAATCAACACGTAAAAACACTATTTAAAAATTATTTTGATAAAGCTGCTGAAATTGGTGAAGATTATAAACGTGAGAAAATAAAAATTGCAAGTGGTGACGAACTTCCTCCGGGAATCGTGCAGCTTGCAAAGGTTTACGTAGCAAAGAAAAGAAAAGTTTCAGTTGGTGATAAGATGGCTGGAAGACATGGTAACAAAGGTGTTGTTGCTAAAGTTGTTCCTGTTGAAGATATGCCTTTCTTACCAGACGGAACTCCTGTAGAGATAATTTTGAACCCGCTTGGTGTTCCATCAAGAATGAACCTGGGGCAGCTTTACGAAACAGCTCTTGGTTGGGTTGGTCATAAATTAGGAGTAAAATTCGCAACTCCAATTTTCGATGGTGCTAAGTTTGAAAACGTTGATGAATGGCTTGAAAAAGCTGAGTTAGAAGCAGGTTCAAAAACTGATCTCTATAATGGACGTAGCGGCGATAAATTCCATCAAAAAGTTACCTGCGGATTTATTTATATGATGAAACTTAGCCATCTCGTGGATGATAAGATTCATGCCCGTTCAATTGGACCATACTCATTAATTACTCAGCAGCCTCTTGGTGGTAAAGCACAGTTTGGCGGTCAGAGATTTGGAGAAATGGAAGTATGGGCTCTCGAAGGATACGGAGCTGCATATACTTTACAGGAAATACTAACTATAAAAAGTGATGATGTTGCTGGTAGAGCTAAAGCGTATGAGGCAGTTGTTAAGGGTGATAATTTATTGCAGCCGAATATTCCTGAATCCTTTAACGTATTAATAAAAGAACTTCAGGGATTAGGGCTCGATATTACAATTAACTAATTGAATTAATTAACTAGAATTTTAATAGAACTTAGGAGATAAAATATGGCTTTCAGAATCCAAGAACATGCAATGATGGATATAGACAGCATTACGATTAGTCTTGCCAGTCCCGATGATATTTTATCAAGATCTTATGGAGAGGTTACTAAGCCGGAAACAATTAATTACAGATCATTCCGTCCTGAAAAAGATGGTTTGTTTTGTGAAAAAATATTTGGGCCAACCCGCGATTGGGAATGTTTTTGCGGAAAGTATAAAAGAATAAGGTACAAAGGAATTATTTGCGACAGATGCGGTGTTGAAGTAACACAAAAAAGTGTACGTCGCGAAAGAATGGGACACATAGGGCTAGCTGTCCCGGTTGTTCACATCTGGTTCTTCAGAGCACAACCATCAAAAATTGGAAATATAATTGGTCTTAGTCTTAAAGAACTTGAAAAAGTTATTTACTACGAATCATATATTGTATTGAATCCCGGACCAACAGGATTGCAAAAAGGCGATCTGATTTCTGAAGATCAATACTTCGAAGTAATGAGCTCACTTCCAGTTGAAAATCAGAAGCTTGAGGATACTCATGCAGATAAATTTGTCGCAAAGATTGGTGGCGATGCAGTTAAAACAATTCTCAAGAATACCAACGTTGAACAACTTTCTGATGAACTTCGTGAACAGGTTAAAGTGGAAACCTCCCAACAGAAGAAAGCTGATTTCCTAAAGAGATTAAGAGTAATAGAAGCATTTAAAGCTGAGAACGTTAAAGTTGAAAATAAACCTGAGTGGATGGTACTAAATTATATTCCGGTAATTCCGCCAGAACTAAGACCACTTGTTCCACTTGAAGGTGGAAGATTTGCAACTTCTGATTTAAATGATCTTTACAGAAGAGTGATCATTCGTAATAATCGTTTAAAGAGATTGATGGATATAAAAGCTCCGGAAGTAATTCTACGAAATGAAAAACGAATGCTTCAGGAAGCAGTTGATGCACTCTTTGATAATTCAAGAAGAGGAAGTGCAGTTAGAAGTGATAACAATCGTCCTTTAAAATCCTTAAGCGATATGCTAAAAGGAAAGCAAGGAAGATTCAGACAGAACTTATTAGGAAAAAGAGTTGACTATTCAGCTCGTTCGGTTATTGTTGTTGGTCCTGAACTTAAACTTCATCAGTGTGGACTTCCGAAGGATATGGCTGTGGAGTTATTCAAACCTTTCTTAATAAGAAAGCTTATTGAAAGAGGTCACAACAAAACTGTAAAGAGCGCAAGAAAAGTTGTAGATAGAAAAGATCCAATGATTTGGGATATACTTGAAAAAATAATTCAGGCTCATCCGATCCTTTTAAATAGAGCTCCCACTTTGCACAGACTTGGTATTCAGGCTTTCCAGCCAATACTAATTGATGAAAAAGCTATTCAGCTTCATCCGATGGTTTGTACGGCATTTAATGCTGACTTTGATGGTGACCAGATGGCTGTGCATGTTCCATTATCATACGAAGCCCAGCTAGAGGCTTCTCTGTTAATGCTTAGCAGTCATAATATTCTATCACCACAGAACGGAAGTCCAATTGTAGTACCTACTCAGGATATCGTTCTAGGTGTGTATTACCTAACCAAGTTAAGAGAAGGTGATATTGGAGAAGGTATGATCTTCTATTCGCCCGAAGAAGTGATTATGGCGAGTGATCATAAAAAAGTTGGATTGCATGCTAAGATTAAAGTTAAAATAGATGGGCAGTTTATTGAGACAACAACCGGAAGAGTAATCTTTAATCAAATTCTTCCAAAAGAGATGGGATATATTAATCAATTGTTGATTAAAAAAGTGTTTGGTGGAATAATTGGTAAAATGTATATCCAGCTTGGTAACAAGGTAACTGCAAAGTTTCTTGACGACTTAAAAGATCTTGGATTCAAATTCTCTACTGAAGGGGGACTTTCTGTTAGTTATGCAGATATGATTGTTCCTGAAGAAAAAGAAAATCTTATTTCAAAGGCAAATAAAAAAGTCGATGGTATTCTTAATGAGCATGAGCAAGGTGTAATTACTGACGCTGAAAGATATAATAAAATTATTGACGTTTGGACTCACACGACTAACGATGTATCCCGTGCATTAATGGATAAAATTAAAAAAGCTGAATCTGGATTTAACTCTCTGCATATGATGGTTGACTCTGGAGCAAGAGGATCGCAAGAACAGGTTAGACAGCTTGCCGGAATGCGAGGTCTAATGATGAAACCTCAAAAAACTTTATCTGGTCAGGCCGGAGAAATTATTGAGAACCCGATTGTTGCAAACTTTAAAGAAGGTCTTACAGTTCTTGAATACTTTATATCTACTCACGGTGCAAGAAAGGGTCTTGCGGATACTGCATTAAAAACAGCAGATGCTGGTTATCTTACTAGGAGACTTGTCGATGTTTCGCAGGATGTTATAATTACTGAGATTGATTGCGGAACAATTTTGGGTATTGAGATAAAAGCACTAAAGGATGTTGAACAGGAAAGAGAACCGCTCGGTGAGCGTATTACTGGAAGAGTTGTACAGGAAGATGTATATCATCCGATAACCGATGAAATTATAATTGAGGCTGGTGAGATAATTACAGAAGATATTGCAGAGATAATTGAAGATGCAAACATTGATACAGTTTATATTCGTACAGTTTTAACTTGCGAATCTAAAAAAGGTGTATGCGCAAAATGTTACGGCAGAAACTTGACTACAAGTAAACTTGTTGAAATTGGTGAAGCTGTTGGAATAGTTGCAGCACAATCAATTGGTGAACCGGGAACTCAGCTTACACTAAGAACTTTTCACCTTGGTGGAACTTCGTCGAGAATTGCAACCCAATCGCAGGTTGAATCAAACGTAGAAGGAACTGCAAAGTTTGAAAAAGTTGTTTTTGTTGACAAAATAATTCCGGATCCATTTACCGGAAAGAATATCAACATTAAAGTAGTAACTGGTAGAAGAGGATCAATCGCAATCTACGATGAGAATAATCGTCAGCTCAAAAAATTTGATATACCTTATGGTGCAGAATTAACAGTTGATGACGGGAAGAAGGTTGGCAGAAATACACCTCTTTATCACCACGATCCTTACAACGCATTAATCATTTCGGATATACCAGGTAAAGTTGGATTTGTTGATCTTATTGACGGATCAACTTTGAAACAGGTAACTGATGAACAAACTGGTCACGTACAGAAGGTTGTAACTGATTCGAAAGATAAAACTCTAACACCGAGCATAGTAATTGTTGGTGACAATGGAGAGAAAAAATCATTTAACTTACCGACTAGGTCATATCTTGCAGTTGAAGAAGGTGAGTCAATTACTGCCGGAACTATTCTTGCAAAAATTTCAAAACAAGCTTCAAAGTCAAGAGATATTACAGGTGGTCTTCCAAGAGTTACGGAACTTTTTGAAGCAAGAAGTCCTCAAGATCCTGCTATAGTTGCAGACATTGAAGGACTGGTAAAATTTGGCGGAAGAAAAAAAGGCTCTAGAGAAATTTCTGTTGTAGCCCATGATGGATCCGACGAAAAAAAATATGCAGTTCCTCTTGGTAAGCATATCTTGGTTCAGGAAAGTGATGATATACCTGCTGGTGAAAAAATAACTGATGGCCCGATGAATCCGCATGACATTTTAAGGATTAAAGGAACAAGTGCAGTTCAGGAATATTTGGTAAATGAAATTCAGGATGTATATCGACTTCAGGGTGTTAAGATAAACGATAAGCATATTGAAGTGATAGTTAGACAAATGCTTCAGAAAGTAAGAGTTGTTTCACCGGGTGATACAAAATTCCTCGAAGAAGATTTAGTTGATAGAATTGAATTTATCATAGAGAATAATAAGATGGCTAACATGGTTGTTGTCGAGGAAAAGGGCGATTCAAAGTTCAAGATAGGGACTGTTTTACAGAAATCTAAGGCAAGAGAAGTAAATGTTGATTTGAATAAAAGAGAAAAGAAACCTATGGAAATTAGGGACGCGATGCCTGCAACTTTTGAGCATGTTCTTTTAGGTATTACTCAGGCAGCACTATCAACCGAAAGCTTTTTATCAGCAGCATCATTCCAGGAAACAACTAAGGTTCTTGCCAATGCTGCTATTCAAGCAAAAATTGACAGATTAATTGGATTAAAAGAGAATATAGTGATGGGTCATTTAATTCCCGCTGGCACTGGATTGAAGAAGTATAAAAAGCTTGCTTTAAAGAGTGAAATAGAAGTGGCTGAGGTAGTAAGCGAGGAAGAGGTTAAGGCTGTAGAACCTGCAACCGAGTAGGAAATTTTTGGACTTCAGATTTCTTGACTTAATTGTTTACAAGAAGTATATTTGAAATCCCGATTTTTTATCATAATTAAATCTTAGGAGAAAGTATTGCCAACTATAAATCAACTTGTCAGAAAAGGACGAGTTCAGATATTATCAAAGAATAAAGCCCCGGCTTTAGGTGCCTGTCCGCAGAAGCGCGGAGTGTGCACTCGTGTATATACTACTACTCCTAAGAAACCTAATTCTGCACTTCGGAAAGTTGCAAGAGTAAGGTTAACAAATCATATGGAAGTTACTGCCTACATACCAGGTGAAGGGCATAATCTTCAGGAACATTCAATTGTTCTTATTAGAGGTGGACGAGTTAAAGATTTACCTGGAGTTCGTTATCATATAATCCGCGGTACACTTGATACAAGTGGGGTGGAAGATAGAAAAAAGAGCAGATCAAAATATGGAGCTAAAAAACCTAAAGCGTAATTAAGTATGAGAAAAAGAAGAGCAGAAAAAAGATATATAAAACCAGATCCAAAATTTAATGATATTACCGTATCAAAATTTACTAATGTTTTGATGAACGATGGTAAGAAATCAGCTGCGCGAAAAATTATATATGGCGCGTTTGATATCATTGAAGGAAAAACTAAGAAGCCAGGGCTTGAGATTTTTAAACAGGCACTAACAAATGTTCAACCTATAATTGAAGTAAGAAGCAGAAGGGTTGGTGGTGCAACTTATCAGGTGCCTAGTGAAGTCAGACCTGATAGAAGAACAGCCTTAGCTATGAGATGGATTAAAATTTATGCAAGTCAACGTGGTGATAAAACCATGTCTCAAAAACTTGCTCAGGAATTAATTGCCGCATCAAATAATGAAGGATCAGCTGTTAAAAAGAAAGACGATACGCATAAAATGGCAGAAGCTAATAAAGCCTTTGCTCACTTTAAATGGTAAGAAAAATAAACTAGATGATGTCACAAAAGATTAAAATAGATAAAGTTAGAAATATTGGTATAATGGCGCATATCGATGCGGGTAAAACTACTACGACCGAACGTATTCTGTTTTACACAGGTAAGTTGCATCGTCTTGGCGAAGTTCACGATGGAGCTGCAGTAATGGATTGGATGGAACAAGAGAAAGAAAGAGGCATTACAATTACAAGTGCCGCAACTACTTGTTTCTGGAATGATCATCAAATAAATATTATTGATACACCAGGCCATGTTGATTTTACGGTTGAAGTTGAAAGATCGTTAAGAGTTTTGGATGGTGCAGTTGCTTTATTCTGTGCTGTTGGTGGTGTTGAACCACAATCAGAAACCGTTTGGAGACAGGCTGATAAGTACTCTGTGCCGAGAATAGCTTTTATAAATAAAGTAGATAGAGTTGGAGCAGATTTTTATAATGCACTTCAGATGATGAAGGACCGTTTGAAAGCGAATGCAGTTCCGATAAATTTACCAATCGGGCAAGGGGATATGTTTGTAGGAGTAATTGATCTTATTCAATTCAACGCCAGAATTTATCATGAAGAAACTTTTGGTGCTACTTATGATGAGATTCCAATACCACAGGATTTAGTGGAAATTGCAAATAAGTACAGAACTGAAATGCTTGAGGCTGTTTCAGATGTTGATGACACCTTGTTGGAAAAATATCTTGAAGGAAAAGAAATAACACCCGAGGAAATACTTGCAGTATTAAGAAAGGCTACGATTGAATTAAAAATAATTCCGGTACTTTGCGGTTCAGCTTTTAAAAATAAAGGCGTACAGAAACTTCTTGATTACGTAGTTGATTTGCTTCCCGCACCGATAGACTTCAAGCAAATTGAAGCTCATCATGTTGGATTGAATGATGTGGTTACAAGAAAAATTGATGAAAAAGAAAAATTTGTTGCCCTGGCTTTTAAGATTATGAATGACCCGTATGTTGGTAAACTATGTTTCTTTAGAGTTTATTCTGGAAAGATGAAGGCAGGCTCTTATATATATAATTCTATCAGTGGTAAAAAAGAAAGAATCGGAAGACTTCTTCAGATGCATGCTAATCATCGAGAAGACATTGATGAAGTTAGAGCTGGTGATATTGCTGCTGCAGTAGGTTTGAAAAATACTAGAACGGGCGATACTCTTTGTGATGAAAATGATCCTGTAGTTCTGGAAAAAATGTCTTTCCCCGAGCCTGTTATACAAATAGCAATCGAACCAAAAACAAAAGCGGATCAGGATAAATTGTCAGATTCACTTTCAAAACTTTCTGATGAAGATCCAACTTTTAGAGTAAATGTTGATCAGGAAACAGGACAAACTTTGATCAGCGGTATGGGCGAACTTCATTTAGAAATTCTCGTTGATAGAATGAAGCGAGAGTTCAAAGTTGAAGCAAATATAGGTAAACCTCAGGTTGCATACAGAGAGACGATTACGGAGAAGGTTGAAGTTGAAGGTAAGTTTATTAAGCAATCAGGTGGTCGCGGAAAATATGGTCATGTAGAAATTGAATTGGAACCAAATGAGTCAGGTAAAGGCTTCGAATTTATAAACGCTATTGTTGGTGGTTCAGTGCCGAAAGAATATATTCCTGCAGTATCGGCTGGAATCCAGGAAGCAATGCGCAATGGTGTTGTTGCCGGGTACCCCGTAGTTGATATTAAAGCTAAATTATTTGATGGTTCTTATCACGATGTAGATTCGGATGAACTATCATTTAAAGTGGCTGGATCCATGGCTTTTAAAAGTGGTTCAAAAAAAGCAAAACCAATTTTACTGGAACCAATAATGTCCGTTGAAGTTGTAACGCCAGAAGACTACCTCGGTGATGTTATGGGAGACCTTAACTCACGTAGAGGAAAAATAGAAGGGTTTAATGCAAGGAAAGATGCTCAGGTTATTAATGCCCTTGTACCGCTTTCAGAAATGTTCGGGTACGCTACAATACTAAGATCAATGACACAAGGAAGAGCACTTTATACAATGCAGTTTGATCATTATCAGCAAGTGCCTCAATCAATTGCTGAAGAAATTGCTGAAAAAACATTAGGTAAAAAGTCAACAGCAGTTTAATTATTTAAAGAATAAACAAAAAAAGGAACAAATCTAAAAGGAGAAACCGATGGCTAAAGCAAAATTTGATAGAAGTAAGCCGCACGTTAACGTTGGAACAATTGGTCACGTAGATCATGGTAAAACAACTTTAACTGCCGCCATCACTATGGCCCTGAATAAAAAGGGTTTATCGGAGGTTAGAACATTTGATAGCATTGATAATGCCCCTGAAGAAAGAGATAGAGGTATTACAATTGCCACAGCACATGTTGAGTACTCAACTGAAAACAGACACTACGCTCACGTAGATTGTCCTGGACATGCTGACTATGTAAAAAACATGATTACTGGCGCGGCACAGATGGATGGTGCTATTCTGGTTGTTGCTGCTACGGATGGTCCTATGCCTCAAACAAGAGAGCATATTCTCCTTGCCAGACAAGTAGGTGTTCCTAAAATTGTTGTTTTCATGAATAAAGTAGATATGGTAGATGATCCAGAACTTCTTGAATTAGTTGAAGTTGAATTGAGGGACCTTTTGAATTCTTACGAATTTCCAGGAGATGATATTCCAATTATTCAGGGTTCGGCTTTAAAAGCTCTTGAAGCAGCTTCAAGTGAAGAAGCAAAGACTGATGATCCAAGACTTGATTGTATCTGGAAACTTATGGAAGCAGTAGATTCCTATATTCCTGTTCCTGAAAGAGAAACTTCAAAACCATTCCTAATGCCGGTTGAGGACGTATTCTCAATTACTGGTCGTGGAACTGTTGCTACAGGAAGAGTGGAGAGAGGTGAAGTAAAGCTTCAGGAAGAAGTTGAACTTATTGGTTTAGGTATGCATAAGAAAACAGTTGTTACCGGTATCGAAATGTTCAGAAAAGAACTTGATTCTGCAATGGCTGGTGATAATGCTGGTATTTTGTTGAGAGGTGTTGATAAAACTGAAATCGAAAGAGGAATGGTATTGGCTAAAACCGGTTCTATTACTCCTCACACAGTTTTTGATGGTTCAGTTTACATTCTTTCGAAGAATGAAGGTGGAAGACATACACCATTCTTTAATGGTTACAGACCTCAGTTCTATTTCAGAACTACAGACGTAACTGGTGTCGCTACTCTTCCAGAAGGAACTGAAATGGTTATGCCCGGTGATAATGTTAATCTTAAGGTTGAATTGATTTCTGAGATTGCCATGGAAGAAGGATTAAGATTTGCTATTCGTGAAGGCGGCAGAACTGTTGGTGCCGGTGTTGTAACAAAGATATATAAATAAATTAAAAAATATTCTTAATAGAAAAGGGAGACCTTATCTCCCTTTTACTTTGTGTTTAATTAAAGGAGTTAGTAAGTGCCTGGTCAGAAAATAAGAATTAGGTTGAAATCTTACGATCATATATTGATCGATAAGTCAACGGAGAAGATCATTAAAACAGTCAGAAGTACTGGAGCAGTGGTCTCTGGACCAATTCCTCTTCCGACCAGAAAAACAATTTACACAGTTCTTCGTTCACCACACGTAGATAAAAAATCACGTGAACAATTTGAAACTCGTGCACACAAAAGAATAATTGATATTCATAATTCAAATAACAAAACCGTCGATTCATTAAGTAAGCTTGATATTCCGGCGGGTGTTGATATAGAAATTAAGCTATAATTTAAAACTGAGTTTGCTATGCCCGGTATACTAGGTAAAAAAATAGGAATGACAAGCATTTTTAATGCTGAGGGAGATTTAATAACAGTAACTGTTATTAAAACCGGACCTTGTAAAGTTATTTCGTTTCGTGAAAATCAAAAAGACGGTTACAATGCAGTAGTTGTAGGATTTCAGGATGGTAAAGAAAAACATCTTAGTAAGCCGGTATTAGGTCAGTTTAAGAAGAACAATATTTCTCCTCTCAGAATAATAAAAGAGTTTAGAAATTTTGATGAGAGTAGTTTGAAAATTGGCGATGAAATTAAAGCCGATTTATTTAAAGCAGGTGATTTTGTTAAGGTTAGCGGTAGGAGTAAAGGAAAAGGCTTTCAAGGTGTTATGAAACGCCACAACTTTGGTGGTGTTGGTGGTACAACACATGGACAGAGTGATAGATTAAGAGCTCCCGGCTCAATTGGTCAGAGTTCTTACCCATCCAGAGTTTTCAAGGGTCAGAGAATGGCCGGAAGAAAAGGATATGAGAATGTAACAGTTAGGAATCTTCAGGTTGTTAAAGTTATTCCTGAAGACAACCTGATTATGATTAAAGGTGCTGTACCGGGGTCAATAAATTCAATTGTTGAAGTGAACAAGAAATAATCGCTTAAAAATTATGACATTAGAGATATTAAAAATAGATGGTAAACCTTCTGGTAATAAAGTAAAACTCGACGACGAGATCTTTGGTATAGAGCCAAATGACCATGCAATTTATCTTTCAGTAAAAGCATTACTTGCTAACAAAAGACAGGGAACTCATAAAGCAAAAGAAAGATCAGAAGTTAGAGGTGGTGGAAGAAAACCATGGAGACAAAAAGGTAGAGGTACTGCACGAGCTGGAACTACCAGATCACCTTTATGGATTGGTGGAGGAACTATTTTCGGTCCACGTCCAAGAGATTACAGACAGAAACTTCCACAAAAACTTAAACAGCTCGCAAGAAGATCTGCTTTCAGTTATAAGGCAAAAGATGAACAGCTAATCGTGGTTGAAGATTTTACGTTTGAAAATCCTAAGACAAAAGAGTTCCTCTCGATGATGGAAGCCCTTAATCTTAATGGTAAAAAAATTCTTCTGTTAACTGGTTTTAATGATGCTAATGTTTATAAGTCTGGAAGAAATATAAATAAGGTAAGTATAATGGAAGCAAGTGAAGCTTCAACGTATGATATTCTGAATAATCAGCTTTTAATTCTCCAAAAAAGTGCAATTGATTCGATCAAGAAAACATTCGCTGAAAAAGAAGAAAAGGTGGTGAACTGATATGATGCATCAGATATTGATTAGCCCACTAATCACAGAAAAGATGACAAACATATCCGCTGAGAGCGGTAAGTATGGATTCCTGGTAAATCCGAAGGCAAATAAGATTCAGATTGCAAAGGCCATTGAAGAAAAATTTAACGTTCATGTTACGGATGTTAAAACGATAAATCATAGTGGAAAAACTAAAACACAGTTCAGGAAGAGCGGAAGATTCACGGGTAAGACAGCAAAGTTTAAAAAAGCAATTATAACTCTTAAAGAAGGCGAAAAAATAGAGCTATTTGAATCAGCTTAGTTTCTATAAATAGGTATTGAAATGGGTATAAAAAAATTAAAACCAGTAACACCGGGAACCAGATTCAGAAGTAATTTTACTTTTGATGAGATAACAAAAACTACTCCGGAAAAATCTTTAACCGTTGCGTTAAGAAAATCCGGTGGAAGAAATAATCATGGAAGAATTACTGCAAGACACATCGGTGGTGGTCACAAACGAAGATACAGAATAATAGATTTTAAAAGAGATAAACACGGTGTTCCTGCTAAAGTATTTTCTATTGAATATGATCCTAATAGATCAGCAAGAATTGCTTTACTTCATTATGCTGATGGCGAGAAGAGATACATCCTTGCACCGAATGGGTTAAAAGTTGGAGACAATATTGCATCAGGTTCGGGTAGTGAAATATCTGTTGGAAATGCTTTACCACTTAAAGAAATGCCATTAGGCAGCTTTGTGCATAATGTAGAAATAAAACAAGGTAAAGGTGGTCAGCTGGGAAGAAGTGCCGGGAGTTCATTACAGCTTATGGCTAAAGAAGGAAATTTTGCGCAACTTAAATTGCCTTCTGGTGAAGTGAGATTGATAAGTTTGAAATGTATGGCAACATATGGAATGGTTGGAAACTCAGAACACGAAAATATAAGTCTGGGTAAAGCAGGCAGAACCAGATGGATGGGAAGAAGATCTTATGTTAGAGGTGTCGCAATGAATCCTGTAGACCATCCAATGGGCGGTGGTGAAGGAAAAACTTCTGGTGGCGGTCACCCGGTTTCTCCATGGGGTCAGAAATCAAAAGGATTAAAGACAAGAAAAAGAAAGAATCCATCTAATAAATACATTATTAAACGAAGGAAAAATTAGGTTTAGTTTATGCCACGTTCCGTTAAAAAAGGACCATTTATTCATTTCAAACTGCTTGAGCGGATTAAGCAGCTTAATGATTTAAATCAAAAGAAAATTGTAAAAACATGGTCTCGTGCGTCAGTTATAACACCAGATTTTGTTGGTCATACAATTGCAGTTCACAATGGAAACAAGATGATCCCCATTTTTATTACTGAAAATATGGTTGGACACAAACTAGGTGAATTTTCACCAACAAGAATTTTTAGAGGTCATCCGGGTACAAAAGCAGAAAAATCAGCAAAAGCTGGTTAATTAAAGAGGATTATTTTCGATGGAAGCCAGAGCAGTAAATAGGTTTATAGGTTCATCACCAAGAAAAATGAGATTGGTGATTGATTTAATCAGAGGTGAGTCGGTAGACAAAGCAATAGAAATACTTCATTTTTCTCCAAAGCATTCTTCAAAAGATGCTGAGAAAACTTTAAGGTCTGCAGTTTCAAATCTGATAAATTCAGATGAAGCAACAAGAGTTGAGCCTTCCGATCTTTTCGTGAAAGAAGCTTTCGTGAATGTCGGACCAACTTTAAAAAGAATTTCGCCTGCACCACAGGGCAGAGCATACAGGATTAGGAAACGATCCTGCCATTTAACAATTGTTGTAGCAAAAAAAGCATAATTTCAGGAGGAATATTTGGGACAAAAGACGAATCCGATAGGCTTAAGAGTAGGATTAATTAGAGGTTGGAACTCGAATTGGTATGAGAGTAAAAGTTATGCTACAAAACTTAAAGAAGATGAAAAACTTCGCAGCTACGTTAGAAACAGATTAAAGAAGGCAGGTATTTCAAAAATAATTATTGACAGAACTTCAAAGAGTGTAATATTAAACATTCATACTTCAAGGCCTGGCGTTGTAATTGGTAAAAGCGGTAAAGAAATAAATCAGCTTGAAGAAGAATTAAAACAACTATCAAACAAAGAAGTTAAAATTCAAATTTCAGAAATTAAAAGACCCGAGCTAGATGCATACCTGGTAGCTGAAAATATTGCTAATCAGATTGTGGGAAGAGTTTCATTCAGAAGAGCAATGAAGATGGCAATCACTGCTTCGATGAGAATGGGTGCCGAAGGTATCAGAGTTATGTGTGCCGGAAGATTAGGAGGGGCTGAAATTGCAAGAACTGAACAATACAAAGATGGTAGAATACCGCTTCATACATTAAGAGCCGATATTGACTATGCTAATGGCAGAGCAGAAACAATCTATGGCTCAATTGGAATAAAAGTATGGATTTGCCGGGGTGAAATTCTTGGCAAAAGAGCATCGGAATAAATTTGAGCAGGAGCTAACATTATGTTAATGCCAAAAAGAGTTAAATTCAGAAAAGCACATAGAGGAAGAAGAAAAGGAAATGCGAAACGAGGCAGCTCAGTTGCATTTGGAGATTTCGGTTTAAAATCTCTGGAACCCGCATGGATTACCAGCAGGCAAATTGAAGCCTGTCGTGTTGCTCTTTCAAGAAAAATGAAAAGAGACGGCCGTGTTTGGATTAGAATTTTTCCGGATAAACCTGTATCTAAAAAACCGCTTGAAACAAGAATGGGTAAAGGTAAGGGTGCTCCTGAATTTTGGGTTGCTGTTGTTAAACCGGGTAGAATTCTTTTTGAAGTTTCCGGCGTTTCCAAAGATGTTGCAAACGATGCACTTAAAATTTGCTCACACAAGCTGCCGATAAAAACAAAAGTAGTAGCTAGACCAGATTTTGAATAAGCTTAGGTAATTGAAATGAAAATTCATGAAATAAAAGAAATGAAAACTGAAGAAATTCAACAGAGGATTCAGGAAGAAGAGCAAAATCTTGTTGACCTCAGATTTTCGCATCAATTGAAGCAGTTGACAAATACATCAAAAATTAAGAATGTAAGACGGGATATAGCAAGATTAAAAACCGTGCTTCAGGATAGAGAAAATCAGGCTGAAGAAAGTTCGGCGAAAGGAGCAAACGCTTAAGAGATGGAAACCAGGCCGCTTAGAAAAACTAGAACCGGAATAGTGGTTAGCAATAAGATGGAGAAAACTATAACCGTTGCCATCGAAAGAAAAGTTGCTCATCCCATTTATAAAAAATATTTTAAAAAGACTACCAAGTTGATGGCTCACGATGAAAAAAAGGAATGTAGTGTAGGTGATAAAGTGAAAATTATGGAAACACGCCCGCTCAGTTTAAAGAAGAGATGGCGCTTAGTTGAAATTATTGAAAAAGCCAAGTAAGCAGGAGATACTCGAGCGATGATACAGGAAGAAACAAATCTGGTTGTAGCAGATAATTCGGGTGCAAAAAAAGTAAGATGCATTCGGGTTTTAGGTGGGAGCGGAAGAAGATACGCTTCTGTGGGCGACACAATTGTAGTTAGTGTTAAAACTGCTATGCCGAACGGAACCGTTAAGAAGGGTGAAGTATCAAGAGCAGTTATAGTAAGAACAAAAAAAGAAGTAAGAAGAAAAGATGGTTCATACATTAGGTTTGACGAAAATGCTGCCGTATTGATAAATCCTCAGAATGAGCCGCGTGGTACACGTATTTTTGGCCCGGTTGCCCGTGAACTTAGGGATAAACAGTTTATGAAAATTGTTTCACTTGCACCTGAAGTATTGTAAAAGGTTATAAAATGAATATTAGAAAAAATGATATGGTTATGGTTGTTTCCGGAAACGATCGTGGAAAAACCGGAAAAGTATTAAAAGTATTTCCCCAGAAGTACCGTGTGATTGTTGAGGGGATCAATTTAAGGAAAAAGCATACTAAACCAAGTCAGAAAAATCCGCAGGGCGGAATACAGGAAAAGGAAGCTCCTATTCACGCTTCTAATGTTATGATCCTGGACCCAAAAACAAATGAACCGACAAGAGTTGGTTCTAAAATAATTTTGGATGAAAAAACAGGTAAAAAGAAAATTACCCGTGTCGCTAAGGCGAGCGGTGAAATGATACAATAAGAATTTAAATTAATGTTAATCCAATGGCTGAAAAAAAAGTAAAAGAACCAAAAGAAAAGAAAGCTAAATCGAAAAAAGAAACTGAAAAAACGGTTTCTGAAACGGAAGTAAGGATTCCGAACAGACTTTTAGATAATTATAAAAGTGATATTATTCCGGGTTTGATGAAAACCTTTAGCTACAATAATATTATGCAGGTACCTAAGATTGAAAAGGTAGTTGTTAATATGGGTCTTGGCGCAGCGGTTTCAGAACCTAAAATTCTTGAGGAGGCTGTAAGGGAACTAGAATCAATAACGGGTCAGAAAGCCAGCGTAAGGAAAGCTAAAAAAGCAATCTCAAATTTTAAATTGAGAGAAGGTGTAAACATTGGCGCAATGGTAACCCTTAGGAAAGAAAAAATGTATGAGTTTCTTGATAGACTTATAAATGTTGCTCTTCCTCGTGTTAGAGATTTTCGTGGTCTTTCGGATAAATCCTTCGATGGAAGAGGAAATTATACTCTTGGAATAAAAGAGCAGATAATTTTTCCTGAAATCAACGTTGATAAAATTACAAGAGTACTGGGAATGGATATTACAATTGTAACATCAGCAAGATCTGATAACGAGGCATACGAATTATTAAAGTCTTTCGGCATGCCGTTCATTAAAAAAGAAATTAAAACAGCGTAGGAGATTTGATGGCAAGAACATGCTTAATAGCCCGTGAAGCAAAAAGACACAGACTTTATGAAAAGTATAAAAGTAAACGTGAGGAACTTAAAGCTGCCGGTGAATATGAAGAGCTTCAAAAACTGCCTCGCGACTCTTCAGCAACAAGATTGAAAAATCGCTGTATGTTCACGGGTAGAGCAAGAAGTTATTATAGAAAATTCGGAGTTTCAAGATTAGTCTTCAGAGAGATGGCTCTAAGAGGTGAAATTCCGGGCATAAAAAAATCAAGTTGGTAAACGGAGAAATCTTAAATGTCAGTTACAGACCCTATATCAGATTATTTAACTAGAATAAGAAACGCAACTAAAGCCAAAAAAATACGAGTGGAGATTCCGGCATCGAGAACTAAAATTGGCTTATCCGAAATCCTGAAAAATTTAGGTTACATAATCGATTACGAAATCCAAGACAATAGTAAACAAAAAAAATTGAATTTGGTATTGAAGTATAAAAACGGTGTCCCTGCGATTTCAGGATTGAAAAGAATTAGCAAACCCGGTTTAAGAGTTTACAGGTCAGCAGATAAATTGCCAAAAGTGTTAAATGGTTTGGGAACAGCGGTTATATCAACACCCAAAGGTTTATTGACTGATAAAGATGCCAGAAATAATCTCGTTGGCGGCGAGGTAGTTTGTTTCATATGGTAATATTAAAAAGTTGGAGTTTATAGAGTGTCTAGAATAGGTAAAAAACCAATAGAGATTCCAAAAGGCGTTACAGTTAATTTGGAAGGACAGTTAATTAAAGTTAAAGGTCCAAAAGGTGAACTTCACAGGAATATTCATCCTGTAATTAAAACTGAAATTTCTGAAGGCGAAATTAAGTTTACCAGACCTGATGATATTAAAGAATCTCGATCACTGCATGGATTAACCCGTGCATTGGTTCAGAATATGATTACCGGTGTAACAGATTCCTATAAAAAAACACTTGAAATAGTTGGTGTTGGCTATAAGGCTGAACTGAAAGGTAAAAATTTATTATTAACTATTGGATATTCTCATCCTATTTACTTTGTTCCGCCGGATGAAATTGCATTAGAAGTTCCTACGCAAACGCAGATAAATATTTCAGGAACCGACAAACAATTAGTAGGACTTGTAGCAGCAAAAATAAGATCCTTCAGAAAACCGGAACCTTACAAAGGTAAAGGAATCAAATACTCTGATGAAAGAATCATCAGAAAAGCTGGAAAGACTGCCGGAGCATAATTTTAGGAGTTATAAGGTAAATGAAGAAGAAAACATCAAGAGAAAGAGCAAGAATAAAAATCAGAAAAAAAATTTCTGGTACAACTGAAAGACCTCGTTTATCAGTTTACCGAAGTCTTGATAATATTTATGCTCAGATAATAGACGATACGACCGGAAACACATTAGTTGCTATCTCAAGTTTAGCAAAAGATGCAAAGACCGAAGTAGGATCAGTTAAAGGAAAAATTAACAAGAGTAAACTCATTGGTAATATTCTCGCAAAAAAAGCTTTAGAAAAAAATATTAAACAAGTGGTGTTTGATCGGGGTGGGTTTAGATATCATGGTAGAGTTAAAGCTTTAGCTGATGGTGCACGTGAAGGGGGACTTGTATTCTAGTGGTTTTTGCCGGGTCGTCTAATGGTAGGACTACGCCCTTTGGAGGCGTCTGTAGAGGTTCGAATCCTCTCCCGGCAGCTTCCTTTTTTATATTGAAAGTTTATTAGGAGATAAATTGAAAAGAGTTAAATCTGCAGATTCAGATGGATTAAAAGAAAAAGTAGTTCACATCAACCGTGTTGCTAAAGTTGTAAAAGGCGGACGAAGATTCAGCTTTAATGCAATTGTGGTTGTTGGTGATGGAAATGGTACTGTCGGTGTTGGACTCGGAAAAGCCAACGAAGTTACAGATGCAATTTCTAAAGGAATTGATGACGCAAAGAAAAATCTAGTAAAAGTTCAGATTCGTAAAGGTACAATTTCACACAAGATTATAGGCAAGTACGGTGCAGGAAAAGTTTTACTGAAACCTGCATCACCAGGAACCGGATTAATCGCCGGCGGGGGCGTAAGAGCCGTACTTGAATCTGCAGGTGTTCAGGATATCTTAACAAAATCTCTCGGTTCCAGCAATCCGCACAACCAGGTTAAGGCAACACTTAACGGATTACTTATGCAGATAGATGCAAAAGTTATGGCTGAGAAGAGAGGTAAAACTGTTCAGGAAATATTTGCTTCTTAAAGAGGAATTATGACTAAGTTAAAAATTACACAAACAAGAAGTATTATCGACAGACCGGAGAAGCAGAAAAAAATAATTGAAGCTTTGGGTTTGGGCAGACCTAACTGGGAGAAAATTCACAACGATACTCCGCAGATAAGAGGTATGCTTAATAAAATTCCACACCTTGTGAAGGTGGAGGAAGTTAAAGGATAAGGATTTAATTTATGGACATACTAAGTAATCTTAAATATGCTGAAGGCTCTCGAAAGAAACGTAAAAGAGTAGGCAGAGGTGAAGGATCTGGACACGGTACCCAGGCAACAAGAGGTATGAATGGTCAGCGATCACGTTCAGGTTCAAAAAAGAGAGCATGGTTTGAAGGTGGTCAGATGCCGCTTCAGAGAAGAATTCCGAAGTTTGGATTCACGAATATTTTTAAAGAGACTTATCAGGTTGTTAATCTAAATGCGCTGCAAAGAATTGCAGATAGTGATGCTAAGCTTGATAAGGTTATTAATCCCGAAGAATTAAAAAACCTGGGTCTTATTTCTAGCGTAAAAAAACCAGTAAAGATTTTAGGTAAAGGCGAGCTGAAAGCAAAATTGAATCTTGAAGTAAACGCGGTAAGCCAAAGTGCAAAAGAGAAAATCGAATCGGCGGGCGGTTCAATAAAGTTAATTTAATACGGTTATAAATGTCGAAAATTACAGATACATTTCGGAACATATTTAAAATACACGAACTTCGCCAGAGAATTATTTACACACTGGCTATACTTTTTTTGGTTCGTTTGGGTGCACACATAACTATTCCGGGTGTTGATACTGCACTATTAGCAGAAAGCATGAAAAATGCTACCTCGGACAACCTGTTTGGTCTGTATGATCTATTTGTTGGTGGTGCGTTTTCAAATGCCGCCATCTTTGCTCTTGGTATTATGCCTTATATTTCGGCATCTATTATCATTCAGCTTCTTGGTGCTGTTGTTCCTTATATTCAGAAACTTCAGCAAGAAGGTGAAGAAGGCAGAAAAAAGATTACTCAGTGGACCCGTTACGGAACTGTTGCTATTTCAGCACTCCAAGCTTGGGGTGTTACTATAAGATTGTCAAATATACAGGTTCAGGGTTTGCCGATTGTTCCCGATGCTGTAGGTGGCTTTATGTGGGTTCTTTCTACAATTATAATTCTTACTTCCGGTACAGTATTGATGATGTGGATGGGAGAACAGATTACAGAAAAAGGAATCGGAAACGGTATCTCGTTGATAATTTTTATCGGAATTATAGCGCGATTTCCTCACGCTATTTTTGATGAAATAAGATTAATAAATGCAGGACAGCAGGGAATTATTGAAGCGGTTGTAATCTTAATCTTTATGTTCTTTATTATTGCTGGTGTTGTGTTAGTAACTCAAGGCACAAGAAGAATTCCTGTTCAATATGCTAAACGAGTCGTAGGCCGAAAGGTATATGGTGGAGTTACTCAATATATTCCATTAAGAGTAAATACAGCCGGGGTTATGCCAATAATTTTTGCACAGTCAATAATGTTTATTCCAAATACAGTGTTATCTTTTTTTCCGGATAACGAGTTTCTTCAGAGTCTGTCGAGTTACTTTGTTTACAACTCACCCGTTTACTCTTTTATATATGCACTTATGATTGTGTTCTTTACATATTTTTATACAGCTATAGCATTTAATCCTAAAGACGTTGCAGATAACATGAAAAAACAGGGAGGATTTATTCCAGGCATAAGACCCGGTAAACAAACCTCTGAGTTCATTGATAACATCCTAACAAAGATTACTTTGCCTGGTTCAATTTTTCTTGCAATTGTAGCAATTATGCCAGCATTTGTTTCAGGGTTTGGAGTTTCTAGTCAGTTTGCACAGTTTTTTGGAGGAACAAGTCTTTTGATCATAGTAGGTGTTGCATTAGATACGCTCCAGCAAATTGAATCTCATCTCCTGATGAGACACTATGATGGATTCATGAAATCTGGAAAAATGAGAAGTAGAAGAGCTTAATTACTTTGTGATTTATATAAAGACTCAAAAAGAGATCGATTTTATTAGAGAGAGTTGTAGAATAGTTGCTGAAACACTTCGATTAGTTGGCAGTAGTGTTAAGATTGGTGTAACAACAATCGAACTAGACAGAATAGCAGAAGATTACATTAGAAGTAACAATGCGATCCCGGCATTTAAAGGTTATTCGCAGGGAGGTTTGCCAGGATTTCCTGGTTCAATCTGCACCTCAATTAACGATGCAGTAGTTCACGGAATACCGGGTGATGTTAAACTTGAAGAGGGAGATATAATTTCTCTGGACGTTGGTGTTCTTAAAAATAATTATTTTGGCGATGCAGCTACTACAGTTGCAGTTGGAAAGATTTCAGATGAAAAGAAAAAGCTGATGGATGTAACTGAAAAATCATTACAATTGGGAATTGAGCAGGCAAGGAGTGGAAACAGAGTCCATGATATTTCATCTGCAGTGCAGGAATATGTTGAACAAAATAGATTCTCAGTAGTTCGGGATCTTTGCGGGCATGGAGTCGGAAAATTTCTACACGAAGATCCGGCTGTTCCAAACTTTGGACGAAAGGGAACAGGTTCAAAATTAAAAAAAGGTATGACGATAGCGATCGAGCCGATGGTTAATGCAGGTGGATATGAAGTCGCAAGTGCCTCGGATGGCTGGACGGTGATTACTGAAGATGGTTCTCCATCTGCCCATTTTGAACATACAATATTGATACTTGATAATTCACCGGAAATATTAACGGTTTGTTGATGGCTAAGCAAGGTCCGATAAAAATAGACGGCGTTATTACAGAAACTTTACCAAATGCTACTTTTAAAGTAAAGCTGGATAATGATCACGAGATTCTGGCGCATATTTCGGGTAAAATGAGAATGCATTTTATAAAGATTCTAGTTGGAGATAAAGTTTCAGTTGAAATGTCCCCTTACGATTTATCTAAGGGTAGAATAACATACAGATATAAATAACAGGTGTTTAAATGAAAGTTAGATCATCAGTTAAAAAAATATGCGATAAGTGCAAAATTATTAGACGCAAAGGTGTGGTTAGAGTAATCTGCTCTAATCCAAAGCACAAGCAAAGACAAGGTTAAATTTAATAAAGGAGTTTTAGATTGGCGCGTATATCAGGTGTTGATTTACCAAAAAATAAAAAAGTTTTATTCGGTCTTCAATATATCTACGGAATTGGTCCAACTTCGGCTGAAGAGATTCTTGAGAAGGCTAAAATAGATGCCAATAAAAAGGTTGCTGACCTTACTGAAGAGGATGTTGCTCAGATAAGAGCCGTGATCACTTCTGAATATAAAGTTGAAGGTGCTCTTCGCTCTGAAGTTCAGCAGAATATAAAAAGACTTATGGATATTGGTGCTTACAGAGGAATTAGACACAGAAAAGGTCTTCCGGCAAGAGGTCAGAGAACACGTACCAATTCCAGAACCAGAAAAGGTAAAAGAAAAACAGTTGCCGGCAAAAAGAAAGCCCCAACTAAGAAATAATATTTGTTAATCGGAGGAAATTGATTGGCTAAATCAGTAAGAAAAGTTAAAAAGAAAACCCAGGTTGACCTTAACGGTGTTGCACACATAAAGGCAACTTTCAATAATGTGATTGTTACTATAACAGACATCTATGGCAACACATTATCATGGTCATCTGCAGGTAAAAATGGATTTAAAGGTTCAAGAAAAAATACGCCCTTTGCTGCACAGGTTTCAGCTGAGGCTGCTGCTAAGGAAGCTTACGATCTTGGCTTAAGAAAAATTGAAGTTAAAGTTAAGGGTCCTGGTTCCGGAAGAGAAGCAGCTATAAGATCTTTGCATACTGCCGGATTGGAAATTTCATCTATTAAAGATGTTACACCAATTCCTCATAACGGTTGCAGACCACCAAAGCGTAGAAGAGTTTAATAGAAGGAGTTAATGTTAAATGGCAAGATACACAGATTCAGTTTGCAAATTGTGCAGAAGAGAAAGGCAGAAACTTTTTCTTAAAGGGCAAAAATGTTATACTGAAAAGTGCCCGATTGAATCCAAAAATTATGCCCCTGGGCAGCATGGACTGAACAGGAGAGCAAAAATATCTGAGTATGGAGTTCAGCTCAGGGAGAAACAGAAAATCAAAAGAATGTACGGATTGCTGGAAACACAATTCAGAAATTATTTTGAAAAAGCAAATAAACAAAAAGGTATTACCGGTGAAAATCTGGTAAAATTACTCGAAAGAAGATTGGATAATGTTGTTTTCAGACTTGGCTTTGCTTCATCAAGAGCTCAGGCCAGACAGTTGATTAAACACAGACATTTTCAAGTTAACGATAGATTAGTTGATATTCCATCATACCTTGTTACTCAAGGCGACATGGTAAAAGTAAAAGATAAGAGCAAAAAGCTGGATGCAATTCATGATGCTCTGAAAAGAGTTAAAGAGAGTGCCTATCCGTGGCTTTCTATTGATAAAGCTACATTAACCGGAACTTTTGTACAGGTTCCGGATAGAGCCGACGTTCCTCTAAACGCCAACGAACAATTGGTCGTAGAGCTCTATTCTAAATAAATAATTTTTGAAGAAACCTTAGAGGGATTTATTAATGAATACATCACACTTAATTATGCCGGAATCAGTAGTATTAGACGAAACAGATTATACTAATACATTTGGAAGATTTTCGCTTCAACCACTCGAAAGAGGTTTTGGAGTTACTATTGGGAACTCATTGCGCAGAGTGCTTCTTTCTTCTTTACCCGGTGCTGCTGTTACATCAGTTAAATTTAGCGGTATACTGCATGAATTTACGACCATTCCGGGAGTAGTTGAAGATGTTTCCGAAATAGTGCTAAACCTTAAACAAGTAAGAATGAAACTGCTTTCCAAAAAGCCAGGAAAAATTGATTTATCATTTAACGGTGAAAAGCAATGGACTGCGGCAGATATTCAAAAAGCAAGTAGTGAAATTGAAATATTGAACCCCGACTTGCATATAGCTACGCTGAATAAAAATGCTAAATTTGATGTTGAGTTAAGAGTAGGAAAGGGAACCGGATACGTTCCTTCTGTTGAGAATGCTTCACCGGATCAGACTATTGGAGTCATCCCGATCGATTCAATTTTTACTCCTATAAGGAATGTGAAGATGATGGTTGAAAATGTCAGAATCGGAGATAAGAACGACTTCGATAAACTTACGTTGGAAATTGTAACTGATGGTTCAATCACTCCGGATGATGCACTTACACAAGCTGCAAAAATTTTGAGAGAACATGTTCAGCTATTCATAAATTTTGATATTGAGCAGGAAGAAGAGCAACCTGTCGCACAAAAAGATACTGAGTTCGAAAGAATTAAGAAAATTCTTCAAACTGCTGTTGATGATCTTGAACTAAGTGTAAGATCTCATAATTGTCTTAAGGCTGCCAACATCAAAATTCTTGGCGATCTTGTAAGAAAAGATGAAGCTGAAATGTTGAAGTTTAGAAATTTCGGAAGAAAATCACTTGCTGAATTAATGGAAATTGTTGAAGATCTGGGAATTGAATTCGGAATGGATGTTGACAATTATTTAAAAGTTGAAGCAGAAGCAAAATAAAACGAAAAAGGTAATCTGATGAGACACAATGTTAAAGGTAGAAAATTAGGAAGAACAGCCAGCCATCGTAAGGCTACACTTAATTCATTAATCACTTCCCTGCTTAGGTATAAAAGAATAAAAACAACTCTTGCAAAAGCAAAGGAAACACGTACGTTTGCTGAAAAACTTTTAACAAAAGCAAGAAAAGGTGACTTACACGCAAAGAAACAAGTAATGAATAACATTAAAGATAAGGAAGTTGTTAAGGAGCTTTTTTCTGAAATTATACCAAAGATTGGTGACAGACCTGGTGGTTACACCCGGGTTATTAAATTAGGACAGCGCAATGGAGACGCTGCTCAAATGGCAATAATCGAACTGGTCGATTATAATGAAGTAGTTACTGCAAGAGCAGAAGAACAGAAAGAAAAGAAAGATGCCAAAACCAAAGAGAAAGAAGAAAAGGCAAAAGCTGAAAAAGAAAATGAACTTCTTGAGCAGCAGGCAGCAGAAGCTCCGATAAAATAGTTTAGTTAAATTTTCGTATTATAAGAGTAATCGAAATTATCGGTTACTCTTTTTTTTTATCTATGTTTAAAGAAATTCAGTTTTATAAATCTGTATTTGACTTAAATTCACTTCCTAAAACGGAATTAAAGCAATTAATTTTGTGCGGAAGGTCTAATGTTGGAAAGTCATCCTTCATCAATAGCATGTCAAACAGGAAAGGACTTGCAAAAACAAGCTCCTCACCCGGAAAAACAAGATCAATCAATTTTTATCTTGCCGATCAGAAATTTTTCATAGTTGATTTACCCGGTTTTGGGTATGCTAAGATAAGCCAGAGCGAGAGAGAAAAATGGGGTAAACTTGTCTCAAAGTTTATTCTTGAATCTGACAAAATTTTACACGCATTTCATATTATCGATTCACGATATAAGCCTATGGAACTCGATATGCAGCTAAACATGTGGTTGAACAGTGCCGGAATTCACTATTCTGTAATTCTGAACAAAGTTGATAAACTGAATCAGTCAGAATCCCATAAGGCACTTAAAAATATTAGTTCATTATTTCCTGAACTTGAAATTAATCGCAATCTGTTTTTGTACTCATCTGTTAGCGGAAAGTGGAAGAGACCCGTTCAAAAAAGAATTGTGGAATTGTTCCTTTAAATTATTCTAAATGTTATTTTTTACTAATTAGTTATTAAATTTATTTTACAAATAAATTTTCCTATTAAAAGTCTCTTATGCTGGATAAAAGACAACGCAAAAGAATACTAATCTTTTTGGTGATACCAGTGCTTGCAGCTGGACTGTTCTTCAGCGATGATCTCACCATCAGACTTATAATAATTGCTCTCATAGTTATTTATGTGGCATTTATTATTTTCCTGAGAGATTCGGTCAGATTCTCCGGTGGTTATTCCATCTCAGATGCAGAAGAATCTGTCCCAGAATCGACTCCTGCGACTCGCTCCGATTATGAGGAATCTTTTAAAATTGTTTCAAAAACAAAAAATGTTGATGTAATTACTGACGAGAATTACAGACCTGAGTACGGAGTGTCGAAAACAACTTTAAAACCTCATGATCTAAAAGAACGGTTTGATGAAATCGTAAAAGAAACTTTACCCCCAGGTACTGGTCACGATGAACAGTTCGGGTTTGTAATTGAAAGAATGCTAACCGTAATGGCGGAGCTCTACAATGCTCATTCGGTAATTTATTTTTGGCATAATAAGAAAAAAGAAAAATTAATTATAGAAAAATTCATTTCTACATCGAATCAGTTAACTAAAAGAAAATTTGATATTGAAGATGATGTACTTAGCAAGATAGTTGAGAAGGGTGAACCTGAACTTCTGACAGATATATCAAGAGCCGCTGAAGCAGATGTCATCAGGTACTATGATGCACCTCAGGGAATAAAAAGTTTTGCAGGTGTTCCTGTTTTTTATAACAACGAACTTGTTGCTATAATTGCCATCGATTCAAAGGTTGAAGATGCTTTTGGCATAGAGACAATATATTCTCTCGGAAGATTTATAAGACTTATTACAATGCTTATAGGAATATTTGAGGAAAAGTATTCCGATACTATTTCGCAAAAGCGCTTGGAAGGGTTGTTAAAAATTCTGGGTCCGGATAGTGAATTTGAGGATGAAAAGGAGCTGATAAATGCGCTCCCCGGGGCATTAAAAAGTATGATCAAGTGGGATGCTTTTGTCTTTATCTACTTTAATCCTGTTGAGAAAAATTTTAAAACTGAAAAAGTTGAGAACTCCACCGCGCTTAAATATATTGGAACTGATCTCCAGATTGATTTAAATGGAACTCTTGTTGGAAAGTCAATCGTTACAGGAATTCCTGTTAAAATTGATGATACTTCTGCTGGTAACTATAAAAGGTTTTCAAGAGCAGAAGATGTTTCGTTTGACGGTTCTTTTATTGCAATACCATTGATATACAGTAAGCAGAATTACGGCGTCATCTGTTTAGAAAGTCTGAAAAAAAATGCTTACAGCAACAGCGATGTTCAGTTCCTTAAAAAATCACTGAATGTTCTTTCGTACATAATTTATTCGCATTCATCACAAAAATTACTGAAGAATCTTACTTCATTTGACGTTGAAACAAGGGCATTGAACGTATCGTCCTTTAAGGAAAGACTCGGCACCGACTTAATTAAAGCCAAACAGCTTGATATACCCGGAACACTTGCATTGATTAAAGTAGATGACTTCATTGAGCAGGAATCTCTTTTTAATGATGATCCTTTACCTCATGTTGTTGCTTCAGTTTCAGAAATGATATCTGATGAAATGAGCGCTTTAAATCTTTTTGGCAGATTGGATGATAGGATCTTCGGTGTATACTTTTTCAATACCCCAACTAAAAATGTTTTCGTCTGGGCAGAAAAGATTCGTGTTAAGATTGCACGAAAATCAATCTCTGTAGTTTCCAAACAGACAACCTTTACCGTATCGATCGGTATTGCTTCAACCACTAATAAAGATAATGTGGAAGAAGTTCTCCACAATGCCAACCTTGCTTTGAATAAAGCAGTTGAAAAGGGTGGAAATGCCGTCCTCAATGTAAATTAATAATTTCGTTTAAACAGAAATGAATAATTTCTTTGTAATTGTGCTTGATGGAGTTGGTATCGGGGAACTTCCCGATGCAGGCAAGTACGGCGACGAAGGAAGTAATACATTGTGCAATCTAGCGAAAGTAGTGGGTGGGTTGAAATTGCCAACTCTTGAATCACTTGGGTTGGGAAATATTGAATCGATACGTGGTGTCAATCGGGTCAACAAACCAATAGCTTCATTCGGAAAAATGTCAGAAATTTCCGAAGGTAAAGACTCAACAACCGGGCATTGGGAACTTGCCGGACTTCACGTCACAACTGATTTTTCTTATTTCCCAGAAGGTTTCAATTCTGATATTGTTACTAAGTTTTTGGTAGAGACCGGATGTAAAGGAATACTGGGGAACAAGCCCGCCTCAGGAACAGTAATTATAGAACAGCTAGGTGAAGAACATCTTAATACGGGTTACCCGATAATATACACTTCCGCAGATTCAGTTTTTCAAATTGCGGCTCACGAAGAAATTATTCCTTTAAACAATTTATATGAAATTTGTTCAATAACCAGGAACAAAGTTCTAATAGATCCTCTGCAGGTTGGAAGAGTAATTGCACGTCCTTTCGTTGGTGAACCGGGAAGTTTTTCAAGAACAAAGAATCGAAAAGATTTTTCGCTTGACCCGCCAGAGTCAACTGTTCTGGATATTCTATTAGAAAATAATGTTCAAACTATCGGGATTGGGAAAGTAAATGATCTATTTAATCATCGAGGTATACAAAAACAAATATTAACTAAATCCAATGAAGAAGGTTGTGAGACTTTATTAAAATCTGCCGTTGAAACTAAGGGTGGTTTTATTTTTGCAAATCTTGTAGATTTCGATGTGTATTTCGGTCACAGAAATGACCCGCCAGGATTTGCTAATAAACTTGTTGAGTTTGATGAGTTTTTACCTGAGCTTTTAAGCACCCTTGAAGAGAGTGATAGACTAGTAATTACTGCTGATCATGGAAATGATCCGACAACTCCGAGCACAGATCACAGCAGGGAACATGTACCGCTCCTTTATTACAGGAGAGGAGTTGCAGGAAAAAATCTTGGCGTAAGAAAGACATTTTCCGATGTTGGAAAAACTGTTGCTGAATTCTTTGGAGTTGAAAATCAGTTAAATGGGATTAGTTTTCTGAATGAATAGAAAAGAAGCTATAAATTTGAAATCCATTCCCATCGATCTGAATAACCGTAAATCTGAAAACACTATTTCTGAAAAGCTCCCGGCATTAAAAGATTCCGGTGAAAAACAGATTAATCTGGAAATAAAAAATTTACCAGAGCAGGAAAATCAGAATTTTAGCATAGACACTGAGCTGTTTTCAAAAATAAAAGATATACAGGAATTACCAGATTGGGTAATTATTAAGTTTTTATTGTCAAAAGGAAAATTAATCAACAGTGATTTTAATGACCGAATATTAAATGGTTAAATTTCTGCTGGAAACTGATGTGTTAGTAGATCATCTGACGTCTGATAAAAATAGTTACTTACTAAAACTTATGCAGACCGGTATTTGTTTTACTACTGTTCTGAATGCATCAGAAATGTTAGCTGCCTGTAAAGATGAAACTGAGAAATCTGCTGTAAGAAGTGTTCTTGATTCGTTGAAAGTATTGGGACTTCATTCAAAATATGCCCTGAGTGTTCCCGAATTTTCTGATAAAACTTCGAATATCCGTGATTCACTTTTTGCAGTTGTCTCTTTAATAAATAAATTACCAATTGTCACCATGAACGGTGACCGGTATAAAAAAACTGATTTGAAAATTATTCATCCAAAAGAAGTGAGAGCCTAAATGTTTCTTGGAAAAGTTATTGGAACTGTCTGGTCAACAAAGAAAGATGAGAATCTTGTTGGTGCTAAATTTTTAATTGTTCGTGAAGTATCACTCGAACTGAAAGAGAAAGACCGGTTTGTTGTTGCCGTGGACAGCGTTGGTGCTGGTGAAGGTGAAGTTGTTCTGGTTGCAACAGGAAGCTCATCAAGAATGACGAGTTTTACCAAAGATAAACCAGTCGACGCAGTTATCATGGGTATTGTAGACAAACTTGATGTTTCAGAAAAATAAATTGGATATTTACTGAGATAAATATGTTTCTTGGAAAAGTTATAGGAAATATCTGGGCAACGCAGAAACATCCAAGCTTAAATAATTTTAAGTTGATGATTGTACAGCCATTGAATTCGGAGTTAGAAAAAACCGGAGATCCGATTGTTGCAGTAGATACTGTCGGTTCAGGTCCGGGCGAAATTATTTATTATATAACTGCATCCGAAGCAGTGATTCCCTTGCCGGTGGATATGGCACCAATAGATGCATCGATAGTTGGAATCGTGGATTCAGTTAATTCTGAAAAATCTGTCAAGAAAAAACGATGAAAATCAACAAGCAGTTTACAAAAAGAGAATCTCAGTCGCTCGATAAATATTTCACAGAGATTGGTAAAGTTAATTTGCTTACGCCGGAACAGGAAGTCGAGCTTGCAATAAAAATAAAGGAAGGCGATCCCGAAGCGCTTGAGAGACTGACTAAAGCAAATCTTCGTTTTGTTGTAAGTGTTGCTAAACAGTATCAAAACCAGGGGCTTTCACTTGGTGATCTGATAAACGAGGGAAATCTCGGATTAATAAAAGCTGCCAGAAGGTTTGATGAAACAAGAGGATTCAAGTTTATTTCTTATGCAGTTTGGTGGATACGCCAGGCAATCATGCAAGCTTTGGCTGAACAGTCCCGTATTGTAAGACTTCCCTTGAATCGTGTTGGCGCATTAAATAAAATTGGTAAAGCTTACAGCAATCTTGAACAGGAATACGAAAGAGAACCAAGCCCTGAAGAACTTGCCGAAGAGTTGCATATGAATGTTGATGACGTTTCGGAGGCAATGACTTTAGCAGCAAAGCATGTTTCTATGGATGCTCCTTTTTCTTCAAATGAAGAGAGTCGGCTTCTCGATGTATTGGAGAATGAAGATCTGCCCGCTCCCGATACGACTTTGATGTCTAATTCTCTCAAAGAAGAAGTTGAGAGAGCATTATCCAAATTATCCGAAAGAGAAGCTGAGGTGATTCGGCTTTATTTTGGTTTTGAAACTGATGAACCGTTAACACTAGAAGAAATAGGGGACAAGTTCAATCTTACACGTGAGAGAGTTCGGCAGATTAAAGAAAAAGCTATCCGTCGGTTGCGGAATACAACCCGAAGCAAAGAGTTAAAAAAATATCTGGGCTAAGCTTGATAAGCCTTTCCTCAAAAATACTTTCCTTTCTGATAACTCTGATGTTGATATCAGCCTGCTCATCCAGCAGTACGATAAGATATGGCAAGCAAAACACCGATGAGAAAGAAACCAAAGACCCATCGGTAAGATTCACTTCAGCAGACGATTCTATGATCGTTGACCTGAACCTTGACCACAAAGATCCTAATGAGCTTCCTGCAGATGAACCGGATATAGATGTTTCTGTGTTGCTTGAAACAAATTCGAATAATTATACTTTTGACGTTCCGGGATATGATTATACAACCATCAAAGAAAAGATGCTGATGGAAATAATTAAATACCTCGGCGTACCATACAAATACGGTGGAACAACCAAGAGTGGTATTGATTGTTCAGCATTTACTCAAACAGTTTACAAAGATGTTTTTAAAATTAAACTTGAAAGATC
>Ga0210074_1000040_pt1 | contig 56044 bp, 35 predicted proteins | sample China_Galinas_Co_FD_184860 | JGI IMG/M metagenome (GOLD analysis project Ga0210074, IMG submission 184860) | Wetland microbial communities from San Francisco Bay, California, USA, that impact long-term carbon sequestration -... | ecosystem: Environmental > Aquatic > Marine > Wetlands ... | reverse complement strand
GCGGCCTGGCGGCGTCGACCCTGGTGACCCTCTTCCTGGTGCCGGTGGTCTACACCACCCTCGCCGAGTGGCAGATCCACCGCGCCGAGCGCCGGGCCGAGCGGGAGACGGCCGACGCCGTGCCGGCCGAGTGAGTTTGTCGGTCGCTGAGTCTGTCGGCTGCTGAGTAAGGTCCTTCGGCGCGGGGTCTGCCGGGAGCGGCGCGGCATGCCCCGTCTGCCGGGACGGCGCGAGAACTTGAGGGTTCAGGCGACGATCTCGCGCCTCGGTTCGGACCGCGTCGGGCCGGGCTGACTACTCAAACGTCAACGCGGACGCGGTCCTCAACGCCCTCCGGACGGGGCATGCCGCGCCGCTCCGCCTGCGAACCGTTCGTGGATTGACCGAGCCGGCCGCGGCGGTCGAGAGACGGCACCGCGAGGGCGGCGAGCCGAGCGACTGAGTCAATCGAGAGACCGACCATGTCCAAGAGCTTCGGCAAAGACACCGGTCCGGGGATCAGCCTGGGTCACCAAGCCAAAGCCGAGTGGCATCGCCTGCGCCAACAGCTCGATCTCGCCCACGGCTTCTGGCTCGGCTTCCTCTTCAGCCCGTCCGGAGCCGTCACCCGAGCCTTCCGCCAGCGGACCGAGACGATCCTCAAATCCCGCGCCCTGACTCTCCAAGCCCTCCAGCCGGAGACCCCCGAAGAGCTTGAAGCCCTCCTCCCCCGCCTCTTCGAGCCCCATTCCAACACCGGGTGCGTGTGGCTGGAAGCACCCCGCATCGACTCCCCGGGCACCGAACCGAACGCCACAGGCTCCTGGACCCGCGCCTGGAGCCAGCTCCTCCTCCGCCTCAACGAGCGCCGCGAGCGCCTCCGCAGAACCCTCGACTGCGGCCTCCTCCTCGCCCCCCACTCGCGAATCAAGCCCCACGTCCGCGACGCCGCCCCCGACCTCTGGTCCATCCGATCGATCGTGCTGGAACCGATCGCGGGTCGGGTGAATCCTCCGGTCGCCGCCCCCGGCAACCGGTTCGAGTGACCGCAATCCACAAGATTGCCCCCTTCACCCTCGATCCCTCTTCCCCCTTCCACGGGGGACGAGGGGCGCAATCCACAAGATTGCCCCCTTCACCCTCGATCCCTCTTCCCCCTTCCACGGGGGACGAGGGACGCCACCACCCACCCTTTTCTCAGAACCGGCCGCTGCCGGATCACGCTCCCACCATTCGACCCCGCTCCCGGTTCGAAGACGAGCGTCCCGCACTGGAGCGGGTCGGGAGGCCCGCACCGGAGGGCGTCGAGGAGTTGGTTGGCCGATCAGCCTCCCACCGAGCGTTGCTGGTCGCGAAGGGGACGAGCGCTTCGAGTTTGGAGCGGGACGGGAGGCCCGGGCCGGAGGGCGTTGAGGGGCGCGCCCGCGGGGGCGCTTGAGCAGCCTGGGCGGCCCGGCGCGACCCGAACCGAGGCGCACGCTGCCCTCCCAACCGTCCTACTTCGTGCGCCGTCCCGGAAGCCCGGGCCTCCCGGCCCGCTCCCGGCAGACCCCTCGCCGGAGCCCACCACTCAGCAATCAACGAACCTCCGACCGCCTCAACTCCTCAACCGACCGTCGCCCGCTGCAGCTCCTCGGCCTCCCGGTCGTCCTCCACCACATCGCTGTGGCAAGCCGCCTTGCCCTCGTCGCCGCCCATGGCGTGCTTGGTCTTGGACGCCAGCCGATGGACCTCCTCAGGCGACAGCACCCCCCGCTGCTCCAGGATCGACTTCTGCTCCGCGGTCAGCGCCGCCGACACCTTCGGCCTGTCCCAGGCATAGCCCTCCTCCTTGCCCGACATGAACTCCTGGATCGTCTTCGAGATCCGCACACTGCACCAGTCATGGCCACACATGGCACAGAAATCGGTATCCACGTCCAGGTCCTCGTCGTGGAGCGCCCGCGCCGTGTCCGGGTCGAACGACAGCTCAAAGTGCTTCTCCCAATGGAGCGCCGCCCGCGCCCGGGTCAGCTCGTCGTCCCACTCCCGGCTCTTCGGAATGCCCAGCGCCACGTCCGCCGAGTGGGCCGCGATCTTGTACGCCACGCAGCCCTGCTTGACGTCGTCCCGCTTCGGCAGCCCCAGGTGCTCCTTCGGCGTCACGTAACAAAGCATCGCCGCGCCGTGGTACGCCGCCGCGGTGGCGCCGATCGAGCTGGTGATGTGGTCGTAGCCCGGGAAGACGTCGGTGACCAGCGGGCCCAGGACGTAGAACGGCGCCCCGTGGCAGATGGTGCGCTGGAGCTTCATGTTGTACTCAATCTGGTCGAACGGCACGTGACCGGGGCCCTCGACCATCACCTGCACCCCCTTGGCCCAGGCGCGCTCGGTCAGCTCCCCCAGCACCTCCAGCTCGGCGAGCTGGGCCGGGTCGGTGGCGTCCGCGAGACCCCCGGGGCGCAGGCCGTCGCCCAGGGAGAAGGAGACGTCGTACTCGCGCATCAGGTCGCAGATCGTGTCGAACGCCGTGTAGAACGGGTTCTGCTTGCCGTGGTGGAGCATCCACTTGGCGAGGATCGAGCCGCCGCGGGAGACCACGCCGATGAGCCGGTCCTTGACCAGCGGCAAGTGCTCGCGCAGCACGCCGGCGTGGATGGTGAAGTAGTCCACCCCCTGGCGCGCCTGGTGCTCGAGGGTCTCCAGGATGAGCTGCTCGCTCAGGTCCTCGATCTTCCTCCCCAGGATCATGGAGTAGATCGGCACCGTGCCGATCGGCACCGGCGAGGCCTGGATGATCGCCTCGCGGCAGGCGTCCAGGTCGCCACCGGTCGAGAGATCCATCACCGTGTCCGCCCCCCAGCGCACCGACCAGCGCATCTTCTCCACCTCCTCGTCGGTGCCGGAGGAGACCGGCGAGGCGCCCAGGTTGGCGTTGATCTTGGTGTGGGTAGCGCGACCGATCGCCATCGGGTCGAGCTGGTAGCCCAGGTGGACCCGGTTGGCCGGGATGATCAGCCGGCCGGCGGCGACCTCGTCGCGCACCTGCTCGGGAGTCAGGTGCCCCTCACGCTCGGCGACCCGGCGCATCTCCGGCGTGACGACGCCGAGCCGGGCCTGCTCGAGCTGGGTGACCGCCGTCTCCGCCGGCCGCGGCGCGGGATTGAAGTCCCAGGCGGTCTTTTCCGAGGGCTCCGGCATGCCCGGCGTGTCCGGCGAGGAGAAGGTCCGCGCCCCGCCGATCTCCGGCCGGGCGGCGAAGCTGCCCGGCGTGGTCCCCGGGCTCGCGTGGCTCGACGGGTTGGGCGCGCCGTGGAGCGGCAGCGGGTAGGCGGTCGGATCGAAGGGGGGTCGATCAGTGGGTTTTGACATGGGCGGCTCCTCCCGGAGGCTCGCCCGGCCGCGAAAAGCTGTCTCTGGATCTCTGGCCCCGAGGTTTCCGGGTGCCGCAAGCCGAGGGTCGCTTCCCTACGCCGGTACGAACCGGTTCAGGTTCGGCGGGTTCATCTCAGCGACGCGAGCCGGCCACCGCGACCGACCCGGGCCGCGCCCCGAGCGTTCGCGAACGATTGTACACTTGGCGGCCCATGCTCAAGCGCTTGCAGCTCACCACCGCCGGGGAGAGCCACGGCCCCGGGCTGACCGCCATCCTCACCGGCCTCCCCGCCGGTCTGCCGGTCGACCGCGAAGTGATCGCCCGGGATCTGGCCCGGCGCCAGCACGGCTACGGCCGCGGCCGGCGCATGATGATCGAGCGCGACGAGGCCCGCGTGGTCGGCGGCGTCCGCGACGGCATGACCCTGGGCTCGCCGGTGGCGCTGTGGATCCGCAACCTGGACTGGGAGAGCTGGGAGACGATCATGGCGCCGTGGGACGCGGACCCGCACATGGCCGCCAAGCGCCGCATCCACTCCCCCCGGCCCGGCCACGCGGATCTCTCCGGCGGCATGAAGTACCTCCGAAGCGACCTGCGCGACGTCCTGGAGCGCGCCTCGGCGCGGGAGACGACCGCCCGGGTCGCCTGCGGCGCCTTCGCCCGCATGCTGCTCTCCGCCCTCGGCGTCGAGCTCCGGAGCGGCGTCCGCTCCCTCGGCTCGATCGGCGCTGACCGGCCGGTGCCCGCTTGGGAAGACGTCTCCCAGGTGGACGAGGCCTCGCCGCTCCGGGCGATCTGGCGGGATCTAGAGGACGAGATGGTCGCCCTGGTCGACCGGGCCAAGGAGGAGCGAGACACGCTCGGCGGCGCGGTCACCGTGGTGGCCCACAACGTGCCGCCGGGGCTCGGCTCCCACGTCACGTGGTCGGAGAAGCTGGACGGCCGCCTGGCCCAGGCGGTGATGTCCGTGCCGGCGGTCAAGGCGGTGGAGATCGGCGCGGCGCTCGAAACGGCCGGCGGCTTCGGCAGCGCGGCCCACGACCCGATCCACTGGGACCCCGGCGCCCGGGCCTTCCGGCGGCCGAGCAACCGCGCCGGCGGCCTCGAAGGCGGCATCACCAACGGCGAGGACGTGGTGATCACCGCCTACAAGAAGCCGATCTCGACCCTGGCCAAAGGAATGCCGAGCATCGACCTGGACACCATGACGTCCCGCACCAGCCAGTACGAGCGGAGCGACGTCACGGCGCTGCCCGCCGCCGGCGTCATCGCCGAAGCGATGGTCGCCCTGGTGCTGGCGGACGCGGTGCTCGAGAAGCTGGGCGGCGACTCCATGGACGAGCTCCTGGCCCACTTCGAAGAGACCCGCCGGCTCCAGGACGAGTGGCCGGACCGGTTCGGTCCCGCGGACGGATCGCAGCCCGAGCCCGCCACACTGTCCCAGGACGACGACGAGGACGAGCCCGGAGGGGACGCGGCGTAAGCCGCTGCCGGCTCATACCCAATTCGTACAGGTCAGAACCTAAGAAGTACAACCCAGGCGATTTTCGTACAACTCGTGACGGTCACTCGCCGGGTGCCTCGTCCTTCTGCGGCTGGTCTTTCTTCGGCTCGGGGGGGAAGAGGTCGCCGACGAGGATCTCGATAGCGTCGAACGGGGGGATGGCCGCCTCGTCGCCGTCGGTCCATGCGCCGAGGCGGATCCACCGGCCGTCCTGGATCTCGAAGGCTTCGAGGATCCGCGCCTGGGGATCGACCAGCCAGTAGTGGGGGACGCCCGCACGCAGGTAGAGGTCGGCCTTGACGGTCCGGTCGCGCCCGGCGGTCCGGGGGGAGAGCACCTCGCAGATCCAGTCCGGGCGGATCGCGATCGGCTGTTCGTCGGGGAACGCGGGAACGCGCTGGCGACGCCAGCCGACCAGGTCGGGCGCGACGATGTCGTGGGGACCGAAGGCCACGTCCGGCTCGACCAGGATCCACCAGCCGCCGGGACCGCCGCGGCCCACGTCGAACGGACCGGAGATCTCCGCCGACAAGATGGCCTGAACGCGGCCGTGGCGCGGATGCGGCCGGGGTGAGGTGATCAGCTCCCCGCCGAGCACCTCCGCCTTCAGGTCCTCCGGCGCGGCCAGGATGTCCTTCCATCCACGAAGCTTGCGCACAGGCTCGGACATAGAGACCCATCATAACGGACCCCTCCCCGGCCGCCCGGCTGGACCGAGGCCTCCTGCCCGCCCGGCCCGCCCTTACTTCAGCGCCTGGTAGCTGATCCGGTAGATCACGCCGGCGCGGTCGTCGGAGAGGAGGACCGAGCCGTCGGGGAGCTGGAGGAGCGCCACCGGGCGGCCCCAGGCGTCGCCGGCATCGGTTCCGGGGAGCCAGCCCTGGGCGAAGGGCTCGTAGGAGGTCGCGTGGACATCGTCACCCTCCCCCGCGAGCCGCACCAGCGTCACCCGGTAGCCGATCGGGATGTCCCGGTTCCAGGAGCCGTGCTCGGCGATGAAGATCTGGTTCTTGTACTCGGCCGGGAACATGTCGCCGGTGTAGAAGAGCGGCCCGAGGGACGCCACGTGGGGGCCCAGCTTCTGGACCGGCGGTGTGTACTTGGCGCAGGTGCCCGGCGACCCGAACTCCGGGTCCGGGATGTCGCCGCCGTGGCAGTAGGGGTAGCCGAAGTGCATGCCCTTCCTCGGCGCCCGGTTGAGCTCGTCCGGCGGCCGGTCGTTGCCCAGGTTGTCCCGGCCGTTGTCGGTGAACCAGAGCACGTTCGTCTCCGGGTGCCAGGCGAAGCCGACCGTGTTGCGGATGCCCTCGGCGAAGATCTCCCGGTTCGAGCCGTCCGGGTCCATGCGGGTGATGGTGGCGTAGATCGGGTTCTCCGGATCGCAGATGTTGCACGGGGCGCCCACCGGCACGTAGAGCTTGCCGTCCGGCCCGAAGGCGATGTACTTCCAGCCGTGGTGCCGGTCGGTCGGGAAGTCGTCCCGCACCACCACCGGCTTCGGCGGATCGTCGAGGTGGTCGTCGATGCCGTCGAAGCGGAGAATCCGCGACACCTCGGCCACGTAGAGCGACCCGTCCCGGAACGCGACCCCGTTCGGCATCTCGAGCCCGGAGGCGATGGTCACCACCCGATCCGCCCGGAAGTCCCCGTCCTCGTCGACCACCGCGTAGACGTTGCCGGCGGTGCGCGAGCCGACGTAGAGCACCCCCGACGGCGACCGGGCCATCTCCCGGGCGTTCTTCACCCCGGACGCGTAGACCGCGATCGAAAACCCCGGCGGCAGCGAGATCTGGTCGAGCGGCAGGCCGGACGCCGCGGACCCGCGGGACCCATCGGACGATCCGGACGCACTCTGCACCGCCGGCGTTGAGGCCCGCCCCCCGCAAGACGCCAGCATCATCACCGCCATCGCGGCGGCCGAAAGACTCGAGGAACGACCGATCGAAGCTCTCATGACGGCACCTCCCCTTCAAGATCGATCCAGATCGTACCAACCGGCCCGGGGCCATGGGACGTGCCGCCCTCCAGAGTGAAGCCAGCCACGGCACGACCCCGCCTGGCCAACCCCCTCACAGCAGGATCATGGCCACGCCCGCGCCCATCAGCACCACCGCCACCCACTGCCACCGCCCCACCTTCTCGTGGAAGATCACCGCCCCCATCCCCACGGCCAGCCCGTTCCCCAGCCCCCGCTTCACCGTCTCCACCAGGCTCACGAACACCAGCCGGATCGCCACCAGCTGCAGCGCCAGGGCGATCGCCGACGCCGCCAGCGCCCCGAGCATCAGCAGTGGCCGCTCGCGCACCGTCGCCACCTCGTGCATCCGCCCCTGGGCCAGCAGCAGGATCCCCAGGCCGATCGCCACCCCGCCAGACAGCACCATGCCGTGGAACGGCGAGCTGGCCGCCCCGATCGCCAGCTTGTCGAGCGGCGGCGTGATCGACCACATCAGCGCCACTGCCGCCATCATCACCGCCCCGCGCTCGCGCCGGAACGCCCGCCAGACCTCGATCGGCCGCGGCCCGCCCACTCCCCCGCCACTCGGCACGACGTGGAGGGCGAAGGCACCGATCACCACCAGAGTGATCCCCACCACCTGGTGCGGACCCGGAACCTCCCCCAGGATCGGCACCGCCAGGAGCGTCGTGAAGACCGGCGTGAACGACAGCAGCGGCACGGTGAGCGACAGCGGCGACACCCGGATCGCCACCACGAACAGCACGTTCGCCACGATGTTGAGCGCCACCGACAGCAGCCCGGGGAGCCAGTACCCCGCCCCGGGAACCCAGGGGCCTCCGGTGGCGGCGTTCCACAGGGCGAACAGCGGCGTCTGCAGCGCGGTCAGCAGGAAGACCAGCGGCACCGGCGAAACCGTGCCGAGCAGGAGCTTGCGCACCAGGTCGAAGGAGGACCAGGCGAGGGCGGTGGCCACCAGGACCAGCAGGACGAGGGGTTCGAAGTGCATGCGGTCGGGGATTGTATCGGGCCGCGCGCCGGCCTATGCGCCGCCGTCGATGGTTTCGATAGACTCCCCGCGATGTCGTCCCTCACCCCCCACCTCGTCGCGGAGATCCTGCTCCGTCAGCAGCGCATCACCCCGGAACAGAAGGCGGTGATCGAGAAGGAAGCCCGGGGCCTGCCCCGCAACTACCGCTCCCACCGGGCCTACGAGCAGCGCGCCGTCGCCTACGACCTGATCTCCAGCCTGCAGCTCCCGGACGGAGACCGGCCCGGCGAGACGCTGAACAGCGTCAGCATCGGCGAGGCGATCGCCACGGACGCCAAGCTCGAGTTCGTGCGTATCGACGCCCTCTCCCTGGACGCCGACCTGATCGAGTCGAAGATGTCCCGGCCGTTCGCCCGCCGCCACCGGATGATCCCGCTCGAGATGCACGACGGCAAGCTGCGGGTGGCCTGCGCCAACCCGTACGACCTGGAGGCGATCGACTCGTTCAAGCGCATCGCCGACCGGGAGATCGAGCTGGTGGTCGCCTCGGAGCCGGACCTGCTCAAGGCGATCACGGACTTCTACGGCCTGCGCCACTCGGTCAAGCGGGCGGAGCGCGACCTGACCAGCGGCGTCGATCTCGGCAATCTCGAGCAGCTCATCCGCATGAAGAGCGAGACCGAGATCGAGTCGAGCGACCAGCACGTGGTCAACGCGGTGGAGTTCATGCTCCAGCACGCTTTCGAGAGCCGGGCGAGCGACATCCACATCGAGCCCAAGCGCGAGCGGGCGCTGATCCGCTTCCGGATCGACGGCGTGCTGCACGACATCCAGATGATGCCGTCGGTGGTCCACAAGGCGGTGGTCAGCCGGATCAAGACCATGTCGCGCCTCGACATCGCCGAGAAGCGCCGGCCCCAGGACGGCCGCATCAAGACCGCCCGCGGCGAACGGGAGATCGAGCTCCGCGTCTCCACCCTGCCGGTCGCCTTCGGCGAGAAGGTCGTGATGCGGATCTTCGACCCGCAGGTGCTGCTCCAGGACCTCTCCGGCCTCGGCTTCTATCCGGACGAGCTGGTCCAGTTCAACGACTTCATCACCCGGCCCCACGGCATCGTCCTGGTCACCGGCCCCACCGGCTCCGGCAAGACCGTGACGCTCTACTCGGCGCTCAAGGTGATCGCCCACTCGGAGATCAACGTCACCACCATCGAAGACCCGATCGAGATGGTCTACGAGGCGTTCAACCAGACCGCGGTCCAGACCCGGGTCGGCATCACCTTCGCCGCGGCGCTCCGCCACATCCTGCGGCAGGACCCGGACGTGATCATGGTCGGCGAGATCCGGGACACGGAGACCGCCCAGTACGCCACCCAGGCGGCGCTCACCGGCCACCTGGTCTTCTCCACCCTCCACACCAACGACGCCGCGGCGTCCATCTCGCGCCTGATCGACCTCGGGATCGAGCGTTTCCTGGTCTCCTCCACCCTGATCGGCACGGTCGCCCAGCGGCTGGTGCGCACCATCTGCCCCCATTGCGCCAGCGAGCGCCACCTGTCCAAGGAGGAGGCCGGAACGCTCCGGATCTCGGTGCCGGACGGCAAGCGGATCCGCGTCCAGGAGGGTGACGGGTGCGTCGAGTGCCGCGGCACCGGCTACCTGGGCCGGACCGGAATCTTCGAGATCCTGCCGGTGGACGAGAAGATCAAGGAGCTGATCGTCGAGCAGGCGGACGCGCCGGTGATCAAGCGCGAGGCGATCCAGCGCGGCATGCGGACGCTGCGCCAGTCGGCGCTGCGCAAGCTGGCGGAAGGGGCGACGACGTTCGAAGAGGTCGTCCGCGTCACCGGCCTCACCTGATCAGGTCTCTTCGAAGTAATCCGCCACCAGCCAGGCGGCCTTCTTCACCCCATCCGTCGGCTCGTCGACCTTGGCGAAGAGGGCCCGGTGGGTGTGGCGCAAGGTCTCCACATCCCCCTCGTCGAGCAGCTTGACCATCTCGCGCAGCACCCGGGTGGCGGACGCCGAGAGGTCCTCCTCGCCCAGCTCGCGCACCAGCAGCGTCTGGGCGAACTCGAGCGGCTCCGGCAGGTCGGCGCCGCCGTTGCCGGCCGCGGCCGCCTCCCGGCTCGCCCCTTCGGACAGCGCCCGCACCACCTCTCCGTCGGCCGCCACGGAGCGGGGGCGCCGCCGCCGGCTGGTGGCGATGGGCAGGCCGCGCACCTGCTCGGCGAATCGGGAGAAGAGCAGGAAGAGCTCGTCCTCGGACGAGAAGTTGCCGACCAGCCGGGCGCCGCGGCCGACCTCCAGCCCCTCGGTCTCCTGGAGCACGATGTGGGCCTGGGCGGTCTCTTCCAGGTGAAGGGTCCGGGCGATCACCTTCCAGGCGGTCAAACTGCCCTGGATGTAGCACGCCTCGGCACAGCGCACCGTCGCCGCTTCCACCTCGACGCCGTGCTCGATCCGGATCGACCCGTGGACCGACTCCAGGCTGCCGAAGCTGCCCGAGTTCTGGAGCACCAGGTTGCCGGGGGTGGAGATCGAGAGCTGGCCGCGGGCGTCGACCTCGATCACCGTCCCCCGGGGGATGATCATGGTGGCGCTCTCGGGGGTCTCGGGCTTGGCCATGTCTGAGTCGCGTCTCCCTCGGAGCTGGGTCCGGCTCGCGCCGGCCTCGGAACGGAAAGGGTTCGTGGGCTCCGACTCTATCGCTCCCAGCCCTCTGTTACCGCCCGGAGAGCGGCGGAAGGGGCTGGAAGTCCTTGGCCGGCGGCGCCTTCCGGCTCTCGACCAGGATCTTCTCCTCGCCGTGCCAGTGGTGGTCGAGGATGTAGATCCGCGGATCGACCGGCCGGTAGACGCCGTCGTCGCCCTTCCGGCGCACTTCGTAGTGGAGGTGGGGGCTGGTGCTCATGCCGGTGGAGCCGACGAGGGCGATGACGTCCCCCTGGGAGACCTTCTGCCCCCGCTTGACCTTGACCTCTTGGCAGTGGCCGAAGAGGGTCAGGAAGGCGTCGCCGTGGCGCAGGATCACCAGGTTGCCGTAGCGCCACCAGCCGACGCTCTTCTGGAGCGAGTAGCGCCCGGCGAAGACCACCACGCCGTCCGCCGGGGCGTGGATCTCCGTGCCCTCGAGCGCCGCCATGTCGATGCCGGCGTGAAAGTCCCGGTTCTTGGTGAACGGGTTCCGGCGGTTGCCGTACGGGCTGGTGAGGACGAAGTCCGCCCGGTGGAGGGGGGAGATCGACGGGGTCAGGCGGACGATGTCCTCCCGGGAGCTCTCGAACGCCTGGATCTCCTTGAGGAAGAAGCCCGCCACCGACATGCGCTCGCGGAGCGACGCCTCGAGGGTCTTGGCGTAGGCCAGCTCGTCGTCGCCCGGGTCGATCTCTTCGTCCACGCCGACGAACGGGTAGCCGCCCTGGCCTTCGCTCACCCGGCTCGACAGGCCGTAGAGCAGGAACACCTTGTCCAGCATCAGCCGTAGGTCCTGGCTCTCGCTCCGCAGGTTCTCGAGCCGGGTGACCTTGCCCTCGAGCACCTGGTGCTGGCGGCTCTGCTCGGCCTCGAGCTGGCGGTACTCCTGGCGCCGGATCAACTGGGAGATCACCACCGGCGAGGCCGCCACCGCGAGCGCCACGAACACCAGGTAGGCGCCGGCGGCGATCGCCCAGGCGGCCACCTGGCGCCGGGTCAAGAAGACGTAGCGGACCTTCTTGCGAATGTCCTGCGGGTGGACCTGGAACTCGAGCAGCGCGCGCTCGGCTCCCCCGCCCCCCCCGTGGCGACCGTCGTCTCGGGCCACCTAGGACTCCATTCCACCGACGGGTGTGGCGACGGGTTCAAGGTCCTCGTCCGCCGCGACGGGCCGGGTCAGGCGCGCCAGCGCCGCCTCGTCCGCGTGCCGGGCGACCGCCTGGCGGAGCGCGCGCTGGACGCCGGGGGCCCCGGCCACCAGGTTGCCCTCGGCGAGGAACCGGTCGCCGCCGTCCAGGTCGGTCACCACGCCGCCCGCCTCCCGGATCAGCAGCACACCGGCCGCCACGTCCCAGGGCGCGAGGCGGAACTCGAAGAAGCCGTCGTAGACCCCGGCGGCGGTGAACGCCAGATCGAGCGCCGCGGCGCCGCAGCGGCGGATCGCCCGCGCCTGGCGGAAGACCTCACGGAACGCCGCCAGGTAGGCGTCGAGGGCGGCGTGCGCCCGGAACGGATAGCCCGTGGACAGGAAGGCGCCGTCGAGGCCCGGCCGGTCGGACACCCGCACCGGGGCGCCGTTCAGGGTCGTGCCGGCGCCCCGGGCCGCGGCGAACAGGCGATCGCCGAGCGGTTCGTAGACGGCGCCGGCCAGGAGCTCGCCCTGCTTCCCGGCCGAGCTCCCTTCCGCGCCATCGCGAGGCCGCCGGCGGCAGGCGACCGAAACGCACCAGACCGGCAGGCCCTGGAGAAAGTTCGTGGTGCCGTCGAGCGGGTCGATGATCCACTCGAGCTCGGCGCCACCTGGCCCGGCCCCGTCCAGGGCGCCACGCTCCTCGGCCAGGATCGCGTGCCCGGGGAACGCGTCCCGGATCACCCCCACGACCGCGTCCTCGCTCTCATGGTCGGCGCGGGTGACGAAGTCGTTTTCGCCCTTGCGCCGGACGTCGAGGGCGGCAGCCCCGAAGAGCCCCTGGAGTACGTCACCGCCGGCCCGCGCGGCGTCGACGGCGACCGGCAACAGGTGTTCTGGATCGGTCATCTCAGCCATGTCTCAGGGCAATGCAAGCTCCCCGCCGGCTTCGGACGCCGCAGGGAGGCGCGCTCAGACTACCACCCGGAGGGCTCCGTCCGACCGCCGGGTCACCGGGCGCTGCCCCGGCTCGCCGCCCCGTCCTCGCGGCGGAAGAAGGAGGCGACGATCGCCTCCGCCGGACGCCCCATGAACCGGAAGTCCGCCCGCTCGCCGCGCGCGGAAACGTCCCCGCTGAACGCCTTCCAGACGTAGACGCCGCGCAGCCAGCCCTGGTCCTCCGACGGCCGCTCGAGGGCGCCGAGCAACGCCCGGTAGGCGCGCGCCTGGTCGGCGGAGGACACCTCGCCGCCCTTCTCGTGGGGCGCGCTCCAGGTGCCGCGGCGGGCGGCGAACCCGACCTCGGTGAGCACCACCGGCTTGCCGGTCTTCCTCGCCAGGTCCGCGAGATGCCCGACCACCCGCCGGGCACCCTCCGCCAGCGCCGTGTCGCTCACGCCCGTGGCTTCCCCGGACAAGGGGTAGTAGGCGTCGACCCCCACCGCGTCGAGATGGTTCCAGAAAACCGCCCGGTCGGCGCCGCCGCCCCAGTTGGCGCAGTAGGTCACCGAGCCGTGGTAGATCCGGCGCACGTCCGCGATCAGCTCCGCCCACTCCGGCCGCTCGACGGTGCGCTGGAGCTCGACGCCGACCGAGAACATCTCCGCGCCCGCATAGCGTGCCAGAAAGGCGTGGTGCAGGATGTAGCGCCGGTAGTCCCGCCACCACGCCGCCCAGTCGGCCGCCGAGGTCATCTCCACCTCGCCCGGCCAGCTCCCGTGGGAGACCCAGATGTGGGGCTTCCAGAGGACGGAGAGGCCGCGCGCATGGGCGGCGCGGGCGGCGTGGATCACCCCGACGTCCGTCTCCGAGGTCGGGCTGCCGTTCAGGAAGCGCAGCTCCGGCGTCCGGGGATCGGGCTGGTAGGCGAACGGCATGAGCGAGATCGAGTCCGCACCCAGCCGCGCGAGGGCGTCGAGCCGCGGGCCGATGCCCGGCGCGTGGTAGCCGCCCTCCAGGCTGTTGAGCATGGCAAAGGAGACGCCGCGCAGGAACCCGGCGGGGAGCGGCACCACCGCGGGCGGCGGCTCCCCGGTGTCTGGCGAAGCGTCTTGGAACGCGGCGGTCCGTTCCAGCGCGGCGAGCGCCTCCTCCGCCGCCGGCGCGGTGAGGTCCGAGAAGGCGGCCAGCTTCGCCGCCGCCGTCTCGCCGGGCAGGCGCGCCGCCACCGCCGCGGCCACCGGCGTCCAGAGCGGCGCCGAATCGTCGCCCGCCCGCTCCGGGGCCAGCAGCTCGGCACCGTTCGGCAGGGCGTGGGCCGCGGCGAGGTCCGGCAGCCAGGCGGCGTACGGCCGGCCGTACCAGTCGCGCGACAGCCAGAGGGCCACGCCCTCCACCGCCCAGACCGGCCGCCCCTCCGTCAGCCCGGCACGCTCGAGCAACACCCGGGCCAGGGCCTGCCGGACCGCCCAGCGGTCCGCGGGGTCGAGCACCACGTGCAGGTCCGCCGGGCCACCGGCGACCGCCGGGCCGATGGCGCCGGTGTGGCGCCCCTGGGTCACGTAGTCCTGCTCGACGGCGATCGTCACCGGCGGCTTTTCCGGCAGCGGAGCGCCGAGCCGGCTCGCCATCGTCTCCGCCGCCGCTCCCAGGGCGTCGGCCAGGGAGCGGAGCGACCGGCCCTCCGCCCCCTCTGCCGATCCCGGCTCTACCAGCAGGCGGACGCGGCCGGCGTCGAGCGGCCGGAGCCCGGCAAACCAGCGGTCCCGATCCGCCAGGTCGTCTTGCTCCGCCGACGGATCGACGGTCCATCGCGTCCCCGCCTGCTTCCACCGCCCGATGCGCAGGAGCCAGGGCGTCTCCTGAACCACGTAGTCCGCGTCGCGGGCGGCGTCTCCGTGCCAGAAGCGGCCGCCGACGGCCCGGATCATCACCCGGTTCGCCGCGTCGGCCACGGACTCGGCGTCCGTGCCGGTCACCAGCCAGCGCTCGGTCCCGCCCGGCAGGTGCAGGATCAGGCTGGTCCCCGGGCGCGGATAGCGGGTGCCGTCGAAGCGCACCTCGCCACCGTCCAGGTCGACCGGCAGGTCAGCGGCCAGCCGCCGGACCGCCTCCGGCAGCGGCAACAGGCCGACCAGGACCTCGACCCGCGAGGTTTCCTCGCCACCGGTCACCTTCCCCGCTGCCACCTCGACCCGCCAGCCGTCGAGGTTCGGCAAGGCCCAGCGGAAGAACCCACCGCCCCGGATCTGCTCCTCGAGCGCCGGCGCCGAGGCGCCGACCGGTTCGATCCGGAGCAGCCGCGGCGGCTGGGGCTCCTCGGCGGCGGCGGTGCCGGCGTCGGAGCAGGCACCGTAGCTGAGACCGAGGACGACGGCGAAAAGGACCGTCAGAACGACGCGACGCGCCTTCTGTCCGGGGAGCGGGCGTCGGCGCGCCGCACCGCCTGCGCAGGGGCGGGAGGAAGGGAGTGCAGTCATCATTCACGCATCGTATACGGGGTCGGACCGGGTAGGTTGCCCGCCGCGGCCATGGTACTCTCCGCCCAGCTCCTCTCTGAAAGGGAACCGATCCCCGGCGCGGTGCCGGGACGAGGGTCGAGGTGCGGAAGGTCTACTTCGTCAAATACTGGGACAAGGGCTCGACAGTCCTCGGCGCCGACCAGATGAGCGCCGCCATCGAACGCCTCGGCACGCCGGCGCGCTCGATCTACGCCCGCGACCTCCCGGGCATCCGCGACGCAGTCCTGGTGTTCGTCAAGCGGGCGGACATCCTCCACCTTGTCGCGGCGCGCAGGGCCGGAAACCGCTGCCTGCTCGACGTCCAGGACCAGGTCGTCTTCCGCCATTGGATCAGCCACTGGCCCCTCTACCACGGGTTCATCTTCAGGAACCGCCGCCAGCTTCAGGACTTCGGCAGCTGGTGGCCCCGCGCCCTGGGCCGGACGATCTACCAGCACTGGGACCCGCGCTACGGAGCCCACTCAGCGGGCGAGGAGACGCTCCGCCTGGGCTACCTCGGCACCCGCCGGTCGCTCAGCCTGTGGAGCCAGATCCCCGGCGCCACCTTCGTCGGGCCGGACGAGTGGTTCGACCGCGCTCCCGAGCTCAACGCCCACCTCTGCCTGCGGGAAACCCGGCGCGAGTGGCTCTACAAGCCGAACGCCAAGGTCGCCACCGCCGCCGCCTGCGAGGCGGTGCTGCTCACCACCCCGGACTGCGCGTCGGTCGAGCTCCTCGGCGAAGACTATCCGTTCTATCTCGACGGTCTGGAGTCGAGCTACGGCGCCGACCAGGAGGCGAGCCGGGCGAGCCTCGCGCGGGGCATCGAGCGGCTGCAGGACGCCGTGGGCGGACCGCTCTGGCGCGACGCGGTCGAGCGCCTGCGCGCGGTCAAGGCGGAGACGACGATCGAGCGCACCGCGTGGCGGTACCTGGAGATGTTCGAAGAGCTGCCCTGAACAGGCTAGCTCCGGTCGCCGGCCCGGTGGGTCCGCGGCTTGCCGCACTCGCTGTGGATCACGCTGAGCTGGCGCCGGGTGACCTCGGGCAGGCTGGACCCGGTCAGCGCCTGGCGCGAGAACGGGCAGCGCACGCCGGGGCGGTACCAGCAGAAGCCGTTGCGAGACGCCGCCTTGCGGTCGACCACCGGCCACTCCCTCGCCCCACCGGCGGGCTGCGGCAAGGTGTCCGGCTCGATCCTCCAGCCGCGCAGGCTCGCTTCGTCGACCTCCGCCAGGCGGTGAAGCGTCGCGGCGCACCCGTGGGCGATGCTCCGTGCCTGGTCCAGGCGCCGGAAGCCGAGCATCGGGTGGAAAGCGAAGGTGCCGCAGAGCCACCGCGGACGGACGGTGACGACCTCGAGATCGAGGGGCGTGAAGTCGCCGGCCGCGCGCATCCCATCGAGGGTCGATCGCTCGAAGATCCGTCGCATCGCCGTCTGGGCGTTCTCGTAGAGCGCCAGCTTCTGGTTGTACCCGAGGCGGCCGGAGCGCCGGAGGATGCGCACCCAGCTCTCGCCGACCGACCGTGCCTCCGCGGGAGCGAGCGTGCCGACGTCCGGTTCGAGGGATGCGGAGAACAGGAGGTGCGGCGTCTCGGGACGCTTCTCGACCAGATCGGCGTCCGAGGCCAGGCGCAGGTACTGGGTCACCGCGTCGAGGGGGAGGTTGTCCATCACTCCCCCGTCGGCGAGGAGATCGTCGGCGCTCGCCCCCGGCGTCACCTCCCGGGCCCGGCGCGGCCGGAAGACGGCCGGGAACGCGCTGCTCGCCAGGAGGCCCTGGAGCAGCGAGACCCGGAACCGCGGATCCGTCGCAACCTGCCGGTGGCCGAGGACCTCGAGGCGGCCCCGGTCGAGGTTGGTCGCGGTCGCCAGGAAGAGGATCTCCGCCCGCTCGAAGAAGGCGTCGATCGACGCCTCCTCGGCGACCTTCCCCGGGTCGCCGTCCAGGCCGCGCAGGACGTGCTCGCGGATGAGGAGTTGGAGGGGTTCGGTCCCCAGAAGCTCGCCGCCGACGCCGCTCCGGTCGAGGATCTCCTGGAGGTACCTGCGTACCAGTCGCTCCGCGCGCGGCGTCTGTTGCAGGCGCAGCGCCTTGATCAGAGCGAGCAGCTCGAACGGGCTGACCCAGAACAGCCGCTCGAGACCGGCGGCGACCTCCCGCATCTGCTTGCCGAACCGGTCACTGCCGTCGGCGTCGTATCGGCGGAAGGTGCGATCCGCCGTGTAGAGCGAGAACCGGGTCTGGGCGCCGCGCACGGTGAAGGTCCGGACGAAGTCGGCGAAGCGATCGGTGAGGATCAGGCGGTCGATCGCCATGTAGGTCGCCGCGAGCCGGCGGATCGGGTCGGCACGGTCTTTCGCACTGTCGCCGTCGGCGAAGACCCTGGCGGCCATCGCCGCCGTGATCGCCCCGACAGACGAGCCCGCCACGACGTCGGGGCGGATCCCCACTTCGCTCAAGGCGTTGATCACGCCGACCTGGTGCACGCCCCGGAAGACGCCGCCGCCGAACAGGAGGTTGATCGTCGGGCGCTTCCGCCCCGCCACTTCACCCCGCGGCGCCGGCCACCGTGGGGGGCGCTTGCCGGCGGCCTTCCGGTACTCCTCCAGAGCCCGCCCGGCCTGGTCCCTCCCTTCGTCGGGGCGCTTCTCTTCGGGCCGCACCGGGACGGGGTCGATCGCCACCGTCTCAGGTCCGCCGACCACCGGCCAGGTCGGCGACTCGATCTCCGTCCCGTCGACGACGCGCAGCCGCTGGCGGTGGCTTCCGCGCTTGCCTCGCCGGCGATGGAGGGCGCAGTGTTGGCAGACCTCAGAAACGCCGGGGCCTCCGTCTCCGGCGCTCCCCGGAAGACCGACCTCCGCACCGTCGAAGCCGCCCAGGCGGAGGTGCCGCGCGACCACCCCGCGGCAGGAAACGCCGCCGTCTTCCCTCTCCTCCGTCGACCGGATGCTGTCCTGGAGCATCCGTTCCAGCGCGGCGCGGCAGCCGTCGGCGACGGTCTCGGCCATGATCCGCCGGCGATGCTGCTCGTCCCTGGCGGCAAGGAGATCCCGGTTGGCCGTCACCGTAGCCTGGGGCTCGATCGGGTAGACCCAGGCACGGAGGTAGGTCTTTTCGCCCGCATCGTAGACGGCGCTCCGGTGGCTCGCCGGAATGGTCCGGCTGTAGAGCTCGGTGAGACGGCGCTCGAGGGTCGCGTCGCGCAGGCGCTGGAGCTCGAGGGCCCTCGTGACCACGTCGAGGAGCGACCGGTGGCGGCTGCCGTAGCCGCGCGACGAGCCGGAGGCCGCCGGCAGCTCCGGACGACTGACGGGAAGTGAGGAGACCGGATAGAGATGGATCGCGGGTGCCTTCGGCGAGAGCCCGTGCCCCTCGGCTCGCTGGCGCAGAAACGTCAACGCCGGACGGGTCGGCTCGTTGGCGATGTTGACCCCGTCGATGTACAGCCCCTGGCGCCCATCGATCGTCAGGAGCTTCGGCGGAAAGACCGGGGCGATGGCGGTGGCGGCGAGCAAGGCGTCGACCACCCGCACCTCTCCCGGCAGCACCGCGCTCTCCCCCTGCGCGAGGTCGGCGGCGACCACCCCGACGTGGATCGGCGGATCGGCGTGGGCGTAGTCTTCCACCCGCTTGCGCCTGGGCTGATCCGTCGCCTCGCCCTCCGTGCTCGAGGCCGTCGCCCTGGGCCAGGGCTGGTCGGGGTCGAGCGCCCGCGCGACGATGTCGTCCATCGAGCCGGCATTGCCGACCGTCGCGAAGTACTCCCGATCGAACAGGTCGGCGAAGATTTGCCGGAGCGGGTGGTGGTGGAACAGGCTCCTGGAGATGTGGTTCTTCGAAAACAGACGGTGCAGCAGGACCCCGCGCTGGAGCCAGACCGCGAGCGCCAGGACCAGCCCCAGCACGGGCAGCGCCGCGACGGCGGCGACCTCCTGCCAGCCGACGAGGCCGCGGAGCGCCGCCCAGCTCATCGGCCAGGACCCGCGAAGCGCCGTCGCCAGGCCGGAGCGCGTCGCCAACTCCCCGCTCAGGGCGCTCCACAGAGCGGCCGCCAGCAACGCGTCGACCGCCGCCCAGGTGACCAGCCAGCCGACGAAGCGGGCCAGGACCTCGAACGCTCCCTTCAACGCTGCCCAGGAGGGCTTGATGTAGCGCAGGCGGCGCGTCTCGACGCGGAACCGCTCGGAGCCCTGCCGCTTCCCCCGCAGGCCGCGCCAGAGCGTGGCTCCGACGACGCCGAGCCAGCGAATCAAGGACCAGGCCGGTCCTCGCACCACCGCCCACAGGCCGTAGACCAGCACGGCCAGAGCGGCAAGGACCCAGGTCGGGACCAGCACGACGAAGACCAGGGCGTCGAAGACTGCGCGGCGCACGCGCACCAGAGTCCGAGACTGGAAGATCAGATTCCCGGAGCTCCTGCCTTCGGGCGACCTGGCGCGCCGGGAGAACGCCGCCGTCAGGAGCAGTCGCACCAGCGGCGCGAGCCGCCAGAGGGACGGCGCGAGCACCACCAGCAACCGCGAGAGCTCCGCCAGGCGGACGACGCCCCGAACTGTCGGCGGCAACTCGCCGGCCGCCCGGAGCCCGAGGATTCGCCGGACGACCCGGAAGACCATCCCGATCGACACCCGGACGCCGAGCAGACGGTTGAGCAGGTTGATCAGGCCCGACTTCGAGGCCAGCGCCTCCGAGCGCCACCGACGCTCCTGCTCGGAGTGGATCGGGAGCTCCAGGGCCTCGAGCGGCTTCTGCGTGTCGATCTGGAACGAGTCCGGCTGAAGGGCCGAGAACAGCTCGCCGGGGGCTCGCTGGAGGACCTCGAAATACCGGCGAAAGCGGACGACCTGTGCGCGCAGTCTCTCGTCGTCGCTCTCCGCGTCGCCGCCGGCCTGGAGGATCTCGGCAAGGGCCGCGGCGTTGATCGCGCCGGCGGAGACGCCGACCACCAGGTCGGGAGCCTTCCCCCGACTCACCAGCAGGGCGTGGGCGACGCCCAATTGCAGCGCCGTGTCGAACCCTCCACCGGCGAACAGGAGGACGCGAATCGGCTCTTCACCCTTTCCGATCTCGGCCATGGCAGGCTCCGCGACAGACACAGTGGGGCCTCCCCGGCGTGCATCCGGACCGGCGACCCGCCCGAGGAGGCTCTGCTCCTGAGTGACGGACGCGGAGGATCGATTTCCTCACGGCTCCGGGCCGCACGGTCGTCGTGCCCGGAGCGCGCCGAGGAAGAAGGAGGACGTCAGGGAAGCGTGATGCGCCGGCCGCCGACGATCGTGCCGGCGGCGCGACCCTTGAGCTGCCAGCCGTGGAACGGGGTGTTCCTGGACTTGCTGCGCATCTTCGCCCGGTCGACGGTGACCTCCGCATCCAGGTCGAGCAGCGTCACGTCCGCCGGGCTGCCCTCGGCCAGGCTGCCGCCGGGAAGGCCCATCACCCGGGCCGGCTCGGTCGACAAGAGGGCGATCACCCGCGAGAGCGGCAGCACGCCGCCGTGGACCAGCCGGTCGAGGCAGAGGGGCACGGTCGTCTCGAGCCCCAGGATGCCGTAGGGCGCCACCGAGAACTCCACGTCCTTCTCGTCCGGGTGGTGGGGCGCGTGGTCGCTGGCGATGCAGTCGATGGTGCCGTCCACCAGGCCGGCGAGCAGCGCCTGCCGGTCCGACTCCGCCCGGAGCGGCGGCTTCATCTTGCAGTCGGTCGAGAAGTCGGAGTCCGCGATCGCCTTGTCGGTCAGGAAGAGGTGGTGAGGCGTCACCTCGCAGGTCACCGGCAGACCGCGCTCCTTGGCCGCGCGCACCAGCTCGACGCCGCCCACGGTCGACAGGTGCTGCACGTGGTACCGGCCGCCGGTCTCCGCCAGCAGGATCAGGTCGCGGGCGATGATCACGTCCTCGGCGGAGCGCGGGATGCCCTTCAACCCCAGCTTGGTCGACCACTCGCCCTCGTGCATCACGCCGTCGCCGGTCAGCCGCAGGTCCTCGGCGTGCTGAGCCACCGGCACGCCGTAGTGCTGGGTGTAGAGGAGCGCCCGGCGCATCAGCTCCGGGTGGGCGACGACCACGCCGTCGTCGGTGAAGCCGACCGCGCCCGAGGCGACCATCTCCCCCATCTCGGCCATCGCCTCCCCCTTCATCCCCTTGCTCACCGTGCCGAGGGGATAGACCCGGGCGAAGCCGGCCCGGCGGGCCTGGGAGAGGATCAGCTCGGTCACCGCGGCGTCGTCGTTGACCGGGTCGGTGTTGGCCATGCACACGACGGCGGTGAAGCCGCCGGCCGCGGCCCCCATGGTGCCGGTGCGGATGGTCTCCTTGTGCTCCTGGCCCGGCTCGCGCAAGTGGACGTGGATGTCGATCAGGCCGGGGCAGACCACGAGGCCGGAGGCGTCCACCTCCTCGGCGCCGTCGGGTGCGTCGATGCTCTCGCCCTTCTCGCCGAGGCGGGCGACCACACCGTCCTCGAGCAGCAGGTCGACGTTGGCGTCCAGATCCTGGCTCGGGTCGACCACGCGGCCGCCCCGGATGACCAGCGGTCGTTCGTCGCTCATGCGTCCCTCCCGTCTTCGGAGCGCACCCCGGAGAGCAGGTAGAGCACCGCCATCCGGACCGCGACGCCGTTGGCCACCTGCTCGAGGATCACCGAGGTCGGCCCGTCGGCCACCTCGCTCGCGATCTCGACCCCCCGGTTCATCGGCCCCGGGTGCATGACGATGGCGTCGTCCTTGGCCCGGGCCATGCGCTCGGTGGTCAGGCCGAAAAGATTGAAGTACTCCCGCGTCGAGGGGAAGCGCATCTTGCCCTGGCGCTCGAGCTGGATGCGAAGCATCATGATCACGTCCGCCCCTTCGATCGCCTCGTCCAGCGAGTGGACCACCTTGACGCCCATCGATTCCATCTCGACCGGCATGAGCGTCCGCGGCGCGGCCACCGTCACCTCCGCGCCGAGCTTCCCCAGCAGGTGGATGTTCGAGCGCACCACCCGGCTGTGCTCGATGTCACCGACGATCGAAACCTTGAGGCCTTGGATCTGTTGCTTGTGCTGGCGGATCGTGAAGGCGTCCAGCAGCGCCTGGGTCGGGTGCTCGTGGGCGCCGTCGCCGGCGTTGATCACCCCGGCCTTGAGCCGCCGGGCCAGCAGGTGCGGCGCCCCCGGGTAGGCGTGGCGGATGACGATCAGGTCCGGCGCCATCGCCTGGAGGTTGAGCGCCGTGTCCACCAGGCTCTCGCCCTTCGACAGCGACGAGGTCGAGGCGGAGAAGTTCAAGCCGTCGGCGGAGAGGCGCTTCTCGGCGATCTCGAAGCTCGAACGGGTGCGGGTGGACGACTCGAAGAAGAGGTTGACGACCGTCTTGCCGCGGAGCGTCGGCACCTTCTTGATCGGCCGCTCCGCCACCTCGCGGAACGACTCGGCGGTGTCCAGGATCAGCCGGATCTCGTCGGCCGAGAGCTCCTCGATTCCGAGCAGGTCCTTACGAGTCCACGGCACCGTCGAGCGGGCTGTGGATCGGGACTCGGGGGCCTCCGCCATCACGCCTCCTCTTCTTCCAGGATTCGGACGTCGGTGACGCCGTCGATCTCCTCCAGCCGCACCTCCACGTGCTCGCGGGCGGAGGTCGGCACCACCTTGCCCACGAACTCGGCCTGGATCGGTAACTCGCGGTGGCCGCGGTCGACCAGCACCGCCAGGCGCACCGCCCGCGGGCGGCCGTAGTCGATCAGGGCGTCGAGGGCGGCGCGGATGGTGCGCCCGGTGTACAGGACGTCGTCACAGAGGACGATCACCCGGTCGTCGATGGGCTCGCCGAACCGGGTCTCGCCGACCACCGGCTGGGGGGCGATGGTCGAAAGGTCGTCCCGGTAGAGGGTGATGTCGAGCGTCCCGACCGGAACCTCGACCCCCTCCATGGTCTCGATCTCGGCCGCGATCCGCTGGGCGAAGGGAACGCCACGGGTGCGGATGCCGACCAGCAACAGCCCGGCCGTGCCCCCGTTGTGCTCCACGATCTCTCCCGCGATCCGCCGCACGACACGACGGATCTGCTTGGGCTCGAGGATCGTCTTCTTGGGGTGGAGGGTCGGCGGCAAGACGGGCTCCGGCTGCGGGACCGCCCGGGATGCTATGCGGCCGGGGCGGCGAAGTCAATGTGAGCCCCCTCCCGCGGAGGCCGGGCGGGCGAAGCCGGCGCCGGGCTCCTGCCGGGTCGAGCCGGAAGACCCCGCCGCGGTCCGCAGTTATGGTCCCCGTGCCTGCTCTGCCCGAACCGCGGCCGCGCGGTCCCGCCGCCGCGCCGGCCGAACGCTACGCTTCGGCCGGCTCACCGCCGAGCGCGGTGAGCGCCTTCTTGATCGCCGCCTTGCGGACCTTCAGCATCTCCCGGAAGTCCTGGCTGTCGGTGTTGGCGATCTCCATGCGCAGATCGGAGCGGTCGCTCTCCAGGACCTCCAGCAGGATGCGCCGCTCGTCGTCGGTGAGGTCGAGCTGGACCGTGCGGGTCGTCTGGACCGCCTGGGTCATGGCGTCCTCCTCTCTCGGTCGTTTCCCGTCCCCCGGAACCCATGATACGCCCGCGCACCGGTGGTCCAACCGGCGCACGCCCGACGGCGGGTGATCTGTGATGGGCCGCAAACCGTACCAGCTCCTGGAGGGACAGACCGGCGAAGCAACGCACCGGACGATACCCTCAACCAGGAGCCCGGGCGCCGCCGCCCGGGCACCCCACGAAAGGACGCTCCCATGGTCAAAAAGAGCCTGATCGCCAAGCTGATCGCCAAAGAAGGTCGCGAAGAGGACGTCGCCGAGCTGCTCACCGGCGCCCTCGCGCTGGCCCGCCAAGAAGACTTCACCCCCGCCTGGTTCGCCGTCCGCGCGGACAACTCCACCTTCTACATCTTCGACGCCTTCGCCACGGACGAAGACCGCCAGAAGCACCTCGACGGCCAGATCGCCGCCGCCCTCATGGCCAAGGCGCCGGAGCTCCTCGCAGAGCCACCGTCCATCCAGCCGGCCGACGTGCTGGGCGCCAAGCTCCCCGGCTGAGCGCCGGCGTAGGTCGGGCGTGATGACCCGGTGGCGGGGCGCGAGCGGCGCCACGAACGGACGCGCCGCCCGCTGGTCGGCCATGCCGCCATGGAGCATGACGATGGGCGACCCGCTGCCCTCTTCTACGGCGAAAAGCCGGACACCGCCGGCATCGAGCCGGATTTCGCGCATTTGTCTCTTCCCGGTTTGAATCTTCGACTCCCGGTGCCGGCCAGCCTCGCGCTGTTGACAACGCCGACCTTCTCCTGCAAGCTTTTCCGCAGCTCCAACCTACGAAGGTCGCGTCTCCATGACCGGTCCCCTCGCCCGCCTCGGCGCTGTGCTCCTCCTGGCCCTCGGCCTCGGCGGTTGCTTCTTCGGCCACCGCTACACCTTCGTGTACGTGCCGGAGCTGGGACCGAACGTCGGGCAGAACCGCGCGGTGGTCATTCTTCCCGTCGCCGACCTCCGCAAGGACATCGTAGCGGGTGACGAGGGCCCCGACTGGGTCGGTGAGCAGCGCAACAGGTACGGAATCCCGTTCGACGTCGACACCGCCGGCCGCCGGCCGTTCGCCGACATCGTGCAGGAGACCGTGGCGACCGACCTCGAGGCCATCGGCTTCCACACCCTGCTGGAGCACGGCAGCGCCCGACAGGATGTCGGCGAGCTCATGCGTGAACGCGGAGCGAACCGGGCCGTGGCGGTCGTGATGCGGGTGTTCAACGCCGACACCTACATCGACATCGACGTTGAATGGGACCTCGAGGCTCTCGTCTACGGCCCCGGTGGAGAGGTCCTGACCCGCAGCCGGATCCGCGGCAAGCGCGAGCTCAACGGCTCGCTGCTGGCACCTCCCCGGGCATCGAAGAAGAAGGTTCCCCCGTTCTTCAACGAGCTCGTACACCAGCTGATCGCGGCGGACGACGACATCGTCGACGCCCTGCTCTGACCCACCCGGCGCCCTGCGTCAACCGGTCCGAAGGAAGGGTGTCGGCCACTCCTCCCGACACCGCCAACGGAGTGTCCGACACTCCCCCCGGCCGACCCGGCAAGACCCGGCTGCTGCAGCCAACCCCCTGTAGTGAAAGCCTTTGCAAGATATCCAGCCTCCCGGGCACACCTCTTGCGCCATACACGCATTTGACCATCGACTTAGCAGTTGAGATTCCCCTGGTCCCGGAGTGCGCGACCGGCGGTTCGCGCGACTCTCACCGAAGGCGTGGGCTTGGCATGGAGGGGTGCCGTGACTCGAACCATCCACCCGCGGTTGCGTCAACTGGGCTCAGGTGCGGAGGTCAGCCTGAAGCTGGCCGAGCTGCACTTGCACCGGGCGGAGCTGGACCTCGCGGCCCGGCGCGCTCGGGAGGCCCTGAAGCTCGAGCCCGATCTCCACCTGGCCCTGCTCGTGATCGCGGAGGTCCATCAGCAGCAGGGGGAGCTGGACGCCGCCCGGAGAGCCTTCGAGAACGTGGTCCGGCTCCATCCCCGCTTCGCCGAAGGGCACCTGCGGCTGGGTGATCACCTGGCCCTCTGCGGCGACGACCGGGATGCGATCCGTGCCTACCGGCGGGCCGCACGCTGCGACCGAAGGCTCTGCCTCGCGCGACTGAACCTCGCCCTACTGCATTTCCGGGCCGGCGACACCGCCGCCGCCTACGCCGAGTTCCGTGCCGCCGTTCGCATCGACCCGGCGCTCGGCGAGGGTGGCCACAGCGTCGGCGACTACCACACCCTTCTCGAAACCCTACTGCGCTGCGGCGGATCCCCGGTCCCGTCTCCGGACGGCACGTGGACGGCCACCGCCATCTGAGACGCCATGCCCGACCACCCACGGCTCCACCCCGACCTCGACTGGACCGATCTCGGTCCCTCCGACGGCACCATCCTCCAACGGCCGCCGAACCCGGCGTACGAAGCCGGGGAGGTGGAGGTGGCGATCTGCCGACTGCTCGACGGCGAGCACGACCTGGAGGAGATCCGCGCACGCATCGCCGAGACCTTCGGCGCCGACCTCTCCCGCGAGCACCTCGACTCCTTCGTCCAGCAACTCGACGAGGCCGGGCTGCTCGACGGAAGCGGCGGTCCACCGCCCCTCCGCAGGTCCCGGCTGCGGCGGGTGGTCACCTGGCCGCTGCGCCTGGTGATCCGTCTGCTGGTCGTCATTCCGGGGGACCTGGCGGCACGGATCTGGGAGTTTCGCGGCACCGGCCCCGCCCGTCGCTGGCACCTGGTCGATCCGGACCGGTTCCTGGCCTGGCTCTACCGCCGCCTCTCGTGGTGTTTCAGTCGCGGCTTCCTTGCCCTGGCGGGGGTGGTCATGGCCCTCGGCGTCTACCTCCTCATCACCCGGTGGTCGGCGTTCTGGGACGCGAGCTGGCTGGTGTGGCAGCGATCGAGCTGGCTCCGGCTCCTGCTGGTCGGGGTGCTGGGCGTCCACCTCATCCACCAGGTCGTCCACGCTCTGGCCTGTATTCACTTCGGTGGCCGCGTCAAGTCCTCTGGCCTGCGCTTCATCCTCGACGTCATCCCGTCGTTCTACGTCGACATCTCGGACGCCCGCTGGTTCTCTGAGCGCCGCCAGCGTCTGTGGACCGTCGGCGTGGGCCTCCTGTTCCAGTTGCTGATGGTCTCCGTGGGTCTGATCGGCTGGACCCTCACGGCGAGTTGGACCGAGCTCGACATGGTGTTCCTGACCCTCGCCTCGACCGCATTCTGGGGGCTGGTCCTGAACCTCAACCCGGTGATCAAGCGGGACCTCTACTACCTGTTGACCGGCTGGCTGGAGATTCCACAGCTCCGGGAACGGTCGCGGGCGGAGCTCCAGGCCTGGACCCGCTGGCGGGTCGCGCCGGAGGTCCTGAACGTCGGCGAGGCCCGCTGGTTCCGCGTCTATGCCGTCGGCTCGAACGTCATGGGCGTGGTGTTCATCGTCCTGATGGGCGTCTTCTGGTCCCGCGTGTCGGCGGAGCTCCACGCCCAGGCCGGCATCGGGTTCCTGGTCGCCGCAGGTCTGTTCCTGCAGACCCGGATCTCCTCGGCCGTGGCGCGGCCGTTCCACGTGGTCGGCGAGCACCTGGGCTCCATTGCCAAGTGGGCGCTCGTGGTCCTGCTCGCGGCGGGCGCCGCCTGGGCCATGTTCCTGCCCTACCAGTACCACGTCAGCGGCCCGATCCGGATCCAGCCGATCTCGAGGGTCGAGGTCCGGCCGGAGATCGAGGGCACCGTGGCCGAGGTCCTCGTCTCGGAGGGAGAGTGGGTCGAGCAAGGTCAGCCCCTGCTCCGGCTCAACGAGCGGCACCACGAGAGCAACTTCGAGGCGACCCTGGCACGGTTCCAAGAGGCCCAAGCCCGCGTCCGGCTGCTCGAGGCGGGCCCCGTCGCCGAAGAGGTGGTGAAGGCGATCAAGATCGTGGAGACGGCCCGCGCAAAGCTCGTCTGGAGCGCCGCCCGCGCCCGCCGGTACGAAGAGCTCCACAAGGAGGGGCTGGTCGCCCAGCAAGAGTACGAGAACGCTCTCCAGGTGCGCGACGTCGACGCCAAAGAGCTCGAGCAGGCGCAGGCGAACCTGGCGGTGGTGAAACGGGCCAACCGGCCGGAAACCCTCGATGCCGCCCGCGCCGAAGCGAGAAGCCTGGAGGTCGTCGCCGACAGCTTCCGGGCCGACGTCGAGGGCACGATCGTGGTCAGTCCGCTGGACGGACACGTGGTCTCGCCCCGGGTCGGCGAGCTGCGCGGCATCTACGTCAAGCCGGGGCAGAAGGAGGCGGTCGTGGAGATCGAGGACGACCGCCGTGTCCGCGCCGAGATCCTGGTTCCCGAGGAGGACGCCGGCGCCGTGAAGGTGGGATCTCCGGTGCGCCTGGTCACCTGGACCTACGCGGACCGGATCTTCGACGGCGAGGTGATCGCCGTGGCGCCGGTGGCGGCCCCCTACTCCGACGTCGCGGTCAGCGGCTCGGAGCTCGCCGTCGGCGACCCGGACGTGCGCGTGGTCCGCGTCCTGTGCGAGCTCGACAACAAGGCTGGCTATCTCAAGTCCGAGATGACCGGGTACGCAAAGGTCGCGGCCGGCGAGCGGCCCGTGTGGGACGTGCTCAGCCGGCCCTTCATCCGCTGGGTCCGCGTGGAGGTGTGGTCTTGGATCCCCTGATGCACGACCGGTCCGCCCGCGCCTTCGGGATCATCGCCTCGAACCCTGCCGGGTTCCCGATCGCGGCGATCCCCGTCGCCGCGAGCCGGGCCGGCGCGATCGGCGTCCTCGACGCCACCTTCTGCGACAGGCCGGAGCGGGTGACCCCCGCCATGCACCAGCTCGCGCGCAGCGGCCGGGGCGAGCGCGGAATCCGCCTTTCCTGCCGGCGGGGGGACCCGGTCGACGAGCTGCTGGCGGAGATGCCCGCGGAGCTGACCTGGATCCTCGTCGACGGCTGGGACCAAGACCGCCTCGAGACCCACCTGCCGGAGATGCGGCGCCGCGCGACGCACCTGGTGGCCGAGGTCGCCACCGTCGCGGAGGCGGAGGTGGCCGGCCGGCTCGGCTTCGACGCCCTGGTGGCCCGGGGCGGCGAGGCCGGCGGGAGAACGGGCGAGGAGACCACCTTCGTTCTGTGCCAGCGCGTGGTGGAAGAGGCGTCGGTGCCGGTCTGGGTCCGGGGCGGTATCGGGACCCACTCCGCCGCGGCCTGCTTGGTGGCCGGGGCGGCCGGCGTCTGCCTCGACTGGCAGCTCGCCCTGACCCGGGAGGCGGCCGCGCTGCCAGAGGCACTCCGCGCCGCCGCCGCCCGCGCCGACGGGTCAGAGAGCGCCTGCCTCGGCGGCGAGCTGGGAGAGACCTACAGGCTTTATCACCGCCAAGGCTGGCGGGCGAGCGAAGAGATCGGCCGCCGGGCGGAGGAGCTCGCGGTCGAGCTGGCGCGCGGCGCCACCGAGCCGGACCGGGTGCGCGAGGCGTGGCGTCGCGCGGTGCAGGAGACGGTCTGCCTGCCGGAGGGGGCCTGGCCGATCGGCCAGGAGATCGCCTTCGCAGCGCCCCTGGCCGCGCGCCACGTCACCGTCGGCGGGGTCGTCCAGGCGGTCCTGGCGGACGTGGCACGGAGCGTCGAGGCGGCGCGCACGCACCGCCCGCTGGCGGAGGGCTCGGCGATGGCCCGCTCCCACGGCACCCGCTTCCCGGTGGTGCAGGGACCGATGACCCGGGTGAGCGACGGCGCCGGGTTCGCCCGGGCGGTGAGCGACGGCGGCGGGCTGCCGTTCCTCGCCCTCGCCCTGCTCCGGAAGGACGCCGTCCGGAGCCTGCTCGAAGAGACGCGGGAGCGGCTGGAGGACCGGCCGTGGGGTGTGGGCATCCTCGGCTTCGTGCCGCTGGAGCTTCGCACCGAGCAGCTCGAGGAGATCGGCCGCTGCCGCCCCGACTTCGCGCTGATCGCCGGCGGCCGCCCCGACCAGGCGGCGGCGCTCGAGCGCCAGGGAGTACCGACCTACCTCCACGTGCCGTCGCCGGCGCTCCTCCGCCTGTTCCTGGCCGACGGTGCCCGCCGGTTCGTGTTCGAGGGGCGCGAGTGCGGCGGCCACGTGGGACCGCGCACCAGCTTCGTGCTCTGGAACACGATCGTGGACGTCCTCCTCGACGCCCTCCCGGAGACCGACGCTCCGGCCTGCCACGTGCTGTTCGCCGGCGGCATCCACGACGCGCGCTCGGCGGCCATGGTGGCCGCCCTCGCTGCGCCCCTGGCCGTCCGCGGCGTGCGCGTGGGCGTGCTCATGGGCACCGCGTACCTCCTTACCCGGGAAGCGGTGGAGACCGGCGCCATCGTGGAGGGTTTCCAGCAGGAGGCCCTGGCGTGCTCGGAGACGGTGCTGCTCGAGACCGGGCCGGGGCATGCGACCCGCTGCTCGCGAGGCCCCTTCGCCGAGCGGTTCCGAAGCGAGAAGGAGCGGCTCAGGGCGGAGGGGCGCACGCCCGACGAGATCCGCGAGGCCCTGGAGCGGCTCAACCTCGGCCGGCTGCGTGTGGCGGCCAAGGGCATCGACCGGGCCCCGGACGATGGCGCGTCCGACGGCGTCCGCTACCTGCCCGTGGACCCTCGGCGCCAGCGCGAGGAGGGCCTCTACATGATCGGCCAGGTCGCCGCCCTCGAGCGGCGGATCCGGACGATCGAGGAGCTCCACCTGGAGGTCTCCGAGGGAGCCGCCGAGCTGCTCGCCCGCACCAGGCCCCGCCCGCCGGTGGAGCGCCGGCGCCGCCCCAGCCCCGCCCGAGTCGCCATCGTCGGTATCGGCACCCTGCTGCCCGGCGCCTCCGACCTGCGCCGCTTCTGGCACAACGTCCTGTCGAAGGTCGACGCGGTGGGCGAGGTGCCACCGGAGCGCTGGGATGCCGACCTCTACTACGACGCCGACCGCGGCGCCCGGGACAAGATCAACTCGCGCTGGGGCGGCTTCCTCTCCGACGTGCCCTTCGACCCCCTCTACTGGGGACTGCCGCCGGCGGCCCTGCGCTCGATCGAGCCGGTCCAGCTCCTGACCCTGGAGCTGGTGCGGCAGGCGATGGAGGACGGCGGCTACCTCGAGCGGCCGTTCCCGCGGGAGACCACCTCGGTGCTCCTCGGCGCCGGCGGCGGCGTGGCGGACCTGGGAAACGCCTACGCGGTCCGGTCGGCGCTGCCGTCGCTCTTCGAGGAGGTGCCCGGGGAGGTCCTGGACCGACTCCCCGAGTGGACCGAGGACTCGTTCGCCGGAATCCTGCTCAACGTCGCGGCGGGCCGGGTGGCGAACCGGTTCGATCTCGGAGGCGTCAACTGCACCCTGGACGCCGCCTGCGCCTCGTCGCTCGCCGCGGTCTACATGGCGTGCCAGGAGCTCGAGTCCGGCTCGTCGGACATGGTCATCGCCGGCGGCATCGACACGGTCCAGAACCCGTTCGGATACCTGTGCTTCAGCAAGACCCAGGCCCTGTCACCCAGCGGCCGCTGCCGGACGTTCGACGCCGCGGCGGACGGCATCGCCATCAGCGAGGGCCTGGTGGCCCTGGTGCTCAAGCGGGCGGCGGACGCCGAGCGTGACGGCGACCGGATCTACGCTTTGATCCAGGGGATCGCGGCCTCCAGCGACGGCCGCGCCAAGGGCCTCACCGCGCCGCGGCCCGAGGGCCAGGCCCGCGCCCTCCGGCGGGCCTACGAGAAGTCCGGCTTCAGCCCGGCCGCCGTGGGGCTGGTCGAGGCCCACGGAACCGGCACGGTGGCCGGAGATCGCGCCGAGGTGGAGACGCTGACCCGCGTCTTCGGAGCCGCCGGAGCGGCGGAGCGCTCCTGCGCCCTCGGGTCGGTGAAGTCGATGATCGGCCACACCAAGTGCGCGGCCGGGGCGGCGGGCCTGGCCAAGGTGGCCCTGGCGCTTCACCACCGGGTCCTGCCGCCGACCCTGCACGTGGAGCGCCCGGGGGTGCCGGTGGACGGGAGCCCCTTCTATCTCAACACGGAGCTGCGGCCCTGGATCGCGGAGGAGCCGAATCGGCCCCGGCGCGCCGGGGTGAGTGCGTTCGGCTTCGGCGGCACCAACTTCCACGTCGCGCTCGAGGAGTATCGCGACGACGTGCCCGGAGTGGAGCGCGACGCGATCACCGACGCCTGGCCGGCGGAGCTGCTGCTCTTCCGCGCGCCGTCGGAGGAGCTCCCGGCGGAGATCGCGCGAGTCGCGGAGGCGCTCGAGCGGGGCGCGCGGCCGACCCTGGCGGAGCTCGCCTGGACCTCCGCCCGGCGGGCGGAGCGGGCCCATGCGGCCGGCGCCAGGACCCTCGCCGTCGTCTGCCGCGACCTGGAGGAGCTCGGCGGCACCCTGTCTCGGGTCCACCGCGCCCTCGGAGCCGGCGAACCGCCGGAGGGCGGACCCGACGTCTACTGGTCGCAGGCCCCGCTGGCCGCGGAGGGCGGTCTGGCGTTCCTCTATCCGGGCCAGGGCTCCCAGTACCCCGACATGCTCCGGGAGCTGGCGGTGTACTTCCCGCCGGTCCGGGAAGCCTTCGAGGCGGCCGACCAGGCCCTGCGTGGTCGCTGGCAACGGCCACTCTCCGCCCATGTGTTCCCGCCGCCGGCGTTCGACCCGGACGCGGCGACCCGGCACCGTCGCGAGCTGACCCGCACCGACGTCGCCCAGCCGGCCCTGGGCGCCGCGGCGGTGGGCCTCCACCGCCTGCTGGCGCGGCTGGCGATCGCTCCGGACCGCGTGGCCGGCCACAGCTACGGCGAGTACGTCGCCCTGTGGGCCGCCGGAGCGATCGACGACGGAGCCCTGCCCCGCCTGTCGTACGAGCGGGGCCGCGCCATCCTGGACGCGGCGCCAGGAGGCCTGGGCGGGATGATCGCGGTCGGCGCCTCCCGCGACGAGGTGGAGCCTCTGGTCGGCGAGCTCGACGAGGTCTGGATCGCCAACGAGAACGCCCCCAGGCAGGTGATCCTCTCGGGCACCGACCGGGGGATCGAGCAGGCCCTCGAGCGGCTCGAACGGGCGGCCCTGCCGGCGCGCAGGCTGCCGGTGGGTTGCGCCTTCCACTCCCCGGTGGTGGCCCCCGCCCGGGACCGGCTCGAGAACGTCCTCTCCGAGGTTCCGCTCACAGTGCCGCGGCTCCCCGTCTACGCCAACTCCACCGGCGCTCCCTATCCCGCCGAGCCGGAAGGAATCCGCGAGCTGTTGAGCGACCACCTGGTCCACCCGGTCCGGTTCCGAGAGGAGATCGAGGCGATGTACGCCGACGGCGCCCGGATCTTCGTCGAGGTCGGACCCAAGAGCGTGCTGACCCACCTCGTGCGGGACATCCTGGGCGACCGCGGCCACGCGGCCGTGGCGGCGGAAGAGGCCGGAGCGCAGGGGCTGGTGGGCCTGCTCCGGTTGGTAGGCCGGCTGGCGGCTGAAGGCGTCCCGGTGGCCACGGACGAGCTGTTCCGGGGTCGACGCCTGCGCCGCCTCGAGCTCGACCGCCTCGTCGAGGAGACGGCGGACCGCGAGCTGCCAGCCTCCACCTGGCTGCTCACCGGCGGCTCGGTGCGGCGCGCGGGTGAGCCGGCCGATCGGCCGGCGCCCTACCGCCGAGCGGAGCCGCTCCGCGCCGAGGACACCGTCGCCGCCCCCGGCCCCTTGCCCACCGTTCCAGACCTCTCCCCCGCCGCGGCGCCGTCGACCGGCCCGGCCTCTGCCGGCAACGGATCCGCCGCTCGCGGCACCGGAGCGACGGTCCTGCGCTACCAGCGGTTCCTCGAGACCGTGGTGCGAGCCAACGAGGACGTGATCATGGCGTACTTCGCCGGCGCCCGATCGGAAGCTCGCGCCGGCCCGCGGTCCGATGCCCGAGCCGCGACCGGAGCAGGGGCCACACTCGCGCCCGCGGTCTCCGGTCGGACGGAATCGCACGGCGGCTCCTGGGCGCCGCCGCCCGGCCCGGTTGTAGGGGGTGCCGGGACAGCCGCCGGCGCGATCGAGGACCGGGAGCAGGAAGCGCCGGAGGCACCTGCCGCCGAGTCGTCCGGAGGCGGCTCCGGAGGCGGAGGCAACGGCGCGACCGATCCCTGGAGCCTGCTCGTGGAGGTGATCTCGGAGAGGACCGGCTACCCGCCCGAGATTCTGAGCGAGGAGCGCTCCCTCGAGGCGGACCTGGGCATCGATTCGATCAAGCGGGTGGAGATCCTCGGCGCCCTGCGGGCCAAGCTCCCGGACGGCGGCCGGATCGGGATCGAGGGCGCGATGGAGCGCTTGGGGAGCGCCGGCTCCCTCGGCTCGATGGCAGCCATCCTCCGCGAGGTCGTCGGCGCGCGTGCGGCGGACGACGGGGCGGCGCCCGGGGCGACAGCCGAAGCGCCGCGGGCTCAGGTCTCCCCGTCCGCCGAACCCGCCGACGATCCGGACACGACCGGGACGGTGCCGCGCTTCCGCCTGGAGCCCGTGGAGTGCCCGGCCTCGGGCACCCTGCCTCCGCCGACCGGCCTCTGCCTGCTGGTCGACGACGGCTCAGGGGTGGCGGAGGTTGTCGCCGCCGGGCTGCGGGAGCGGGGAGCCTCGACCGTGGTCCTGGACCTGTCTGAGGGCCTGGCGGAGGCCTTGGCGGAGGACCCGGAGACCGCCCCCGGCGTCCGCGAGCGGGCCGGCCGCCTGCGCGCGGAGCACGGACGGATCGGCTGCCTGATCCACCTCGCCGCCCTGGGTTCCTCCACCGGAGGCGACCCCCTCTCCCCCGCCGCGGACACGGCGGCCTCCCGCGCGGTGCGCTCCCTCTACCTCCTGGCCCGGGAGCTGGAGACCGACCTGGCGGACGGCGCCGGGGGAGTGCTCCTCGCCGCCAGCGGCCTGGGAGGGCGCTTCGGCTTCGACGGCGAGGCGGCATCGCCCGCCCAGGGCGCCGTCGCCGGGCTGGTCAAGACCCTGGCCCTGGAGTGGCCTTCGACCGTCTGCCGGAGCCTCGACCTCGATCCGGCCGAAGGCCCCGTGTCGCTGGCCGCCGCCGTTCTCGCCGAGCTCGAGGCCGGGGGGAATGAGGTCGAGGTGGCCCGCCGCGGCGGGCGCCGCTTCGCTCCCCGCCCGGTGCTGTCCCCGCTGGACGGGGCTCGAGCCGGTCCATCGCTCGACTCCGACAACGTGGTCCTGGTGACTGGCGGGGCCCGCGGGATCACGGCCGCCGCGGCCCGCGAGCTGGCGCGCCGGCACCGCCCGATCCTGGTTCTCGCCGGCCGCTCGGAGCTCCCGGCGGACGGAGAATCCGCAGACACCGCGGGAATCGATGACATGGCGGCCCTGAAACTGGTGCTGATCGACCGGATGAAGGCCGACGGCGAGGAGGTCCGCCCGACGGCGGTGGAAGGGGCCTATCGGCGCCTCCTGGCGGAGCGCGAGATCCGGCGCAACCTGGAGGCGATGCGCGCCGAGGGGGCCCGGGTGGAGTACCTCCGGCTCGACGTCCGGGACGAGGCCGCCGTCCGGGCGGCGGTCGCGGAGCTCCGCCGGCGCCACGGACGGCTGGACGCGATCGTTCACGGAGCCGGGCTGATCGAGGACAAGCTGATCCGGGACAAGGAGCCGAGCTCCTGGGACCGGGTCTACGGCACGAAGGTCGACGGAGCCCTCGCTCTGGCCCGAGCCGCCGAAGACGGCCCGGGAGCCGACGGCCTGCGCTACTTCCTCCTCTTCGCCTCGGTGGCGGGGACCTTCGGAAATCGCGGCCAGGGAGACTACGCGGCCGCCAACGAAGCCCTCTCCCGCCTGGCGGCGGCCCTCGACCGGCGCTGGCCGGCGACCCGGGTGGCCGCCCTGGCGTGGGGCCCGTGGGGCGAGACCGGGATGGCCTCCGACGAGGTGCAGCGGCGGTTCGAGGAGCGCGGAGTCCAGGTGATCCGGCCGGCGGCGGGAGCCTGCGCCTTCGCGGACGAGCTGACCGGCGGCCGCAAAGGGGAGCCGATCGTGCTCCTCGGCGGCGGACCCTGGGAGCGAATCGCCGGTGAGCGCCACGCCGTGGACGGCCCTCTGCTCCGCGCGGCGACCGTCGAGCGCCGGGGGAGGCGGCTGGAGATGGTCCGCCGGCTCGACCCGGAGAGCGACCTGTTCCTGGGGGACCACCTGCTGGACGGCCGGCCGGTTCTGCCGGCGGCGGTGGCCATGGAGCTGATGGCAGAGCTCGCCGCCCAGGGGTGGCCGGACCTGGCGGTCACCGGGCTGCGGGACTTCCGGGTCCAGAAGGGGGTGGTGGTGGACCGCCCGACCACGGTCCACGTCTCGGCCCGCGCACCGGAGCATCCGGAGGACGGCGGACGTCTCCCGGTGGCCGCGGAGATCCGGCTCCGCGGCGGCGAGCCGGCCGCCTACCGAGTCGTCGTGGATCTCGAACCGGCCCTGCCGCCGTCCCCCGCCTTCGAGGCACCGCCCTGGACCTCCCTGGACCCCTGCCCGATGGAGCTGTCGGAACTCTACGACCGGTTCCTCTTCCACGGGCCGCTGTTCGCCGCCGTCGAGCGGGTGCGAGGCGCCGGCACGCCGGGGATCGTCGCCGATCTCCGGCCGTCCGACCCGGCCCGGTGCATCGCCGGCGCCTCCGGCCGCTGGCTGATCGATCCGATCGTCGTCGACGGCAGCTTCCAGCTGGCGATCCTCTGGTCCCGGCTGCAACACGACCTGACGCCCCTTCCCTCGCGCTTCGAGCGCTACCAGAGGTTCGGAGCGCTCGAAGGCGGACCGGTGGTGTGCTACCTGGAGGCGAGCGCCTCCAACGACGGCCACACTCTGCTGACCCGGCACAGTTTCGTCTCGGCGGAGGGCCGCCTGCTCGGCCTGCTCGAGGGGATGGAGTCCACCTGCAGCCGGGCGCTCAACCGGCTGGCGCGGGGATCCGCGGTCGCGAGGAGTGCGTCGTGAGCGGCTTCGGCGGCTTCGACGGCAATGGTGGCCGGCCGGACGACGTCGCCATCATCGGCATGGCCTGCGTCTACGCCGGAGCGCCCGACCTCGAGACCTTCTGGCTCAACGTCCTGGAGAAGGTGGACGGGGTCGGTGATCCGCCCCCCGACTGGGACCCGGACGGCTGCCTGACCTCGGCCGAAAGCGGTGCACACGCCTACGCCGGCCGGGGCGGGTACCTGGGCGAGCTGGCCGAGTTCCGGCCGCTCCAGTTCGGGGTCATGCCGCGGGCGGTCGACGGCGGGGAGCCGGGCCAGTTCCTGGCCCTCCGGGTGGCCCACGAGGCGCTCGGCGACGCCGGCTACCTGGACCGGCCCTTCGACCGCACCAAGACCGCGGTCATCCTCGGGCACGGCACGTTCCTCAACCGGGGCAGCGTCACCGCCCTCCAGCACGGCCAGGTGGTGGCCCAGACCCTGCGGCTGCTCGCCGAGCTCCACCCGGAGACCCGTCCGGAGGAGCTCGAGCTGATCGGCCGCCGGCTGCGCGAGAACCTGCCGCCGTTCAACACGGACACCGCCCCCGCGCTGGTGCCCAACATGGTGGCCGGGCGGATCGCCAACCGGTTGGACCTGATGGGCCCCAACTACACGGTGGACGCCGCCTGCGCCTCCTCCCTGATCGCGCTCGACCAGGGGGTGCGAGACCTCCAGGCGGGCCGCTCCGACATGGTGCTGGCGGGCGGCATCCACGCCTCGACGCCGCCGATCGTGGTCCTCGGCTTCTGCATGTTGGGAGCGATCTCCCGGCGCCAGCAGATCCGGCCGTTCGACCGCGACGCCGACGGCACCCTGCTCGGGGAGGGGGTCGGGCTCCTGGTGCTCAAGCGCCGGCGCGACGCGGAGCGGGACGGGGACCGGATCTACGCCCTGGTCAAGGGCGTGGGGACCAGCAGCGACGGCCGCGCCCTGGGGCTTCTCGCGCCGCGCCTGGAGGGCGAGGAGCTCGCCTTGCGACGCGCCTACGCCTCGGCCGGGCTGGAGCCGCGCACCGTCGGCCTGGTGGAGGCCCACGGCACCGGCACCGCGGTCGGCGACACCACCGAGATCCGCGCCCTGTCGCGGGTGTTCGGTGACCGGCCGGGCGACGGCCCGTGGTGCGCCGTCGGCTCGGTCAAGTCGATGATCAGCCACACCATGGAGGCGTCCGGGGCCGCCGGCCTGATCAAGACGGCCCTCGCCCTCCACCACAAGGTGATCCCGCCGACGCTCCACTGCGACGAGCCGGACCCCGACCTCGAGCTGGAGCGCACCCCCTTCTTCGTCAACACCGAGACCCGTCCGTGGATCCATGGCGGCGACCACCCCCGACGGGCAGGCGTCAGCTCGTTCGGCTTCGGAGGCATCAACGCGCACGCCATTCTGGAGGAGCTTCCCGATGAACGATGACCGCCGACCGCCCGTCCCCTGGCGCTGGACCGACGAGCTGATCCTCGTCGAAGGCAGCGACCGTCCCGGCCTGGCCGAGGCCGCCGGCTCGCTCGAACAGGCGCTGCGCGAGCGGCCGGACGCCCGGCTGCGCGACGTCGGCCACACCGCCGCACGCCGCCTGGCGGGTGGAGGCTGCCGCCTGGCGGTGGTCGCCGGGTCGAATGAAGACGCCGCCCGCAAGCTGGCCCATGCGCGCCAGCAACTGGAGCGGGACGGGTGCGACCGCATCCGCGACCGCGGCGGCATCTTCTACTTCGCCGAGCCGCTGGCGCGGACGGGGAAGCTGGCCTTCATGTTCCCAGGAGAGGGCTCCCAGTACCCGTGGATGCTGGCCCCGCTCTGCCTCCACTTCCCCGAGGTCCGGCGGGTCATGGACCTGGCCGACCGCGCGTTCGCCGGCCACCCGCGCGGTTACCTGCCCAGCCGTTTCATCTACCCCCGCCCGGCCGAGGCGGACGACGGCCGGTCGCGGCTGTTCGCCATGGACGGCGCGGTCGAGGGCGTGTTCGCGGCCAACCTCGCGGTGGCGCGGCTCCTCGAGCGCTTCGCCATCGAGCCGGACGTCATCTTCGGCCACAGCACCGGCGATTACGCCGCCCTCCTCGTCTCCGGCGCCCTGGCGGTGGCGGACGACGAGCACCTGGTGGAGATCGTGCGCCGCCTGAACGCGGTCTACGAGGCGCTGGGCCGGGAGGACGGCATGCCCCGGGCCACCCTCCTGGCGGTGGGCCTCGGGCGCCGCGACCGGCTCGACGAACGGATCGAGGCCAGCGGCGGGCGGCTCTCCGTCGCCATCGACAACTGCCCCCACCAAGTGGTGGTGTGCGGCGCCCAGGAACCGATCGCGGAGCTAGAGCAGGCCCTGCGAGCCGACGGCGCGGTCCTCGAGCGGCTGCCGTTCGAGAGGCCCTACCACACGCAGGCGTTCGCGCCGGTGTGCGCGCCGCTGGGCAAGCTGTTCTCCTCCCTACCGCTCCGCCCGCCGGAGAGGCCGCTCTGGTCCTGTGCCACCGCGGCGCCCGTGCCCGGAGAGCCGGACGCGCTCCGGCGCCTCGCAGTGGACCAGTGGATGAAGCCGGTGCGGTTCCGCGAGACGGTGGAGGCGCTCTACGACGACGGCGTCCGCCTGTTCGTGGAGGCGGGGCCGCGAGGAGGGCTCTCCTCGTTCGTCACCGACACGCTGCGGGGACGGCCGCACCTGGCCGCGGGCGCCGACCTCGAGAGCGCGCCCGGGATCCGCCAGCTCCTCTTCCTGCTGGCACAGCTCTTCGCCCACGGCGTCGACCTCGAGGTGGCTCCGCTCTTCGCCCGGCGCGACTGTCGCGAGATCGACCTCGAAGGCCCGGCGACGGCGCTGCCACCCCTAGAGCGCCTCGTCTCGTCCCTCCCGTCCCTCCACTTCGGCGGCGAGCCGCCGGTCCCGGGCGGACGGAACCGGCCGGGCTCGGAGATTCCTCCCCCGGCCCTGGAGCCGCCGCCGCCCACGCCGGCGGATCGCTCCGGCCCGGGGCCCTTCCCGGGAAGGAGCCCCGCGCCGGCCGGTCCGACCGACTGGGGGATGGACGAGCGGATCATCGAGGAGCTGTTCCGGATCAACGAGCTCCTGTTGGACAGCCAGAAGCGGGTGGTGCTCTCCTACCTCGGTCGGTCCCAGGCGCCGGCCGAGCGATGGGACGGCGAGCGGAAAGCCGCGCTCCCGGCGTCGAACCTCGCCGCGCCGGCGGCGGTCGAGCTCGCCCTCGAGCCGCCCGGCGCCCCGCCCGAGCCGCCCGAGCCGCAGACACTCGCTGCGACGGAGCCGGAAGGCTCCACCGGAGACGAAGCGGAGACCCGCCACGACGGAGCGCCTGGCGTGGCGAACGTCCTTCTGCAGCTGGTGGCGGAGCGCACCGGCTATCCACCGGAGATGCTCTCGCCGGACGCCGACCTGGAGGCGGACCTGGGGATCGACTCGATCAAGCGGGTGGAGATCCTGGGGGCCCTGCGACAGAAGGTCGCCACCGCCCCGGGGCTCGAGGACCTGTCGCGGCTGCGGACCCTGGGTCAGATCGCCGCGGCCCTCGAAGCCGCGGCGGGGCCGGAGGAGCACCAGCCCGCCGGGGGCAACGGCACCGGGCACCTGGCGCCGACCGTCGCCGGCAGAATTCGATCACTGGAGCCGGAGCGCCGCGTGGTGCTCCACCGCAGGATCGAGCTGTCCGAGGACCTCTGGCTGCGCGACCACACTCTCGGCCGCGCCGTCTCCACCAACGACCCGGACCTGCCGGCCCTGCCGGTGGTGATGCTGACCATGGCCGTCGAGATGGCGGCCCAGGCGGCCTCTCTGCTGGTGCCGGAAGGCGTGGTGACTGCGGTGCGCGACGTGCGCGCCCGGCGGTTCCTCGCCCTCCGCGAAGAGCACCTGGACCTGGAGATCGAGGCCGAGCGTACGGACGACGGCGGGCCGGTCCAGGTCCTACTGCGGGAGGTCGGCCCTGAGGAGACCGACGGCTCCTCCGCGGCGTCTCCCCTGCTCACCGCGGACGTGGAGATCGGCCCTGCGTATCCGGACCCGGGCGCCCCTGCCCGGGTGTCGCTCCGCGGACCGCGGCCGTCCAGGTTCCGGCCGGAGGACCTCTACACCCGGGTCATGTTCCACGGGCCCCGGCTCCAGGGAGTCGAATCGATCGAGAGCTGGGCCGAGAACGGCGCCGAGATCGACCTGCGGGCTTTGCCGACAGAGGAGCTGTTCGCCTCCGAGCCGGCGCCGCGACTGCTCACCGAGCCGCTGCTGCTGGACGCGGCCGGCCAGGTGGTCGGCTTCTGGACGGCGGAGCACCTCCCCTCCGGCTTCGTCGTCTTCCCCTTCCAGGTCGACGAGATCCGGTTCTTCGGCCCCCTCGCCCCACCCGGCGCCCGCTTCCGCTGCCGGGCGTCGATCGAGCTCAGCGGAGAGAGCCTCGTCCGGGCGAGCTTCGACGTCGTCGGCGAGGACGGCAGGCCCCACCTGCGCGTGACCGGCTGGCAGGACAAGCGGATCGCCATCGCCGAAGAGCTCTTCCGCTTCCGCTTCTCTCCAGGCGACCTGGTCCTCAGCCGGCCGGTGGACGAGGACGACGGGAACGGCCGGGTGCGTCTCCACTTCCCCGACCGGCTGATGGAGACCGAGGGGGGGGCCTGGCGAGAGGGTCTCGCTCACCTGACCCTGTCCCGGGGCGAGCGGCGGACCTGGGGCGCCCTCACCCGGAACGGAGGCAACCCGACCGCCTGGCTGCTGGGCCGGGTCGCGGCCAAGGACGCGGTCCGGCTCCACTCCGCCCACACCGGCGGGCAGTTGTTGCGGCCCGCGGACATCGAAATCTCGGGACCGGTCGAGGGGATCCTGGAGGCGCGAAGCGACGAGCTTCTCGGCCCCCTCGCCGTCTCGGTACGGGCCGGCGCCGCCGAGGCCGAGGCGGCGGTGGTGATCTCCCGCCCGAACGAGCCACCCGCATCAGCCGGGAAGGTCCGCGGACGCTCCGCGGCACCGGCCAGCTGAACGAACCGACCACCCCTGCCGGGTCTTCGAGCCCCGGAGGGACGACCAGAAAAGGAACCGAACCGTGGAACAGATCAAGGCACCGGGCGAACCGCCCTCGAGCCTCGCTCGCGACGATCTCGTGCGCGACCTGACGGAGATCCTCGAAGACCTCACCAGCGATTGGGACACCGGGTTCTCGGGCAGCATTTCGGCAGAGACGCGCCTGATCGCCGATCTCGGCTTCGAATCGATCGACGTCGTGCACCTGATCGTGACCCTCGAGGAGCGCTTCCACCGCCAGGATCTCCCCTTTCAGGCCCTGCTGATGCGCGACGGCCGCTATGTCAGCGACCTGCGGGTGGCCGACCTGTCGAGATTCCTCGAGCAGAACCTCGCCGCCTGACGCCGGCGGAACACGCACGACCTGGAGACATCATGCATCGGACGGTGCTGATCGGCCTCGACGGAGTGACCTTCAAGGTGCTCGACCACCTGGCGGGACGGGGGGACATGCCATTTCTCGCCCGGTTCCGGAAACAGGCGGTGCGGGGAGCGCTGCTGTCGACCCCCAACCCCTTCACTCCTCCCGCCTGGACCACGATCGCCACAGGACGCACGCCCGGCGAGCACGGCATCTTCGACTTCGCCCGCGTGACGCGGGTGGACGGCGTGCCGCGCTCGAAGCTCGCCACCTCTCGCGACGTCGCGGTGGAGACGGTCTGGTCCCTGGTCAGCCGGTCGGGGGGCCGGGTCAACGTGCTCAACTTCCCCCTCACCTACCCGCCGCGGCCGATGGCCGGGAACCTCGTGCCGGGGTTCGTGCGATGGCGCCACCTGCGGCACAGCGTCCACCCGCCGGAGCTCTACCAGACGCTCTGCTCGCTGCCGGGGTTCGACCGCAAGGAGCTGGCGATGGACTGGGACCTGGAGCGCAAGGCGCTCAAGGCCTTGCCGCGAGGGGAATACGAAGACTGGATCCGCTTCCACCACCGCCGCGAGCGGCAGTGGATGTCGATCGTCCGGCACCTCGACGAGAACGACCCGGCCGACCTGCTGGCGGTGATGTTCGACGGCGCCGACAAGCTCCAGCACCTGTGCTGGCGCTTCATCGATCCCGACCTCGTGCCGGCGAAGCCCGACCCGTGGGAGGAGCGGATCGTCGAGCTGTGCCGGGACTACTTCCGCCAGCTCGACCGCTTCCTGGAGGAGATCGTGGAGCGTGCCGGGCACGAGGCGCGGGTGGTCGTGGTCTCCGACCACGGCTTCGGCGACACCGACCAGATCCTGTACGTCAATGCCTGGCTCGCCCGGGAGGGCCACCTGGCATGGTCCGGCGACGCCACGGTGCGCGACGACGACCAGCTCAACGTCGACGGCCACGCCGATCCGTCGTCCCTGTTCGACTGGAACCGCACCACGGCCTGCGCCTTGACCGCCGGCAGCATGGGGATCTACATCCGGCAGGCGGCCCGTGACGGCGAGCCCGGCGTGCGGCCCGACGCCTACGCGTCCTACCGGGACCGGCTGGTCCACGGCCTGCTGGGGATCACCGACCGGCAAGGTCGCGCCGTCGTGCGATCGGTGCTGAAGCGCGAGGAGGCCTTTCCCGGTGCGTGCGCCGACCGCGCCCCCGACCTGACCCTGGTCCTGCGGGACGGCGGGACTCTGAGCGTCGTCAACTCCTCCGAGATCGTCCGTGCGCGGGCCGAGGTGGCCGGCACCCACCGCCCCGACGGGATCTTCCTGGCCGCCGGGCCCGGCTTCCGCCGCGGGGACTCGGTGGGCCCGCTCCGGATCGTCGACGTGGCCCCCACGGTGGTCTACAGCCTGGGGCTCCCCGTCCCGGTGGACTTCGAGGGGCGGGTGCCCGGAGAGATCCTCGATCGGGCCGCCGCTCCCCCGGTGGTGGTGGGCGGGCCCACCCAGGAGCCGGTGGCGTTTCCGGAGCAGGCGAACGAAACTCTCGAAGCCGACGAAGAGGCGGTGATCATGCGTCGGCTCAAGGCCCTGGGCTATGTCGGCTAGGCGGCGCGGCAGGGCCCCTGTGGACGGCGGCTCGCTCCACTACCTGAGGAGCGGCAGCGGACCGGAGCTCGTCCTGATCCACGGGCTCGCCTCCGACCTGGCGTTCTGGTACCTGGGCCTCGTCCCGCTGCTCGCCGACGACTTCACGATCACGACCTTCGACCTTCGCGGCCACGGCTACAGCGACGCTCCCCCGAGCGGCTACACGTCGGCGGACCTGGCCGCCGACACGCTGGCGCTGATGGACCACGTCGGCATCGACCAGGCCACTCTCGTGGGCCACAGCTTCGGCGGCTCGGTCGCCCTCCACGCCACCCTCCTCCGGCCCGACCGGGTCGACCGCCTGGTGCTGGCGGACGCCCGCGTCAACGCCCTCCAGCGCCGGCTGCCGCCGGTGGACGACCCGTGCTGGAGGCGGATCGACCGCGATCTTCGCGAGCTCGGTCTCGACCTCCCAGAGCGGCTGCCGGCGGTGGCTTACTCGGTGCTGGAGGAGCTCCTCGCCGCGGCGCCCGGGGACCGGTCCGCGGCCGCCGGAATGTTCGGTCGCGGTGCCGCCGCGGCGCGCAAGCTCCGGCGGTGGCTCCGGCTGATGGAGACCACCAGCGCGCGGACCGATTTCCACGAGGTGGCGGGCCTGACGGTGGAGCGCCTGCGGAGACTCGCGACGCCCACCCTGGCGGTGTACGGCGATCGCTCGAGCTGCCTGCCGAGCTGCGAGGGACTGCGGCGTCACCTCCCGGACGTGGCGGTCGCGGTGGAGCCGGGCCTCGGTCACCTCCATCCGTTCACCGCCCCGGAGCGGCTGGCGGGGCACATCCTCCGTTTCATGGGCACCGGGGAGGTCTCCGCATGCGCCTAGGTGGAGCGCCTCTGAGCGCCGTCGTCGGCGACGGCCAGCGGTTCAGTGCGGTCGCCGTGCGCGGTTTCGGAGCCGGCCACAACACCTACGCCCACTCGATGGCCTGGTTCGACGGACGCCTGTACGTCGGCACTACGGTCCACACCCTGTGCCTCGTCCGCGCGGCACCCCCGGCGCGCCCGGCCGCCCTCGACCCGTGGCCGGTGCCGGTTCCGGAGGACCTCTTCACCCTCGACCTGCGGGCGCAGATCTGGCGCTACGACCCGCGGTCGCGGACCTGGGAGAGGGTCTTCATCTCCCCGGTCGTGGAGGGCCGCGGCGGAGAACCGGTGGCCCGAGACATCGGGTACCGGGGCATGGCCGTCTGCCAGGCCGCCGGGGAGAGCGCGCCGTCGCTCTACGTCGCCACCGGCTCCTCCGCCTCCCGCGGCTGGGGCGCCCAGCTGCTCGGCTCCCCCGACGGCGTCACCTTCGAGCCGGTGGGCGAGCCGGGACTGGGAGATCCGGACGTCGCCTCCTTCCGGGCGCTGGTGGCCTTCCGTGGGCGTCTCTACACGTCACCCACCGGGACGGCCAAGGCGTGGAACGTGTCGCGCCGGCCCAGCGTGCTCGAGTGTCCCGACCCGCGGGAGGGGGTCTGGCGTGAGGTCAGCCTCCCCGGCTTCGGTGACCCGGAGAACCGCTCGATCTTCCAGATGGAGGTGTTCGACGGTCATCTCTACGCCGGGACCGCCAATCCCCGGAAGGGCCTGGAGGTATGGAAGACCGACGCCGAGGGCGAGCCTCCGTACCGGTGGAAGAAGGTGCTCGACCGCGGTGGCGGCCGCGGACCGCTCAACGAAGGGGTCACCAGCATGTGCGCCTTCGACGGCGCTCTCTACGTGGGCACCGGGATCCAGCACGGCGGCTACGACCGCAACTACGGCGTCGGCCCCGCCGCGGCCGAGGTCCTGCGCATCTACCCGGACGACACCTGGGACGTGGTCGTGGGCGGTCCCCGTCGCGTGGGGTTCCGCCGCAAGTCGCCCCTCTCCGGCCTGGGGCCCGGCTTCGGCAATTTCTTCATCGGATACATCTGGTCGATGGCGGCCTGGGAAGGCCGCCTCTACGTCGGGACCTTCGATTCCAGCACCTTCGTGCGCTTCGCCACGGGCGAGCGGGTCACCCACTGGTTGCGGACGATCGGACCGGAGGCGGTGGTCCAGCGCGAGGGCGGGTTCGACCTCTGGTGCAGCGACGACGGCGTCGAGTGGACCTGCCTGACCCGCACCGGCTTCGACAATCCCTACAACTACGGCGCCCGCACGATGGTGTCGTCACCGCAGGGACTGTTCATCGGGACGGCCAACCCGTTCGGGCCGCGGGTGGCGGTGCGCGGCGAGGACGGCTGGTCGTATCAGGACAACCCCCGCGGAGGCCTCGAGGTGTGGCATGGACACCCTCGCGAGGACGACGCGGCCGATCCATCTCCAGGAGTCCGAGCATGATCCACACGCCGATCGTCACGAGCTACGAGCCGTTCTCCGAGCGGCCCGAATACGTCGCGCTCAACCGGAGCTTCGTCGATTCTCTGCCGCTCGCCGCCGAGCCCCGGGTCCTCGACCTGGCGTGCGGCGCCGGGGTCCTGTCGGAGGAGATCCTGCGGCGCAGGCCGGACGCCTGTTTGGTGGCCCTGGACATCTCCCGGGAGAGCCTCGACCTCGCCCGGCAGAGGATCTCCAGGCTGGGGGCCACCCGACCGCAATTCATCGAAGCCTCGGCGGACCGGATCCCGCTCCCCGACCGGTCCTTCGACCTGGTGGTGATGGGCAACGCCATCCACAACCTCCCGGACCTACGGGGTCTCCTCCGGGAGATCCGGCGTGTGCTCGACGAATCCGGCCTGTTCGCCTTCACCACCTCCTTCTACGCCGGCACCTTCGAGCCCGGCACGGAGGCGTTCTACCTGGGGTGGATGAAGGAGGCGCTCAAGCGCCTCGTCGAGGAGGATCGGCGCTTGCGCGACGCGGGGGCTCCGGGGATCCCTCGCCACCGCGGCACACCCGCCCGATCGGCGACCCGACCGTGGCTCTCGCCCAACGACTACCGAGACGTCCTCGAGACGGAGGGCTTCCGCCTCCGGTCGCTCGGCGAACGGGTCATCGGGCTCTCCCGCCAGAGCTTCGAGTCGGTCGGGAGCTACTCCGGCCTAGCCGAGGTGCTGCTCTCCGGCTACCCGGTCGACGTCGCCTGTCGCGCCCTGGCCGCCGGGGTGCAGGACGCCCTGGATGCGGCCGGCTTCGAGCTCGTGCCGCGGCGCTGGCTGGAGATGGAGGCACTGCGATGCTGACCGCGGGGGAGCGTCCACTGAAAGGGAAGGTCGTGGTGGTGACCGGCGCCACCGGCGGCATCGGCTCCGCCGTTGCGCTGGCCGCCCGGGACGCAGGATGCCGGGTGGTGGCGGTCGGGCGCAACGGCGAACGGCTGGACGCCCTGGTCCAGGCGCCCGGCCCGCCGGGTGCGCTACCGCCGATCGCGATCACAGCCGACGTCTGCCGGGACGGGGACGTGGAGGCGGTGCGTGACCGGACGGTGGCCGAGCTCGGACGGATCGACGCCCTGGTCGCGGCCCACGGCGTCGGACGCCGGCCCGACGGATCGCGCGTCCTCCCCCACCCCTTCTCCCGGTTGCCCCTCGAGGAGTGGCGAACCGTCCTCGAGACCAATCTCTTCGGTACGTTCCTCGTCGCCCGGGCGGTGATCCCGGCCATGCGACGCCAGGGCGACGGCGCGATCGTGTTCATCGGCTCGGCGCGGGGCGGGCGCCGGGGCCAGGCCTTCGGGGCAGCGTACTGTGCGTCGAAGTTCGCCCTGCGCGGGCTCGCGGAATCGCTCGCCGAAGAGGTGGAACGGGACGGAATCCGGGTCACCCTGCTCCAGCCCGAGGCGGTCCGGTCCCCCCTCATCCGGGATACGCGACTCGGGACCGGCCGGCTGGGTGCGATGGCCCCCCAACGAATGGGCGAGCTGGTCGTGTCCCTGCTGGCGATGCCGTCCGACCTCCGGTTGCCCGAGCCGGTGTTCACGGCGTTCGGAGGGGGCCTGGCCGAGGGAGCCGAGGCCCGGGAGGTGGCACCGTGACCGGCCTGTCCGATCGGCTCGCCGGGCGGGTGGCGATCGTGACCGGCGCCGGGAGCGGCATCGGCCGGCAGGTCGTCCTCCACCTGGCGCGGGCCGGCGTCCGCGTGGCCGCCGTCGACGTCCGAGGCCCCTCGGCCGAAGAGACCGCCGGCCTTGTCGCCGAAGGGACCGCCCAAGGTGCTGCCCTCGTCGACCGGGCTCCGGAGGTGCTGACGCTGGAGGCGGACGTCCGCTCGGAACAGCAGACGGCGGCGATGGCCGAAGCAGTGCTGGAGCGGTTCGGTCGGATCGACCTGCTGGTCGCGTGCGCCGGGATTCTCCGGGCGGGAGGCGCACGACCCAAGCCCCTGGCCGAGACCACCTCGGACGAGTGGCACCAGGTCCTGGAGACCAACCTCACGGGCACCTTCCTCTCCAACCGCGCCGTCCTCCCCACGATGATCCGTCAGCGGTCCGGGCAGATCATCAATGTCTCTTCCACCTCCGGCCTGCGCGGGCGGGCGCTGGACGCACCCTACTGCGCCTCGAAGTTCGGCATCGTGGGCCTGACCGAGTCCCTGGCAGAAGAGGTGCGGCACCACGGCATCCGGGTCCAGGTCATCCACCCCGACGCCGTCGACACGCCGCTGTGGCGGCAGAACGGCCCGTTCGGCCCGCCGGCGGACGCGCTGGCCCCCGAGCGCGTGGCCGAAGTGGTGATCCTGCTGGCGGCGCTCCCGGAGGACACGGTGCTCCATCCCGGCGTCCTGGCGCCCGCGCGTCGCGGCCGCGGTGGCCGCGCGCCGCGCGCGCGAGCGCAGGAGAGATCAGCGATCGTGGAGGAAACAAGATGAGCGTCGCCCGCGTCCTCGTCCTCGCTCTCCTGCTGACCGCCGCCACCGGCTCCGGCTGCTCGGCGCAGGGCGCCGAGATCCGTCCCGCCCCTTCGGGCGGCTGCGCCGCCTCGGGCATCCAGCCGGGGCAGCACGAGCGGACCTTCGGCGTCGAAGGCGACGAAAGGCGCTACCTCCTGTACGTCCCGGAGGGCTACTCCCCCGGCGAGCCGGTACCCGTGGTGCTCAACTTCCACGGCGGTGCGGGCAACCCCGAGGCCCAGGTGGAGCTGACCGGCATGAATCGGACGGCGGACCGGCACGGGTTCGTCGTCGTCTACCCGTTCGGCAGCGGCATCCTGCAGCGCAAGTTCCTCACCTTCAATGCCGGGAGCTGCTGCGGTTACGCCCGGGACAAGACGGTCGACGACCTCGCCTTCATCGGGGAGCTGCTGGACGACCTCTCCCGCATCGTGTGCATCGACCGCACCAGGATCTACGCCACCGGCCATTCGAACGGCGGCATGATGGCCCACCGCCTCGGGTGCCAGCTCGCCGACCAGATCGCAGCCGTCGCGTCGGTCGCCGGCCCGATCGGGCTGACCGGCTGCCACCCTTCGCGACCGATGCCGGTGCTCCACATCCACGGGACGGCGGACCGCTGCGCGCCGTACGACGGCGGCGCAGGCGCCTCGCGCAACGCGGGCAAGTTCCGCTCGGTCGAGGACACCCGGCGGATCTGGCTCTCAGCCGACGACTGCTCCGGCAAGCCAGAGGTCAGCTACTCCAAGGGCGACGCCACCTGCCTCCGCTGGAGCGAGTGCGCCGACGACGCGGAGGTGATCATCTGCACGATCGCCGGCGGCGGACACGCCTGGCCCGGAGCCACGAGCTATCCCTCGCAGAGGATCTGCAAAGGAGACCTCTCCCACGATCTCGACGCCAACGAGATGATCTGGAGCTTCTTCTCCCGCCACTCACTCTCCGGAACGGCCCCGAGCGAGCCGGAAAGACCCGGAAAGCCGGAACCGGACCGGAGACCGGCCGAGCTGCGGAAGCAGAAGCCACCGCCCCCGGAGTGATCGATGTCCCTCACCCGGAATGCGGTTCACGTCTGTCATGGCATGGAGTCTTCTCCCGCGTCCGGAGGAGGTGGAACCGGCGTACGACCTTCCACCCCCGCATTCATCACAACGCGCGATCCGCGACTCGAGATGCGGGTCCGACGGTGGAGCCCGGGCAGCCGGTGTGGCGGACCCGGGGTCCACTGTGTGCCGCGGGTCGTTTCGACGACCCGCGACACAGGACGATCGACCCCGGGCCGAGTCCCGGGAATCGGAGAGGAGATGGCGATGACCAACTCAAAACGGATGAACCACGGACCGGTGCGCCGCTGTCCGTGGCACGTGGTGCTCGCACTCGGCCTGTCGGCCGCGGCGGGCCTGCTGTGGGCCACCCCTGCGGCGGCGGTCGATTGCCTCGACGGGGACGGGGATGGATACGTGGTGTGTGGAGGCTGCGACCTGCCGCCGGGGACCTCCTGCGGTGAGTGCGACGACGCGAACCCGGCGATCAACCCAGGCGCCCAGGAGCTGTGCGGGGATGGGATCGACAACAACTGCGACGGGCAGGGCAACGACCAGGTCCTGTTCGACCTCGGAAAGGTGTGCGGGCTGTGCGACGGCCCCGGCTGCTTCGGCGGGTTCTGCATCGCCGGCGAGGACTGCCCAGCCGAAAACGGTCAGTTCTGCCTGACCAGCTCGACCGTCGAGTGCAGCGAAGACCTGCTGTCGTCCGTCTGCCCGATTCCTCCCTCGGGGATCGACACCTGGGAGGCCGAGGGTGGCGGCACGAACGCCGAGCGGCGCGCGGACCCCACCTGTTCAGACGCCGTCGACAATGACTGCGACGGCTTTGCCGACCTGGGCGACCCGCTGGTCGCGGGCGACGGCGACACGGGCTGCGTCGCCGCGGAGATCTGCGACGCCCTCGACAATGACGACGACGGCCTGGCCGACGAGGACTTCCCCACCCTCGGTCAGGCCTGCACTGCCGGCACCGGCTTCTGCCAGGACAGCGGGGTCAACATCTGCTCCGCCGACAAGACAGGCATCACCTGCACCGCGGTCCCGGCGTCGCCGAAGACCGAGGGACCGTTCGGCGCCGCCTCCTGCAGCGACGGCATCGACAACGACTGCGACGGCTCGACCGATTTCCCGGACGACCTGGGCTGCACCGCCGCGGAGACCTGCGACGGTCTCGACAACGACGGCGACGGACTGGTCGACGAGGACTTCCCCACCCTCGGAGCCGCCTGCACCGTCGGCGTCGGTGCGTGCCAGGCCACCGGCTCGCTGATCTGCGCCGCCGACGGCTCCGGCACCACCTGTAGCAGCCTGCCGTCCCTGCCGGCGATCGAAGGCCTGGCCAACCCGGGCTCATGCAGCGATGGCATCGACAACGACTGCGACGGCCTGGCCGATACGGACGATCCGACCTGTGCCTCGGCGGGTCTCGCCGCCACCTGCGCCCTCCCGTTCTTCAATCCGCCGAAGGGCAAGGGCCGCGGCAAGCCGGGAAGCGACTGCAACTCCTGGCACGTCATCGAGTTCGGTGCCACCGGATCCGACGACGCCGTGGTGAGCGCCGAGCTGATCGGCCTCGACCTGGCCGGCAAGCAGATCGCGGCCATCCCGGTGGCCTACGGCGACGTGACCCACATGGCGAGCCGCATCGACCCGGAGGACTTCAAGCTGGTCACCGGCACGGTCAAGGGCGGCCAGACCCTCCACGAGCTGTTCGCGCCGGTGCCGCTGCTCAAGGTGACCGCCAAGGACGGCTACAAGACCTCGCACGCCTACTGCTCCCTGGTGCCGTACCTCGACGTCAAGGAACCGAACGGCGCGGTGGTCTCGGCCTCCGAAGGCGACGTCACCAAGGTCGAGGTGGCACTGCCCCAGGTCGACCCTGCGACCCTCGGGTTGCGGGTGGACGGCGCGGACGTCTTCGCGGCGCTGGGGATCGACCCGGCCACCGACCTGCCGGGCGGCCCGTTCGCGGGGCCGGTGCTGATCAACGGAGTGATGGTCCAGGTCGACGACCTGGTGGTGGAGACGCCCGGCTTCTTCGATTTCGCCGAGCCCTCCTCCCACACGCTGACCATGACCCTGACCGGCCTCGGCTGCGGCGGGCACGTGGTGGCAGTGGACGCCGACGACCTGGCGGACGCGCTGCCGGAGCCGATCTCCTCGGCCTGCAACGTCGACGACATGGCCGACTGCGGCCAGTCCTCCGGGTTCGGGATCGACATCTTCAGCCCCACCCACCTGGCCACCGGCGTGCCGGTGCCCACCCAGGTGACCGGCAACGTGTGCCACGGTCGCTCGATCGAGGCGGTGACGGTGAACGGGCAGCCTCTGGACGTGGCCGGCAACACCACCGTCACACCCGGGTACTCCGAGGGAAGCTGCTCGGCCTCGACGGTCGACTTCGCCATCGACGTCGAGCTACCCCAGACCGACCTGGCCCGGGATTTCGCCACCGGTGACGAGCCGCTCGCCACCTTCGACCCGGGGTCGAACCGGATCATCGCCTCGGCGACCGACGACCTGGGCAACCGGACCTACAACACCGGCGTGGTCTTCGCCACCGGCGAGGTCGCCAATCCGGGCGTCGGACCGCTGACACTCTCCACGACCCAGCCGCTGGCCGATCTCCAGCTCCGGGCCGCGGTCCAGCAGCAGCTCGAGAGCGAGATCAGGCCGTACCTGCTCGGCCAGATCCAGAGCAAGCTCGGCGGTCCGACCGTGGAGATCGAGAACGCGTTCGTGGTCGGGCTGACCCCGAGCGCGATCAACGATCTGTTCGGGAGCAAGTGCACCGCGGTCGGCGAAGACGGCAAGACCCTCGGCCAGAAGTTCGCCGAGACGGTCGACTCCACGGTCCGCTCGAAGACCTTCGACTCGGTGCCGGTCAACTTCCCCTGCTCGTGCGACCTGAGCCTCAGGCTCCAGGTGACCGCCGTCTCCATCGACCCGAACCAGGTGTCCTGCCCGGTGTACTTCCCCGGCGCGACCGACGGCGACGGCGACGTGGTGGGGAACGACGTCTTCCGGGTGTTCCTCAACCTGCCGGACGTCTCGGTCACCCTTCACGACAGCGACAGCTGCAAGACCAAGGTGCTCGGCCTGTGCGTGGCCAAGTCCTCGGCCAGCGCCACGATCACCGCGTCGGTGACCGACATCCACCTGAAGTTCGACGTGACCGAGAGCCAGCTCAAGGGTCTCGCCGGTCCGGCGCCGACGTTCGCGGGAGGTGTCACCAACACCACCTCCAACATCTCGTCGAGCGTCGGCTGCATCGGCGGCGCGATCTGCGAGGGCATCCTCGGGTTCTTCGGCTTCGACATCACGCCCAACATCAACGTCTCCAACGAGGTCGCCTTCAGCACCGAGATCGGCGCCGGCGAGCCGGACCCGATCGAGCTCGGCGAGATCAAGGTGGACGAGGAGGAGGTGGCCGAGGTCAACCAGACGCTCGAAGGCAACCTGGATACGGTCGACATCACCGGCAACGGCATCGTGGCCGGCCTGACCGGCCGGTTCGCGACCAACACCGTCGATCCGGAGGTCCAGGAGACCCCGGGCGCGAGCCTGACACCGGCCCCGGCGCCGACCCTGCCGTTCGGCGACGACGCGTCAGTGCTCCTGGCGGATGACGCCATCAACATGATGTTCGCCAGCATGACGGCGGGCGGCGCGCTCAAGACCAACTGCGTCGCGTCGGCCAAGACCGTGGGCGATCTGCTGCCCGCGGACTGCCAGACCATCTCGGTCGAGCTGGCCGATCCGGCGGCCGCGGAAGCCGCCACCGACGCGGCCAAGGGCGTGTGCGAGGCGGTGCGCGGAACCGACTGCGAGACGCTGATCGGCTCCGGCTTCCTCACCACGCCGATCGAGCAGGGTGCCTGCCACGGCATCGCCGGGGACAGTTGCTCGCTCATCCCCGCGGGCTTCGGCTCGGCGTTGTTCCCCGCCGATTGCGAGTCGATCGTGATCACGCTGCCGGACAACCCGGGCCTGGCGGACACCGCGACGGTGCTCCTGCAGGGCCTCTGTCACGGCGAAGCCGGTGACGATTGCGAGAGCCTCCTCGGCGCCACCGACGGCCAGACGGCCATCGAGCAGGGCGCCTGCCACGGTGTCCAGGCCGCCGACTGCCAGACGCTGGTGGCTCCGACGTTCCTCACCACCCCGGTGGAGCGGGGAACCTGCGAGGGGGTCGAGGGGACCGACTGCACGACCCTGGCGAGCGGCGCCCAGGTCACGGTCTGCAACACCGCGCAACAGGCGGTCGCAGCCGTCGACGGCCTGCTCGTCACGCTCGAGCAGCAGGCATGCAACGCGGCACCGCCCGTCAACCTCCACGCGTCCCAGCCGCTGCTGTTCTGCTCGCGGCAGGACATCCCGCCGAACTTCAAGGCGGTGGACGATGCGGCGACAGCTCCGGTCGAGACGGCGCTGCGCCTGACCGACCTGTCGATGGCGATTGCGGTGGACCGGGACGACAACGGCTTCACCGGCGAGCTGAGCTCGACGCCCAACTGCTTCAACGCCAGCGCGCCCACCGTCGGCGACTGCCTGCTGGCCGGGCTGTGCCTCGATCTCAACATCGCCGCATCGATGGAGCTGGTGGCACCCCCGTCGGCCGCCTGTGGCGACAAGCCGGGCCTGATCACCCAGATCAACGGCCTGGTGGCCACCATCCGGCAGGCCGGCGTGGTCTGCGGCGGGCTCCCCGCCGGTGACGACGGCTCCGTCGTGGACAACTCCGCGAGCGCCAACGAGAGCATCGACATCCTCGAGGACAACGCGGAAATCTTCGCCCCGCCGATCTGTGCCAAAGGCCTGACCCTCGGCGGCTTCGTCAACTTCCTCGATCCCCGTCTGATCGCAGTGGAGACGGACGGCGATCCGAGCTTCCAGGACTACATCGGCTTGACCGGAAACATCGATCCGTAACGGCCGATCCGCCCGGGCGCCCGCCGATTCCGGCTGGCGCCCGGGCTCCTCCCTCGACTCCCCGAGAGGCTCGACCGGCCCAGCCGTCCAAGCCTCGATCCTGCCCTCGACGACGCTGCAATTCGAGCCACGGAGAGAGCTCATGGACCCCGAATTGCCGTCAGCAGTCGCAGGCTCTCGGTTTCGAAGGTGATTTAAGCTCCCTCAGGAACCTCCGAGTAGGAAACCTTGATCTCCGAGGCACCTTCCTCGAGCTCTTTGAGCCCTGGCATGTCAGAGCCATGCAGCTTGGCCGGATCGGAATAGTCCCCGCGCTGAAACTTCCGGGCCTCATGCTCTACCGACAGCATCCGGCAGGAGGTCGATGCTCGACCTATGGCTACCAAGCTGCACGGACAAGTTGAAGTCCAGAACGACGAAGAGGCCGCCCCAGAAAATCAAGCTCAGCGGTCTCACGAACCGCTGCAGCTCCTGACGCTCCTCGATCGAAAGGTCTCTCAACACCGGACAGTCTTCTCACCAGCCATAGCTCTCATTCATCAGCGCATACAATCGTTTCAACTAGGCCATCGTGTCTCCACGATTCTGCTTGCCGTCCCTGGCTCAGCCTCCGTGGCCCGGTGACTCCTCCCCGCCAGCAGATGCACGACGAAGAGAGGCGGCCCAAAGATCACGACGGAGCCGGCGAAGCCAGTAGCGAAGTCCACGCTGAAGCCATCATGCAGGAAGCCGACGGCCAGGAAGGCGAGCGCCGCGATCAGCAGCCCATAGAAGAGCGTGTGCCATAGCCAACCGATCGCCGTCGCCGGTCGGTAGAGCAAGAACAGCCGCCGAATGAACGATCCCGAGGGGTCGGATGCCTCAGAACCAGAACGCCGCAGGTGCGCCAGGTCGCGATACTCCTGCAGAAGGCCGTCGAGCTCCGCTTGAACAGAGTCCCCACCCTCGAATTGCGGCGGGTTCCCCGCGCCCGGCGCGACCGTCGCCCGAAGAGACTGCCACTGCTCGAGGAAATCGAGCTCCGCGCGCAAGGTCTTCAGCCTGGTGGCTCGGTCGCGACGACTGGCGATGCTGCCGAGCCACTGCAAGAGGACCGGCAAAAGTCCGAACAGTCCGGCAACCACGGTGACCGCAACCCTTTCGGTCAGAATGCCATCCATCCGATCGGTCCTTTCCGATGCAGCATACGGCGTCGATTGACGATGCTCTGTCGGCTCATACGTAAGCGTCCGCGCATCGCCACCGCGCCCAGGCCGAGCTCCTGCCGCCTCACGAGCTTCCGGTCAGTTCGCTTCGCATTCTACGATATCGAGTCGATGTAGTCCGATGGGAAGTTGAACCTTCGAAGGACCGCCCGGAGCTTCTCGGCATATTCTGGGTTCGCCTCGTGGCGATCCGGTCTCTCCCTGAGGTTGTAGCAGAGGGCGGGAAGGCTCTGACCTTCGAACGTCGTGGCGATCACTGCCTCGGGACAATACTCCCGCAGGCCTGGCGATGAATAGAGCCGGTCAAGGTCCTCATGGGTCAGAGAGTAAACAACACCGTACGAGCGCGCACCCTCGCTCGGAACCAGGGTCGAACGACGGCCGAGGCAGAGCACAAAGTCGTCAACATAGGCCTTCCGAGGATTCAACGCCGTCACGGAATGGCCCTTGAGGACCTCGCCATCCATGAAGAGGCCGTAGAAAAATCCATCGATTCTGCGCTTGGCCATCGGATCAGTGCCTCAGGTACGCCGTCTACCGCGGCCTCGATCTCCACGCCCG
>Ga0210074_1000039_pt1 | contig 56123 bp, 17 predicted proteins | sample China_Galinas_Co_FD_184860 | JGI IMG/M metagenome (GOLD analysis project Ga0210074, IMG submission 184860) | Wetland microbial communities from San Francisco Bay, California, USA, that impact long-term carbon sequestration -... | ecosystem: Environmental > Aquatic > Marine > Wetlands ... | reverse complement strand
CCAGGCGACCGTCCGCCAGCCAGCGGCACCGGTCACCCGTCCGGTACAGACGGCCACCCGGCTCCAACCCCAGAGGGTCCGGAACGAAACGCTCCGCCGTCAGCGACGGCCGGCCGAAGTACCCCTGTGCCACCCCCGCCCCCGAAACGCACAGCTCGCCGCTCACACCCACAGGCACACGGCGCAACCGGCGGTCGAAAACGCCGACGCGCACGTTGGGCAGGGGCGTGCCGAGCGCCGGCGCACGCCCGGCGGCGAGCCGTTCGGCCGTGGCGTCGACCGTCGTCTCCGTCGGGCCGTAGACATTGAACACGACCGTCGAGCCGGCGCCGCACAGGCGCTCCGCCAGAGCGCGGTCGAGCGCTTCGCCGCCGACCAGCAGGCACCGGGGTGGCGCCTGCTCGAGCAGGCCGCCGTCGAGCAGCAAGCGGAGCTGGGATGGGGTGCTGTCGAGGACCTCCGGCCGCTGTCGCGCCGCCCAGTCCGAGAACGCCTCGCCGTCGGCGCGCATCGCCTCGGGGACGACGGTCACGGTCCGCCCCTGGAGCACCTGGACCCACTGCTTGATCGAGGCGTCGAACGTCAGCGGCGCGTTGAGCGCGACCTCCGTGACCGGGTCACCGAGGCTCCCGTACACCACCTCGTCGAGGGCATCCGCCAGGTTGCGGAGCGAGCCACGAGCGACGGAGACCCCCTTCGGCCGGCCGGTAGAGCCGGAGGTGAAGATGAGGTAGGCGGGGAGCTCCGGAGCATCCCGAAGCACCGGCGGCAGCACCGGCTCCGACACCGGTGGCTCGTCGACCGCCACCTCTCCGGCCACCGCAAGATCGGCGGGCAGAGCTGCGAGATCCCGCCGCCGACCGATGACTACAGTCGCCCCCGGACCGGTCACCACGTCGGCCACCATTTGGCGAAGGCGTGCAGCGGGCTGGAGCGGGTCGAACGGCACGAATGCCACGCCGATGCGCAGAGCGGCGAGACTCGCGACCACCTGCTCGGCGGAGCGTTCCAGGAGGAGGAGCGCCCGGCCACCCGGTCGCGCCCCCGCCGCCAGGAGCCGCGCGGCCAAGAGCCCCGCCCGGCGATCCAGCTCTCCGAAGCTCAACGCAGCACCGTCGACCCGCAGCGCCACCCGCTCGGGGCAGCGTGCGACGCGGGCCGACCAGCGTGCGCCGAGCCCCTCTCCGCCCCCCGGCCGGGCGGTGTCGTTCCAGCGACGCAACGCGTCTTCGTCCGCCGGGGCGAGCACCGGCAGATCCCCGAGTCGGGCGTCCGGGGAGGCGACGGCCGCGGCCAGGAGCGCCTCGAAGCGGCCCAACAGCCGCTCCGCGTCGACGGCCTCCGACAGCTCCGTACGGTGGGCGAGGCGGAGCACGATCCCGGCGCCGCGACGGACGGCGGAGAGCTCGACGTCGAATCGGTCGATCCGGCTCCGGCGCGCGGCGAGTGAGAGCGCGCCACCGGCCAGCTCGATCCGCTCCGGAGCCTCCCGCCGGTAGGCGAAGCAAAGCGGCATCGGCAACGGGGGCTCCGTCGGCGGCGGCGCGCCCTCCTCCCCGTCGAGCACCTCCCCACTGAAGTACTCCAGCCACCTGGACATCTCCTCGACCGTCGCGCGGACGCGGGACACGGCCTCGCGTACCCGCAGCTCCGGTGCGACCGCGACACCCACGGGCAGGTAGCGCGCGAAAGGCCCCACCGAACCGGCGAGGTCGTCGAACTTGCGGCCCGGATCCAGCAGCCCCACGGTCAGCTCGTCCGCGGCCCCGTGGCGTCCCAGAAGGGTCGCCCACGCCGCCAGGAGGATGCACTCCTCGGGGACCTCGAGCGCGGTGGCCAGGCGATCGAGAGCGCCTGACACCTCACCCGACAAGGTCCTCGCGGTCGTGCGTGCACGCCACGCAAGATCCCCCGCCGCGGCGGCCGGGACCAGAAACGGCTCGACGGACCGGTCGAGGACCTGGGACCGCCAGAACGCCCTCCCTTGCTGGTTCTCGTCGCCGTCCTCCTCGAGGAGCTCGTTCTGCCAGGCCGCGAAGTCCGCGTACTGCACCGGCTCCTCGTCGTCGGCTCCCGGGCCGGTCAGGTCCGCCAAGAGGTTGCGGTGGCTCACGGCGTCCGCGCAGAGGGTCGGCGAGGTGATGCACACCACCTGGTCCCCGCCTGCCAGGCCGACGAGCGTCACCCGGACCAACGGCCCCTGCTCCAGATCGAAGGGAGCTTGCTCCTCCCCCTCCAGGAGCTCCTCCAGGGCCTGCCGGCCGGCATCCACCTGGGCGGAGGCCAAGTCGACCAGGCGCAGCTCGTAGCGCGGCCGCTCGTCGATCACCTGGATCGGCAGGGCCATCCCCGGCAGCCGGCGAAACAGCGTGCGCAAGCCTTCGTGCCGCGCCACCACCCGCCGGATCCTCCGGTCGAGATCTTCCCGGTCGAGACTCCCCTCCACCCGCAGGACCGAACAGGTCCGGCACGGCACGCCGCTCTGCTCGACCCGCCAGAGGTGTTGCTGCTGTGGGGAGAGGGGGAACCCCTGGAGACTGCTCTCAGCCATCACGAAACTCCAATTTCAGACCGCTTGGCTCGCCGGAGCCGACGGAGATTCGAGGACTCCCGCTCTCGCGTGCGGGCATCCAGTTCGCGACGCTCCTCTTCGCTCAGCACCTCCAGGTCGCGGACACGCGTCTCCGGCTCTGCCACGAGACGATCGAGCACCTCCACGAAGCGCCCGTGCAAACGGTCTACGTCGACCGCGGAGAACAGGGAGCGGTCGTAGGTCCAGCGCACCCGCAGGCCGTCGGGAGCCTCGGTCACCCAGGTCGTCAGGTCGAAGCGCGGTTGCTCGTGCTCTATCTCGAGCACCTCGACTTCGAGGCCGGGAAGGTCGAGCTCGTCGAACGGGGCGTTGTTGACGCCGAACGCCACCTGGAAGACCGGATGGCGGCCGGGCTGCCGCTCGTAGCCGAGCGACTCGACGAGCCGCTCGAACGGCAGCGCCTGGTGCACGTAGGCCTCCAGGCCGAGGGTTCGCACGCGGTCGAGCAGCTCGCCGAGGGTCGGGTCCCCCGTCAGTTGGAGCCGCATCGGCACCATGTTGATGAACAGACCGATCAGGTCCTCGGTCAAACGGTGATCGCGTCCGGCGGCCGCCGTTCCGATCACCAGGTCGTCTCGGTCCGTGGCGTGGTGGAGGAGGACGAAGTAGGCACTCAGGAGGACGAGGTACAAGGTGCTCCCGTGCGCGCGGGTGAGGCGCACCACCTCAGAGGAGAGCTTCCTGGGAAGCGTGAACGCCTCGGTTCCGATCCGGCGCGCTCCCCGATCGCCCTCCCGCACGGTCGCGAGATCGAGGGTCGAGGGGGCGCCGGCAAGGCGGCGGCGCCAGAAGTCGACCTGGCGCTCCAGGGCCTCGCCCTCGAGCCACCTGCGTTGCCAGACGGCATAGTCGGCGTATTGCACCGCCAGCTCCGGCAACGGCGAGGGCCGACCTTCGGCGAAGGACCGGTAGAGGACATTGACCTCTCGATCGAGAACTGCCAGAGACCAGCCGTCGGCGGCGATGTGGTGAAGGCAGAAGAGCAGCACGTGCTCGTCGCTGCCGAGGCGCAGAAGCGCGAGGCGCAGCGGCGTCTCCTGCTCCAGGTCGAACGAGCGTCCGGCCTCCCGCCGGGCCACCCGCAGCATCTCGCCCCGGCGCCGCTCCGAGGGCACGGCGCGGAGGTCCACCACCGGCAGCGCGACAGGCGCAGGAGGTTCGATCACCTGAACCGGCCTCCCATCCACCGCCGGACACCGGGTGCGGAGGATCTCGTGACGGCGAACGATCTCGGTCACCACGGAGGCCACCACCCGGGGATCGAACCGGCCCTTGAGGCGCAGCGCCTTCAAGCTGTTGTAGGAGGAGCTCTCGGGCTCCATCTGTTGTAGGAGCCACAGCCCCTGTTGAGCGAACGAAAGCGGCAGAGCGCCGTCTCTGGCGATCGGTTCAAGGGGGGGCACTTCGGCTTCCGGCGCCTCGGCCATGCTCTTCTCCGCCACCCTGGCCAGGCCCTCGACCGTCGGGGCCTCGAACAGCATCCGCAAGGGGAGCTCGATCGAGAGGCTCTCGCGGAGACGCGACATGAGCTGCGTGGCGAGGAGCGAGTGGCCTCCGAGGTCGAAGAAGCTCATGTCCGCGCCGACCCGGTCCCGGCCCAGGACCTCGCCGAACAGCCCGGCCACGATCGTCTCCACCGGCGTCCGTGGCTCCACCAGGTCGCGCGGGCTCGCGTTCTCCAGGTCGGCCGGATCGGGCAGAGCCTGCCGGTCGACCTTGCCGCTCCGGTTGTAGGGCAGCTCGTCGAGCAGCACGAACGACGTGGGGATCATGTGCTCGGGAAGCTTTTCCCGCAGGTACTCGCGCAGCCTGGATTCCCTCAGGTCGATGCCAGTGTCGGCGTCCGGCTCCATCTCCGCGGCCTTCATCTCCCGGAGGCTGCGGTGGCTGGCATAGAGGGTGTGAATGCCGGAACCGACCGCCAGAGGGTCCTGTTCGGACACCGTGTTGAATCCCTTGGACGCCAGCAGCTCGCGGATGGTCTGCAGGCGGCCGTCGAGATCATGCACCTCAATGACGATCTGGCGGATCTTGGGCCAGTCCTCCTCGTCGATGCCCTCCAAGATGTCGAGCTCGCTCTTTTCCACGTCGAGCTTCAGCAGATCGATCCGGTCGACCTTGCGTTCCCGGATCACCTCGGAGAGCGTCGTCACCTCGCCCTGGAACCGCTCACCGCGGAAGCGCCCCTCGACCAGCTCGACGGCGTGCTCCGCGAGATCATCCTCTCGATTGACCAGAAAGAGGCGTGCGGCCTCCTGGTCCTCCTCCTCGTCTGCGTAGAGGCCGGACGCGGCGGTCCACTCGGAATAGAAGACGAACTCGGCCGCCCCCGCCCGGTTGGAAAGCCCGCGCCGGTCGAGAGCCGCCGCGACGCCGTAGCGTGCGAGGTTGGTGCACAGCTTCTCGAAGCTCGACGGGGCCGGCTCGAAGGCGTAGATCTGGGCGGCCCGGACGTGTTGATGGACGAACAGCGAGAACAGCCCGATGTTGGCTCCCACGTCGAAGACCACGGCCCCGTCGCCGAGCTCGATGCCGTTCTTCAGATAGGTGCGCTCCTCGAAGATCTGCCCGTAGATGAGCTCCGTTTCGTTCCGGTTCTGCTGGACCACCTTGAGGCCATTGGGCAACTGGTGCCACTTCTCCGACCCGACGATTCCGGAGCGCGGAGCGGGCGGTTCCGCCGCGTCCCGGAGCGTCTTGGCGACCAGGTAGTGGCGATCCGTTCCCGCGAGGGTCTCGTCCTGGAACGTGGCGACCCGGAAGCCGTGCTCCCGGAGCAACGCGGTGATCGCGTCCAACCGCCCCTCGGTCGGCGACCCCGGCTGGTCGTGGACCTCGAGCGCGATCTGCCGGATGAGCCCCCAGTGCTCCTCGTCGATCCCGCGGAGGACGTCGAGCTCCGCCCGCTGGACGTCGACCTTGAGCAGATCGATCCGTTCCACGGACTGCTCGCGGACCACGTCCGAAAGCCGCCGGAGCCGCCCCTCTTCCCGCACCGACGACAGCTTGCCGGCGAGCAGCTCGTCGAGCTCGCCGCCGATCTCCTTCAGGTCCCCGTCTCCCTGCTGGCGCATGTGGTCGACGTAGAGCCGGGTCACCTCGAGGTCGTTCTCCAGGTCGGCGTACTCGGCAAGCCCGGAGCGCGATGAGAACCACGGGTAGAACACCAGCTCAACCGCCCGCTCGTCGTCGCCGAGCCCGAAGGGGAAGAGCCGGGCACCGGGGAAATAGTGGCTTGCGTTGGAGCGCAGGATGTCGTAGATCGGCCGGATCGGTTCGAAGGCATAGATCGTGGCGCCCGGGCTCTCGTCGGCGACGAACAGGCTGAACAGCCCGATGTTCGCCCCCACGTCGAAGACCACGGCTCCGGGGTCGAGCTCCAGGCCGTCGGCGAGGTAGGCCCGCTCCTCGAAGATCTCCTGGTACATGAAGTCGGTCTCGGCCTGATCGAAGACCGCGATCCGGCGACCGTTGGGCAGTGTGTGCTGGCGGTGATCCTCCTCCGCTCGCTCTCCGCGAAGCTCCTTCGGTACCACGTAGGCCGCCAGCGCGGCGCCGCGCACCGCGTCGTCGCGGAGCTCCACGACCGCGGCGCGCACGCCGGGATGGGCCGCCAAGGCCGACTCGATCTCGCCGAGCTCGACCCGCATTCCGCGGACCTTGACCTGTTGATCCAGCCGGCCCAGGAGCTCGAAGCGTCCGTCGGACCGCAGGCACACCCGGTCTCCGGTGCGGTAGAGGCGCCCTCCGGGCTCGTCGCTGAACGGGTCCGGCACGAAGCGCTCGGCGGTGGCACCCGGCCGGTCCAGGTAGCCTCGTGCCAGTCCGGCCCCGGCGACGGCCAGCTCTCCGGCGATCCCGAGCGGGACCCGGCGCAGCTCCCGGTCCACAGCGTGGACACGAACGTTCGCCAGCGGCCGGCCGACGGACGGGATCGCGGGCGCACGGATCGGCTCCACGGTGACGTCCACAGTGCACTCGGTCGGGCCGTAGGCGTTGAAGAAGGCCGTCCCCGCGGCTCCGGCCAGCCGCTCCCACAGTGCCGGGTCGACCGCCTCACCGCCGACGAGAACTGCTGCCGGACGGCTGCTCGCAGGGGCCTCCAGGAACCCGGCAGCGTCCAGCAACCGGAGCTGCGAAGGCGTCAGGTCGAGCACGTCCAGCGGGTTCTGCGCGAGCCACTCGACGAAGCGCTCACCGTCCGCGCGGACCTCCTCCGGGATCAAGACCAGGGTGTGTCCCGCGAGGAGCTGAACCCACTGCTTGACCGAGGCGTCGAACGTCACGGGCGCGTTGAGGCCGACCTTCAGCGGTACCGTCCCGTCGAGCTCCGCGTACACCACCCGGTCCAGGGCCGCCTGGAGATTGACCACCGAACGGTGCTCCACGCCGACCGCTTTGGGACGACCGGTCGAGCCGGACGTGAGGATTGCGTAGGCGAGGCGGCGCGCGTCGGACCCACCGGCGACCGGCCCGTCGGGCGCGGCGTCGATCGTGGCGCGCTCGGCTTCGAGGTCGACGACCCGAACGCCCGCTGGCGCCGCCAGGCGCGCCGCGGTGGCGGAGCCCGCCACGATCGCAACGGCCGTGCCCCCGGGTGAGCTGCTCGCCAGGTCCTCCACCATGGCGGCCAGGCGCCGATCCGGCTGGGCCAAGTCCAGGGGGACGAAGACGCCGCCGGCCTTGAGAGTGGCCAGGAGAGCCACGATCTGGCCGGCCGAGCGCTCCAGGGCGACCAGCACCCGGCCCTCCCGCTCGAGCCCGTGCCGCAGCAGCACGTGGGCCAGACGGTTGGACCGGCGGTCGAGGACGTCGTAGCGGAGCCGCTCGCCGGGGGCGACGACCGCGTCGGCCGCGGGCGCACGGCGCACCTGTTCCTCGAACAGCTCGTGGAGCGTCCGCCCCGACGGCACCTCGGCGCCGGTCCGGTTCCAGCCCTCGATCATCCGCACCTCAGACGGTGCGAGAAGCGGCAGGTCGCCGACCGGCGCATGCAGGTCCCCCGCCGAGCCGACCAGGAGCCTGCGCAATCGTTCGAGCAGGCGCTCGGCGTCCTGCCGGTCCAGCACCACCGGGTCGAAGGCGAGCTCGAGATCGATGCCGTCGGTAGCGCGTACCACCGCGAGGCGCAGCGAGAACCGGTCCGCCAGCAGGTGGTGGCGCTCCAGGCGGAAGCGGACGCCGCCGCCGTCCCGCACCGGGACGCGCTCGTGGAGCTCGAACAGCACCGGCAAGAAGGAGCGCTCCGTCGGCTGCTCACCGTCCGTCGGCTGCCACCCATCCCAGGCGAACGCCTCCTGCCGCTTGGCGCCCTCCTCGACCGCCGCTCCGACCATCTGGAGGGCCTCCGCCACCTCGAGGTCGGGCTGCAGCGGGACGCTCAGGGGGAGGTACTTGGCGAAGGCGCCGACGCCGGGCTCGAGCTGCTCGATCCGCCGGCCGGACGCCAGGTGCCCGACCGACAGCCGCTCCTCGCCGGTCAGCCGCTGGAGGAGGAGGATCCAGCCCGTCAGCACAGCGGTCGCGAGGTCGCCGCCCGCGGCGTCCGCCAACCGCGCGACAGCGTCGGCCGCGCCGCCGGCGAGACCGAGCCGCACCGCCTCGGGCGAGAGCCCCCCGCCACCGGGCTCCGCGGCCGGCGCCCAGGCCGCCCGCAGGGGCGCCAGGTCGACCCGGTCGAACGGCACCGCGTTCCACCACTCCCTGCGCTCAGCGGCCTCCTCGTCCTCCTCGAGCAACTCGTTCTGCCACTCGGCGAAATCGACGTATTGCACCAGCTCGTCCACTGGGTGCAACCCCGCGCCGTCGCCACACAGGAGCGCGATCTCGGTCACCAGGTTCTCAAGCGTCCGCGGGTCACCGGCCAGGGCCGACAGGGTGACGACCAGGGCGTGACGGGCCGCGCCTTCGGCAACCAGGAGAAAGCGCACCGGCGCCTCCTCGGTCCACGCGAACGGGCGCCGCTCCTCTGCCAGGAGCGCTTCGTCCACCTCTGCCTCCTCCTCCCGGACGCGCAAGGGAGACGCGGTCGGATCCTCGATCACCTGGATCGGCAGCTCCATGCCGGGGAGGAGCGAGTAGCGGATGCGCAGGATCTCGTGGCGGTCGACGACCGCGTCCAGCGCTCTCCGCAGACGCTCCCGGTCGAGCGTCCCGTCGATCCGAATCACCCCCTGCGTGCACAGGGGCCGCGACGGGTCCTGCACCCGCCAGATCCGGCGCTGCTGAGGCGAAAGCCTGAAGCCTTCGATCTGCTGTTGCACCTGTGTCATCGCGCTCCAGATCCCTTCAGCATGCGTTCCAGTGCACCGGATCGGCCATCCCGGCGACGACCTTGCGCGGGCCAGCGAACGGATTGCGCCCGTGCGCCACCAGCATGTTGTCGAGCAGCAGGACGTCCCCCTGCTCCCACGGGAAGGCGAGCTTTTCGTCCTCGTAGAGCTCCTGGAGGTGGGACATCACGTCCGGCTCGATCGACGAGCCGTCACCGTAGTAGGTGTTGTTCGGCAGGTCCTCCTCGGCGAACTCGTCGAGCAGGGCGTCGCGGATGTGCGGCTCCAGGCTGGTGACGTGGAAGAAGGTCAGGTGGTTGAACCAGGTGTCCTGCTCCGCCGTCGGATGCCTGGCGACGACCCTCCGCACCTGCCGAGTGCGCAGCCGCTTGCCCTCTTCCTTCCACTCGCACTCGATCCGGCTGTTGCGGCAGTACTCCTCCACCGCGTGCGGGTCCGCGGTCTGGAATGCCTCCTGCCAGGTCAGACCGAAGCCATCGCCGAAGTTGCGCACGTACATGTAGCCCCGTTGCTCGAACCGCTCGCGCACCGCGGGATCGATCCGCTCGAGGATGCGGCGGCTGTCGGCCAGCGGCGTCTCGCCCCCCTCGTCCGGCGGCTGCATGCAGAAGAAGGCGATCTTCGTCGGGAACGACAGGTTGTAGGACTGCTCGTTGTGCAGAAAGATGCTCCGCTCCGGCGGATAGTCGGTCGAGGTGTAGACGTTCCCCGAGACCTGGCTGCGAGGTGACGAGCGCTCTTTGTACTCGAGGGCGTCGCTCGCGGCGGCGCCGATGAACCGCTCGAACTCGTCCGGCGTCTCCACGCCGAAGCCCCGGAACAGGATGCCGCCGTGCTTGGCGAGCGCAGTGGCGATGAAGTCGCGGTTGGTGGCGGCCCAGTCGACCAGGCCGACACCCTGCATCGCCGGGCGGACCACCAGGGGAAGACCCTGGTCGTTGAGCGTGTCGGTCTTGACGAGCTCTTCGCTCGAGACGCGGACGGTGCGCCGGGGACGGGACCGGAACTTCGTGAAACTGGGTTTGCTGTCAGACATTGATCCAACCTCCATTGCTATGACTTGAGATGCATCTCCGGCCTTCACCCGGACGTTGAGTGCGCCGCCGCCTTGCGTCGCCGCCCCAACAGCTTCTGAGCCTGCTGCCGCTTCCATCGTTCTTCGTTGCGTTCGTGGACAGCCTGCTCCTCCCCGCTGCGTAGATCGACCGACGCGAGCCGGGCGTCCGGGTCGTCGACGAGCCGGCGGAGCGCCTGCTCGTAGTCCCCACTCAGGCGATCGATGGTCGGCGGATCGAACAGATCGGCGCTGAAGCGCCAGACGACTTCGATCGTGTCGTCCACCTCCTCCACCCACACCGTGAGATCGAACCGTGCGGTCTCTTCCGCGAGCTCGAACGGCTCCACCTCGACGCTGGCGAGGTTGCTCCTCTCGCTGGGCGCATTGCGGACTCCGAAAGCCATGCGGAAGAGGGGCGAACCGTCGCCCGAGCGCTCGGGCCGGAGATCCTGCACCAACTTGTCGAGCGGCGTCTCCTGGTGGGCGAAGGCGCCGAGAGCGGTCTCCCGCACTCTCTGCACCACTTCGTGTAAGCGGGGGTTGCCGCCCAGATCGAGGCGCAGGGGGAGCATGTTGATGAACAGGCCGATCAGGGGCGCCGTCTCAGCGCGCCCGCGGTTGGCGTGGGCCGTGCCGAGGAGCAGATCGTCCTCACCGAGGGTCCGGCTGAGCTGCACGCTGAACGCGGCGAGGAGCGTCATGAAGAGCGTCGTGCCATGCTTCCGGCTGAGCGCGCGCAGGCGTTCGGCGAGCTCCGGAGCCAGCCGCGCCGTGTGCTTGCCACCGCGTAGGCTCGGCCGGATGGGCCGAGGCCGGTCGGTCGGCAGCTCCAGGTCGGGCAGATCGCCGCCGAGCTGCCGGCGCCAGAACGCCAGTTGGCGGTCGAGGACCTTCCCCTGCAGCCAGCCCCGCTCCCAGCGGGCGTAGTCCGCGTACTGGATCGGCAGCTCCGGGAGCGGGGACGGCGCGCCGGCGGCGAACGCGTCGTAGAGGGCCACCACCTCCCGGATCAGGATCGCGGTCGACCAGGCGTCGCACGCGATGTGGTGGAGGGTGCCGACGACGACATGCTCCTCGGGATCGAGACGGACCAGGCGGAACCGAGCCACCGGACCGCGCGCGAGGTCGAACGGCGCACGGCCCACAAGCGCCGCCACCCGCCGTCCCTCCGGGGCGCGCCGCGCCGCGGGCAGCCCCGCCAGGTCGACGACCGGCAGAGGTACCGGAGCGGGCGGATCGATCGCCTGCACCGGGCGCCCGCCGACGGCGGGAAACCGCGTCCTGAGAACCTCATGGCGGCGGACCACCTCGCTGAACGTGGCGCCCAGGGCACCCGTGTCGAGCGCCCCCCGCAGACGCACGGCGGCGATCTCGTTGTAGAACGAGCTGCCGGGCCGGAGCTGGTCGAGGAACCAGAGGCGCTCCTGGGCGAACGAGAGCGGGATCGGGGGTTCCCGATCGGTCGGCTCGATCGGCGGCGCCTCGGGACCGACACCCGAGCCCTCGGCGCGCTCGAGGACGGCGGCGAGCTCCCGCAGGGTCGGGTGCTCGAACAGGGTCCGGAGCGCCAGCTCGACGCCGTGGTTGCGCCGCACCTCGGAGAGCAGGCGGGCACCGAGCAGCGAGTGCCCACCGAGGGCGAAAAAATCGTCCGTGGGCCCCACCGAAGAGAGCTCCAGGAGGTCGCACCAGATCGCGGCGAGCGCCTCCTCGGCCGGCGTGCCGAGGGACGCCCGGGAACCGGCGCTGGACGGTTCCGGCGCCGGCAGGGCGCGACGATCGAGCTTGCCGCTCGGATTGAGCGGCATGGCCTCGAGCGCGACGAACCGCCCCGGGACCATGTAGGGCGGAAGGCGCCGTGCGAGGAAGCTCCGCAGCTCGGCCGCCGGGGCCGCCCCCGGTTGCACACCGACGACGTAGGCCACCAGCGAGGAGCCACCGGCGGCATCCTCGCGCACGGTGACGGCGGCCTCGTGCACCGCGGGGTGGGAGGCGAGCGCCAGCTCCACCTCGCCGAGCTCGATCCGGAAGCCGCGGACCTTCACCTGGTGGTCGAACCGACCCATGAACTCGAGCCGCCCGTCCGGCAAGCGGCGGACCAGGTCGCCCGTCCGATAGAGCCGTCGGCCGGGCTCCGCGGCATCCGGGTCGGGGACGAACACCGCGGCGGTCTCCGCCGGCCGCCCGACGTATCCCCGGGCGAGGCCGGCGCCGCCGATCGCCAGCTCCCCCGGGATCCCGATCGGCTGCGGCCGCAGGTCGGTGCCGGTGACCACCAGGCGGGTGCCGTCGATCGGACCGCCGACGGCGACCGGGCTCTCGCCCGAACCGACCTGGCGGGCGGCCGCCCAGACCGTGCTCTCGGTCGGTCCGTAGACGTTCCACAACTCCCCGACCCGCTCGCCGAGGCGGCGCGCCAGGTCCGCCGGCAGCGCCTCGCCGCCGCAGAGCGCCCTGAGCTGGGGCGCCCCACGCCAGTCCGCGTCGATCAGCATGCGCCAGGTGGCCGGCGTGGCCTGTAGGACCTCGGCCCGGGAGGCCGCCAGGCGGCGCCCCAGCGCCCGGGCGTCGGCGGTCTCCTCCGACGGCGCGATCTCGACGCGGGCGCCGACGGTCAGGGGGAGGAGTAGCTCGAGGGCGGAGATGTCGAACGCCGGCGTGGTCACCGCAAGCAGCGCCTCCCCCCGAACCAGCCCCGGGCGTACCGCCATCGCCGCCAGGAACCGCGCCAGAGCGTCCCGGGTGATCTGAACCCCCTTCGGCCGGCCGGTCGAGCCGGAGGTGAAGATGGCGTAGGCCAGCGCCGACCCGGGAGCCGGAACGACATCGAGAGCCTCGGCTCGGTCCGCGGCCGGCGGGTCGGCCACCCGGCCGCCGCGATCGATCATCAGCACGCGGGCCGCGGTCGGTGGCAGCGACCACGCCAGATCCCCGTGGGTGAGCAGCGCCACCGGCGCGGCATCCTCGAGAATCCGGGCCAGGCGCTCCCGAGGATGGTCCGGATCGAGCGGCAGATACGCGCCGCCGCTCGCCAGCACGCCGAGCAGTGCCACAGGCAGGGCGACGCTCCGGTCGAGGGCGATCGCCACTCGCTCCTCGGGACCGATGCCGGAGGCCCTCAGCGCGTGGGCCAGACGACTCGCCCGGCTTGCCAGCTCGGCGTAGCTCAGGTGGTCGCCGTCGGTGACCACGGCCACCACGTCCGGAGCCTCTCCGGCGCGCCCGGCCACTGCCTGAAGGATCGGCTCCGCCGGACGGCCCACCGCCGTGTCGTTCCATTCGCGGAGCACCTGGTGCCGCTCGGCGGCGCTCATCAGCGCCAGCTCGGAGAGCCTGGCACCGGGGCGATCCGCGGCGGCGGCGAGGAGAGCGCGCCAGTGCTCGGCCAGGCGGCGGGCGGTGACGGCGTCATAGAGCTCGCTGCTGTACTCCAGGACGCCGGCGAGGCCACCGTCACGCTCCGCGAGCTCGACCGTGAAATCGACCTTCGAGGTGCCGCTCTCCACCGCCACCGGCTCCAGGGTCACGCCGGGCAGGCGCAGCCGCTCGGCCGGAACGTTGCCGAGCGACAGCATCGCCTCCACCAGGGGCGGACGGGACAGGTCGCGCTCCGGCCGCAGCTCCTCGACCAGCTTCTCGAACGGCAGGTCCTGGTGCTCGAAGGCCTCCAGGCTGACCCTTCTGACGCGTTCGATCAGCTCGTGAAAGGTCGGATCGCCGGAGAGGTCGACGTGGAGCACGAGCACGTTGACGAACAGCCCGATGAGGCCTTCGATCTCCACCCGCCCTCGCCCGGCCACGGGCGATCCCAAGAGCAACTCGTCGCGCGAAGCCATGCGCGCGAGGATCGCGGCGTACCCGGCGGTGAGGGCCATGAACAGCGTCCCTTCGGCCGCGAGTGCGACCGCGCGAAGCCGCGCCGTCAGCTCCGGATCGAGCGCCATGGGGAGCCGCCGTCCCAGGTACCGCCGCACCCGCGGCCGCGGACGGTCGGCGGGCAGATCCAACCCTTGCGGGACCCCTTCGAGGCGGCTCTTCCAGTGGGCAACGAGGGCGTCGAGCCGCGGGCCGGCGAGCTCCTCGCGCTGCCAGGCGGCGTAGTCGGCGTACTGCACCGACAGGGGCCGCAGAGCAGGGGTGAGCCCATCGCGCAGGCTCTCGTAGAAAGCGCCCAGCTCCTGGATGAAGAGGCCGATCGACCAGCCGTCGCACGCGATGTGGTGGAAGGTGGTCAGGACCACGTGGTCGCGGGCGCCGAGCCGGAGCAGGGTCACCCGGAGCAGAGGACCGGTCTCGAGGTCGAACGGTCGCCTCGCCTCCCGCTCCCCCAGGTGCCGGGCTTCCGCCTGCCGCCTTGCCGCCGGCAGGGCCGACAGGTCGATGCGCGGCAGGACCGTGGGCTCCGGCGGACCGATGAGCTGCAACGCACGCCCCCGGACCTCGCCGAAGGTCGTCCGCAGCATCTCGTGACGCGCGACGATCTCACCGAGGCTCCGCTCCAGGGCGGACCCGTCGAGCGCCCCGTCCACGCGGACCGCGGCGGGCATGTTGAAGGTGGCCGCCCCCGGCTGCAGCCGGTCGATGAACCAGAGCCGCTCCTGGGCGAAGGTCAACGGGAAGGCGTCGAGCTCCTCTCCCCGCTCGAGGAGGTTCCGCTCGGCCCGTTCCCGCTCCTCCGGAGAGAGCGTCCCCAAGAAGCTCGCCAGGCTCTTCATTCGGGGACCTCCTCGTCCACGGCCGTCTCGTCCTCCCGGAGCCTGGCGTGGAGCTTGGCGAGCCCGCCGCCACCGCGCGAGCGCCGGCGGATGGTCCCGGACGGCGCCGACGGCGGGGCGTCGGCCGCGGTGCCTTCACCCCGCGCCTCCGCGGCCCGCATCCACTCGATTTCGGCCGCCACACCGGCGACGGTCGGCCGCTCCCAGAAGCGCCGCAGAGGAACTGCCACGCCCAGCTGCTCGTGCACCCGGGCGGTCATCTGGGTGGCGAGCAGCGAATGCCCGCCGAGCAGGAAGAAGCTGTCGTCGGCGCCGATCTCGTCCAGGCCGAGCAACTGTTGCCAGATCGCGGCGACGGCCTGCTCCAGCGGGCTCTCCGGCGGGCGCCCGCCCCCCGGTGCCGCGAGAACCTCGCCGCCGGCCGGCAGGCCGTCGCGCCGGAGCTTGCCGCTGGCGGTGCGGGGCAGGGCGTCGATCGGAGCGAACGCGGCAGGGATCATCGCCGCCGGCAGGCGCCCTTCGAGGAACGCGCGGAGCGCCGCCGGCTCGACGGGACCGTCGGCCCCGTACACCAGGTAGGCGACCAGCACCGAACCACCGGCGCCTCCGTCGCGCACCACAACCGCCGCCTCGCGCACTCCCGGATGGGCGGCGAGATGGCTCTCCACCTCACCCAGCTCGATCCGTTGTCCCCGGATCTTCACCTGGTCGTCGAACCGCCCCAGGAACTCGACGGCACCGTCGTCCCGTAGACGCCCCAGGTCTCCGGTCCGGACCGTGCGCTCGCCGGCCCTGGAGCCGGGGTCCGGCACGAAGACCATGGCCGTACGCCGGGGGTCGTCCAGGTAGCCACGGGTGACGCCCGCCCCGGAGAGCGCGATCTCACCGGGCACCCCGGGCGGAACCGGCCGGAGGAAAGGGTCGAGCAGGGAGACGGTGCAGCCCGCGACCGGCCCGCCGATCGGGATCGGGCTCTCGTCCGGGGCCGCCGTGCCGGCGGCCCCTCCGGCCACTGGTTCGGAGCGGTACGTGGAGGTGAAGGTCGTCTCGCTCGGGCCGTACTGGTTGACGATCTCTACCCGCTGCCCGAACAGGGCGCGCACGGCGCGGCAATCGCCGGTCCGCAGCACCTCTCCGCTGACCAGCAACAGGCGCAAAGCCGAGGAGGCCGCCACATCGGCCGCTGGTGCTCCCGCGGCGGCCCCGGCAAGCCAGCCCCGGAGCATGGTCGGCACGGCGCTCAGCAGAGCCGTGACCCGCAGGCCGTCGATCGCGCCCAGCAGGACCTCCGGGTCCCGCCCCACGTCCGGCGGTGCGATCGCCACGCGGGCGCCGGCGAGCAGCGGACCGATCAGGTCCCGGACCGACGCGTCGAATGCGGGAGCCGCCACCTGGAGAACGGTGTCCTCCGGGCCGAGTGGCTGGCGGTGCTGCAGGCCGGTGAGGTAGGCCGAGACCCCCCGGTGCGGCGTGAGGATGCCCTTGGGGCGGCCGGTCGAGCCGGAGGTGAAGACGACGTACGCGAGCTGGTCGGGATCGGTCGCTACGGGCCCCGTGCCGGGACCGGGGACCGGACCGCTGAACGCGGCAGCGTCGTCCCCCGCCGCCGCCAGCACCGGGATGTCGACACCGCCCAGGCGGCCGACCAGCTCGGCTCCGCTCACGACCAGCGCCGGTCGCGCCGCGCGAACGATCGCGGCCAGGCGGGCGTCGGGCAGGTCGGGGTCGAGGGCGACGAAGGCCGCGCCGGCCTTCCAGGACCCGAGGATCGCCGCGGCGAGCTCCGGGGACCGCTCGAGAAGCAGCCCCACGCGATCCTCAGCCCCCAGACCTGCTGCCGCCAAGCGGTGCGCCAAGCGCTCCGCCCGGACCTCCAGCTCGCCGTAGGTGACCGTGGCGCCTCCGGAGACCAGGGCGACCGCGTCGGGTGCTTCGGCCGCCTGCCGTGCGATCACCTGGTGGACCGGCAGGAAGGGCTCCGGCCGCTCTCCGCGCAGCGTCTCGGCGAGCGCCGCGCCATCCTCGACGTGGAGTGCCTCCAGCCGCACCACCGGCGTCGTGGCGCGGTTGCGAGCGTCGTCCATCAGGGTCGTCAGCCCGCGAGCCATCGCCTCCGCCCGTGCCCGCGAGAGCCTCCGGGAGTCGAACAGCAGCTCCACCTCCACGTCCTCTCCCGGCGCCCAGCGCAGCGCGGCTTCGAACGGCTCGACGTCTACCGCACGCCGAAGCACGGCCAGACGGACACCGGCAGCCTCGACGACGGGAGGCGGCGGGGTCAGCTCGCAGACCCAGCGCGCGGCGGGCGCCGTTGCTTCGCCCGCCGGTCCCTGCCAACGGAAGGCGTCAGCGTGGGCCGCGACCTCCTCCAGCAGGTCACGGGCCTCCCGAGCGGCGTCTGCGAACGGCCGCTCCGGGTCGAGGGCCGGCCGCAGCGGGAGAACCCGCGCCGTGGGACCTAGTAGGCCGCGGAACGAGCCGGACGAGCGGGCCGGATCGACGATTCCCACCGGCGCCGCCGCAGCTCCGGTCCAGCGCCCCAGCAACAGGCTCCACGCGGCGAGAAGGACGGCGCGCGGCGGCACCTCGCAGGCGGAGGCGAGCCCCGCGAGGAGTTCGCCGGCGTCGACCGCAAGGCGCTCGACCGCCGGTGGGCCGGCAGCGCGGTCGGTAGCACGATCGACCACGGCGCCATGGCGCCGCCAGAGGTCTGCCGCCCGGCCGGCCGGCGCCTCGTCCTGCTTCCGGCGCTGCCACGCGGCGAATTGCGCGTACTGGACCGGCACCTCGGCGGCCGGCGCCCCGCCGGCCTCCTCTTCGAGTGCCCGCGCGATCTCCAGCACCAGGTTGTCCAGGGTGGCGGAGTCGGCGTGCAGCACCGAGAGAGTGACCACGAGGACCCGGGTCTCGGGACCGGTCCGCAGCAGGCGGAGACGGAAGGGAACCGCTCCGGTGACGTCCAGCGCCGCCGACCGTTCCTCCGCCAGGATCGACGCGATCCGCTCGCTCCCCGCCGCCTCGCCATCACCGGTCAGGTCCTCCTCCGCGGGCAGCCCGACCCCGTCCGCCTCCGGTGCGGGCCCGACCTGCTGCAACGGCACTCTCAGCCCGGGCAAGGGCCGGAGCGCTGTGCGCAAGATCTCGTGGCGCGCCACCACCGCGGCGAGCGCCGCCGCCAGACCGTCCGCCGCCAACGGCCCTTCGAGGGTCACTGCACACTGTGCCCGGCCGGCCGTCTCGCTGCCGAACAGCCGGAGGAGGCGACGCTGGACGGGCGCCAACCGGAAGCCGTGCTCCGCGGCGGCGCCGACCTTGCGCCCGGGCGCCCAGGTGGGTGCCAACCGCTCCAGCGACTCGCCAGGAGACGCGATCGCTCCGGAGACGACCGCCGTCAGCTCGTCGAGCAGCCGCAGTGCGTCGTCCCGGACGAACAGCTCCGTGTTGTAGACCAGCTCGAACAGGATCTCGCCGTCGACCTCGGCGGCATAGGCCGTGAGGTCGAACTTCGACGGCACGTCGCGAAGGTGCAGAGGGGTGAGGGTCAGTCCCGGCAGCTCGAACGTGCGGTTGGGGAAGTCCTGCATGTTGAAGAGCACTTGGAAGAGGGCCGGCCGGCGCGTGGAGCGATCCGGCTGGAGCGCCTCCATCAGCTTCTCGATCGGCACCTCCTGGTGGGCATAGGCGCCCAGCGTGACCCCCCGGGTGTGGGCCAGGAGGTCTTCGAAGCTCTGGCCGGCGGCGAGACCGAGCCGCAGCACCAGTGTGTTGAGGAACATGCCGATCAGGCCTTCGAGCTCGGTCCGGTCCCGTCCCGCCACCGGCGATCCGACGACCAGCTCCTCCTGCCCGGCGTTGCCCGCGAGCACGAGGGCGAAGGCGCTCAGAAGCCCCATGAACGGGGTCGCGCCGCGGGCAGTGCACAGCTCCTTGAGCCCGGACGTGAGGTCCTTCGGCAGTCGGACGGTCTCGCTGGCCCCCCGGAAGCCCGAACGCTCCGGACGCGGCCGTCCGGCGGGCAGGTCGAGCACCGGCAGCGGTCCGGCCAGTTGCCGGCGCCAGTACTCCAGGTCCTCGCTCTCGGCGTCCGGCTCATCGAGTCCCCGGCGCTGCCAGATGGCGAAGTCTCCGTACTGGATCGGCAGGTCGTCGAGGGTGGGCCGGTCCCCTTCGACGAGCGCGCGGTAGATCCCTGCCACCTCCGTGATGAGAACCACGATCGACCAGCCGTCCGAGACGATGTGGTGGAGCGTGACCGCGAGAACGTGGCGCTCCGGTCCGGTGCGCACCAGCCGGAAGGCGGCCAAGGGCGGCGCCTCGAGGTCGAACGACGTGCCGGTGAGGTCCGTCGCCAGACGGTAGGCGACGCGCTCGCGCTCCCCCTCTGGCAAAGCTCCGAGGTCGATCACGGGCAGGTGCGGCTCCACCCGGTCGAGCACCACCTGGAACGGGGTCCCCCGCCGGCTACCGAAGGCGGTGCGGAGGATCGCGTGGCGCGCGAACACGGTCCGCAGGCACTCGGCCAAAGCCCGGACGTCCAGGCGCCCGGCGAGCTGGACCGCCTGGGAGATGTTGTAGAACGGGTTGCCCGGATCGAACTGGTCGAGAAACCAGAGGCGCTCCTGGGGATAGGAAAGCGGCAGCTCGGTGCCGGTCTCGCCGTCCGCCACGGGCGGGATGGCGTCGGAGCCCGCACCGGGCCGCCCCCGCCCCTCCTCGATGAGGCGCGCCAGGGCCGAGACCGTGGGGGCCTCGAACAGGCGCTCGATCGATAGATCCGCACCGAACCGGTCGCGGATCCGCGAAATCAACTGGGTCCCCGACAGGGAGTGGCCACCGAGCTCGAAGAAGTCATCGTAGGTGCCGATCGGCTCGACCCCCAGGATCTCGCCCCACAGGTCGGCGAGGGCGACCTCTACCTCCCCCTCCGGCGCCACGAATGGGCTGCCGAGCTCCGGCCGCGCGTGGCGCTCCCCGCCGGAGGCGCCCGCCGCCTCCGGGCGGTTGCCGGCGGCCCACGCTCGCGCATGCCGCATCACCGCCTCCAGGTCGACCACGGAAACTGCCCACCGCGACGCCCGCCGGTCGCCAAGAACCCGGTGGAACGCCTCGATGCCCTCGGCCTCCGTCATCCCGGCCGGTCCGTCGCTCGCAGCCGGCCGCTCCGCTGCACCGGCGTCGCGGATGGTCAGGGCCACGTCACCGACCCGCTTGAGGGTGAAGCGCTCGATCGCAACCCGTTCTCGGCCTGCGCCGTCGTAGAGCTGGAGGTCGAACGCCAGGGTCTCTCTCCCCGCTCCGGTCCGCTCGGCGCGCCGGGCCAGGGCGTAGACACGCCGCGGCAACGGCCCGTGGATCCGCAGGCGGCCGTACGACAGCGGCAGGTAGTAGCCACCGTCGGCATCGGCCGCGCGCTCCGCGAAGCTCGTCACCACGTCGAGCAGCGCGGGGTGGAGCACGTGGTCGGCGAGATCGTCGGAGAACGCCGCCGGCAGCTCAGCCAGCGCGAGCGTCCCGGCCACGCCGGCCCAAACGGTGCGCAGTGAGCCCCACCGGGCTCCCAGGCCCATGAGCCCGAGCTCGTGGTGGTACTCCTCGCCCATCTCCTCGCGCCGCGCCCCCGGGCCACAACGCTCGATCAGCTCCTCCGGACTGGCCTGGGAGGGCCGGTGCGCCGCCGCGGCCACCCGTCCACTGGCCAGGCCGGTGGCGTGGATCCGCCAGGCAGCCCCCTCGCGCCCGGCGCGGCTGTCGACGGTGAAGCGCCAGCCCTCCTGTGCCGGCTCGAGGGTGAGCCGCACCTTCCGAGCGTCGCCGTCCTCGACCCGGAGCGGAGCGAGGAACAGCACGTCCCGGAGCTCCACCACTCCTGGCGCATCGGCCTCCGCCCGGGCCGCGGCTGCCGCCATGTCCAGGTAGACCGTGCCGGGGACCACCGGGTGGCCACCCAGGCGATGCTCGTCCAGGACCCAGGCGCGGTCGGGGGCGAGACGCCCGAGGAAGACCACCGTTCCGTCCGGACGCCGCCCCCTGCGCTCAAGGAACGGGTGGTCGAAGGCCGCGAGATCGGCCGGCTCCCCGCCGCCGGAGTCGCGGGTCGCCGCCATCCCCACACCGTCCCAGCGATCCCAGGCGACCGCCACCACCGGCAGCCCGTCCGCCGACCGGGCCTCGGCGAAGGCGTCCAGGAAGGCGTTGGCCGCGGCGTAGTCGGCCTGGCCCGGACCGCCGATCAGGCCGTTGAGCGACGAGAACAGGACGACGAAGTCGAGCCCGCTGAAATCGACCAGCTCTTCCAGAACCAGACAACCGTCGACCTTTGGCCGCAGGACCGCGTCGGCCGCCTGTCCGGTGCGCGTGACGATCGGTCCGCTGCCGGGGTTGCCGGCGGCGTGGACCACACCGTGGATCGGCCCCAGCTCCTCGCGAATGCGCTCGAGAGCGACGGCCATCGCCTGCCGGTCGGCGACGTCCGCCGCCACCGGCAGGACCTGCCCGCCGAGCCGCTCGATCGCCAGCAGGCGGCGAACGACCTCGGCCTCCTCCGAATCAGCGGCGCCGGTGGCGACCTCTTGCCAGCGCTCGCGCGGGGGCAGGGTGCGCCGGCTGACCAGCGCGAGCCGGGCGCCGGCCTCACGGGCGAGGTGCTCCGCGACCGCCAGGCCGATCCCCCCCAGACCGCCCGTGACCAGGTACACCCCGCCGGAGCGGAGCGGCGTCCGATCGGGAGCCTCCGCCGCTCCCCGCGGGGGCATCCGCTCGACGTGCGGCAGCCATCGCCGGCCGCCCCGGTAGAGCACCAGGCGCTCCCCGTCAGGCCGGGCGATCTCGCCGAGGAGGCGTTCCTCCAGGGCCCGCTCGGCCGGCCTCGAGTTGGGCGTAGACGGCAGGTCGACGCTCCGGCAGACGAGGCCGGGGATCTCCTGCGGGGCGACCAGGACCGGGCCGAGCAGCAGGGCCTTGATGGGCGAGGACGGCTCCTCCGCCAACCGGTGCATCCCGTCGGAGAGCGCGGTCACCTGGATGGGTCCGAAGGCGCCTTGCGGGGGCTCGCCCCCCGACGCCTGTTCGGAGAATCCCGCCGCCGGCGCGCGCCGCGTGCCGGCGCGGGCGAGAGCACGGAGCAGCGCTTCCAGGGAGCCGAAACCGCGCCGGCGCACCGAATCCGGATCGTCCGGCCCGCCGAGCGACCAGCCGTGAACGATCCTCTGTGGCAAACCCTCGCCGTCGGCCAGGTGCTCGACCAGCCGCTCGAACGCCTCCGGATCGTCGGGCGGCAGCTCGAACCCGCCGTCCGGATCACCGGCGAGCGCGGCTCCGATCCGCACCCGGATTGCCTTGCCGCCACGCGCTTCCAGCGCATCCGCGACCCGGGCGGCCGCGTCGCCCCCTCCGGTGAGCACCAGCCAGCGCTCCGCAAGATCCTCCGGCGCGGTCGGCAGGCCCGCCGGCGCTGGGCGCCAGGCCAGCGCGTAGAGCCGGTCGTCCGGTGCCAGGCGCACGGCGTCGAGCGCCGCCGCGCTCACCCGGTCCCCGCTCCCGGCCGCCAGCGGCGCGCCGCCGGCCAGCCAGAAGCGCCGGCCTTCGAAGGGATACCCCGGCAGCGCGACTCGCCGGCGGGCGACCCCGTCGTGGTACGCGGTCCAATCGATCTCCACGCCCGCCAGCCAGAGCCGGCCCAGGGTCCGGGTCAGCGTCGCCGTCGCCGGATCGGTCGAGGAGGCTCCCGGCAAGCTCGGAACCACGACCCGCCCGGAGGCACCGTCCCGGTGCTGGAGCACCAGGGTGGTCAGAGAACGACCCGGCCCCACCTCCAGCAGCACCCTGTCCGGGTCGGCAAGCAACTCCTCCGCACCGGACGAGAAACGCACCGTCGCCCGGAGCTGGCGGCCCCAGTACTCCGGATCGGTCGCCTCCTCCGTGCGGATCCAGGTACCGGTGACATTGGAGAGGAACGGAATCCGCGGTGGGCGGAGGGTGACGGAGCGGACTTCCCGAGCCAACGCCGCGGCCGCCCGGTCCATCGTGCGGGAATGGAACCCGTGGGACGTATGGAGCCGGCGCGCCTCGACGCCGCGCCGCCCGAGCTCCTCCACCAGTTCCTCGATCAGCGCATCGGGCCCGGAGACGACGCTTAGCGACGGGGCGTTGATCGCCGCCAGCTCGAGCGGCCCGCCCTCTGTCCCCGCGGCGCCGAGCATCTCGCGCACCTCCGCCGCGGGAAGGGGAACCGAGACCATGGAGCCGGGTGTCGCCTGCTGCATCAAGCGCCCCCGAGCCGCCACCAGGCGCAGGGCGTCTTCGTGATCGATCACCCCGGCGACGCAGGCCGCCACCAGCTCACCCAGGCTGTGACCGGCGAGCGCTTCCGGCACCACGCCCCAGTCCATCCAGAGTCCCGCCAGGGAGTGCTCGACCGCGAACAGGGCGGGCTGCGCCAGCTCGGTGCGCCGCAGGCGGTCTTCGGCGCCCTCGGCCTCGCCGGGGAAGAGGATCGACCGCAGGTCGCAACCCAGCTCCGGCGCCAGGATCTCGGCGCAGCGGTCCAGACGGTCTCTGAAACCGGGCTCGCTCCGATAGAGAGCTTCAGCCATGCCGGGATGCTGGGCTCCCTGGCCGGGGAAGAGGAAGGCCACCGGCCGCGCCGAGCCGGTGGAGACGCGGGAGAGCACCCACCGGGGATCGAGGCTGCCGAGCACGTCCGCCGCATCCGCGGTACTGCGGCACACCGCGATCCTGCGGTGCGCCATCGGTCGGCGCCCTGCCTGCAAAGTGAAGGCGGCATCCGCCAGGTCGGGCGCATCGTCGGATGCGAGGTGGGCGGCGAGCCGGCGGGTCGACTCCTCCAGGGCAGACTCCGTGGCAGCCGAAAGCACCAGCAAGTGGTGGGGGCGTGACGACGTCGCGGACCGCTCCCGCCGCGGCGGCTCTTCGAGGATCAGGTGGGCGTTGGTGCCACCGATCCCAAAGGCGCTCACCCCGGCCCGGCGCGGCCCCGCTTGCGGCGACCACTCGGTCAGGCGGTCGTTGACGCGGAACGGCGTCTCGTCGAGCCGCAGGTGAGGATTCGGCCGGTGGAAGTGGAGCGACGGCGGTAACTGCCCGTGCTCCAGGCTGAGCACGCACTTGATCAGAGAGGCCACCCCGGCCGCCGCGTCCAGGTGACCGACGTTGCTCTTCACCGATCCGATGGCGCAAGAGCCCCGCGGCGCACCGCGGAATGCCCTGGTCAGCGCGGCGATCTCGATCGGGTCTCCCAGCGGCGTCGCCGTACCGTGGGCCTCGACGTAGGTGATCGCGGACGGGTCGAGGCCGGCGAGCGCCTGGGCGGTCGCGATCACCTCGGCCTGTCCCTGCACCCCCGGGGCCGTGTAGCCGACCTTGTCGGCACCGTCGTTGTTCACCGCCGAGCCGAGGATCACCGCGTGCACGTGGTCGCCGTCGGCGAGGGCGTCGTCGAGCCGCCGCAGCACGACCACGCCGACGCCGTCGCCGTCCAGACAACCCTGGGCATCCGCGTCGAAGGGCCGGCAATGGCCGTCGGGGGAGAAGATCCCTTCCCGCTGGTAGAGGTAGCCGGCCCGTTGCGGCACCGAGACGCGGACGCCGCCGGCGAGCGCCATGTCGCACTCCCCGTTGAGCAGGCTCTGGACCGCCAGGTGGGTCGCGACCAACGAGGTGGAGCAGGCGGTCTGCACGGTCAGGCTCGGCCCGCGCAGGCCCAGCTTGTACGAGATCCTGGTCGCCAGGAAGTCACCGTCGCTGCCGAGCATCGCCTGGTAGAGCCCGGCCGGCTCCAGCACCCCGCCGCCGCCGCGGACAGCAGTGAGCAGGTACGTGTTCGAGCCGCATCCGGCGAACACGCCGAATGGCCCCGGGAAGCTCCCCGGAGCGTGCCCGGCGTTCTCCAGCGCATGCCAGGCACATTCGAGGAGCAGGCGGTGCTGGGGGTCCATCAGCTCCGCCTCTCGCGGGCTGAGCCCGAAGAAGGACGCGTCGAACCGATCGGCCCCGTCGATCAGGCCCCGCGCAGGCACGTACGACGGATCTTCGAGCTGGGAGGCGGGGACGCCGGCGTCCCGGAGCTCCTCTTCGGTGAAGAACGTGATCGACTCGCGCCCCGCGCACAGATTGCTCCAGAACGCCTCCACGTCCGGTGCCCCGGGGAAGCGGGCGGCCATTCCCACGACGGCGACGGCGTGGGCCGGTAGGTCGCGGAAGCGTGCGCTCACGACACCCTCCCGCCGAACCGCGCCGGCCCCCTCTGCCCGCCCTCGCCGGTCTCGAAGATCACCCCGCTGCTCGCTCCACGGTGGGTGTTGACCACGCCGGTCCCTCGGGGAGCCAGGCTCAAGAACCCACCTGCGTACGTCGACCCGAAGGCGAAGAGCCCCCAGACCACCGCGTGCGGAGCGCAGCCCCGCTCGCCGTGCTGGAAGACGAACGGCAGAGACTCGACTCGCTCCTGGATCACCCAGCCGCCCTCGCCAAGACCCCGTGCGACCTGGTCGCGCCAGGTGCCCTCCGCGGTTTCGGCACCGACGAAGACACCGCGTCCCTTGCCGGAGGTGGCGAAGCGAGCGTCCTTGAGCACCAGCTCCGTGCGTGCCGCGACGGCGAGGCGGGGAATCTCCAGCGTTTGACCTCGCCAGGTGGTCGTCCCCCGGTCGAGGCGGCGGGTCCAAGGCACATGCCGCTCGATCAACGCCCGCTCCCGGTCTGAGAACAGGCCCGAGCCGGAGAGCTCGGATAGCAGGGCGAGATTGCGCTTGTCCGAGAGGATCTGGCGCACCGTCCCGTTGTAGAGCTGCACGCCACCGCTCTTGAACCCACGGTAGACGGCGGCCGGCGTCGGCCCTTCGTGGGCCTCGATCACTGCTCCGACGGGGCGCCCGCCGACGCTGACCGTGCCACTCCCCTCGCGGAGCTCCTCGGGAGCGCAAAAGAGGACTGAGCCCCGCACTCCCCGGACCGCCGCGACTTCGCGACAGCGGCGATCGAGGAGGCCCTCGAGCCGTTCGGCCTCCGCGGCCGGCAGGTCGGGCGGCACGCAGACCGCCACCCGCAGGCCCCCCCCGGGAACCCGGCCGGCCGCGGCGAGTATGTGCTCGAAGAGCAGCTCGAGTGTGTCGCGACACGCGAGAGCGATGCCGCGCGCGGCGGCAAACTGGGAGAGCGCGGGCACCCGCCGGTAGCTCTCTGCCCACAGCGGAGCGCGCCAGCCGCCCAGGTGGCTCGCCAGGTTGATCTCCAGACAGGACAGGCCGCGCTCGGTCCAGAGGAAGTCGCCCCGCGCGAGAGCCCCTTCGATGCCGGTCGGCTCCGCCAGCATGGCGCGCACCGGATCGGGGCCGGGAAGACCGTAGAACCAGGCGATCTCCTCGGCGTCGCCGTCGAAGACCCGCCGCGGAATCTCCTTGACCAGCCGACACAGCTCCACGGTCACCCGCGCCATGGAGTCGACCGCCGCCCGATCGACGAACGCCGGCCACGCCTGGAGCGGAAACGGCGCGATGACCGCATCCTCCGCGAGCGCCGCGAACGTCCGCCGCTCGAGCAGCTCCGGCCGCTCCTCGACCCGCTCGAGAAATGCCGCGGCCGACGGCGAGAGGACAGCGTTCGCCGCGCTGGAGATGCAAGTCTCAGTCATCGAGCCTGCCTCGCGCGGCCCGGAAGCGGTCAGCACCCGCGGTGGCACGGCGGCGAGCAGCCCGCCGGCGAATGGCGTCGAGGTCGCCCTCCTCCCGGTCGCCGGCGCGGAGCTGGCGGGCGAGGGCCCCGACCGTCGGGTGGGCGAACAGATCGACGATCGGGACGTCGCGGCCCAGGCGCTCCTTGATCTGCTGATGGACTTCCACCAACAGGAGAGAGTGGCCGCCCAGGTCGAAGAAATTGTCGTCGACCCCCACCCGATCGACACGCAGCGCACGCGCCCAGATCTCGGCGATCGTCCGCTCCATCCGGTTCTGGGGCGCGACGTACTCGCTGCCCACCTCCGGCCGCCGGCCGTCCAGCGCCGGCAATGCCGCGCGATCGACCTTGCCGTTGGGGGTCAACGGCAGATTGTCGAGGAGGACGTAGCGATTCGGGATCATGTAGTCGGGCAGGGTCTGCCCGAGGAACGCCCGGAGCGCGGCGACCGCCGGCGCCTCCTGGCCGTCGGTCACCAGGTAGCCGACCAGCCGCTTGTCGCCGGACTCCTCCTGCGCCACGACGACGGCCCCGGAGACGGCCGGGTGGGCGCTCAGAGCGGTCTCGATCTCGCCGAGCTCGATGCGGTAGCCGCGCACCTTGACCTGGTGATCCTGGCGACCGAGGAACTCCAGCGTGCCATCGGGAAGAAAGCGCGCCAGGTCGCCGGTGCGGTACAAACGGCACCCCGGCGTTTCGCTGATCGTGTGGGGAACGAAGCGCTCGCCGGTGGTCTTCGGCCGGGCCAGGTACCCGCGTGCCAGGAGGCCGCCGCCGATGAACAGCTCCCCCGGCACCCCCGCGGGAACCGGCTCGAGGTAACGATCGAGCACGTAGAGCTCGCTGTCTGCCACGGTTCGGCCGATCGGCACCTCGCGGCCGGAAGCCGGCGCTCCGTGCGTCGTCAGGTCGCCAACCGTGGAGATGATCGTCGACTCCGTCAGGCCGTAGGTGTTGATCAGGCGCGGTCGCTCGGGCGCGTGCCGGAGCCAGACCGCGAGATGCTCCGGCACCGCGCGCTCCCCCGCGATGATCACCAGGCGCAGGGCCGGAGGGAGGCAGGCGCCGTCAGAGTCCAGCCGCGTGGTCAGCCCGTGCCAGAACGCCGTGGGCAGGCTGAGGACGGTCAGGCGCCGAGCCCGGCAGGCGGTGAGAAACCGGTCGGCCGAAGACACCATGGCGTCGTCGCGCAGCACCAGCTCGCCGCCGCTCGCCAGACACGGAACGATCTCCTCCAAGCTGATGTCGAAGCTGATGCTGCAGAACTGGAGCACCCGGTCCTCCGCACAGATGCCGTAGGAGGCGCGCGCGGTGGCCGTATAGCTGGCGAGCGACCGGTGGGAGATCATCGTCCCCTTCGGCTTGCCGGTCGAGCCGGAGGTGTAGATCACGTAGGCCAGGTGCTCGGGATGCTGGGCCACCGCGGGCGGTGTGGCGGCTTCGGCCGGCGCTTCCGCGCCGAGCGATCCGGCGGGGCCGTCGCACCGAACGACCTTTGTGGCCTCGAGCGGCAGGTTGCCGAGAGCGTCGCCCGCGGTGAGCACCACCGGGCAGCCGGAGTCTTCGAGCATGAACGCCAGCCGCTCGGCCGGATAGTCCAGATCGAGCGGCAGGTAGGCCCCGCCCGCCTTGAGGATGCCGAGCAGCGCCACCAGCAGCTCCGGGCGCCGGTCCATGGCGACCGCCACGGGAACGTCCGGCGCCACACCGCGGTGGACCAGGCGGTGGGCCAGCGCGTTCGCCCGGCGGTCGAGCTCTCTGTAGCTCACGGTGTGTCCGGCGCCGGTGACCGCGGGCGCGTCGGGGCGGAGGGCCGCCTGGGCCTCGAACCAGCGGTGAATGAACGGCTCCGCGGGCTCCGGCCTCGCCGTATCGTTGGCCTCGACCAGGAGCTGGTGCCGCTCCGGGGGCGACAGCAGGGGCAGCGCGGAGATTGGGCAGTCCGGATCGGTGGCGATCCCGCTGAGCAGCGTGCCGAATTGCGACAGCATGCGGGCACCGCTCGAGGCATCGAAAAGGTCCCGGTTGTACTCCAGGAGCCCGGTTAGCCGACCGGCCGTCCGCTCCATGTAGAGCGCCAGGTCGAACTTGGCCGTCCAGCTCTCGGCGGGTACCGCCGCGACGTCGAGGCCTGCCAGCTCGGGCTCGGGCCGGAGCATGTCTTCGAGCGCGAAGACCACCTGGTAGATCGGGTTGTGGCTGAGATCGCGCCGGGGCCGCAGCTGCTCCACCAACATTTCGAAGGGCACCCGTTGGTGGGCATAGGACGCGACCAGGGTGTCGCGAACCCGCTCCAGCAACCCGAGGAACGGAGGAGCTCCGGCGAGGTCGAGCCGCAGCACCAGGCTGTCGGTGAACAGGCCGATCAGGTGCTCGACCTCGACCCGGTCGCGGCCGGCGGTCGGCGTGCCGAGGACCAGGTCCGCCCGCCCGGTAAGCCGCCACAGCAGGGCACCGAAAGCGCCGAGCAGGGTCATGAAGAGCGTGGCACCGTGCGCCCGCCCGATCGCCTCCAGGCGCCCCGCCACCTCCGCCGGGACCGCGACCCGACGACTGCCGCCGCGATGGGACTGAACCGGTGGCCGCGGCCGATCCGCCGGCAGCTCCAGGATGGCCGGCGCTCCTTCGAGGGCCCCGCGCCAATAGTCGATCTCCGGCCCCAGGTCGACGCCATCGAGCCACCGCCGCTGCCAGCGGGCGAAATCCCCGTATTGGACCGGCAGATCCGGAAGCTTCGGCACCGCGCCCGTCACTGCGGCACCGTAATGGGCACCGAGCTCCTCCATGAAGACACCGAGCGACCAACCGTCCGCGACGATGTGGTGCAGCGTCACGGCGAGCAGGTGGTCCCTCGGGGCGAGCCGGACTAGCCGCAAACGCACCAGGGAATCGCGGGCGAGATCGAACGGCACCAGGGCCTCACGCCGGCGCACAGCGCGGAGCGTGTGCTCGCGAATCCCGGTGGGCAAGCTTTGGAGATCGATCCGCGGCAACGGCACCGGTGCCCGCGGTCGGACAACCTGGACCGGCCGGCCGCCCTCGATGCGGAAGGACGCCCGCAGCGCGCCGTGCCGGTCGACGATCCGCTGCACGCTCCGGCCGAGAGCGCGCGCGTCCAGCGGACCGTGGATCCGCAGTGCCACGGGCAAGTTGTACACAGGGTTCCCCGGCTCCATCTGGTCGAGGAACCAGAGCCGCTCCTGGGAGAGCGCCAGCGGTGCCACCCCGCCGGCCGTGGACCCTTGGATCGGCGCCGCGGAGGCGGCCGGCGCGCCGGCGCGCTCCGCCTCGATCCGCCGAGCGAGGCGGGCGATGGTCCGCTCCTCGAACACCGCGGTGATCCCCAGCTCGACCCCGAGCACCTTGCGCACCCGCGACACCAACCGGGTGGCGAGCAGCGAGTGGCCGCCGATCCGGAAGAAGTCCTCGTCGACCCCGTGGAGAGCGGCCGGCAGGAGCTCGGACCAGATCTCCCAGAGCGCCCGTTCCATCGCGGTCCGCGGCGGGGTCCGGTCGCCGCCCCGATCGGTCAGGCGCGCGCCGCCGGGGGCAGGCAACGCCTTGCGGTCGACCTTGCCGTTCGGTGTCCTCGGCAACCTGGGCAGGTGCAGCCATTCCCCCGGAACCAGGTGTGCCGGGAGGCGCTTCGCCAGGTGGGCCTCGAGCACCTCGGCGCCGGCGCCGCCGGTACCCTCTTCGACGACGACGTACGCCACCAGCCGGCGTTCGCCCGCGCCATCCTCCGGCGCTTCAACGACGGCCTCGGAGACGGCCGGATGGCGCTCCAGAGCCGCCTCGATCTCCCCCAGCTCGATCCTGAAACCCCGGACCTTTACCTGCCGGTCGGCGCGCCCGAGGAACTGGATCCGGCCATCCGCAAGGTGGCGCCCCAGGTCCCCCGTCCGGTAGATCCGGTCCCCGGGACGGGTGGCGAAGGGATCGGGGCGGAACCGCTCGGCGGTCGCCGCCGGCCGGCCGATGTAGCCCCGGGCCAACCCCTCTCCCGCCAGCCACAGCTCCCCGACAGCGCCGATCGGCACCAGCCGGGATTGGGCGTCGAGCAGATGCGCCACCTTCCGGGGCAGCGGGCGACCGATCGACGGCTCGGCAGCGGCGGCAGCCGGCACCCGGGCCTCGGTCGAGTAGGTCGTGTCCTCCGACGGACCGTAGAGGTTGTAGACCGCCACCACCTCCGGACGGGCGTAGAGCGCGTCGACCAGGTCCCGCCGGAGCGCCTCACCGGCCAGGTTGACCGTCCCGACCGAGCGCGGCAGGTGCTCGCCGTCGAGCAGGGCGGACATCGCCGAGGGAACGGTGTTCACCAGCGTCACCCGCTCCGCCTCCGGCAGCTCCGCCAGCGCCAGGGCGTCCTTCGCCAGGATCACCGTCCCCCCGAGCGCGAGCGGTACGAAGAGCTCGAACGCGGAGAGGTCGAAACAGACGGAGGTTGCCGCGAGGACGCCGCGCAGGTCCGCCGCCTCGTAGCGCTCGGCGGCCCACCGGATCAGAGCGGCGAGCCCGCCGTGGCGGATCGCAACCCCCTTCGGTGTGCCGGTGGAGCCGGAGGTATAGATGGTGTAGGCGAGCTGATCGGTCTGGGTCGCGGCGAACGACCCGACGGCTCGTCCCGCGCCTCCGGCCGGCCTGTCGTCGAGGGCGATAACCGGACAGCCGTGCTCCGGAAGCGCGCCGATGAGGTTCCGGTCGGCGAACACCAGGTGGGGATCGCCGTCGCGCAGGAGGAACTCCACCCGCGCGGGCGGATAGTCGGGGTCGACCGGCAGATAGGCGCCGCCGGCGCAAAGCACGCCGAGCATCGCCTCGACCATGGTGAGCGTCCGGCCGGAGACGATCGCGACGAGCGATTCCGGACCGACCCCGAGCTCGGCGAGCTGCCGAGCCCGCGCATCGACCCGCCGCGCGAGCGCCCGATAGGTCAGGTGCTCAGGCCCGTGCAGCAAGGCGATCCTGTCAGGGTTGGCCGCGACGACGGCGGCGAAGTGGTCCGGAAGGCCCGCTGGCGCGTCCGCGGCTCCACCTCGCTCGTTCCACTCCGTCGTCAAGACGTGGCGCTCGGCAGCCGACAGAAGCGGCACTGCGGATAGCTCGATTGCGGGGTCTTCGACCACGGCCCCCAGGACGGTTTCGAGGGCGCCGAGGAGCCGTTGGGCGGTGGTCCGATCGAACAGCTCCGTCGCCGCCTCGAGCGTCAGCGTCAAGCCGCCCGAGGGTTCCTCCACCACCAGCAGGCTGAGGTCGAGCTTCGACGTTCCGGTGTGGACCTCTCGCGGTACCAGCCGCAGGGGGCCGACCTCCGCCGGAGCGGGCGGCCGGTGCAGGGCGACCAGGACGTCGAACAGCGGGTTGCGATCGAGGGCCCGTGCCGGCTGGAGCCGTTCCACCAGCAGCTCGAACGGCGCTTCCCGGTGCTCCCGCGCGGCCAGCATCTCGTCCCGCGCCCGCTCCATCGTCTCGCGGAAGCTGCGCGCCGCCGGGCAGGCGACCCGCAGCACCAGGGTGTCGACCAGGAACCCGAGGACCCGTTCGAGGCGACCGCGGTCCCGCCCGGAGACGGGCGTGCCGACCGGCACCTCGCGGCTACCGGTAACGCGGGCCAGAAGGGCGCTGAAGGCGGTCAGAAAGGTGAGGAAGAGGGTCGTGGACTCTGCCGCCGCCAACGAGCGAAGGGCCTGAACCAGCTCCCCGGACAGCGGCCTCGCAACGAGGTCTCCCGCCGCGCTCCGCCGCGCCGGCCGCGGCCGGTCGGTCGGCAGCTCCAGGGGAACCAGGTCCGCGAGGTGCTCGCTCCACCAGTCGGCCGCCTGGTCGAGCTCCCCCGCCGCGGCACGCTGCCGGAGCCAGACCGCCACGTCCCGGTACTGGACCGGCGGCGGCGCGAGCGGTATCGGCCGGCCCGCCAGCGCCGCTCCGTAGCAGGCGGCGAGCTCCTCGGAGAGGATCTCGAGCGACGCCTCGTCCCCGGCCACATGGTGGATCGTGAGCGCCAGGCGATGGTGGGTCGCGGCGCGGCGAATCAGCGCCGCCCGCCAGAGCGGCCCAAGCGCCAGGTCGAACGGCGCCCGGCCGAACGCGCGGGCGAGGCGATCGGCCTCCGCCGCGGCCAGCCGCCCGGATCGACGGGCCGGACCTTCGAGGCCTGTGAGATCGACCACCGGCAGCGCAGGGCGCGTCGGGGGCTCGACCACCTGGACCGGGCCTTCGTCGGTTTCCGGCAACCTCGTCCGCAGGATCTCGTGGCACCGGGCCAGGGTCGCCAGGCTCGCGCCCAGCGCCGCCAGGTCAAGGGGGCCGTCCAGGTCGACCGCGCCGGCCATGTGGTAGGCGGCGGAACCGGGCTCCAGGCGATCGAGCATCCAGAGGCGCTCCTGGGCGAAGGAGAGCGGCGCTGGCCGGTCTCCCCAACCCTCGGCACCGCGAGGCGTCGGCCCCGAGCGATTCTCGGGCGCCCTGCCGCGGCCGAAAAGCGCCGCCACCGCAGAGGCCCGGTCCTCTTCGGCCGGAGCACCGTCGGTTGCGGCGGACAGGACCCGCCGCGCCAGGCCGGCAACGGTCGGCGCCTCGAACAGGGTCCCCAGAGGAAGGTCGATGCCCAGGCGCTCACGGACACGGTAGAGAATCCGGGACGCCAGGAGGGAGTGGCCTCCCAGGGAGAAGAAGTCGTCGTCCACGCCGTGGGGCGGATGGGTCAACACCTCACCCCAGATCTCGAGCAGCAACGCCTCCAGGTGATCCTCCGGAGGCCGGGCTCCTCGCACCTCCCGTCCGTCAGGCCCGGGCTGCGGTAGACGGGACCGGTCGACCTTGCCGTTGGGTAGCCGGGGAAGCTCGTCGAGCACCACAAAAGCGGACGGGATCATCGCCGCCGGAACGCTCGCCCGGAGATGGTCGCGAAGCGCTGCGCCGGTGACCGACGCCCGTGGAGCGGTGGTCACCCAGGCGGCGAGCTGCCGCTCGCCTACGGCTTCGCCCGCGGCGACGCCATCCGGACCGACGGCGCCGACGATCAGGGCGACCACCGCCTCCTCGACCGCCGGGTGGCCCGACAGAGCTGCCTCGATCTCGCCCGGCTCCACCCGGTGCCCGCGGACCTTGACCTGCTGATCGAGTCGGCCGAGGAAGTCGAGCCGGCCATCCGGCCGGCGGCGCACCAGGTCGCCGGTCCGGTAGAGCCTCCGGCCCGGCCGCTCGGCGAACGGATCCGGGACGAAGCTGGCGGCGGTCAGGCCCGGCCGGCCGAGATAGCCGCGCGCGGTGCCGCGCCCCCCGAGTACCAGCTCACCGGGAACCCCGACCGGCACGAGGCGCAGGGAGGCGTCCGTGACGTGGGCGGCGGTTCCCATCACCGGCAGGCCGATGGCGGGCTGAGCTCCAGAGCGCCGCCCGACCCGCGCCACGGTGCTGTAGGTCGTGTCCTCCGACGGTCCGTAGAGATTCAAGACCTCGACCGTGCCCGGGAGCTGGTAGAGACGATCGACGAGGGAACGGCGGAGCGGCTCGCCGGCGAGCAGGATCCGCTCGACCGAACCCGGCAGCCCGTCGGAGCGCAGCAGCTCGGCCGCGGCCGAAGGCACGGTATTGACCGTGCGCACGGCGTGGGCGGCGGGCAGCCGCGGAAGCTCCAGGGCATTGTCGGCCAGGATCACGGTGCCGCCGGCGACGAGCGGTACGAAGAGCTCGAAGACCGACAGGTCAAAACAGACCGAGGTGGCGGCCAACAGACCGTCGAACGTGCCGGGGTCGAACCAGTCGAGGGCCCAGGCGACCATCGCGGCGGCGTTGCCGTGCGTGATCGCCACCCCCTTGGGGCGGCCGGTGGAACCGGAGGTGTAAATGACGTACGCCAGGGATTCCGGCCCTGCGTCGACCGGCCGGCGGCCCGGAGCAGCCGCCACTCCCTCCCGGCCGGCGGCGGCGACACGTTCGATTCCGATCGACGACGGCTCCGAACCCGCAGTCCTGAGGACCACGCTCGCCTCGGAATCGTTGAGCATCAGCTCGCGGCGTCGGCGCGGATACGAGGGATCGATCGGGACGTAGGCCGCCCCGGCGCCGAGCGCGCCGAGCAGGGCGACCGGTAGCTCGAGCCCCCGCTCGACGAGCACCGCGACCCGGTCGCCAGGCCCCACGCCCGCGTCCGTGAGCCGCTCCGTGAGCTCTCCGGAGCGGCGCAACAGCTCGCCGTAGGAGAGACGAGCGGAGCCCTGGACAAAGGCCACGGCTTCCGGCGTTCGCTCCGCGGAGCCCGCGACCAGCCCGTGCAGCGTGGCCGCAGGGAGTGGTTCGGCCGGCTCTCCCTGCCACTCCCGCAGAAGTTGCCCACGTTCGGCCGGCGTCAGCAGGGGCAGATCGGCGAGCGGCCGCTCCGGAGTGGAGAGCGCGGCCCCGAGCAGGGTCTCCAGATGTCCGAGGATGCGCTCCGCCGTCGAGCCGTCGAACAGATCCCGGCGGTAGTCGAGACGGACCGCCAGGTCCCCACCGAGACTGGCCGCCCACAGGGTGAGGTCGAACTCGCTGGCGCCGGGCGGTAGGCGCAACGGTTCTAGCCGCAGGTCCGCCCAGGCGATCTGCGAGCCCGGCTCGGCGAGGGCGAACGCCGCCAGGCCCTCACGCTCTGGGTGCCGTGCCCGCTGCAGGACGAACAGGGTCTGGCGAAGCGGATGCACACCCGGGCGGCGCCCACCACCCGCCGCCTCCTCCACCAGCAGGGCCAACGGGTAGTCCTGGTGCTCCAGCACGGCACGGATCTCCGCGCCGACCTCGGCGACGAGATCGTAGAAACCGGCAGAACGATCGAGGCGTGAACGCACGACCACCGGTTTGACGCAGTAGCCCACCAGCTCCGTCGCGTCGGGGTCCGTCCGGCCGGCGGCGGGCGAGACGACAGAGACGTCCAGACTGCCGGTGACACGGTGAAGCAGCGCCTGGTAGGCAGCCAGCAGCACGGCGTATACCGTCACACCCTGCGCACGAGCGTACTCTTCGGCTCGGTCGTGGAGCTGCCTGCCGAAGCGTCGGGACCTGGCCGCGGCGGCGAGTCCCGCCGCCGGAGACCGGGGACGGTCCAGGGGCAGCTCCAGCACCGGCAAGCCGCCCGCGACTCGGTCGCGCCAGAATGCTCGCAGGCGCTCCCCTTCGGGCCCTTCGAGCCGCAGAGCCTCCCGGCGAATCAGCTCGGAATGGCTGATCCGCGGCTCCGGCAGCCGCGCCGGATGGCCCAGAACCTCCTCCAAATAGAAAGTCTCCAGGTCGCGCAGGACGAGGTCCAGAGACCAGAAGTCCGCCACAAGGTGGTGCACGACGAGCAGGAGACCGGTTCCTCCTTCGTTCAAAGGCCAGGCGCGGAACCGTATGAGCGGCCCGCGCTCGAGATCGAACGGATCGTGCGCCACGCGCGCCGCCAGAGCCGGCAGCTCTCCGGAGGAGCAAGCGGGCGCGAAGCCGACATCCGGAGGAAGGGTCTCGTGAACGCGCGCCACCGGCTCTCCCGATCGGATCTCGAACGTCGTGCGTAGCGCCGCGTGACGCTGCACCAGGCGATGCAGACTGCGCTCTAGGGCCGGACCGTCGAGCACGCCGTCCGTCCGGGCGGCACCGGCCAGGTTGTAGACCCCCCGGTCGGGCTCTAACCGTTCGGTGAGCCAGAGGGCTCTCTGGCCGGCGGAGACCGGGTGAGTCCCCGGCACAGCCTGGTGCTCGATCGGCGCCGCCTGGGTCCGCGTGGGGTTGTTTCGGTGCGACCCGTCTCCCTGGGCGCGTGCCGCCTCGACCTGGCGCGCCAGCTCGTCCAAGGTCGGTCCCGCGAGCAATTCCGCCAGCGGCACGTCGACGCCGAGATCGGACACCATCGCGTTGCGGAGCTGCACCGCCGCCAGGGAATCGAGGCCCAGCGCGGCGAGGGAGCGGTCCGGGGCGAGGGTCTCGCCGTCGCTCCGGAGAACGTCCCCGACCGCGACGGCCAGGTAGCGGTCCAGCGCGGTGCGGCGCGCGTTCCCGGTCGATGCGGTGAGCGCGGCCAGATCTGCCCATTCGCCGGCCGCCCGCTGCCGGCCGGAACCCCGGCCGCCGAGGCTGCTCCTGGCCAACACCTGGAGCTCGCCGGCCTGGAGACGGGTCCGGCAGGCACTCCGCCGGACCTTGCCGCTCGTGGTCTTCGGCACCTCCCCCCGGCGCACCAGCACGACCTCCTGGAGGGCCACCTCGTGCTCGGCGAGGACCGCCCGCCGGATCGCGTCGCTGATCTCCGGAAGGGCGGCGCGCTCCGTGCGGCGCCGCACCTCCTGGACAAGGACCACCGCCTCTCCGTCCTCCCCTTCCACAGCGAACGCCGCGGCACCGCCGGGCCGCGCCGCGGAATGGCTGGCCTCAGAGGTCCGCTCCAGGTCTTGTGGGTAATGGTTCCGTCCCCGGACGATGATCAAGTCCTTCTGCCGCCCCGTGACATACAGGCCGACGCCATGGAGGAAGCCGAGGTCGCCGGTCCTGAGGTACGGACCACGACCGTCCGCGATCCGTGCGCCGAAGGTCTCCTCCGTTGCTTGCGGGCGATTCCAGTAGCCGCTGGCGACGCACGGCCCGGTCACCCAGATCTCTCCTATCCGGCCCTCGGAACAGGGTCGACAGGTCTCCGGATCGACCACCTCCACTTCCTGCCCGGCACTGGCCGCGACCCGGCCACTGGCGGCGAGCCGTCGCGCCCCGGCGTCGTCGTCCGCGCAGATCACTCCCCGCCCCTGGCCCAGCTCGACCCCGGAGAAGGTCTCGACGAGGGCCTTGTGTGCGACACCGGTGCCGCTGACGAACAGAGTCGCCTCGGCCAGGCCGTAGCAAGGGAAGAGTGCTCGTGGACGGAAACCGACCGGCGCGAACCCCTCGGAGAACCGCTCCATGGTCTCCGGCCGCACTGGCTCGGCGCCGTTGAACGCCACCCGCCACGAGGACAGGTCGAGGCCCGCGCGCTCCTCCGCGGGGATTCGTGCCAGGCAGAGCTCGTAGGCGAAGTTCGGACCGCCGCTGGTCGTCGCGCGGTAGCGGCTCACCGCTTCGAGCCAGCGGCGAGGGCTCTGGAGGAACGAGACCGGCGACATCAGCACCGCGCGGGCCCCGCAGTAGAGCGGCTGGAGGACATTCCCGATCAACCCCATATCGTGGTATAGGGGCAGCCAACCGACGACCACGGAATCCTCCGACTGGCCGAAGGCCCGGCGGATCAGCTCCTCGTTTTCGAGCAGATTGCCGTGGGTCACCACGACACCCTTGGGCTCCGACGTGGAGCCGGAGGTGTACTGGAGGAAGGCCGGTGCCTCGGGGCCGAGAGCGTCCGCGGTCGGGAGGCTCGCCCCCCTATGGTCCAGCGAGTCGATCGCGAGAAGCCGGGCCGGTGCGAGCCCGGGAACCGTGCCAGCGAGCCCTTCGATCCGACCTACGAGCTGGCTGGTGGTCAGGACCACTGCGGGACGGGCATCGGTCACGAGGGCGCGCAGACGGGGCTGGTCGCCGCGGGGGCGGGGAGGATACGCCGGCACGGCCAGGACGCCGGCCACCAGGCAACCGAGGAATCCGACGATGAAGTCGAGCCCGGGCGGGAAGAGGAGTAGCGCCCGGTCACCGGGGGCAGCGGTAGCCAGCAGATGCGCAGCCACCTCCCGCGCCTTGCGGTCGAGCCCTGCGAAGGTCAACTCTTGGGCAACCTCCCCGTCCCCGTCCAGGAACAGGTACGCACTCCGCGCACCCCAGCGGTCGGCCCGCTTGTGGAGAACGTCCGCGAAACTTCTGTACTCCGCGGCGGAGGGCACCGCGTATGAGCGTCGCAACATCAGCTTCTTTCAGTCGGAGCCCGTCGGTCCTTCAAACAGCCGCCTTCGAGCGCCCGCTCCGCTCCAGCGTATTGCGGTACAGCTCACCCAGGAACGCCTTGTAGAACTGGGAGTAGCTCAGGATCTTCTCCTCGTCGAGAGATGCGCGAACCTGCTGGTGGAGGGCGGCGAACGCGTCGTTGGGAACGCTTGGCAGCCAGTGGTGCTCGATGTGGTAGTTGTTGCCGTTGGTGAACCAGGAGCCGATGGCGCCCGCCTTGATGGTCCGCGTGTTCTCGAGCACGTTGATCGTGTCGTGATCGCGCCCCCAGTGCTCCGGCAGCTCGATCAGCGCGTGGGTGGGAATCGCAATCGACAGCGGCACCAGCCAGATCTCCAGGGCCAGCAACGTTTCGAACCAGATCGAGAGGGTGACCGTCGTCGCCAGTGCGATGGCCATCAGGATGTACTCGTTGCGGATCTTGACCGCGGTGTCCTTGCGCTTGACGTCGGGCTTCGTCCAACCGACGAGGGAACGGGCGATGAAGCCGGCGACGTCCAGGTAGTGGCGAACCATGAAGAGGTGCACCAGGAGAGGCTTGAGGTCGGTCAGTCGCTCGTAGCCATAGTTGAAGAACTCCTGGTCCTCCTCGGTCCCGAGATCCCGGTGGTGCTCCAGGTGGTTGTACTGGTAATCGGAGAAGGAGACCAGCATGGGAAGGCCGAGGAAGAAGCCCACGAAGCGGTTCCATCGCCTGCTGGGAAACCCGGTGTTGTGCAGAGTCTGGTGCTGGAGCTCGACGCCGTGGGCATACATGAGCCCCAGGCCGATGATCGCTGGAATCTTGAGCCACCCTTCGGTGACGACGATCACGGTGATGAAACCGCCGACCAGGAAGGCGAACAGCAGGACGCGCCACAGAAAGGGCCACACTTTGACCCGGGAGAGCTCCAACAGATCCATACCCTCCAGCGGCTTTCCTACCTTCAACATCGCATCCTCCTCGCTTGATCGCGGCCCTGCTTGATCGCGGCCTTGATGGATTCGCGCGAGCGGCACGAAGGCACCGCGCAACGCTGGGTGTTGACTCTGGGCGCGTCCGGCTGCGCCGAGCCTCGTGCTTCGTTCAACCCTTGCCGCCTTGCCGGTTGCTCATCCGAGCGACAATGCGAAGTCACTAACACTTAGGTGCGCATAAAGCGATGGACGTGACAAACAAGCTCAAGAATTCAACGAACCGCCCGGTAGGGATGGGTTATGATCGGCGCCCGTATGGATGAGCGCGGCCATCCCGCAGGGAAACCGGGCCCACGCACCGGGACGACCCCCCGGGTTCGAGCTCCGTCCAAGGCCCTGGGACGGCTTGTCCCGGTCGCCGCCCTCGCCGTCTTCGCCGCGCTCGCCGGTCTGTTCAAGATCAAGTCGTACGACGTTTTCTGGCACCTGGCGACGGGACGCTGGATCGCCGCCCACGGACAGATTCCGCGGAGCGACCCGTTCCGGTTCACCTCCCACGGGGCACCGTGGGTCGATCATGAGTGGCTGTTCCAGGTGCTCCTCCACGGGGCGGAGCGGATCGCCGGGCTCGACGGGCTGATCGTGCTCCGCTCGGTGGCCGCCGTCGCCCTGGCCGCCCTCCTCCTGGTGACCGTCCGTCGCTCCGGAGCGCCCACGCCCTGGGCGGTCGTCGCCGTTCTCGCAGCGGTCCTCGGCGCCCGCCCCCGGCTCTTCCTGCGGCCGGAGCTGGTGACCCTGCTGGCCCTGGGCCTGCTCCTCCTGCTACTCCAGGAGCTGCGGCGCGCAGGGGGCCGGAGGCGCATCGTCCTGGCGGCGGAGATCGTCGTCCTCGCCGTCCCCTGGGCCAACGCCCACCCGGGTTCCCTGGCGGCGCCGGTGGTGGCGGGAGCCTTCCTCCTGGGCTGCCGGCTCCCGGGGGGCCGGCCGGGCAGGCGGCGCGGCGCGGAGCCCATGCCCTGGGCCCTGGTCTTCGGCCTGCCGGCGGCGCTCGCCCTGGCGCTCCTGGCGACGCCGAACGGCTGGCACATCCTGGCGGTGCCGGCGGCGATCGGCTCGTCCCTCCACGACCTGGCGGGGATCAACCCGGAGTGGCTCCCCCTGTGGAACCCGGCGATCGCCCACGATTCCGTCTACCTGTTCGTCGCCGCCGCCGCCCTCGTGCTGCTCGCGGCCGCGGCGCTCCGCCGCGCCCACCGGTTGGATCCGGCCACCGGCCTGGCGGCGCTGGCCCTGGCGACACTGGCGTCGAGCTCGATCCGCCACCAGGCGCTGTTCTACGTCGGGGCGGTGCCGTTCGCCGGCGAGTGCCTGGCCGACCTGGCGCGTACTGCTGGGATCGGCCGCGCGGCCGAGGCGCCGCACCCGGCCGCCGACGCATCAACGGCCTCCGGACGGCGGATGGCGCTCCTGTCCGTGGTGCTCTGCGCGGTCGCCGCCGGCTGGGTGCTGGCGCCTCCGACCCGGGGCCCCCTGGCGCCCCTCCAGGGCCGCTACCACCCCGGCCTCGGGCTGGAGCCGGCCCGCTTCCCCGTCGCCCTGGCCGACCGGATCGGAGACTGGCCCGGCCTCGGCCCGCTCTACAACAACGTCGCCTGGGGCGGCTACCTGCTCTGGCGCCTCTACCCGCCGCGGCAGATCTTCGTCGACGGGCGCAACGAGGTCGATCCCGGTCTGCTCCGCGAGATCGCCGCCGCCCGCCGCTCGAGCCCGGCGTGGCATGCGCTGCTGGAGCGCTACGGCGTCGACGGCGCCGTGGTGCGCTACGACGAGCGCCGGCTCCAGGTGCTCGACCCGCCGCTCCACCCCGGCGGCGAGCCGGTGGTGAGCTGGCACACGCCCCACGCGGTGCTCTTCCCGCGCGAGGAGTTCGCTCTCGTCGCCTGGGACGACACCGGCATGCTGCTGGTCCGGAGGACCGCCGGCCGCACTGCCCGGCTGGCCGCCGAGGAGTACCGGTTCGTCCATCCGGAGGACTGGCAGGCGACCCTGGAGCGCGCCGCCGGTGACCAGGAGCTCCGGGACGAGGTGCTCGCCGAGGTGGAGCGCCGCCTGGCGGAGGGTCCGCCCTGCCGGCGCGCGGCCGAGCTCCGGGACGCGCTGCGCAAGCTGGCGGAGGAGCAGGCTCCGGCACCGGCGCCCTGATCAGGATCAGGATCGGGATCGAGACCGGGGCGGGCGCAGGAGCCGGAGCCGGGGCCGGCCGGCGTGCCGGCCGCCCGGTCACCGGCTGTCGTCGCCGGCCCCCTCGAGCAGCAGCTTGGAGAACTCCAGGCCCTCCCCCGCGAGCACGAACGCCGTCGTCGGCATCCCCTCGGTCCACTCGTGGAGGGTGCCGTACGAGCGCCGGAAGCCGGCGCCCGGGCGGGCGATGCCGAGGAAGATCAGGTCCGCTCCCGCGGACGAGTAGCGCAGCGTCTCGCTGAACGGCCGCTTTTCCGCCACCAGGACTTCCGCCCGAGCCCCCATCCGCAGCCGGCTCGCCATCGTCTCCAGGTTCTGCCGTGCCGCCTCCGCGGCGGATGGATGGGGCACCACCAGCTTCAGCCGCACCTCCGCCTGCCGCCAGCGGACGCTGGTCCGCAGCAGGTAGGCGAGGGTCAGCATCAGGCCGCCGTTCTCCTGCAGGCCGCCCCACCAGACGTCGATCCGCCGGCGGGCCTCGAACCCCTCGCCCTCCGGATCCTTCGGGCCCGGCTCGCGCAGGATGACCACGTTGCGCCGCGCGTGGTGGAAGGCCTCGATCATGCCGCAGTAATCCTCCCAGTGCGCCGCCTGCTCGCTGGCGCCCAGCAGGACCGTGTTGGGCACCAGCGGCCCGAGGCCGTAGGACTCGACCAGCGCCCGAGCGCCGGCGTACGGATCCGGGGCGTCGATCACGCGGACCAGCCCCTGCACGTCCCGCCGGGACAGGTAATCGCGGACCGTCCCCTCGAGCGCGAACCGCTGCGGGGCGTCCCGCGAGCCGCTCGGCAGGACGGTCGCGACGGTCAACAGGCCGCGATCGTGGAGCAGGTCTGCGCCCAGGCGGATCAGGCTCCAGCGCCGGGTCGGCGCGCCGGAGAGGACCAAGATGTGCGGCCGCCAGCTCTTGAGGCTCGGTTTCGGCTCGGCGCGCATGAGGCCCGCCCGCACCAGCTCCATCCAGATCCCGCTCCGCACGTCGCCCCACGCCGCCCGGAGCTCTCGGCGCTCGAGCCAGACATAGACCGCGAGGATCAGGAGCGCCGCGACGATCGTGGCCACCGCGTTGATCAGGAACATCACCACCAGGCAACCGACGGCACCGAGCAGCGACACCGCCCAGTGGACGTGGAACGAGGGGCGGAACGACGGGCTGCCGAGGAAGCGCTCGACGCCGGCGACCACGTTCAGTGCCAGGTAGGTGGCGAGGAAGAACATGGTCAGCACCGGCGCGATCAGGTCGAGGGTGCCGAGGCCGACCGCGACCAGTGCCACGACCAGGGTCACCGCCGTACCCACCCGGGGCTCGTCCCGCTCCCCGCTGCCGGAGCCGAGGAAGCTCAGCCAGCGCGGCAGCACGCCGTCGCGGGCGAGGGCCTGGAGCACCCGCGGCGCGCCGAGGATGCTGCCGACGGCACTCGACAGGGTGGCCCCCCACACCCCAGCGAGGATCGCCCAGTCCCAGCGCGCCACCCGGCGCAGGATCAGCGGGTCCGTGATCAGCGCCTCCGCCCCGACGCGCAGGGAGAGGACGATCGGCACGGCCAGATAGACCAGGTAGCCGACACCGACCGCCGAGAGGGTCCCGCGGGGGATCGCCCGGGCCGGTGCCTCGAGGTCGCCGGACATGTTGACCCCGGCCATGATCCCGGTCACCGCCGGGAAGAAGACGGCGAACACCACCCAAAAGCTCTTGCCCGTGGCTACGGGCTCCCCGAACAGGCCGATCGGCTCCGCCGGCAGCGGCCGGCCGGCCAAGAACGAGATCAACGACAGGCCGATCGCCGCCATGATCACGTACTGGGCGCGGATCGCGATCGTCGCCGATTTCATCGCCAGGAGAGCCACCGCGACGGTGGTCACCAGCGCCGTGACCCGGAGGTCGAGCCGGGGGAAGGTCTCCGCCAGGCTCTCAGCGAAACCGATCGTGTAGAGGGCGACCGAGAGCGCCTGGGCAAAGTAGAGCGGAATGCCGACCGCCCCGCCCGCCTCGATCCCCAGCGAGCGGCTGATCATGTAGTACGCGCCGCCGACCCGGACCACCCGGTCGGTGGCGATCGCCGAGACCGAGAGCGCCGTCAACATGGTGATCGACGACGAGATGGTGACGATCAAAAGGGTCCCGGGCAGACCGACGTTGCCGACCACCCAGCCCAGGCGCAGGTAGAGGATCACGCCGAGGATGGTGAGGATCGACGGCGTGAACACGCCGCCGAACGTACCCAGGCCCTGGAGCTTCCCCGGAAGGACGCCCTCTTTGCCGGAGCCTTGGCCGGAATTGGGGCTGGAATTGGGGCCGGAGCGGGAGAAAAACTTGGGTAGGCGCATGGAGTTCGCGCGAGGATAGCAGCGTCCGGGAGGAAGGCGCCGTCCGCGCCGCCCCAAGAAAAACGGCGGCTCCGGCCGGAAGGACCGGGAGCCGCCGTCTGATCAGACCTCTGAGGGGCCGAGGGCTACTCGGAGCTCTCCACCGCCTCGGTGGGCAGGGAGCGGATGTCCTCCTCGGAGAAGTCGAAGAACAGGTCCTCCTCGACCTCCGGCTCCATCTCGTACTCCTCTTCCTCCATGTGGAACTCGTGGTAGAAGTCCATGCCGGTGCCGGCCGGGATCAGCCGTCCGACGATGACGTTCTCCTTCAAGCCCCGGAGGTAGTCCACCTTGCCGCTGATCGACGCCTCGGTGAGCACCCGGGTGGTCTCCTGGAAGCTCGCCGCGGAGATGAAGCTGTCGGTCGACAGCGACGCCTTGGTGATGCCAAGGAGCAGCGGCCGGCCGATCGCCGGCTGCCCGCCGGCGGCCACGACCCGCTCGTTCTCCTCGTGGAAGCGCCACTTGTCGACCTGCTCGTCGACCAGGAACTCGGTGTCCCCGACCTCCTCGATCTTCACCGAGCGCATCATCTGGCGCACGATGGTCTCGATGTGCTTGTCGTTGATCTGGACGCTCTGGGAGCGGTAGACCTCCTGGATCTTGTCCACGAGGTAGCGCTGGAGCTCCTTCTCGCCGAGCACCTGGAGGATGTCGTGCGGATTGATCGGCCCGTCGATCAACGGGTCGCCGGCCTCCATGCGCTCGCCCTCCTGGACGTTGACGTGGATCGACCGCGGCACGCTGTACTCGCGGACCTCGCCGGTGTCGGACTCGACCAGGACCTTCCTCATGCCCTTGACGATCTCGCCCAGGCGGACCGTGCCGGAGATCTCGGTGATGATCGCCGGCTCCTTCGGGTTCCTGGCCTCGAACAGCTCCACGACCCGCGGCAGACCGCCGGTGATGTCCTTCGTCTTGGTGGTCTCGCGCGGGATCTTGACCAGGGTCTCGCCGGGGCTGACCTTGCCCTTGTCGGCTACCACCAGGTGGGAGCCGGCCGGCAGCAAGTAGCGCCGCTCGGCGTCGCCCTTGCCGTGGATGACGATCGCCGGCACCCGCTTCTCGGCCGCCGAGGCCTCGACGATGATCTTCTGAGAGAGGCCGGTAACCTTGTCGGTCTCCTCGCGGACGTTCTCACCCTCGACGATGTCCTGGAACTCGACGGTGCCGCCGATCTCCGCCAGGATCGCCGAGGTGAAGGGGTCCCACTCCACCAGGTCGGCTCCGGGCTCGACCTTTGCGCCCTCGTGAACCTTGAGGTGGGAACCGTAGGCCAGCGCGTAGCGCTCCTTCTCGCGTCCCTTCTCGTCGACGACCAGGAGCTTGCCGGCGCGGTTGATGACGACCAGCTCGCCCTCCTTGGACTCGACCGTGTTGACGTTCAAGAACTTCACCGTGCCCGGGTTCGTGGCGCTGTGCTTCGACTGCTCGGAGACACGGGAGGCCGTGCCGCCGTAGTGGAAGGTCCGCATGGTGAGCTGGGTGCCCGGCTCGCCGATCGACTGGGCGGCGATGACGCCGACCGCCTCGCCGAGCTCGACCATCTTGCCGGTGGCGAGATTGCGCCCGTAGCAGGCGGCGCAGACGCCCCGGCGCGCCTCGCAGGTCAGCACGGAGCGGATCTTGACCCGCTCGATGCCGGCGGCCTGGGCGGCGTTGGCCAGCTCCTCGGTGATCTCCTGACCGACCTCGATGATCTGCTCGCCGGTCATGTGGTCGAACACGTCCTCCTGGGCTACGCGGCCGACGATGCGGTCGCGCAGCGGCTCGAGGATTTCGCCCCCCTCCATGATCGCAGAGACGGTGATGCCGTCGATCGTGCCGCAGTCGGGCTCGTTGACGATCACGTCCTGGGCCACGTCGACCAGCCGGCGGGTGAGGTAGCCGGAGTCCGCCGTCTTGAGCGCCGTGTCGGCCAGGCCCTTGCGGGCGCCGTGGGTCGAGATGAAGTACTGGAGCACCGACAGGCCTTCGCGGAAGTTCGCGGTGATCGGCGTCTCGATGATCTCGCCGGACGGCTTCGACATCAGGCCGCGCATGCCGGCGAGCTGACGGACCTGCTCGCGGGAGCCTCGGGCACCGGAGTCGGCCATGAGCGAGATCGGGTTGAACTCGCCCCGCTCCTCCTCGACCCGCCGCATGTCGCGGAACATCTCCTCGGAGACGCTCTCGGTCACGCGGTGCCAGATGTCGATCACCTTGTTGTGCCGCTCACCGGCCGTGATCACACCGGCCGCGCGCTGGTTCTCGATCTCGATCACCTCGGCACGAGCCTTGTCGATGATCTTGCCCTTGGTTCGCGGGATCACCATGTCGTCGATGCCGATGGAGATGCCGGCCTTGGTGGCGTACAGGAAGGTGATCTGCTTGAGCTCGTCGAGCATGTTCACCGTCGCCTGGTTGCCCATCTTGATGAAGCAGTAGCCGACCAGGTCCTGCAGGCCGCGCTTCTTGAGCAGGCCGTTGATGAACGGGATCTCCTTCGGCAGGTGAGAGTTGAAGATCACCCGGCCGACGGTGGTCTCGATCAACTGGCGATCGAGCATCTCCAGCTCGGCGTGGACGACGTCCTGCTGATCGTACTGGGTCTGGAGGTTGATGTACGGGCCGGAGTAGCGCACCCGGATCTTCGAGAGCGTCTGCACTTCGCCGGCGTCGAGCGCCAGCAGCACCGAGTCGAAGTCCGGAAAGACCCGGCCCTCGCCCTTGGCGCCGTCCTTGGCCAGCGTCAGGTAGTAGCCGCCGAGGACCAGATCCTGGGACGGCACCGCCAGCGGCCGGCCGTGGGCCGGCGACAGGATGTTGTACGCGGCGAGCATGAGCACCCGGCTCTCGATCTGCGCCTTGGGCGAGAGCGGCACGTGGACCGCCATCTGGTCGCCGTCGAAATCGGCGTTGAACGCCGCACAGACCAGCGGGTGGATCTTGATCGCCTTGCCCTCGATCAGCACCGGCTGGAACGCCTGAATGCCGAGGCGGTGGAGGGTCGGCGCGCGGTTGAGCAGCACCGGGTGGTCCTTGATGACCTCCTCGAGCGCGTCCCAGACCTCGTCGACCTCCTGCTCCACCAGCTCCTTGGCCGCCTTGATCGTCCCGACCAGGCCCTTCTCCTCGAGCCGGTTGTAGATGAACGGCTTGAACAGCTCGAGCGCCATCTTCTTCGGCAGGCCGCACTCGTGGAGGCTGAGCTCCGGGCCGACGACGATCACCGAACGGCCGGAGTAGTCGACGCGCTTGCCGAGCAGGTTCTGGCGGAAGCGGCCCTGCTTGCCCTTCAAGGTGTCGGAGAGCGACTTGAGCGGACGGTTGTTCGAGCCCTTGAGCACCCGGCCGCGCCGGCCGTTGTCGAACAGGGCGTCGACCGCCTCCTGCAGCATCCGCTTCTCGTTGCGGACGATGACCTCCGGCGCCCGCAGCTCGAGCAGCTTCTTGAGCCGGTTGTTCCGGTTGATCACCCGGCGGTAGAGATCGTTCAGGTCGGAGGTGGCGAACCGGCCGCCGTCGAGGGGCACCAGGGGCCTGAGCTCCGGCGGGATCACCGGGATCACGTCCAGGATCATCCACTCCGGCCGGTGGCCCGACCGGCGGAAAGCGTCGACCACCTTCAGCCGCTTGGCCGCCTTGAGGCGCCGGATCTGGCTGGTCTCCGTCTTCATGACGATGCGCAGCTCCTCGGCCAGCTCGTCGACGTCGATGCGCGACAGGAGCTCCTTGATCGCCTCCGCGCCCATCTGGGCGTAGAAGGAGTCCTCGCCGTACTTGTCCCGCACCTCGCGGAAGCGCTCCTCGGAAAGCAGCTCCTTGTCCTTCAGGTCGGTCTCACCCGGGTCGATGGTGACGTAGCTCTCGAAGTAGAGGATCCGCTCCAGATCCCGCAGGCTGATGTCGAGGAGGTGGCCGATGCGGCTCGGCAGGCCCTTGAAGAACCAGACGTGGGAGACCGGGCACGCGAGCTCGATGTGTCCCATGCGCTCGCGGCGCACCCGCGAACGGGTGACCTCGACGCCGCACTTGTCGCAGATCACCCCACGGTGCTTCATGCGCTTGTACTTGCCGCACAGGCACTCCCAGTCGGTGATCGGGCCGAAGATCTTGGCGCAGAAGAGGCCGTCACGCTCCGGTTTGAAGGTCCGATAGTTGATGGTCTCCGGCTTGGTGACCTCGCCGTAGCTCCACGAACGGATCTTCTCCGGGCTCGCGATCGAGATCTTGATCGCGTTGAAGTCCTTGAGGGACTCGGGCTGCTGAAAACTGCTGAGTGGCTGCAATGGACTGCCTCCTTGCTATCGACCCGCGCGCGGGAAGAGGGTCCTGGGAGAGTGCTGTCGAATCGATCGAATCATTGCGAGGTACTACCGATCAGACCTTCAAGAGCTCGACGTCGAGGCACAAGCTCTGGAGCTCGCGGACGAGGACGTTGAACGACTCGGGCAGACCCGGATCCTCCGGCACGTCGCCCTTGACGATCGCCTCGTACACCTTGGAACGCCCTTCCACGTCGTCGCTCTTGACCGTCAGGAGCTCCTGCAAGGTGTAGGCCGCGCCGTAGGCCTCCAGCGCCCACACCTCCATCTCGCCGAACCGCTGGCCGCCGAACTGGGCCTTGCCGCCCAGAGGCTGCTGGGTGATCAGCGAGTACGGACCGATCGAGCGGGCGTGGATCTTGTCGTCGACCAGGTGAGAGAGCTTGAGCATGTAGATGTAGCCGACGGTGACCTGCTGGTCCAGACGCTCACCGGTCATGCCGTCGTAGAGGTGCGACTTGCCGGACTCCGGCAGGCCGGCCTCGACGAGCAGGCCGCGGATGTTCGCCTCGTTGGCACCGTCGAACACCGCCGTGGCGAACTTGATCCCCAGCGCCTTGCCGGCCCACCCCAGGTGGGTCTCGAGGATCTGGCCGACGTTCATCCGGGACGGCACGCCGAGCGGGTTGAGCACGATCTCCACCGGGGTTCCGTCCGGCAGGTAGGGCATGTCCTCCTCCGGCAGGATCCGGGAGATGACGCCCTTGTTGCCGTGGCGGCCGGCCATCTTGTCGCCCACCTGGAGCTTGCGCTTCATGGCGACGTAGACCTTGACCATCTTGATCACGCCCGGCGGCAGCTCATCGCCCTTCTGGAGGAGAGCGATCCGCTCCTGGTTGACCTGGTGCAGCACTTCGATGTGCGAATCGGTCCGCCGGTAGACCTCCTCCACGGTGTCGAGCAGCTTCGAGTCCTCGAGCGGCAGACGGAGGATCTCGGCGCGGGTCAACCGCTCCAGGGTCGTCTGGTTGATCTTCTGGCCCTTCTTGAGCAGCGTCTCGCCATCGCGGGCCTTGACCGTGTCGACGACCTTCTGTTCCATGAGCGAGTCACGGATCTTCTTGTTGCGCTCCTCGTTGAGGATCCGCGTCTCGTCCTTGATGTTCTTCTCGAGACGGTCGATCTCGGCCTGCTCGATCTCCTGGGCCCGGAGGTCCTTCTCGACGCCCTTCCGGGAGAAAATCTTGACGTCGACCACCGTGCCGTCGATGCCCGGCGGCACCTTGAGCGAGGCGTCGCGCACGTCGCCCGCCTTCTCGCCGAAGATCGCCCGCAGCAGCTTCTCCTCCGGGGTGAGCTGGGTCTCGCCCTTGGGCGTGACCTTGCCCACCAGGATGTCGCTCGACGTGACGTTGGCACCGATGCGCACGATGCCGGACTCGTCCAGGTCCTTGAGCGCGGACTCGGAGACGTTCGGGATGTCGCGGGTGATCTCCTCGGGACCGAGCTTGGTGTCGCGCGCCTCGATCTCGAACTCCTCGATGTGGATGGAGGTGTAATAGTCCTCCCGCACCAGCTTCTCGGAGATGAGGATCGCGTCCTCGAAGTTGTACCCACGCCACGGCATGAAGGCGACCAGTACGTTCCTGCCCAGGGCCAGCTCGCCGAGCTCGGTGCACGGGCCGTCGGCCAGCACGTCGCCCTTCTTGACCCGTTGCCCCTCCTCGACCACCGGCTTCTGGCTGATGCAGGTGTTCTGGTTCGAGCGGCGGAACTTGATGAGCTGGTAAATGTCCGCGCCGAATTCCTTGGCCTCGCCGGTGTCGATGTCCTCGCCCTCGACGCGGACGATGATCCGCTCCGAGTCGATCAGGTCGACGATGCCGCCCCGCTTGCAGGTGACGACGGCGCCGGAGTCGCGGGCGACGATGCCCTCGAGGCCGGTGCCGACGATCGGCGAGTCGCTCTTCAAGAGCGGCACCGCCTGGCGCTGCATGTTCGAGCCCATGAGCGCCCGGTTGGCGTCGTCGTTCTCCAGGAACGGGATGAGCGCCGCCGCCACCGAGACGAGCTGCTTCGGGCTGATGTCCATGTAATCCACCCGGTCCCGCTCGACGGTGATGAAGTCACCGCCGGCCCGGGCGATCACCCGGTCGTCCACCAGGTAGTTCTTCTCGTCGACCCGGGCGTTGGCCTGGGCGACGATGTACTTCTCCTCCTCCCAGGCGGACAGGTAGAACGCGTGGGGCTCGCCGACCACCAGCATCTTCTTGCCCTTGCCGAGCTTCGCGTTCGCCTCGTCGAGCTTGTCGTGGGTGACGATCTGGCCGAGCTTGAACGGCCCGTCGCCGATCTTGACCACCCGGAAGTGGTCGATCACCCGGCCGCCCTCGACCTTCTTGTACGGGCTCTCGATGAAGCCGTAGTCGTTGATCCGGGCGTAGGTGGCGAGCGACGAGATCAGGCCGATGTTCGGACCTTCCGGGGTCTCGATCGGGCAGATCCGGCCGTAGTGGGTGGCGTGGACGTCGCGCACCTCGAAGCCCGCCCGCTCACGCGAAAGACCGCCCGGGCCGAGCGCCGACAGGCGCCGCTTGTGGGTGACCTCCGACAGCGGGTTGGTCTGGTCCATGAACTGGGAGAGCTGGGACGAGCCGAAGAACTCCTTGATCGCCGCGATCACCGGCTTGGAGTTGATCAGGTCGTGGGGCATCGCCGAGTCGATGTCCTGGTGGACGGACATCTTCTCTTTGATCGCCCGCTCCATGCGAACCAGGCCGACGCGGAACTGGTTCTCCAGCAGCTCACCGACGGCACGCACACGCCGGTTGCCCAGGTTGTCGATGTCGTCGACCCGGCCGACATCCTTCTGGAGGCCGAGCAGGTAGCCGATCACCCGATAGAAGTCGTCCGCCGAGAGGGTCTTCTGCTCGACGGGCACCTCGGTGTCCAGCTTGATGTTGAACTTGAACCGGCCGACGCGGGAGAAGTCGTAGCGCTTGGCGTCGAAGAACATCCCGTAGAACAGCGACCGGGCGCTCTCGAGCGTCGGCGGGTCGCCGGGGCGCATCCGCCGGTAGATCTCGATCAGCGCTTCCTTGGTGTTGCGGGTGTTGTCCTTCTCGAGCGTGTTGGTCAGCGTGTGGCCGATCAGCTCCCAGTCGGGGAAGAAGACCTCGAGGTCGGTGTGGCTCTTGCCGTCGATCTGTTCGCCGAGGTCGTCGGGCACCGGCTGGTTGGCCTCGAACATCACCTCGCCGGTGTCGAGATCGACCACGTCGGCGATGAAGTACGCCCGCTCCAGGGCATCCTTGCCGACCTTGACCTCGTGGCTCTCGCCGGTGTCCAGCTTGGCGACCTCCGCCTTGCCCAGGGAGATGCCGGCGAAGATCGGGTAGGAGTCCCGGAGGCCGCGGCTCTGGCGGTCCCGGCGACGCTCCTGCTCGAGCACCAGCGGCGGGATCGAGAGCGTCCAGTCGCCCTTCTTCTTGGCCGTCTTGAGACCCACCGGCACGTAGAACTGGCGCAGGATCTGCTCGTCGGACTCGAGGCCGAGGGCGCGCAGGAAGACCGTGCCGTGGAACTTGCGCTTGCGGTCGATGCGCACGCTGAGCACGTCCTTCTGGTCGTACTCGAACTCCACCCACGAGCCGCGGTACGGGATGATCTTGGCCAGGAAGGAGCGCTGCCCCTCCTTGGTGAAGAAGACACCGGGGCTGCGGTGGAGCTGGCTGACGATGACCCGCTCGGTGCCGTTGATGATGAACGTGCCGTTGTCCGTCATCAGCGGGATGTCACCGAAGTAGACCTCCTCCTCCTTGGCGTCCCGCATCATGCGGGCGCCGGTCTCGGGGTCCTTGTCGTAGACGAACAGGCGGAAGGTGACCTTCAGCGGCACCGCGAAGGTCATGCCCCGCTCCTGGCAGTCGGAGATCGAGTACTTGAGCTGCAGGTCGACCGGGTTGCCGCAGATGTCGCACTTGGTGACCCGGTTCTTGTTGGTGTAGCCGCACTCGGGGCAGCTGACCGTCTCCTCGTGGGGATGGTCGGTCATGATCTTGGCGCCGCAGTTCGAGCAGGTCATGCGAAGGTAGTCCAGCCCCTTCAGCTCCCCGCACTTGCACTGCCAATCGCCGATCGAGTACTTGACGAAGTCGAGCGAGCAGGTCTCCCGGAAGTCGGAGAACGGGAAGATCCCCGTGAACACCTGCTGCAGCCCGTGGTTGGCGCGCTCCCCGGGCAGGAGGTTCATCTGGAGGAAGCGCTCGTACGACCGCCGCTGGACGTCGATCAGGTTCGGGATCGGGAGCGTCGTCGCGATGCGCGAGAAGTCCCTGCGCTGGCCGTTGCCGTTCGTGCTTTGCGTCTGGGTGTCTTTCCTCATAGAATGTCTCTCAGCTACTCCAGGTCAATAAGGAAGGCCTCGGCGTCGCGGAGCCGGCAGGGCTCCGCAGCAGATCCCGGGGATTCGCCGAATCCAGTAACGACACCACGCCCGGCCCGCCGCGCCGAAGCGCCGCGAGTATCCGGGCATGGTGCGGTCCGGAGGGAACGCGTGGGCGGATCAGGTCACGCGCGATGGGCGCTCCTCCCGAAACCGCCCGGTTCCTCCGGGTAGGGGCCCGCCGGTGCGGGCGGGCCTGCGCTCGCGAGAAGCCACTTACTTGAGCTCGACCTGAGCTCCGGCCTCTTCGAACTTCGCCTTGATCTCCTCGGCCTCGTCCTTGGACACCCCCTCCTTGATGTTCGTGGGGGCGGACTCGACGAGCTCCTTGGCCTCCTTGAGGCCCAGGCTCGTCACCTCACGGACCGCCTTGATGACGTTGATCTTCTTGTCGCCGATGGCGGTGAGGACCACGTCGAACTCGGTCTTCTCTTCCTCGGCGGCGGCGGCGCCGGCGCCCGCGGCAGCCGGCATGGCCACGGCAGCGGCGGCTGCCGAGACACCGTAGTGGTCCTCGAGCGCCTTGACGAGGTCGTTCAGCTCGAGAACCGTCATCCCATCGATCTGCTTAATGAGCTCTTGTGCTTCCATCTGCTTCTCCTTGAACCCTGGAGACCCTACCTTGGGGGGCCGGGTCGGTCGTAACGAGCGATCGGGGACCCGGTAGGGTCAGCCCTGCTTCTCCTTTTCCTGCCGAATCTGATCGAGCACGGTGACGAACTGCTGCGTGATCGCGCCGAGGCCACACACGAAGCGGGTGATCGGCGACTGCAGCAGGAAGAGCAGCTTGGCGATCAGCTCTTCACGGCTCGGCAGATTCGCGATCTCTTTGATCTGGTCGGCTCCCACCGGCTGGCCGTTGAGCAGCCCGCCGCGGAACTCGATGACCGGAACGTCCTTCTGGAAGTCGGTCAGCACCTTCGCCAGGGCGACCGGCTCTTCGTCCGCGTAGACGACCGCCGTCGGCCCCTGGAACTGGTCCTTCAAGTCCTCGAGGGCCGTCCCCTCGATCGCCCGCAGGACCAGGCGGTTCTTGACCACTACGTAGGTGCCCCCGGTCTGGCGGATCTTCTCGCGCAGCTCCGTGACCTTGGGTACGCTGATTCCCTGGTAGCCGAGCACGAAGGCGTGGGGCGCCGTGGCGACCCCCGACTCGTAGCTTGTGACCAGGTTCTCTTTCTGACTCCGGCTCAGCGGCATGACTCCTCCTCCAGCTCCTACAGCCTTTCGGCGATGGTCATCGAGCCGGTGTCGACGGACACGCCGGGGCTCATGGTGGACGACACGGTGGCCGACTGGACGTACTTGCCCTTGGCCGCCGCCGGCTTCGCCTTGAGCACGGCGGTGACCAGGGCGTCGGCGTTGGCCTTGAGCTGATCCAGCTCGAACGAGACCTTGCCCAGCGGCGCATGGATAATGCCGGTCTTGTCGACCCGGAACTCCACCTTGCCGGCCTTGATGTCTTCGACCGCCTTGGCGACCTCGAAGGTCACGGTGCCGGTCTTCGGGTTCGGCATCATGCCGCGGGGGCCGAGCACCCGGCCGAGCCGGCCGACGACGCGCATCATGTCGGGCGTCGCGACGACGGCGTCGAACTCCAGCCAGCCGCCCTCGACCTTGGCCGCGAGCTCGTCGCCGCCGACCACGTCGGCGCCGGCCTCCTCGGCCTCCTTGATCTTCTCGCCGCTGGCGAAGACGGCGACCCGCACCGACCGTCCGGTGCCGTGGGGCAGGACGATCGTGCCCCGCACCATCTGGTCTGCGTGCTTCGGGTCGACCCCGAGGCGCATGGCGATCTCGACGGTCTCGTCGAACTTCGCGAACGCCAGGCCCTTGACCTGCTCCAGGGCGTCACGGAGCGGATAGGTCGCCGCCCCGTCGAGCTTCTCTACAGCGCTTCGGTACTTCTTTCCGTGCTTCGGCATGGTGCGTCTCCCTAACTCAGAGAGGGCTCAACCCTGGACTTCGATTCCCATCGATCGGGCGGTCCCGGCGACGATCCGCTTGGCCGCTTCCAGGCTGCCCGCGTTCAAGTCCGGCATCTTGGTCTTGGCGATCTCTTCGACCTGGGCGTCCGTGACCTTGCCGACCTTGTTGCGGTTCGGCTCGCCGGACCCCTTGTCGACCCCCGCGGCCTTCTTCAGCAGGATGGCCGCCGGCGGCGTCTTGGTGATGAAGGAGTAGCTACGGTCGGCGTAGACGGTGATCACCACCGGGATGATCATGCCCGCCTGCTGCTGGGTCCGCGCGTTGAACGCCTTGCAGAAGTCCATGATGTTGACCCCCGCCTGACCCAGCGCGGGGCCCACCGGCGGAGCCGGCGTCGCCTGCCCTGCCGGGATCTGCAGCTTGATCTGGTTGATGACCTTCTTCGCCATGTCGGATCGCCTCTGAAAAGCGTCCAGCCCGAAGACGGAAGACCCCCTGAACGGAGTCGGGGACGGTGCGCCGTCTTCCTCTGGATCGTTCTCCTACGTTCTGTCGATTCCTTCGTCGTTCCTATCGGTCCGCGCAGGCGGACCTCACATCTTCTGGACCTGACTGAAGTCCAGCTCGACCGGCGTCGCCCGGCCGAAGATGGTCACCATCACCTTGAGGGTGTTGCGGTCGAGATTGACCTCCTCGACCACGCCGGTGAAGTTGTTGAACGGGCCGTCGATGATCTTGACCGGCTCCCCCTTGTCGAAGACGTACTTCGGCTTCGGCTTCTCCTTGGCCGTGGTGACCTGCTCGAGGATCTGGTCGACCTCTTCCTGCGACAACGGGGTCGGCTTCTTGCCGGTCCCGACGAAGCCGGTCACCTTCGGCGTGTTCTTCACCACGTGCCAGGCCGCATCGGACATCGCCATCTCGACCAGGATGTACCCGGGGAAGAACTTGCGCTCGATCTCGCGCTTCTTGCCCCCCTTGTACTCGACCACGGTCTCCGTGGGTATCCGGATGTCCCCGAAGGCATCCCCCATGCCGAGAGCCTCGGCACGCTGGCGCAGCGTCTCCCGCACCCGCTCCTCGAACCCGGAGTAGGTGTGGACGATGTACCACTGGCGATCGGGGAGGTCGCCGGCGTGCTGTTCGACGGTCTCGGTCATGTCAAGACGCCAGGTTGAAAATGCCTTGCGTGGCCCAGACGATCACCAGGTCGGACGCATAGAGGAAGATGGCGAAGATCACGCTCGTGATCAGCACCACGATCGTGGTGTCGATGACCTCCTTGCGGCCGGGAAAGTAACACTTGCCGATCTCTACCCGGACCTCGGCGAGGAAGGACTTGACCTGGTTCCACCACTTCATGGTCTGACTCTCCCGGCCGGCGCCGAACGCCGACCTCGATTCGACTTCGAAGGCCCGGGGCGCATGGAGCGCCGGCCGACACCTCGAAAGATCTGGCAGGGCAGGAGGGATTCGAACCCCCAACCCACGGTTTTGGAGACCGTTGCTCTACCGTTGGAGCTACTGCCCTGCATCGTTTCGACCTATCAAACGAACCGTCGCGACCGGGCGAAAGACCCGGCCGCGGCGGGGTGATCTCACTCTCCGTGCCCTGACCTGATCAGACCCCGAGCCTGACCCGATCGGGCCGCGACTCACTCGATGATGTCGGTGACCGTTCCGGCGCCCACCGTGCGTCCGCCCTCGCGGATCGCGAAGCGCACGCCCTTCTCCATGGCGATCGGCGCGATCAGCTCCACCTGGAGGTTCACGTTGTCGCC
>Ga0210074_1000038_pt1 | contig 56511 bp, 35 predicted proteins | sample China_Galinas_Co_FD_184860 | JGI IMG/M metagenome (GOLD analysis project Ga0210074, IMG submission 184860) | Wetland microbial communities from San Francisco Bay, California, USA, that impact long-term carbon sequestration -... | ecosystem: Environmental > Aquatic > Marine > Wetlands ... | reverse complement strand
GGACCGTCCGGGATCACCACCAGGTCATCGCCGGCGCGGAGGTGTCCACGGACTGGCGCGACCAACCGTTCATAGAGCCGCGCGCCGGCTTCGTGTACCGCGTCCGGGCCGTCGCCGCGCACCAGGTGCCTGCGGAACGCCTGGACCAGCCGGTCCAGCTCCGCGGCGCCGACGGGGACCTGCCGGACCCAGACCCCCTCCTGCCGGATCAGCCCGACGAGGAGACGATCCGGCAGGACGAAGTACTCGAGTAGTGCCGTGGTCGGGTCGAGCGTGGAGCGCACCTGCTCCAAGGTCGGGTGCCGCCGCTCCGCTCGCGCCCCGCTCCGGCCGCTCCAGAGGTCGAGGCCACCAGCCTCGTGGGAGCGCTCCGCGGCGGCGAGCGCCCCGAAGAGCTCCCCGCGCTCGAGGGCGACCTCGACCATCTCGCCGAAGACGGGGCGCGATGCGCGGAAGAACGTCCCCCGGAGCTCGATCCCTCCGACCCGGCGGTGCTGCTCCTCCAGCAGAGTGAGGGCCCGGTTCAGGTCGTCCCGCGCCGCGGTGAGATTTCCCAGAGCGCGCTCTGCCCGGGCGTGGAGACGGAGGGCCCGGGGCTCACCGCTCCGGTTGTCGGTCGCCCGGTAGATCGCGAGTGCCTCGCCGACGTCGGCGAGCGCATCGTGAGCCGAGCGCTCCGTCTCCAGGTCCCCCCGCGTCAACAGGATGTCGGCCCGGGTGATCGACGCGACGGTCGGGTCCTGGATCGCCGCCGATGCGCGGAGCGCCCGGTCCAGGTCGGACAGGGCGCGATCGGGCGCGCCGAGGTCTTGCCAGACCGCGGCCCTTCTCCGATAGGCGGCCACCGAGAGGGCAGGCTGACCCGCCTCTTCCGCCGCCAGGATCGTGGCGGTGGCGAAGTACCGCGCCGCGTGCGGAAGGCCCGCCCGCAGCGCCGCCGCGGTCGGCTCCGCGTAGACTCGTGCCCGGCCGCGAGCATCCAGCGCATCCGCTCCCGCCAGGGCCGCGTACCGATGCCGCCAGGCGGTGCGGTGGTCGCCGAGCTCCTCGTAGGCATTGGACAGGGAGCTCTGAACACCGAGCCACGCCTTGCGGTTCCGGCTCCGATCCAGTTGTTCGACGGCCCGTTGATAGGCGGCGAGCCCCTCGCCGAAGCGTCCTTCGATGTTGTGGATCAGGCCGGCCAGTTGCAGGCTCCGGCCCTGGACGTCGCTCCGGCGCCCGGCGTCGCTTGGCGGCGCATCGAGCACCCGCCCGATCCACTCCAGGGCGCCGTCGTAGTCCGCCTCCTGGTAGCGGCAGAGGGCCAGGTAGTAGTCGGCCCACGGGGTGAGCGGGCTGGCGACGGCGGCGAGCGCCGATCGCGCGGCGTCCAGCGCTTCCGTCGCTTCCTGGAGGCGGAACTGCTGGTAGAGGGTGACCCCGGCCTCCAGGCGGTCCCGCGCCGCGATCTCGCGCGGGTCGCTGGACGCCGCCTCCGGCAGACCATTCTCCCCCGGTGCAACGGCCGGCGGGCGGGCCGTCTGGAGCTTGTCCAGCCGGGACCTCGCCTCGCCGGCCCAGTCGGAGTCCGGGTCCACCTCCAGGTAGCGCTCCCAGGCCTGGGCCGCGGCATCCTCGAGGTAGAGCGCATCGAGGGCGAGCGCCCGGTTGAAGCGCGCCTCGGGCAGGTCCGGATCGATTGCCAGTGCCCGTTCCGAGACGTCGAGAGCGTCGGCGAAGTCTCCGGCGTCTCCCGTCTTCGCCGCGCGGGCCAGGTAGGCCACCGCCAGGTCGCTCAGGGTCCGCCCGGTCTCCTGGCCGCCGAACCCGGCGTCCTCGAGCGCCTCGACCGCCTCCGACGCTTTCCCCCACAGCAGGAGAATCCTCCCGCGGGCTTCCAGCTTGGCGGGGGACCCTTGGGGTGGAACCTGGCGCTCCGGGCCCCGGACGATCTCTCGCCCGGCGTCGAAGAGCTTCTGCCCCTCGGGGGTCAGGACGGAGAGCGTCTGTTTCGCCACCGCCGGGTCGAACGGGGCATAGTCGAAGCCTCCGGAGAGCCGTCCCTCGACCGGTCGGGCCGTCCAGCCCCGGACCGCCGCCGCGAGCGGATCGGGATCTCGTCCAGCGCTCCCGCCGAACGGAGACCACCACCCCGTGAGCCACGACGCGGACAGGCCGAGAGCAATGACTCCGGCGACGAGCGCAGCGACCCGCGCCGCTCCGGGAACGCGTAGAGATCCCACCCAGTGACTTGCGCGTGACGACGAGAGCGCCATCAGCCGAACACTTCCTCCAAGTTGGTTTGCCCGGGTATAGCACAACCTTCTGAAAATCGAGAAATCGGCATAGCTCGACCACCTGCGGGCTCTGCCGCATGGGACGGACAAGAAGAGCGCTTTTTACGGCGCGTGGCTCAGGCCGAGCCGAAAGTGCTCAGTGACGGAGGTCCCGCGTCCCCACCACCACGTCCCACAGCCTCTCCGCCCGCTCGAGCAGCTCGGGCAGGTCCTCGTCCAGCAGGTAGCGCTGGCGAGCGAGGGTGGCGGCGGTGGTGGCGTAGCGGCCGAGGTAGGCATCGCGGGTGCCGTAGCGCGCCTGGATCGACCCGCGGGGGTCGCCGGTGGCCCGGCGCTCTTCTTCGGTGACCGGGAGGGGGAAGAAGGAGCCGCGGAAGTCGGCGAGCTCGTCGGGGGCGCCGGTGCGCGCGGCCCGGCGGTTCCACGGGGTGTAGGTGGCGAGAGGGACGGCGATCTCGGGCATCTGGAGACCGGCGAGGGGGTTGCCGTCGGGGCCGACCTGTGGGACGCGGACGCCGAAGGGCTTGCCGACGTCGGGTGGCTGCTTGGTGATCAGGCCGTCCTGCCAGAAGTGGGGGCCGTAGTCCATGCGGTAGGCCAGGTGGGGGTTGCGGGGGGCTTCGACCCACGCGGTCCGGTCGATCCGGTCGGGGGACGCGGCGCCGGTGGAGGGCTCGGTCCCGGCTCCCGACGCCCTCCCCTCTCCCGGCGCGGCTTCAGCCGTCTCCTGCTTCCACGGGATCGTCGGGAAGGCGAGGTCAGCCGGCTCGACCAGCGTTCCGTCGGCGACGCGGGGGTAGCGGCTGGGGGGCGGCTCGGTGCCGTGGGCGACCCAGGCGTCCAGGTCGAGGAGCAGCGCCCGGAGCGCCCAGAGGAAGTCGTTGGGGTTGGCCGGGTAGGCGGTGACCGGTGCGTCCGGTGCGCCGGCCGGCTGCGGCGGGAACCGGTCGACGAAGTGCTGGCCGCCGGCCAGTTGGTACAGGCGAACGTTCGGGGAGAGCGGCACGTCGGCACGGCCGTCGGGGGTGGTGTGGATCAGGGAGGCCGCGCGGCCCCAGTACTCGTAGCCGGTGTTGGTGAAGAAGATCTTGGGAACAGCGTCAGGGTGCTCCTGGAGCTTCGCCAACAGCCCGTCGGTGCGGCCGGTCTCCGGGTCGGTCTGGACCGTGTCGCCGAACGGGAAGACGTCGGTCGGGTAGAAGAAGGCGGAGAACGGGTGGGCGTCCCGGGAGGGCTGGCCGTAGCGGTGGTTGAAGCTGCCGCGGCCGGCGCCGGCGGTGTGGATCATCAGGCCGTCGAAGGCGGGCCGGCCCGCCTCGTCGACGTTGAACCCCTGCCACAGGAAGTGGCGCAGGAACCGCCCGGTCTGGGAGATCCCCATGCCGAGGGTGCGTTCGACCGGCGCCGGGCTGTCGGGAGCGTGGCGGAGATAGGAAGCGAAGTCCCGGACCGCCGCCAGGCCGAGGCCGACCACGACCGGTTTCCGGGAGACGTAGACCGCTTCGTAGATCTTGCCCGGCACGAAGCCTTGCTTGTAGACGACGGTCGTGCCGTCGAAGCGCCACGCGTCGCGCGGGATCGCTCGCCGGGCCCCCAGCCGGGTGTCGCGCACGGTGAGGACGTTGCGCGGATCGTCCGGATCGGCCACCGGGTACGCCGTGTGGCCCCGGTCGCCCAGCTCGAGAGTGTCCGACCGTTCGGTGAAGACGTGATCGGCGCGCACCAGGCCCTCGAGCGCGTCGGCGGGCTCTCCCTGCCGGCGCTCCACCGGCACCGGGTCGAGCTTCAGCAGGTCGTCCCCGCCCGGTGAGGTTGGCGGCACGTCCCACTGCCAGCCGACCCAGGCGAGGGTGAAGCCGTGCCGGAGGAGGAAGCCGTCGCCGAAGTCCGCCGCCGTCGCCGGGTCGAACGTCCGCGCCGCGCCGCGGTCGAAGTAGCGGACGATCGCCTTGCCGCCCCGGTTGGGGACCTCGAGCAGCAGGGCGCCGTTGCCCTTCTCCGGCGTGACCGGCTTCAGGAGGTAGAAGTCCGCCCGGAAATGGACCCGCCCGTCGGCGCCACGGGGCGCCCGATCGAGGTCGACGATCGCCCGGTTGGCCGGGTTCGCCGGGTCGACGGCGAAACGGACGGAGCCGGCCAGCTTCTCGTACGGGCCGGCGAGGCCCCAGGCGCGGCCGTCCGCCACGGGTTCCCGGCGGCTCACGTCGATCCCGACGACCTCGGCCGACGCCGGCTTCGCCCACGCCAGCCAACCGACGGCGAGGACCAGAGACGCCAGGGCGAGGGCCGCGGCGGGGAGACGGCTCAGTGAACCGCCCGCCGCCTGTCCGGAGGAGTGTGGTCCGGCGGAACGCGGTCCGACGGAACACGCGACGTCCGGCCCAAGCCTGCCCATGGCCGGCCCCTACCTCCAGGACGCGTCGAGCCGACCGGTGGGACCGTTCGGGCCAGCCCCACCGGCCGCAGCCGGAGGCTTCATCGCCGCGGGCGCCGCCTTCTCTTCCTCTGCCTTCGCGTCCTCCGCCGCCTTGCGCTCGTCGTCGGTCGGCGGGATCACCACCGCCGGCACCTGGTGCTCCTGGACCAGCGTGTTGAAGCCGCCGACCCCCTTGTCGAGGAGCGTGTCGAGGGCCATCTGGCGCTCGTGCCACTGGTCGCGGAGCTGCTCGTAGCGCGTCTTGGCCCCGGCGGTGACCGGCGGGCCGGAACCGTCCACGGAGCTGAACAGGTAGACGATCTGGGCGTTCAGCCGGTTGGGATAGTTGATGATGTCCTGGAAGTTGGTGGTCTTGGCCTGGACTACCGACTCCTCCCACGCGGTCAGGTCGTCCGCCAGCTTCTTGCCGGCCTTCTCGATCGCCTTTGCAGACTCCTTCTGGGCCGGCGCGACGCCCAGGTCCTTGGCCCGGGCGATCTGCTGGTCGACCTGCTCCTTGACCCGCCGCTCCTGGAGCACCGCGTCGTCCAGCTCGTCCAGCAGGTCGCGGATCTGGGCCAGGAGCGCCTGCTGCTCGGCGTAGGAAGCCCGGCCGGCCAGGGTGCTCTGGTCGATCCGCGGGTCTTCGACCACCTGGAGCTCCCGGGTGACCTCCTGTTCCCCTGCCGTCAGTCGGAGGGTGTAGGTCCCCGGCGGCATCTTGGGCGCGCCGAGCCCGCCGAAGGTGACCAGCCCCGGCACCTCGGTTGCGCCTTCGCCACGGAGGTCCCAGACCATGCGGTTCATCCCGGCCTCGGTCGACAGCGTGCGCGGCCCGCCGAACCCGAAGAAGGACTCCTCTCCACCACCACCGTGACCTTCCCCCTTCTTCGGCCGGTTGCTGAAGCTACGCACGACGGCGCCGTCGGCGTCGAGGATTTCGAGCTTCAGCTCGGGCGCGCCGGGCCCGTTTTCGGCGCCTTTCTCCGCGGCGTCCCCGGATTCACCGCGCTCTGACTCGGCGGCCTCGTCACTCATGGTCTCCGTGGCCTCGGCGGCCTGCTCTTCGCCCCCGTCTTCACCCTTCGCCATCGACTTGTCGGACGGCCCGGGCTTGGCCGCCAGCTTGCCAGCCAGGTCTTTGGACAGCACGTAGTCGATCACCGCGCCGGACGGCGGGTTCTGCCCCTCCCCGCCGCCGCCGCCGAAACCGCCGCCGAAGGTCGTCCGGACGGTGGCGTCCGGCTGGTAGAGGAAGAGGTCGGCCGACGCCACCTGGTCGTCCACCTGCCGCACCGGCCCCAGGTCGTCCAGGATCCAGAACGCCCGTCCCTGGGTCGCGGCCACCAGGTCGTTCCCGGCCACCTTCAGGTCGGTCACCGGCACCACCGGCAGGTTGAGCTGGAAGGGCTGCCAGGAGCCGCCGTCGTCGAACGAGACGTAGACCCCGCCTTCGGTGCCGGCGTAAAGCAGGCCGCGGCGCTCCGGGTCCTCGCGCACCACGCGCACCCAGTCGTCCGCGCCCAGGCCGTCGGTGATCCGGGTCCAGTGGGCGCCGTAGTCGGCGGTCTTCCAGGCGATCGGCGAGTAATCGCCGAACTTGTACCGGGTCACCGCCACGTAGGCGGCGCCGGGCTGGTGGGGTGAGACCTCGATGGCGTTGATCTGGGCCTCGCCGACGCCGGGGGGCGTGACGTCGGCCCAGCTCGCCCCGCCGTCCCGGGTCAGGTGGACCAGCCCGTCGTCCGAGCCGACCCAGATGGTGCCAGCGTCGTGGGGTGACGGTGCGACGTAGAAGATCGTGTTGTAGACCTCGCCGCCGGCGCTCTCGTTGGTGATCGGCTCGCCGCCCAGGCCCTGCTTGTCCGCCTCGTTGCGGGTCAGGTCCGGGCTGATCTCGGTCCAGGTCACGCCGCGGTCGTCCGAGCGCAGCAGGACGTTGGCGCCGTGGTAGATCACGCTCGGGTCCTCGGGCGAGACCTCGATCGGGGCGTTCCAGTTGAACCGGTAGGGCTGGTCCTTGGGCTCGACCCCCAGGCCCAGGTAGGGGATCGCCGCCACGTCGCGCTCCATGCCGGTCCGCTGGTCGTGCTCGGAGATCATCCCCTGGTAGCAGCCGGCGTAGACCAGCACCGGGTCGTCCGGGTCGAACGCCACGTGGGCGCTCTCGCAGCCGCCCACCTGGTGCCAATCCTGGCGGCCGATGCCGCCCGGCGCGGCGCTGGCGATGTCGACGGTCGAATTGTCCTGCTGGCCGCCGTAGAGATGGAAGGGGAACTGGCGGTCCACGTCTACCCGGTAGAACTGGGCGGTCGGCTGGTTGTTCTGGGTCGACCAGGTGGCACCGCCGTCGAGTGACACGCTGGCGCCGCCGTCGTTGCCGTTGATCATGAAGCGGTGGTCGCGCGGGTTGACCCACAGGGCGTGGTTGTCGCCGTGGGGGCTGTTCACGCGGCTGAACGTCCGGCCGCCGTCGACCGACTTCATGACCGGGGCATTGAGCACGTAGACCGTGTTCGGGTCGGTCGGGTCGGCGAAGACGTGGGTGTAGTACCAGGCCCGCGCCCGGAGCACCCGCTGATCGTTCACCCGCTGCCAGGTCTTGCCGGCGTCGTCGGACCGGAAGAGGCCGCCGTCGTCGGCCTCGATCATGGCCCAAACCCGGTCGGGCTCAGCCGGCGAGACTGCCACACCGACCTTGCCCATGAGCTTCGGCAGGCCGCCCTCTTCCGGTCCCTTCTCCGTGCCCAGCCGGTCCCAGGTGTCGCCGCCGTCGACGCTCTTCCAGACGCCGCTGCCCGGGCCGCCGCTCCGGATCACCCACGGCTTCCTCCGGTGATCCCAGAAGCCGGCGTAGAGGATGCGCGGGTTGGTCGGGTCCATGGACAGCGCGCTGGCACCGGCGCCGTCGCTCACGTGGAGCACCAGCTTCCAATTGGCGCCGCCGTCGGTCGAGCGGTAGATGCCGCGCTCCGGCGTGTCCTTCCAGGGCGAGCCCTGGGCCGCCACGAAGACCACGTCCGGGTCCCGCGGATCGACCGCGATCGCCGCGATGTGCCGGGTCGCCGCCAGCCCCAGGTGAGTCCAGGTCCGGCCGGCGTCGGTCGAGCGGTAGACGCCGTCGCCGTGGGCCGTGGTCACGCCGCGCACCGGCTCCTCCCCCATGCCGGCGTAGACCACGTTGGGATCGGACGGTGCCACCGCCAAGGCGCCGACCGTGCCGGTCTCGAAGAACCCGTCGGAGACGTTGGTCCAGGTGGTGCCAGCGTCCTCCGTTTTCCAGACGCCGCCGCCGGTGGCGCCGAAGTAGTAGGTGAACGGGTCCTGGGCCACCCCGGCCACGGCGGTCACCCGCCCGCCCCGGAACGGCCCGACATTGCGCCACATCATCCCCTGGAAGAGCTCCGGAGCGACCGCGGGCGCGGCGCTGCTCTCCGCCTCGGCCTTGTCGGCCTTGCCAGCCCTCGAGGCCAAAGCCGGACCCGCGGAGACCGCGAGAAGCAGCAGGGCGAGAAAGATCGACCGGAAGCGGACGGCGAGCGGAGCCTGTGTCATGGCGTTCCCCTTAGGCAGGTGCACCGGATGCGTAGACCGGGAGTGGACGTGAACCGCGCCGAGTATAGACCCCACGCTCCTTCACCGCCTTCAACAACACGACGCTGCGCAAACGGCAAAATCAGGGCTCTCTCAACGCCGCCGCCACCGGCAGCCGCGCCGCCCGGAGCGCCGGGAACAGACCCCCGACGACGCCGATCACCAGCGCGTAGACCAGCCCCTGCACCATCAGCTCCGGCGTGATCCGGAACGCGAACGCCACCTGGGAGAAGCTCTGCCAGTTGAGCGTCGCCGCCTGGTAACCGTTGAAGAGGAAATAGGCCAGGGCACCGCCGAGCGCGCCGCCGAGCAGGGCGAGCACCAGGGACTCGGCGAGCACGGAGAGCACCACCGGCCCCGAGCGGAAGCCCAGGGCACGGAGCGTCGCGATCTCGCGGGTCCGCGCGGCCACCGCGGTGTACATGGTGTTGAGCGCCCCGAACGCCGCCCCCACGCCCATCAGCGTGGCGATGAGGGTGCCCAAGACGGTGATGAACTTGGTCAAGGTCCTCGACTGCTCGGCGTAGTAGTCGGTCTCGCGCTCGACCGAAACATCCAGCCGCGGATCGGCGGCCAGGGCGGACGCCAGCTCGTCGAGCGCGTCCGGCGAGGTCAACCGGGCGTAAACCGATTGATAGCTCGAGCCGCGCCGGTAGGCCGGCTGCAACACCCCGGCGTCGCACCAGATCTCGGAGTCCGCCACCGTGCCGCCGGCGTCGAACCGGCCCACCACCGTCCAGGAGCTCTCCCCCCAGCGCAGCGTGTTGCCGACGTCGAGACCGGCGAACTCCCCGGCCGCCGCCCGGCCGACGATGACCTCGTTCTTGCCCGGCTCGAACCGCCGGCCCTCGACGATCTTCAGGTCTGGACGAATCGCGAACGCCTCCTCCCCGACGCCGCGCAGGGGCACGTTCGCCGCGGTACCGGTCGAGCGCTTGGGCACGTCGACCACCACGAAGAGCTCCGGCGAGACCGCCGGCCGGCCGTCGATCTTCGCCACGCCGGGGGCGTTCTCGATGATCCGCGCGTCGTCGCGGGAGATGATGCTGTTCATCTCCGTCTGGCTGCCGCCGCGCAGGATGACCGCCGTGTCCGGCGAGCCGGTCGACTCCAGGGTCGTGCGAAATCCCTCCGCGATCGACAGCACCGCGACCAGCACCGCCACCACGCCGGCCACACCGACGATCGCCGCGACCGACGAGCCCCAGCGCTGGGGAATGCTCTTGACGTTCATCCAGGTGACGGTCGCCACCTGTTCGAACCAGTGGATCGGTCCGGTCATGGTCACCCCCTCCTCAGCGCCGCCACCACGTCCAGGCGCATGGCCCGGAGCGCCGGCAGGATGCCGGCCACGATGCCCAGGGCGGCGATCAGCCCGATGCCGAAGGCGGCGTCGACGCCCCGCAGGTAGAACGCGGACAGGATCGAGCCCGCGTCGACGTTCTTGACCGTCGCCCAGCCGAGCAGCAGGCCGAGGCCGCCGCCCAGGCCGCTGATCAGCAGCGACTCCCCGATCACCAGGCCGAGCACCCGGCCGTCCGTAAAGCCCAGGGTCTTGAGCACCGCCAGCTCACCGATCCGCTCGCGCACCGTCTGGGCCATGGTGTTGCCGGTGACGATCAGGATGGTGAAGAACACCGCCCCCAGGATCGCCATGACGATGGCGCCGATGTCCCCCATCTGGTTGGCGAACGCCTGGACGAAGGCGCGCTCGGTCGTGGTCTTGGTCTCCGCCGGCGAGTTGGCGAACTCGGCGTCGATGGCGTCGGCGGTCTCGGCCGCCCGGGCCGGGTCGGCGACCCGGATCACGTACCAGCCGACCAGCCCCTCGCCGAACGCTCGCGCCTCCTGGAGATAGTCCTGGCGGAAGAAGAACTGGGTGGTGTCGGTGCCCTCCTCGGCGCCGTCGTAGATCCCTTCGAGGGTGAACTCCCAGGTCTTGGAGCCGTCCTTGCGCTGCCAGATGGTGGCCTGGATCGGGATCCGGTCTCCCACCTTCCAGCCAAACCGCTCGGCCAGGGAGCGGCCGGCGATCGCCCCGGTGCGGTGGGCCAGCCAGGACTCCCGTTCGGCCGGCTTGAGGACGTACTCCGGGTACATGGCCAGCCACTCCTCCGGCTCGACCGCGATCTGTGGAAAGAAGTTCCTCTTGTCCCGGTAGACGCCGCCGAACCAGGTGGCCGGCGTCGCGTCCACCACCCCGTCGACCGACTCGATGTCCGCCTCGTAGCTCGCCGGCAGCGGTTGGATCAGCGACACCTTGTGGATGGTGATCAGCCGGTCGGCCCCGGCCAGCTCGACGCCGCCGGTGAAACCGGTGCGGAGCGCCGCCAGCAGGGCGAACAGGATGAACGCCACCATCACCGAGAGGATGGTGAAGACGGTGCGGACCTTGCGCCGGCCCAGGTTCTTCCAGATCAGCGGGAAGTACTTCGCGCCAATCACGCCACCGCCTCCTCGGCCGGACGCAACCGCCCCTCCTCCACCACCAGCGTGCGGCGCGCGAAGGCCGCCGCCCGCGGGTCGTGGGTGACCATGATCACCGTCTTGCCGTGCTCGCGGTTGAGCGCCACGAGCAGCTCCAGGATCTCGGTGCCGGTGGTCCGGTCGAGGTCACCGGTCGGCTCGTCGCAGAGCAGGAAGGTGGGGTCGGAGACGATCGCCCGGGCGATGCCGACCCGCTGCTCCTGGCCGCCGGAGAGCTCCCGCGGATGGTGCTTCGCCCGGTCCGCCAGGCCGACGATGTCGAGCGCCGCGGCGACATGGCGTTTGCGCGCGCTCCGCGAGAGATCGGTCAAGAGTAGCGGTACCTCGACGTTCCTCTCCGCGGTGAGCACCGGCAGCAGGTTGTAGAACTGGAACACGAAGCCGACGTGGCGAGAGCGCCAGGACGCGAGCCGGCTGCCGGAGAGCCGGTCGATCCGCTGCCCCTCCACCTCGACCGTCCCGGAGGTCGGCCGGTCCAGGCCGCCGATCAGGTTGAGCAGGGTCGTCTTGCCGGAGCCGGACGGCCCCATCAGGGCGACGAAGTCGCCGCGCGGCACCTCCAGGTCCAGGTTCCGGAGGACCTCGACCACCTCGCGCCCGCGGCGGTAGGTCTTGGTGACGTCGCTCAGGTGGATCAGGGTCTCGTCGCTCATCGTGTGGTCTCCCTCCCGTGCCGTCATCGGCTGGTCCCCCTCTCTCCGTCGCCCCCGTCTTCCTCGCGCACGGCAGCGCCGTCCGCCAGGTCCGTCGGCCCTTCGACCACCACCCGCTCCCCCGCCGACAGCCCGGAGAGCACCTGCACCCGGTCGCCCTCGACGGCACCGGTCTCGACCGCCCGCCGCTCCACCGTGCCGCCGTCCACGACGAAGGCCACGTCCTGGCCCTGCCCGGAGCGAATGGCAGTCCGCGGCACCAGCAACCGAGACGGCACCTCCTGTTGCTCGGCGGTCCCTTCGTCCAGAAAGGCGACATGGACTCCCATGTCCGGCAGGATGCGCGGGTCGAGCTGGTCGAAGGCGATCCGCACCTTGACGGTCGCCTTCTCCCGGTCGGCCGCCGGCACGATGGTGATCACCCGGCCGGGGATCCGCCAGTCCGGATAGGCGTCGAGGGTCGCCTCGGTCGGCTGGTCCGGCCGCACCCGCTGGATGTAGCTCTCCCCCACGTCGACCTCGATCTCGAGCGAGCTCATGTCGACCAGGGTGCAGATGCCGGTGCGGGTGAAGCCGCCGCCGGCCGACACCGGCGAGATCATCTCCCCCGGCTGGGCGTTCTTGGAGATCGCGACGCCGGAGAACGGCGCCCGGATCACCGTGTCGTCGACGGCGACCTGCCGGGTGTCGACCTCGCGCCGGGCCACCTCCACCTGCTGGTGCTCGAGCGCCAAGTGGGCTTCGAGAGCCTCCCGCTCGGTGCGGGCGGAGTCGAGATCGGCCTGGGCCGCCACCTTCTTGCCGACCAGAGTCTGGGCCCGGTCGAGGTCGAGGCCGGCCTGCTTCAGGCGGACTTCGGTCTCGGCCTCCGCCCGCTCCGCCGCCTTCAGGTTCGCCTGGGAGAGCCGGAGGGCGGCGCGGGCGGTGGAGTCGTCCAGCCGGGCGAGGACCTGGCCCTCCTTCACCGCCATGCCCTCCTCCACCAGCACGTCGACGATCTTGCCGGTGACCTTGGACGAGACGGTGGCTTCCCGGCGCGCGGTGACATAGCCGGACGCGTCGAGCACCGCCGGGCTGCCGCCGCCCACCTCCTGGACCGCGGCGGTCTTGACCCGGGGCGTCGCCGCCTGGGAGCGCCACCAGAGCGCAGCCGCCACCAGGCCGGCCGCCACCAGCAGAGCGATCACCGTCCAGAGCGGCCAGCGGCGCGCGGTCCGAGGGGTCTCCGGCTCGCGGTCGATCCGCAGGGAGTCGAGGGAGTGTCGGGTCTCGGTCATCGATTCGGTGGCTCTCTGTACGGTGGCTCTACGGTGGCTCTACGGTGATTGCGGACGGAGGTTGCGCCCGCCGCCGGTACATGATTCGTCGCCGCGCACCCTTTCGCCTAGTGGGCCGGATCACCAAGGGGACGTGACATCTGTCACGTCGCCGACCGCGCCGGGCCGAGACAGCTCAGATCCCGTAGAGTAGCGCTCCGTGCTGGCACGACCGGTGCACGCCCCGACGGCAGACGGCAACTGTCCCCGATCGCAACGACCCCCGCCCCACCCACCGAAGGGAGCTACCCATGGCCGACGCCCCGCTGGAGATCCGCCGCAACGACGAACAGAGCCGCTTCGAAGCCCCGGTCCCCGAGGACGGCCAGGCGACCCTGGCCTACCGCAAGGTGCGCGACGGCGTGCTCGACTACGTCAGCACCAAGGTGCCGCCCGAAGCCCGCGGCAAGGGGATCGCCGGCAAGCTGGTGCGCGAAGCCCTCGACTGGGCCCGCGACGAGAACTACAAGGTCATCCCCACTTGCTCCTATGTCGACGCCTGGATCCGGCGTCACCCCGACTACCAGGACCTGGTCGCCGAAGAGTAGACGGCCGCAGAAGCCTCCTCAGTCGGCCGTCACCACCACCTCGTCGATGGCCCAGCCGAGGAAATCGTTCGCCTGGCTGTCGACGCCGTCGAAGACGAACCGCATGCGGAACTCCGGAGAGATGTAGGGCGAGACGTCGACCGTGTCGATGGTGAAACCGCCGGGGGACGACCCGTCGTGCGTCGACCAGACGATGGCCCAGCTCGTCCCGCCGTCGGCGCTGACCTCGAGCCGCATCGCGTCGAAGCTCGGGCTGCCTTCGGTGGCCCAGGCGTGGGTCAGCCGCACTGTGGCGCTCGAGACGGCGGACGAGAGGTCGATCACCGGCGAGCGGACCCAGCCGGCGGGGATGCTGCTCCCCATGTCGTAGTCGCAATCGGGGCTCGAGCGGCTGAACGTCAAGGTCCTGCCACCGGACGGCGGGGCCGTGCAGGCCGCATCGAGGCGCCACAGGTCACACGGTCCGTTCGAGGTGTCCCAGCCCATCGCGAACCCGTCGTCGAAATCCTCGGAGTACACGGTCGACCCGGACGGTGCGGGGAAGATCCCGTGGCTCGAGGCGACGAGCGCGCCGCCACCTTCGACCGAGAAGCCGTCGCCCATGACGACCGCGCCTCCGGCGTGCAGCGCCGCCGTCCCCGACGCGCCGACCGTGAAGCCGGTTCCGGTGGTGATCGAGCCGCAAGCGGCGAACTCCACCCTCTCCCCGATCTCCATCGAGGACAGGGTCAGATCCTCCGGCAACGCACACGTCCCCAGCGGCCAGAGGGCGAAGTCCGGCCCCGTGATCGCCCCGCCCGCGACCGCAACCACGGGCTCGCCGAGGAGGATCGCGCAGCCGAAGGGCAGCCGGTCGTAGATCTGGGCCGCGTGCGAGGCCGTGGGGCCCGCCACGAGACGGTAGAGCCCGGTCGCCAGGCCGGTCACCAGGTAGCTTCCGTCCCCTCCCGTGTACGCCGTCCTGGCGGGGCGCCCGAGGGCGTCGTAAGCGGTGACCGGCACCCCCGACAGCGGCGTCGCAGTGCCGCTTTCCGTGACCGTGCCGGCGATCGACGCGGCCAGAACCAGGGCGAAGTCGACCGCCGCGGTCTCGCTGCTCACGGTCACCGGAATACCCTTCCCCCGCCCCAGGTCGCAACCGGCGGCGCATGGCACGTCGTCGTAGAGCTCGGCGCGATGGGTCGGGATCGAAGCCCGGGCGTAGTAGGTGCCCGACGGCAGCCCGCCCACGGCGTACGTGCCGTCCGCAGCAGTGGTGGCACTCCGGCGGTCGACGCCCCCGGTGTCGTAGATCTGCACCTCGACCGAGGCCAGCGGAGCGATCGTGGCCTCGTCGATCACCGTCCCGCTGATCGACCCGCCCAGGACCAGCGTGAAATCGATCCCTCCGGTGTCTGCCCCGGCGCTCGCCTGCAGCGCGATCCCGGCCGTCACGTCGCACTGGAACGGACACAGGATGCCGTCGTAGACCTCTCCGAGGTGGGTCGAGCTCTGCGTCTTCACGTAGTAGAAGCCGGGCGGGAGGCCGCCGATCGAGTAGCTGCCGTCGCTTGCGGTCCGCGTCTTCCACTGCCCCTGGATGAGAACGCTGTCGAAGAGAATCACCTCGACGTCCTCCAGCGGGTCAGCCGTCGCCAGGTCGGTCACCACGCCGCTGATCGATCCTCCGGGATCGAGGGCGAAGTCGATTCCCGTGGTCTCCGTTCCCGCCGTCACCACGATCGGCGTCCCACCGGTCACGTCGCACGACGTCGAGCACGCGATCCCGTCGTAGAGCTCGTCCAGGTGGGTGGGGCTGTCGGTGAGCGCGTAATAGGTGCCGCTCGGCAGACCGACCACGGTGTAGCTCCCGTCCGCCGCGGTCTCACCGCGCTCGACCCGACTCCCGGAGGCATCGAAGATCAGCACACCGACGCCCGCGAGAGGATCGCTGGTGGTCGCGTCGGTGACCGTGCCGCCGAGGACGCCACCCTCCACGAGGTCGAAGTCGATCCCCGCGGTCTCCGCGCCCGCCGTCACCACGATCGGCGTCCCGCCGGTCACGTCGCACGGCAAAGGGCAGTGGATGTCGTCGTAGAGCTCACCATTGTGGGTCTCGATCCAGGCCTTGAGGAAGTAGGTACCCGCCGGAAGGCCGCCGATCGAGTAGGTACCGTCTCCTTCGGCAAAGCGGTTGAGCAGCCAGGCCCCGGAGGCGTCGTGGAGCAACAGGGTCGTCCCCGCGAGCGGCAGCCCGGTCGTCGCGTCGGTGACCGTCCCGCGGATCGCCCCGCCCGGATCGAGGACGAAGTCGATGCCCGTGGTGTCCGCGCCGACGGTCACGGCGACCCCCGCGCCCGTCGTGACGTCGCAGCCCAGGGGACAGGCGACGTTGTCGTAGAGCTCGTCCAGGTGATCCTCGCTGACGGCGACGGCGTGGTAGGTCCCCGACGGCAGCCCGCCGACCGCGTAGTCTCCGCTGCCAGACGAATACCAGACCGCGACCTGGGCGCCGGCGGCGGAGAAGACCCTCACCTCGACTCCGCCGAGGGGTGTGCCGGTTCCCGTCTCGGTCACCGTTCCGACGATCCGGCCGCCGCGCTCCAGGGCGAAGTCGATTCCCGTCGTCTCCGTGCCCGCCGTCACCGGGACCGCCGTGCCCGAGGTCACGTCGCAGTCCAGGAAGGGGCAGGGCTGGTCGTCGTAGAGCTCGGCGATGTACGAGTTGCTGGAGCCGGTGCGCAGGTGGTAGGAGCCCGCCGAGAGGCCGTCGAACCGGTACGTGCCGTCGCTCTCAGTCGTCGCCTGCCCGACGTAGTCGCCGGCGGCGTCGTAGAGAGCCACCGGCAGGGTGACCACGGGGGTCGCAGTGGACTCCTGGACGACGGTGCCCGAGATCGACCCCGTGTCGCCGACCGTCCTGGGGATGACCCCGGCGGAGGCGGCGGCTGCGTCCACCGTCGCGTCCGGCGGCTGGCGCCGAAGGTCGGAGGATGGGGCCGGGCCGAGGGCCAGAGCGCTCGCCGGCAATGCCGAAACGGCCCCCCCCGCGGCCAGGAGAATCATCACGAGGGACGTCTCGAAGGAACGCCGGGCACGAGAACGCATCGGTCACCTCCCAGGCCAGGGGATCGGTTCGATGGCGGTGTCTGTCCGGCAAGTTACCGTGCAAGACGGGGTCCCTCAACTACCCCAGGAGATGGGATTTTCCCGTCGTCCCCCGTCCATTGGGGCACCGTCCCGGGGAGTCGGCGGCCACGGCCGGTTCAGGCGGCGCGGACCCGGGCCACGACGAAGGTCATGTCGTCGGCCGGAGTGCTGTCGCCCGCCCACGCGCGGGCGGTCGCCTCGAGCGCCCGGATGATCTCCTCCGGAGGGCTCCCGGCCACCTGAGCGAAGCGATCCCGCACGGCGACGTAGCCCAGCGGATCACCCGCTCGGTTCGGCAGCTCCGGCAATCCGTCACTCAGCAACAGCACCGTGTCCCCCGGGGCCAGCTCCACAGTGCTCTCCCGGTAGGTCTCGTCCAGGCCGCCGAGAGGCATACCGGGCAGAGCGATCTCTTCGACCGCCGCCTCCGCGGCGCCCGCCCTCTGGGGGTTCCCCCGGTGCACCAGGACCGGCGGCATGCCGGCCGAGGCGACGGTGAGGGTCCGTCCCTCGAACCGGGCCATGCACAATGCCATGGTCATCCTCTGGAGCTCCATGCGGCGGATCGCCCGGTTGGCCGAGCACAGGAACTCCGCCGGCCGGGAACCTCGGGTGTCGGCGATCAGCAGGCTCTTGACCACGGTCACCATGGTGCCGGCGCGGGCGCCGTGGCCGGTGGCGTCGCCGACCGCGACCGTCAGCGCGTCGTCGCCGTCCCAAGCGGCGCTGCGCCCGTCGGCGGAGGTGTAGAAGTCGTAGAAGTCCCCGCCCACCTCGGTCGCGGTGGTCATCGCCACCGCCAGGTCGAGCCCCGGGTGCTCGGGCACACAACGGGGCAGCAGGGAGAGCTGGAAGCGGCGGGCCTCCTCGAGCTCCAGGCTCTTGCGCTCGAGCTCCGCCTGGACGAGACGCTGCTGCATCTCCCGCTCCTGGTGGTGGGAGAGGTCTTCGGCCATGCGGTTGAACGCCAGGGCGAGCTGGCCGAACTCGCTCTTCGAGCGCACCGGCAGGCGCGTCTGGAGGTCGCCGCGGGCGATCCTCTCGGCCCCGCGCGTGACCGCGTCCAGGTGGCGGGTCATGCGCCGGGCGAGGGGCTGGATGCCGACCAATCCGAGCACGATCAGGCCGAGGCCGACGCCGAAGTTGCGGGCGGCCGTGGCACGCACCGCGGCGATCGAGCGGCGGATCGGCCGGGCGACGCCGAAGGTCAGCCCGCTCCCCTCGTCCGCCGACGCGCCGACGACCCACTCTTCCCGCGCTTCGGCCGGCTGCCACCGGCCGCTCACGTCCCTCTGCAGGCCGAGACTCTCGACGACCTCGCGGTCGTCCTCGCCGGCGGTGTACAGGTTGCCGTCCCGGTCGATCGCGAACGGCACCTCGCCCGAGCCGCGGGTGCTCCGCTCGAGCACGTCCGCGAGCAGCGCCTCGCCGGCCACGCACGCGGTGACGTGCCCCACCACCTTCCCCTCTTCCTCCACCGGCACCTGGAACTCGCGGCCGAAGAGCAGGCGCTGGGTGCGCTGACGGTCCTCCAGGGCCTGTTGCTCCTCGTCGGTCATCCGGCGCCGGGTCTCGATCGCCTCGTGGAGCTTCACGTTGACGGCCGCGCGCGCCCGCTGCTTGTCCTCGAGCGCGCGCTCCATCTCCTGGCGCTGGCTCTCGGGCAGCGCGGCTCCGCTCTCCTCGGCCCGCCGGATCTTCTCCTCGAGGGCGGAGCTCTCCTCCGCCAGGCCGGCCGCGATCTTGCCGAGCACCTCGACGGCCAGGCCGATGGCGGCTTCCCGCTCGACCGGACGATCCTCCGCCGGATCGGCGCCGCTCGGACCACCGTCCGCCGCCGCGCGCGAACGTTCGGCGGCTTCGATCTCCTTCAAGATCCGGGGTACGTCGATGACCACGGCACCGATATGGGACTTGCCCTGGCCGTCCCCGTCGTCGCTGGCGCCGGGGAGGACCTTGGCCGTGATCATTCCCGGGGTGATGGACGGGAGCGACGGCACCGGCGGCGCGCCGTCGAGAGCTTCTGGGGCAGCTTCCGGGGGACTATCCGGCGGCGTCGGCACGAACTCCAGCGACTGGACCAGCCGCGCGCTGTCGCCCATGGCCTGGAGCAGCTCGTCGAACAACGGCTCGGCCCCGGCCTTGCCGTCCACGCCGTCCACGCCACCCGACAGACTGCGAAAGGGGAACTGACCCAGGCGGGCGAAGCTCGTCGCCAGGTCGTTGCGGATGGACGCCATGCGGCCGTCCATCTCCTCGGTCAGCGCCCGGGTCTCCTCCGCCACCGCCGAGCGGACCGCCCGGAGAGAGGTCACGTAGGAGAACAGGACGATCGCCGAGAGGGGAACGATCGCCAGGAACAAGAAGGCGAGGATGAGCTGGGTGCGGATCTTCATCGCGCGCAAATGCCTCACCCCGTGTACGGCGGGAAAGGCGGCGGGTTGCACCCCATGGCGGCATCGCAGCCCCCGCGCGCCGGAGGCGGTTTGCTACGATCGATCACCGCTCTCCTCCTGAGGCCGGACGCGACCATGACCGACACCTCCCCGCCGCCCGCCACTTCGCCCGAGCCGCCGACCCTCGAGGAGATCCGCGCGGCCCGCGAGCGCCTCGGCGACCGGGTGCGCGAGACGCCGGTCTGGCGGTGGCGCGGGCGCGAGATCGACGCCCTCGCCGGCGCCAGTACGGAGGTCTGGCTCAAGCTGGAGCTGTTCCAGTACGCCGGCACCTTCAAGCCCCGCGGGGCGCTCCTCACGATGCTCACCCTCCAGGAGCGCGATCCGGAGGCCCTCGCTCGGGGCGTCACCGCGGTCTCCGCGGGCAACCACGCCATGGCGGTCGGCTTCGCCGCCCAGGCCCTCGGCACCACCGCCAAGGTCGTGATGCCGAAGAACGCCAGCCCCGCCCGGGTCGCGGGCTGCCGCGCCTACGGCGCCGAGGTGGTGCTGGTCGACGACGTCCACCAGGCGTTCGACGAGGTGGAGCGGATCGAGCGCGAAGAGGGACGGTTCTTCGTCCACCCGTTCGAGGGGCGGGAGGTCGCCCTGGGCACCGGCGGAGTCGGGCTCGAGCTGGCCGGGCAGGTCCCCGGGCTGGACGCCGTGATCGTCCCGATCGGCGGCGGCGGGCTGGCGGCCGGGGTCTCGACGGCGGTCAAGCAGGCGGTGCCGGGCTGCGCGGTCTACGGCGTCGAGCCGGAGGGCGCGGACACCATGCACCGGAGCTTCGCCGCCGGCACGCCCCAGGCGATCGATCGGGTGCGAACGATCGCCGACAGCCTGGGCGCCCCCCACGCCGCGCCCTACAGCTTCGGCCTCTGCCGGCGCTTCGTCGACGAGCTGGTCAAGGTCGACGACGACGCCCTCAGGAGCGCCATGGCCCTGCTGTTCCGCGAAGCGAAGCTGGCCGTCGAGCCGGCCGGGGCCGCGGCGACGGCCGCGCTCCTCGGCCCGTTGCGCGAACGGCTCGCGGGCCGGCGGGTCGGCCTGATCGTCTGCGGCGCCAACATCGACAGCGAGACCTTCTGCTCGCTCCTGGCCGACGCCCGCTGAGCGCACGGGCCGCCCGCGCCTCCCGCGCCCGCCCCCCTCGTTCGCCCCTGTCGGCTGGCCCTCTCGCCCAGGACGCCCGGTTCGGATAAGCTGGAGGCGCTCGCGGGAAGACCGCGACTCCGGACCCCGTTCCCCAGATCATGAGCAGGCCTGCCACCCTCGACCACGGCGCCGTGTCGCGCCCAGGCTCCGGCGCGTTGCGCCACGCCTGGGAGCTCGCCAAGCGGGTCCTCCAGTGGCCCTTCTACAAGCTCTACGAGCGCCGTCTCGAGCGCGAGATGAAGACCTGGGAGCTACCCCGGCACATCGGCATCATCATGGACGGAAACCGCCGCTACGCGCGCGCCCTCGGCAACCAGCACGTGAGCCTGGGGCACCGGGCCGGCGCCGACAAGCTCCAGCAGGTCCTCTCCTGGTGCTACGAGGCCGACATCCCGGTGGTCACCGTCTGGAGCTTCTCGCTCGACAACTTCCACCGGGACACGACCGAGGTCGAAGCGCTGCTGCAGCTCTTCGAGGACCGCACCCGGGAGCTGGCCGAGCACTCCGAGGTCCACACCAACCAGGTGCGGGTGCGCTACATCGGCAAGACCGAGCTCCTGCCGGAGGGCCTGCGCGACGCGATCCGGAACGTCGAGGAAGCGACCGCCGGGTACGACCGCTTCCACCTCAACATCGCCATGGCCTACGGCGGCCGTGAAGAGATCACCGACGCTTTCCGGCACTACCTGGAACACCAGATCGCCGCGGGCCACAGCCTCGAAGAGACCCTGGCCCAGTTCGACGACACGGCGATCGAGCCCCACCTCTACACCTCCGGCCTGCCCGAGCCGGACCTCATCCTGCGCACCTCCGGAGAGGTCCGCCTCTCCGGCTTCCTCCTCTGGCAGAGCGCCTACTCCGAGTTTTACTTCTGCGACACCTTCTGGCCCGCCTTCCGCCGCATCGACTTCCTGCGCGCGCTGCGCTCCCACCACCAGCGCCAGCGGCGGTTCGGGCGGTAGGACCGCCACGGGCGGTCGTGGTCGACGAGCGGCCGGAGCGCGACGCCCGCCAGCAGTCCCAGCAGGCCGTAGACCGGCGCCATGTAGCGGGCGAGACCGGAGACGGCGGCCGAGATGCCCCACAGGTAGACCACGACCAGCAGGATCAGCCAGAGTGCCGGGTCGCGCGGCGCCGTGCGCCACCACCGCCAGGCGCCGACTAGCGCCAGGAGCCACCACGGCGCGTGCAGCAGCAGGATCCATCGGTCCCAGCGACCGCTGTCGGACAGGTACCAGGTGCGGACGACCTTGACCGCGTAGAGCTTCGCCAGGGCCCAGGGATCGCGCTGCAGCCATTCGCGGTTGAACTCGATCACCCCGTCGAACGACAGGGGCGGCGGGTCGGGGTCGGCCCGGAGGGCGTCCGAGACCTCGAACCCCGGATGGCGCCGCATGCCGTCGAAGTAGGCGTAGTAGACCACCGGGGCGGCGAAGACCCCGCTCTTGCCCGCCTGGGCACGCTGGGTGAGCGACCAGGGGAGGAGGACCAGGAGCTGGGCGGCCAGGGCCGTGCCCAGCGCGAGGCCGGCGAGCGCCGCGGCGCGACCGAACCGCTGAAGGCGGCCCCGGCGGCCGGTCGTTCCCCCCTGCCCGCTCCACGCGATCCACAGGACCAGCGGCGCCAGCACCGGGATCAGGAACTGGGGATTGGCGCGCACCAGGCAGGAGAGCCCGAGCAGGGCGCCGAAGCCCGCGAAGCGCCCGAGGGCAATCCGGCCGCCGGCACCTCCCCCGTCGCCCCATCCGTCGGCAAGGCGCCGCAGCGCATCGACGAACACGATCAGGGCCGCCAGGAAGAGCGGCTCGAACAGCAGGACGGCCAGCCCCTCCGCGGCCGCCAACGCGAACAGAGGGGCGGCGACCAGGCCGATTCCCGAGACCACGGCGAGGACGCGGTTGCGGGTCAGCCGGAGCGCCAGCACGGTCGACAGCCCGCCCGAGGCCAGCACCAGCAGCAGATCCGCCCAGAGCTTGCCCGTCCAGTAGGGAATTCCGAGGGCCTTCGCCACGGCCATCTTGGCCGCGATGTAGTAGCCGAAGCCGGGCGGCCAGATGGCGATCGTAGGGTAGCCTTGCGCCAGCACCTGCCGGGCCACGTGGATGTGGTCGTGGTTGGGTGCGGGATCGAAGTTGCCGGTGACGACCGAGACCAGGAGGGCTTCGTAGTGGAGCGCGCAGAAGACCGCGAGGAGGATCAGCCACTGACGGCGCGTCAGGCCGACCCCCGTCGCGTCAGCCACGCCCGCCGGGGCGCGCGACGCGAAGGGCATGGGCCAGACCGCTTCCCGGTCCGTGCCCCTGTCGTCGTGCCGGATCATCTCTGCTCGCGCTCGCCGCATCGTCTCCCGATCCGGGGCATTCTATGAAGATCCTCTGGATCGGCACCAAGCCCCCCGCCCCGCCGGTGGACGGTGGCCGGCTGGCGGTGCTCGAAACCCTGCGCGCGCTCCGGGAGGCCGGTCTCGAGGTGACCCTGGTCGTGCCGGTCGATCGTAGCCTGCCCGGAGCCGCACAGGACGCGTTGATCGACGCGCTCGAACCAGTGTGCCGACCGGTCCTGGTCCCCAGCCGGTCGGTCGGCCGGCTGCGTCCCCTCGCGGCCTCCCTCGGAGGGCCGACACCCTACGCCATCGCGCGCCACCGCCGCCCCGAGGTGGCCCGCACGGTGGAGCGCCTGCTGGGAGAGCATACGTTCGATGTCGTCCACTGCGAGCAGCTCCACGCCCTGGCCCAGGCCGAGCCAGCCCAGCGGCGCGGCGTTCCGGTCGTCCTCCGCGCCCAGAACGTGGAGAGCGACCTCTGGGCCGCGGCCGCCGGCCTCCACCGCTGGGCCGGGTCGTGGCTTTGGCGGGAGGCGCGGCGGCTGGCGCAGTTCGAAGGCCGAGCCGTCCGGTCCGTCGCCGCCACCGTCGCACTGACCCGGCGGGACGCCCGGACCCTGGAGCGCCTGGCTGGCGAGAGCCGGGCCGGCGGCGGCCGGCCGGTCGACGTCGTCCCGCCCCCCTTCCCCGCCGAGCTGCCTCCGGGCGACGAGGCGCTCCCCGGCGACCCGGCCCTCGTTCTCTTGGGAAGCGGCGGCTGGCTGCCCAACCAGGATGCGGTCCGCTGGTTCACCGACACCACCTGGCCGGCGGTGCTCGCGCGTTGCCCGGACGCCCGGCTCCATCTGTTCGCGCCGGCGAGCGGCCGCCGCCTGCCCCCGGGAGTCACCCTCCACCCGCCGCCGGCCGACAGCCGGGACGTCTTCCCTCGCGGCTCGATCCAGATCGTGCCCCTGCGCATCGCCTCCGGCATCCGGATGAAGATCCTCGAGGCCTGGGCGCGGGGTGTGCCGGTGGTGGCGACGCCGGAGGCCGCGGCGGGTCTCGAAGCCGGAGACGGGCGGGAGCTGCTGATCGCCTCCCACCCAGCCGGTCTCGCCGAGGCGGTCGCCCGCCTCGACGCGTCCCCCGAGTTAACGGAACAACTGCGCACTGCCGGGTTTCGGACACTCGGTCGCTTTGAGGCTTCCCGACTCGTACCTATGTTGACTAGCGTCTACCAGAGGGTCGCACGATAGAGTCGTCGACCCAAGCAGTACAGCGCTCACCCGAGCGCTCGTAGCACTGATCCGCCACGATGAGACTCTCGTCAAGTCCCTCTCATCAGCCCTTGCGGCTACTCGTGTTTCTTCACAGCGCCAATATCGGCGGAAGTGAACGGGTATCCGCACAGCTGATCCGAGAGCTGGAGGCGGAGTACGCAGTTCGGTGTCGTGTCGTGGTCCATGAGGATGGCCCGCTCCTGGAGGAGCTTGAAGCCTTCGGCGTCCCGACCTCGATCTGGCCAACGACCTGGTGGTGCAGTCTTGACCCGTTGTCGCCGTCGTTGGCTCAGGAACGGCTCGCGCATGGAGCAGCTGAGGTCCTGTGTCGTCTGCCTGAAATCGAGTCCTTCCGCCCCGACGCCATCCTCTCAGTCACGACCGTCATTCCGTGGGGGGCACTCACCGCATTCCTGACGGGCAAGCCGCACTTCTGGTACGTCACCGACTTCGGTGGGAGAGCAGAGTACCCTCTCCACTATTTCCTCCCCTTCGAGGAGGTCAGACAGGCGATCATGACTAGCAGCCGGGAAGTCTTCGTCGTTTCCGAGGCGGTCCGCAATCGGCTCTTCCCGGATGCTCTTGAACGCCCTCCCGTCGTGGCTCCCCACCTGGAGATTCCCACCTCCATACAACGGTCGACCGGGACCGCCCCCCAGCCGTCGCAGAGACGCATCCGTCTCGGGACGTTCGGGAACATCCGGCGAACCAAGGGTCAGTGGGCCGCGGCCCAGGCGGTGGCAGCGCTCATGGTCAGGGGCCTCGACGTCGAGCTCCTGCTCGTCGGCCACGAAGAGCCCGAGGGGGCGGAGATCCGTCGTCTCGCGGAGCGCGAGGGTATCGCTGAGCGTATCGAATTTCTAGGAGTTGTCGACGACCAACTCGAGGTTATGGCCGGTTGCGACATCGTCGTCGTGCCTTCCCTCGAGGAAACGTTCTCCCTGGTTTGCCTCGAGGCTCAGCTCATGGGGAAACCGGTCGTCGCCTCGGAGGTAGGTGGCATCGCCGAGTTTGTTCTGCACGACTCCACCGGCCTCACAGTCCCGCCGGGAGATCCCACCGCGATCGCAGACGCTGTCGAACGGCTCATCCTTGAGCCTGCACTCTCGGAACGCCTGGTCCGCCGAGCCCGTCAGCAGGCCGAGAATCGGTTTACGATGGACGCGTTCTCGGGACGAGTACGGCGGCTGATCGAGAGTGCCAAGAGTGACGGGGGTCGTCCTCGGCAGCCCTCGGCAGCGGTCGTAGCACCGATGCGCGCCATGGCGTCACAGCTTCATCGGGTCGTGGCTGAGCTCGACGGGGAAAGTGGACTGCGGCAAGTGGCCACGGCGCAGGCGGCAGCTCTGAGAATGCAGCTGATCGCCGAGCAGGACCGACGGCGCGAGCTTGAAGAGACGGTGCGGAGTCAGGCCGCGAAGTTCACGCACGTCGCGAACACCCGGGGATGGCGACTCCTTCAGGGGTGGTGGAGGCTGGCCGCTCGGTTCCGAAGAGGCCACGGAGGCTCGTGAGCGACCTCCGGTTGGTCACGAGCCCCGAGGCAAAAAGGCGTCTGGATCGGCCTCGAACGCTTCGAGGGCAAGGCGGGATCCTGCGTGAGTGCCGATGTCGAACCAGAGGCAATCGGCCTCGTAACAGCTCACGAGCTCCCCGCGCGACAAGAGGTGCTCGATCACGGCTGGCTGATCCAGGGGACGCTGCTCCGGTAGTTGATCGAGCACGTCGGGCTCGTATACGTAGACGCCCATGTTGATCGGCAGCTCGAGGACCGGCTTCTCCTCGAGCCGTGACAGCCGCCCGGAACCCTGTTCGAAATGGAGGACGCCCGACTCCACCGCCATACGCTCCCAGCGACACGCGATCGTCAGCTTGGCGCCCGAGGCCCTGTGATGTTCGACCAGTCGCCGGTAATCGAGAGTCGTCAGGATGTCTCCGTTCATCACCAGGAATGTGGCGTCGATCCCGTCCAGGAAAGCCAGCGAGCCGGCGGTCCCGCTCGGCTCCTCTTCGACCACCAGCTCGATGGCCAGGTCCGAGAATCGCGCTGAACGACTATCGATGAACGCTTTCACCAGCTCGCTCAAGTACCCCAGCGTCAGAGTCACCCTCGAGAAACCGCTTGCCTTCAGCTGCCGCAACACGATCTCGAGGATCGGAAGATCCCCGACCGGCGCCAGGACCTTCGGGATGGTCACGGTCAAGGGCTCGAGACGCCGGCCCCTCCCTCCTGCCAGCAGGACAGCGTTCATCTCTGTCACACCTGGTAGTCGAGCGTCGGGAAGTGCTCTGGATGTTGGCGAATCCAGGAGATCGTCCGCTGCAGACCTTCACGGAGAGAGATGCGGGGCCTCCAACCCAGCATCTCCTCCGCCTTCCGATGGTCGCAGACAAGGCGGTTCACCTCGCTCGCCTCGGGGCGGACACGCCGCTCGTCAAGCTCCACCTGGAAGGAGCGGCCGACGAGCTCGCAGATGAGCTTCGCCAGATCGCCGATCGAAATCCCCTCTCCCCGCCCCACGTTGACCGCCTGCCCGCTGACCTCGTCTCCGGCCAGAGCTGCCGCCACCAGCCCGTTTACCGTATCGTCCACGTAGTTGAGGTCGCGAACCGGCTCCAACGTTCCGAGCTCCACCACCTTCCTTCGCATGGCCTGCGTGATGATGGTCGGGACGATCGCACGGGTCGACTGACGCGGGCCGAACGTGTTGAACGCTCGTACCACAACCGAAGACAGGCCGAACGACCGGCTGAAGCTCTCTGCCGCCTTCTCGGCAGCGATCTTCGACGCGGCGTAGGGAGATTGAGCTTGGAGCGGGTGCGCTTCGTCCATCGGGATCTGCCGCGCCGAACCGTAGACTTCGCTCGACGACATCAGGACGAACCGTCCGACATCTGCCTCACGGGCTGCCTCGAGAAGGTTCACGGTCCCCATCAGGTTGGTCTCGAACACTGCGCGAGGCGCCTGAAATGAGTAAGGGACGCTGATCAGAGCCGCGAGGTGGAAAACGACCTCTCGACCCTCCACACAATCGCGCATCTGCGCGGGGTCGGTGACGTCGCCGCGGATCACCTCCAAACCAGTTGTCCGCGTCTCCCTGTGAGGCTCCAGCCAGCCCCACCCGGACGAGCTGTGATAGTGCACCAGGGCCCGGACGCACCAGCCGTCAGCGAGGAGTCGCTCCACCAAGTGGCTACCGATGAACCCACCCGCTCCCGTGACAACCGCTGCTCTTTCCTGGGTCATCGAATCTTCGTTATTTGTCGGTCGGGCTCGGTCCGTAGCCGGAAAGGACGGGCATCCTCAGCCCAGGAGGCTAACACGCCTCACTGGAGCTCGGTCAACTTCCGTCCTGACTATCGACGATGTTCAAGGCCCCGCGGGCTCGCTCACACGCCCTGATCGTCGATCTCAAGTCCACTCGTCTGTTACCACGGACCACGAGAAGAAGGAGCTTCAAGATCCAGATCCGCCACCGCGCGCCCCAGCGGAGCGCCCTCAGGGCATGCCGACTCCAGACCCTCCCCCTGCGCTTTTCCGCCCAACGGAGCAGATCGCTCCACAGCAGCTCGAGATGCTGGCTCTGCACAGTTGCCCGCTGTCGAGCAATAGATGCTCCATGGTGGTGGAGAACTCGAAACCGGGTCAGGACGACCACTCGCCAACCGGCGTCCTTCGCCCGGAGACACAGGTCCAGATCTTGGGCGTAGAAGTCGAATCGGCAGTCCAAGTGACCGACCTGCTCGAGCACCTCGCGGCGGAGAGCGAGAGCGGCGCCGGTCACCCAGTCCACGACCCTGACAGGCGAACTCGCGCCGGGTCGAGCCAACGCACGGAGTCGCCGGTAGACCGCCCATCGCGACAACACCCTGGCGAGCCCCGAGGAGAGCAGGAAGAGCCAGAGCAGGCCAGGTTCTTGCCCCCCGCTCCACTGAGAGCGCCCATCCGGGTACACGAGCCGGGCACCGATGATACCGACGCCGGCGAGCTCGGGATCGGAGAAACCGTCGAGCAGCGCACCGAGCGACTCCGCCGGCACTTCCGTATCGCTGTTGAGGAGAAGCAAGAAGCATCCCCTTGCTTCCCCGAGTCCCCGATTCGCCGCTCCGGTGAAACCGGCCGGCTCCGGATTTCGGAGCAGCTTGACTTTCGGGAACGAGGCACGGATCGCCTCCACCGTCCCATCCTGGCTCGCGTCGTCGACGACGAGGACCTCCACCGTATCCGTCTGCACCGCTTCTTCGAGGCTCCGCAGGCACGCAAGGGTGAGCATCCGGGTGTTCCGCGTGGGAACGATCACAGAGAGCAAAGGCTCGGAGGCCGACATGGGCCAACCCTAGCCCAGAGCGGACGCAGACGGCAATCCTCCTTGCGCACCGCCGCCAACCCTGGACAGGAAGATCTCCGCCGGAGAGAGACTGGCCATGAGAAGAAGAAGGAGGAAGAGAACTCTCAGACTTGGGGCACCGTCTCCTTACCCTCGCTGAACCGCTTGTATCGGTCGAGGGTCTCTTCCGTCGGTCCGTCGGCCACCATGCGCCCCTGCTCGAGCCACAAGCAGCGGCGACAGTTCTTGCGCACAGCGTCCGGGTCGTGAGAGACGATCAGGATCGTCGTCCCCGCCTGATGGAACCCTTCGATCCTCTGCTCACACCGCTTGAGGAACCGGGCATCCCCGACCCCCAGGACCTCGTCCAGGATGAGGACGTCCGGCTTCCAGGCCGTCGCGATCGAGAACCCGAGGCGGGCGAGCATTCCGGTAGAGTAGTTCCGGATCGGGCTTCGAAGAAAGTCGCCCAGGCCGGAGAACTCCACGATCTGCTCCAGCCGCTCGTCGATTTCCTTTCGCTGGCGACCGAGAAGCAGGGCGTTGAGGTAGATATTCTCGTATCCGGTGAGCTCGAAGTCGAATCCGGTTCCCAACTCCAGGATCGGGGCCACCCAACCCCTACGCGTAACCGTTCCCCGGCTCGGCTTCAGAACCCCCGACACGACTTTCAGCAAGGTGCTCTTTCCGGCCCCGTTTCTACCTACGACGCCCACGGTCTCCCCCTCTCCGATCGAGAGCGACAGATCACGCAACGCCCAAAGCTCCTCGTAGGCAAGAGAACCCCTGATGAAGTGGATCGCGTACTCCTTGAGCGAAGGGATCTTCTGCTTGGCCAGCCGGTAGCAAAGCGACATCCCTCTGACTTCAACGACTTTCCTGTCAGTGGTCATACGTAGAACGGGATCCGGTCGCTGCTCCGTCGGAAGGCCACGACACCCACGACCAGCGCGAGCACTGTTACCACGATCGCAACCGTCAGGTGGCTGACGGGAGGGATCTTCCCGTTGTAGATCGGATCGCGGAAGACCTCGAGCACCGAGCGAAGCGGATTGAAGCGGACCGCCCACCGGTAATGCTCCGGCACGATCTCCATCGGGTAGAAGATCGGTGTCATGTACACCAGCAACGTCATCACCACGTTGATCATCTCGATCGTGTCATAGAAGAATACGGCCATCGGCGACAACAGGAGACCCGCTCCAAGCGTGAAGAGGGCCGCCAACAGTATGCTCACGGGAAGGAATAGGACTGCCGGTCGGATCGAATGCCCCGTCACGACCAGAATGGCAAACAGAGGAACCATGGCGAAGAGAAGGTTGACGATCCCGGCGATGACCGTCGCCAATGGGAAGACCGCCTTGGGAACGGGAATCTTCGTCAATAGGTGGGCGTTTCCCTTTAAGCTATTCATCGACGAAATGATGCTCTGACTGAAGAAATTCCAGAACATGATCCCGGCAAGAGCGTACACGGGATAGTTCGGAAGGTCGAAGCGGAACAGAGCGCTGAAGACCATACTCAGTACCAGCATCGTCAGCAATGGCTGGAGCATTGTCCATAGGAAGCCGATCGTCGATCGACGATAGCGGACTTTGAGATCGCGTACGACAAGCGCGAAGACCAGGTCACGGTAGGAGAGTAGGTCGGTCATATTGCCCTGTTCGAGAGAGACGTAGCAGCAACCACACCGGGAGACTTCCCACGGCCAAGCCAGTCGACGCCCGCCACGGCAGTCGGCAAGCATCAACAGCAGCGCCGGAGGGGGATCATACCGTGGTCGAGTAGATCCGGCCAGCACCCGAGAACGCCTCTCCAGTATCCCCCGCCGGGGTGTCCCGAGTGTTGGGTATCGGGCGACGGTCAGGTCGAGGGCTGCCGGCGCCCCACGATTCTGCCGTCCTGCCCACCTCGACCTCACCGGCCCGGCCGCGGTAGACTGGCGGCCGCATGCTACGGCCAACCGAGACCCGACCCGAACACGGTTCGAGGCAACGTCATCCGGGCCCTCGCGCCCTCCACTCGGTCCGGGCCCGCAATCGGGCCCTCTGCCCGCGGATCCCTGTCGCAACACAGCGACGATGAGGGCGCCCCCCCCACGAACCGATGAATCGTGTGGCCAGTTCAAGCGGATTGGACTCTATGACGCGTATCTGTCGACTCTCGGCGGTGGCGAGAACTTCCTCGCCGTCCTCGCCGAAACCCTCGAATCCGACTACCCCGATGCGACGATAGAGATCCTAACCCACGGGGAATACAGCGTCCCCGTTGGGGACCTAGAAGTTCGCTTCGGCGTCGAGCTGGCGCGGACGACGATCCGTGAGATCCCCGCCCAACGAAGGAGCTACCTGGCGCGCCTCCATCCACTCCGACGGCTGCTGCACGAGAGGGACATCGAGAAGGTCTCGGCTGAATACGACCTCTTCGTGAACAATACGATCTTTAGTCTTGCTCCCACGCGCTCCGCGGCGAGCTTCTACATGTGCATGTTCCCCCTCGACCCTAGGCCGCCCTGGATGCGCAGAGGCGACTGGTCGTCCGGCCTGTTCGCTCCTTACGCCCTGATGCGAGCCCAACTCTACCGGCGATGGCTCGGCACCTACACCCGCATCCTCGCCAACTCCGAGTTCACGAGAGGCTGGATCCGGCGCTACTGGAACCTCGACGCGACGGTCCTTTATCCTCCCATCGCCACCGTCCCAGAGCTCTTTCTCGGGCGTAAGCGGAATGCCATCCTCGGACTCGGTCGCTTCTTCCCCGGCAATCACAACAAGAAGCACGACGTGCTCATCGACATGATTGACCGTCTGCGTCGAGAGGGGCTCACCGGATGGGAGCTCCATCTCGCCGGCGGGCGGACACGCGTTCCAGGCACCGACGCCTATGTCGCCAGCCTGAGACAACACGCGAGAGACCTCCCGGTGCACTTCCACCTCGATGCGAGCAGCGCAGAGCTACGGGGGCTTTTCGAGACCTGTTCGCTCTTCTGGCACGCGACGGGCTTCGGGGAGAATGAAACGGAACGACCGGAGAAGCTGGAACACTTCGGCATGTCGACCGTCGAGGCGATGGCCTACGGGTGTGTGCCGGTCGTCTACGCCTGCGGCGGCCAGCCGGAGATCATCGAGCACGGCAGGTCCGGGTTCTTGTGGCACTCTCTCGATGAGTTGCGCGACTACAGCACTCACCTGGCCCACGACACCTCGCTCCGAAAGGAGATGGCCTTACATGCCCATGAACGGAGTAAGCGCTTCGGACGCGACGCCTTCCGGGCAGCAGTGAGACAGCTCCTTCGACGTGAGGTCGGGGGGAGCCTCCCCAACTCTTGATCGCATGACAACGAAGGCCGCGCCGCTCGTCAGCATCATCACGGTCAACTTCAACGGAGAGCGTTATCTCCGTGGGTTGCTCTCCGCCCTGGAAGAGCAGACGTACCCTCGGCTGGAGGTCCTCCTGGTCGATAACGGATCCACCGATGGGTCGATCCCGCTCGTCGAGCGAGAATACCCGGAGGTCCGAGTCCTTCGCGCCGGTGAGAACCTGGGCTTCGCGGGGGGGAACAACCTTGGAATTGACGAAGCGCGAGGCGACTACGTCGCTCTGATAAACAACGACACCGTACCGGACCCGAACTGGCTTCTGCATCTAGTCGAAACTGCCGAAACCTCGGACCGGATCGCGGCGGTCGGGTCGAAGATCCTTTTCGCCCGACCGTTCGTACCCGTGACCTTGGAGGTCGCAGTCGGCTCCTCGATGACCGAAGATCCGGTGACGGACCCGAGGGAACTGGGGGTGTTGATCAGCGAGCGGTCCGGCTGGGAAGGATGCGCCTACAACAAGAGGGTCTTCGCCCGCGGATTCTTCGGACCAGAGCAACGCGACTCGGAGACGGGCCGCCGCACAGGTGTGTGCTTCACTCTCTACCTCCCGATCGAATCCCCGGCCCGACCGGGCGATCTCATACTCCGGATCCACGGCGGTCGAGCCGGTTTCGCACGCCGCTTAACGGCTTCGATCGCCGGGGTGCGGATCGGCGGAACCGAGGTCGCTCCAGGCTGGTTCAACTGGAGGATTGCCGTAGCTCCGGAGGTTGCACACCTGAATGGGTTCGACCTCATCAACAACGCCGCCTCGTTCCTGGAACCGGACGGCACGGCGGGGGACCGTGGCATCTTCGAGCCGGATCGAGGACAGTTCGATGCGGTCGAGGACGTGACCTCGCTCTGCGGCTGCTCGATGCTGCTCTCGCGAACAGCCATCGAAGACGCCGGAGCGTTCGACGAAGACTTCTTCATGTACTTCGAGGACACCGAGCTCTCCTGGCGACTGCGCAAGGCGGGGTATCGGCTCGTCTACCAGCCGGCGAGCGTTGTCCGTCATTTCCACGCTTCGACCAGCGTCGAATGGTCTCCCCTGTTCAACTTCCTCGTCGCGCGCAACAGGATCCTGATGCTGCTCAAGCACGCCCCCCTCCACCGGGCGCTCCTGTCCTACGCGGAGGAGCTGGCGAGGCTCTGGAAGCTCGTCCTCGGCCACAGGTCCCTCCGCCACGTGGACGTCAAGACCCGGCTCAAGGTCCAGTCCAGTCTGCTGAGCAAGGCTCCCAAGGCGTGCCTCAAGCGGTGGGGCCTGATCGCTGACTGACGCTGCGCAGTTTCCCTGCCGCCGCTAATGCAGCCCAATGGCAATGACGTCCAGGATCACTCAGCTGCTGGCGCCAGGCTCCCTGGCCTGGGGATGACGATCTTCCTCTTGGCCGCAGCGCGCTCTATCAGAAGACGCTCGACGTTCTTGCGATAGGCCCGTCGTCCAAAGGCAACGGCGGAGTGGGTACCAGTGGCGCCTCCTACTTCGAACGGTCCCAGGCGTATCACCGATCACGGGACGTGACCGTCAATCGTCAGGCTGCCCCCCGGAGCGACCGAGAATCCGTTCTGGACGGTCACCCTGAAGCCGGCCCTGAGCACGAGGGTCCCGTTGGACCCCACATGAAATGACGGTCCGACCGAAATCGTCCGGCACGCCGTCTCGACCCGTGTGTTGTTGACGGTGTCGTTGCTCAGGACGAGGTCGTCCGTCGCGGCCGAGCAGTACTCGTCGGCGCCCCAGTCCCGCGGGATGTTGCGATAGGTGCCGTCAACGTCCTGCGGGGTCGTGCTCGAGACCGCCTGGTCGATCGCTGGCGAGCCCATCGTCAGGTGGTAGTCGAAGCTTGGCGAGCCGGAGGCCGCGAAGCCCACGGAGGAGGCTGTCGCCATGGTGCCCAGGCCGACGAACGTCCCCGCGTTGGAGAGACCGTCGTTGGTGTCCCGCTCGTTACCGGCGAACAGGCCGCCGGCGAACGTCACGGACGAGCCGGTGGACTGGGCCTGGACCGCCGCCACGTTGGTCAGCGACGTGTGGTCGGCGATCACCGAATCGGCGATGGTTGCGGCGCTGGGACTGCCCGCCCGCGGCACCACCACCACCGCCTGCCCGACGAGCGGGCTGGTGAGAAGGACGTTCTGGGCAAATGTCGTGTGGACGACCGTCGCGTCGTTGCCGAGGACGAAGATCCCTCCGCCACCGCCGCCCGCTACCTCGCTTCCGGCTCCGAGACCGACACGGTTGTCCGCGAAGATCGAGTTCAGAATGTCGACGGACACGGAGGGTTCGTTCGCCCGCTCCAAGTAGGCACCGCCTCCGCCGGCGGCCCCTTTCTTGGTGACGCCGTCGCCACCGGTCACCTGGTTATCGATCATCGCGACCCGATCGAGCTGGACGGTGGCGTCAAAGCTGGTCAGTCCTCCGCCGATTCCGAGCCCGCCCGAGTCGGCAGCTCCCGCGACCGAGTGGTTCCCCCGGAGATCGGCGTCTCGCAGGGTCAGCGAGGAGCCCTCGACGTAGAGTCCTCCGCCGGCCCCGGTACCGCCGATCCCGCCGGAGTTGGACGCGTTGCCTCCGGCCACGCTGTTGCCGACCGCCGACACGCCGTCGAGAGTGACGTCGGCACCTCGGAGGATGGCCAGCCCACCGCCCAGGGCTTCCGCCCTGACGCCACCCGTGGTTCCCGCTCCCGTGGAGCTCCCCGCCGCGGCGGAGTTCGCGTTGAACGACAGGTCGGCCCCCTGGAGAACCGTCCGGTTGACCCACGCTCCACCGCCTTCGGCGAATCCGCCGCGGTCGCCAGAGCTGGTTGCTCCTCCCTGGACCGAGTTGCCGGAAAAGGTCACCCTCTGGAGCGTCGCCTGGACGACGGGCGACAAGACGCTGGTGCTGATGTAGAGCCCCCCGCCGGCAGCCGTCCCGCCGGGGCCGGAGGTCACGTTGCCTCCGACCACGGTGCAGTCCTGGATCGTCACGTCCCGCAAGGTCACGGATAGCGGCAGGAGCGCCTCGATCCCGCCGCCGAAGCCGTCTGGAGAGCCCGACGTGCCGGCGACCCGACCCCGCTCAACGGTGAACCCCTGCAACGTCAGGCTGGAATCGCCGGCCGAGCCCGGAAAGGTCTTCAGCAACCGCACGCCGCGGTGCGTGTTCTCTCCGTCGATCGAGGTCACGTTGGCGTTCGGATCGGAGGTGGTCCAGTCCGGCGGCGCGAAGCCGCCGATCAGGGTCAGCTCTTTCTCGACGATGCAGACCACCGCCGTGTCGGCTCCGCAGGGATCGACCGCGGCATGGTAGATGTAGGTCCCTCCGGCGACCCGGATCTCGTCGCCGTCGCTGGCAAGGTTGACTGCGCGCTGGATCGTGGCGCAGGGAGACTCGGCGGCACCACACGCTCCGCCGTCGTTCCCGGAGGTGCTGTCGACCCTGAGCACCGCAGCCCCGGCCGGAAACACCGGCAAGAGCGCCGCTAGCGCCACCACACTCCCTAGGCTCCCAGCTGTCACAAATCTACCGCGTCGTCGCGGTCCGTTACCGAGTGGGCTGTGTCTGATCAAGCTTCTTGCACTCCCAGGTCAAGAACATGTACGACGGCTCCAGGCCCAGGCCGCGTGCCACGGCGGAAGGAGCGACCGACTCGAGGTCAGCGTAGCATAGCGATTCGAGTATAGATCCCACGTCGAACTCCGGCGACACGGGGGACGGCCAGGTCCGCGCACCGCCGGCGACCCGGCGACGGAGATCCTCCGTGCAGAGCAGGGTGACCTCGAACCCGTGCCCGCGGAGCCGCTCGGTGAGGTCCGGCCCGAAGCGCCATTCCACAGGCGTGTTGTCGCCGTGGAACTCCGGCACGATCGGGCGAGCAGTCGTGCCCTGGAGGACCGGCACCTGGAGATACATTGCGCCGCCCGGCGCGAGCAGACGATGGATCTCCGCGAGTGCCCGGTCCGTGTCGGGGACGTGCTCGAGAACATGGGGGGTCAGGAGGATGTCGACCGACTCGCTGGCGAGCTGGATGTCCTGGAGATCGAGCGCGATGTCGGCCCGGTGAGCCCGCTGGTCGAAATCGCTCGCACGATAGTCGAACCACCGGCGCATCGCCTTGCGGTACGAGGCACCCAGGCGAGGGCTCGTCTCGAGGATACAGTAGCGCGCCGCGGGTTGACGTGCGACGAAGCACAAGAACAGGAACCGGTCCCGCGCAATGCTGCCGCACTCGGGGCAGGCCGCGCTCTCGCAGTGGTCGAAGCCGCGGAACGAATCGCCGCTCCACCAGCAGATGTTGCAGAAACGCGCCTCCGGACTCTGCTCGAGGCGCTTCCGCCAAGCCCAGGGACCATCGACGCACCGCTCGAACGGATCGCCGGAGCCGCTCGCGTCGCCTCGAAGCCTCCGGACCAGCCGCCGCAGCCGAGTCGACTGTCGCCACCGCGACAAGATGCCAGGTGAGCCGCTCATCGTGACCGTCGCCCCGTCAGTTCAAGTAGCCCAGAGACCGCAATGCGTCGATGCTCTCGTCGTCAAGCCCCACGGTCTCCGCCTTGCCACGTGCTGCCCGGTCGATGACCTCACAGGGGGAACCGCCCAGGAGCGTGCGCAGAGTCGCCAGGAGCTCGCGGCTGCCGCGGCGGTCGGCGGAGGCCAGGTCCCGTTGCTCCGCGGGGTCTGTTGCCAGGTCATACATCTCCAAGCCACGGTCGGGACCGCACGCCAAGATCGCCTTCTTCGATCCCACGAGGAGGCTGACCCACCGCTTCTCGGCTCCGGTCATCGAGATCCCGACCACGGGGCTCGACCCCGCCGAGCCCGACCGCGGAATCACCCGTCCGTCGAGCACTCCGGTGACCGGACTCCCGACGGCGCGGAGAATCGTCGGCATGAGGTCGACGTTGCGCACCCGTTGTGAAACGGTGCGGGCGGTCATTTTCGGATGGTGGACGACCAACGGGATCCTGAGGTGTTCCTCGTAGACCCTGCCGTGCTGAAACCCCCCGTGCTCGCCGAACTCCTCCCCGTGGTCCGAGGTCAGCACGACAATCGACGACTCGAAGAGTCCCGCGCTCCGCAGCGCCTTCAGCAGAGCGCCGAACAGCTGGTCCGCCCGCCACACCGCTCCCAGGTAGAGGTCGTGCAGTCGGGCGATCTCCGCCGGATCCGAGGTCTGGAAGCGGTTCCCGCTGGTCTTGGCGAACCGGCCGGTCGCACTGGTCCGATAGAGATGCTGTGCCTGCTGCAGGGCCCGGTACGGCGCGTGGGGCACCAAGAAGTGAACCCAGAGGAAGAACGGCGCGTCGTGCGGTTTCGCGAGCCATCCCTCGGCGGCCCGGAGGATCTCTCCGTCGGGATCGTTCCGGTGCCAACTGTAATCTTCGAACCCTCGATCAAAGTCCCGTTCGGGGGTGAGCTGCACGTTGTTGACCACAGCCTTGGTCTCGTAGCCCGCCGCCGACAGCAGCCCCGCCATCGTCTCCGGCGCCCGGAAGCGCCACCCGAGGAAGACTCGGCTGGGAAGGAAGCCGGACCATGCCGCCGCGAACGAAGTCGGCGTGACCGGCGCCACGGTGTAGGCGTTCTGGAACAACAGGCTCTGCTCGGCGAACGCATCCATGTGCGGAGTCGCTCCGCGCGCGCTGCCGTACACACCCAGAACGTCGGCACGGAGTGCATCGAACGAGATGACGATGACGTTCAAGCCCGGCTGGTCCGGCAGCAGAGGGTCGACCGCGATGCGACTTTCCGAGAGCGTCGCCGAATGCTCGGGAGCGTGGCACCCGAGGATCAAAAGGACTGCCGTGCAGGAAAGGGTGGCAATGGACCGGAGGTTCATCAAGTGCTCCCTGCCTTCATCGGTTGCTCATCCGGGTCTCTCCGGTCGGTTCGCGGCACGCCCGGAGTCTATCGTCTTCGCCTGACCCGCAGAGTCGATGCCCCAGGAGACGCCGGCCGACAGGGGAAGCAGTTGCGCGGATGGTGCGGTCGGCATGGCGAGTGTCAGCCCGGTCGAGTAGTATAGGCCTCCGTCTATTGATCCCCGGCCTGACGCGCCGGCTTACGGAGGCTATCGACATGGCAGCGGTACTCATCACTGGCTCTGCGGGACTCATCGGTTCTGAGGCGGCCCGCTTCTTCGCATCCAAGGGACTGGATGTCGTCGGCATCGACAACGACATGCGTCGGTACTTTTTCGGACCGGAGGCGACGACGACCCCCGCTCGCGAACGGCTCGAAGCGACGGTTCCGTCGTACAGCCACTACGCTGTCGACATTCGGGACCGCGACGAGGTGAACCGGATCTTCGCCAAGTACGGGAAGAACCTCCTGGCCGTGATCCATACCGCCGCGCAGCCGTCCCACGACTGGGCCGCGCGGGAGCCCTTCACGGACTTCGGCATCAACGCGACCGGCACCCTGAACCTCCTCGAAGCGACACGCAACCACGCTTCCGAGGCCGCCTTCATCTTCACCAGCACGAACAAGGTGTACGGCGACACGCCGAACCGCCTGCCTCTAGAAGAGCGCGAGACTCGCTGGGAGCTACCGGAGAGCCACCCGTACTCGGAACGTGGGATCGACGAGTCGATGAGCATCGATCACTCGATGCACAGCCTGTTCGGAGCTTCGAAGGCTGCGGCGGACCTGATGGTCCAGGAGTATGGCCGGTACTTCGAGATGAACACGGCCTGCTTCCGCGGTGGATGCCTTACGGGCCCGAACCATGCGGGCGCAGAGCTCCACGGCTTCCTCGCCTACCTCGTGCGATGCGCCGTCGAAGGAACCGAGTACACCGTCTTCGGATACGAAGGGAAGCAGGTCCGGGACAACATCCATGCGAGCGATCTGGTCAACGCCTTCTGGCACTTTTTCAATGCCCCGCGACCCGGCGAAGCCTACAACATCGGCGGCGGTCGGTTCGCCAACTGCTCCGTCCTCGAGGCGATCCGGATGTGCGAGGAGCGAACGGGACGTCCTATGGCGTGGGCCTACTCGGACAAGCATCGCCAAGGGGATCACATCTGGTGGATCAGCGACACCGAAAAATTCCGCACCCACTACCCCACCTGGGATCTCGCGTACGACATCGAGAGGACGATCGACGAGATCTACGAAGCAGCCACTGAGCGTCACAGCTCCCAGTATCGGTCCGTCAACTCTGTGATTTCCGATTGAGCTCGCGGCGATCGGTGACCTGTGAGCCCACGACCTGACGGTCACCGGGACGGCGTTTCACTCTGTCCATTCTGAGAGGCCCGACAGACGTGCACGACAAGATTGCGCTGGTGGTCGTGGGAGTTCACCGCAGCGGTACCTCGGCCATCACCCGCTTGCTGAACCTCCTCGGCGCCCGACTGCCCAAGAACCTGATGCCCCCGCTGGAGGGAGTCAATGACCGAGGATTCTGGGAATCGACAGAGGTCCAAGAGCTCAACGACGAAGCTCTGGCATCCGCCGGCTCGTCCTGGGACGACCTCATGCCCATCCCGGAGGACTGGTTCGAGTCTCCGATGGCCGAGCGCTTCCGCGCAAGGACTGAAGATCTCCTCGCACGTCACTTCGCAGGCACTTCGCTCTTCGTGCTCAAAGACCCCAGGTTGTGCCGCCTGCTTCCGCTCTGGCACCGGGCGCTCGACGCTTTTGGCGCCGACAGCCGTTTCGTCCATATCTTTCGCAACCCGGTGGAGGTTGCCGCTTCTCTCGGCAAGCGCGACGGATTCGAGACCGGGAAGTCTCACATGCTGTGGCTACGGTACGCGCTCTCGGCGGAGCGACACACCCGAGGGCACAGGAGGACGTTCCTCTCCTTCGACAAGCTGCTTCGAGATTGGCCCTCAGTCATCGTGAAGATCTCTCGTGACCTGGAAATCGACTGGCCGCGCTCCATCGAAGCGATCCGGGTCGAAGTGGACAGGTTCCTGGAGCCGTCAGAGCGTCACCATGTTGAAGAGGACGGCGACACTAGCGATGTGCCCACGCTCGTCCTCCGGATTTATGACACGCTCCTCCGGTTGGAGGCAGGATCCTCCCCGGAAGCCGACCCGGTGACGGTGCTGGAGACGTTTGATAGGGTTGGCCAAGACATCAAGTCAACAGATACCCTCTACGGCGCGATCGTGGGGAGACCGGAGAATCGAGCCGTGCTCGAAGAGCCAGAAGTCGCCTCGAAAGAGCAAACTGGGCGCTTGCGCGACGAGAACCGAACCCTCCGAGAAGAGCTTTCCCGGCTCCGGCAACAGATGCGTTCCAGGGACTTCGAGCTCGGCCGGCGAGACAGAGAGCTCCGGAGCCTCGATCGACGGGTCGCGGAGCTGTCCTCGGACCTCCGCACCACTCGACGCAGTCTCATGCGCTTGGTCCGCCAAGCCCAGGCAATCAAAGTGCTACGGCAACACGAGGAGGGCACGAGATGAGTGCTGATGCCCGTTCCTTCCGGCGGCCTCTGACCTGGGTCCAGGTGCTCAACTACAACGGTCTTCATTGTGTGGGTAAATGTCTCGAAAGCCTCGAGGCGGCGCATCCCCCACCCGGGGAGGTCCGGCTCGTGGTCGTGGACAACGGGTCCGAGGACGGCTCGCTGGAGCTGCTACACAAAGACTTCCCGGAGATCGAGATCATCCAAAGCGACCGAAATCTCGGTTTCGCGGGCGGCAACAACCTGGGGTTGAGAAAGGCGCTCGCGGAGAGAGCGGACTACGCGATCCTGGTCAACATGGATGCGCAGGTTGCACCCGATTGCCTGATCAGGCTCGTCGAGGTCGCCGACGACAACCCTCGAGCGGTCCTGGTGGGTGCGACAATCTGCACCGAGGACGGAGAGCGGATCGAGTTCGATGGCAGCCAGTTCGATCCGGTGCTGACGGCCGGTGGCTACCTGGACGCGCTCCGCTCCGAACAACCGCCCGAGAAGGAGGCCAAGACAGCCGCATACGCTTGTGGCGCCGGAATGCTGATGCGGCTCGAAACGCTTCGGGAGATCGGTCTGTTCTCCGAGACATTCTTTGCATACCACGAGGACGTGGAGCTCGCTCTCCGCACCAGGCTGTTCGGGTACGAGGTTCTCAACGTGCCGGACGCTCTCGTGTACCACGTTCGAGGTGGAGCTGGGGCCGGAGTAGAATTCCGCGATTTCATGGGCGCCCGCAACCTTCTCTTGACCCTGATGAAGCTCTACGATCGCTCTTCCTGGCGCCGGAATCATCATGCCCTGATCGATCATTTCCTCGGCGGAACCTATCCCCAGAGAGCTCAGGTCCTGTTGGCATCGCTGTTCCGGGCTCCGACCATGTTCCGCCAGCGGCGCAGACTGAGGGACCGAGCGGACAGAACCTACTCCCAGATCCTGGACCAGCACGATCCCGCCGATTGACCCATGGTCCTCGTCCCGGACAGACACACCTTCGTGATCACTCCATCAGGAAGGCGCGCTCCTCGGTCATGAGAATTTCGATTGTCACCTATCAGGGATACGATGGAGCCGGAGTGCTTCATGCCCACAAGTTCGCCAATGAGCTCATCGCACTGGGCCACGAGGTGCTCCTCCTGCTGTGCGGTTCCATGGACACCGCCTCGGCCCTGTCAAAGGCACCGAATTACCTGGTGCGTGAAGCTCACTTCGAAGAAGGACTGCTCGCGCCCCCCCTCGTCGAGCTCATCGAGACCTTCGCACCGGAGATCATTCACCTCTGGACCCCGCGTCATCTCCCCGCACGAGTCGGCCTGGAGGCCTGGAGCTCCAGTAACGCTCGCCTCGTCATCCACTACGAAGACGACGAGGAGTACATCCTGTCCGAGGTCGGTTCGAACTGCGCGTTCGGTCGGGATGACCTCGCTCTCTACCAGTTCTTGCGTGGCGAGACGTTCGACGCCCCGGAGCTCGAGCACCACGCCGACTCATTGAACCTGGAGTTCCTCCGCCAGACGGTCGCGGATCCGTACTCCTGGCCCTGGATTCACCCCTTGTTCACCCCGGTGGTGGAGAAGCTGGCCGCCGGCTTCACCTCCATCTCCCCCGCCTATGGACGCTTGCTGTCCGACCGGTCGAGCCAACCCATCAGGACCCTCTATCCCGGGGTCGACCTGAAAAGGTTCGGCGGACGACACAAGGACAAGGAGCTCGAAAGGGAGCTGAGGATCGAAGGCCGCACCGTCTTCCTCTACTCGGGATCGATCGCGGCGTTTCACGACTTCACGGCATTTCTCGAGGGTCTCCCCGCAGTCGTCAAGGACTACCCGGAAATCGTGGTCGTCCAGCTCGGCCACAACTACATTCCTCACCTGACGGAGCCCCTCCTCGAGAAGCTTGATCTGGCGAACCACGTCGTCTTCGCCGGCCCCATCCCGCACGCCGACATGCCCCGCTATCTGGGCTTGGCCGACGTCTTCCTGGGCGTTACGGCGCTGAATCGATTCAACGCCCACCGCCTGCCGTCGAAGATCCCCGAGTACATGGCGATCGGAAGACCTATCCTGCTTTCTGATACCGGAGCTGCGAACGAGCTGGAAGATGGTGCCGAGGTCATCAAGATCAAAGGTGACTCGGCAGGAGAGATCGAGCTTGCCTATCGCCGCGCAATGGACCTACGAAGTGCCTGGTCGTCCATGGGGCGCCGCTTGCGAGACAAGGCGCGAACGATCTTTGACTGGAGGCGCAACACCGAGCGCCTGGTTTCCTACTATGAGGAGTTGCTAGCAGTGGAGGAGAGGATCCAGCCCGAGGGCTTTGACCTCAACATTGTCGCCGAGCGACCCCGAGTGCCGGGAAGCTCACCACAGCCGGACCCTCGCCCCGCCCTCGACCGGGACGGTGCGCGAGTCGTGATCGTTACCGAAGGCCGGATCGGTCACAACATGAGCGGCATCGGAATTCGCTACGCAGAGCTCTCACGCTCCCTGGGGCAGGAGTTCGACGTCACCCTGGCTCATCCCGGACCGACCGAAGTCGGGATCCCGGGAGTGCGGCAGATCCGGTGGAAGCCCGCTGACTCCGAGAGGCTGATGCACTGCGCGACTGAGGCCGACGTGGTCATCGTGCACAGCTACCTGCTTCAAAAGCTCCCGGCGCTCCAACGAATCGAGTGTCTGCTGGTCGTCGACCTCTACTGCCCCTTTATCTTCGAGAACATCGAGATCCACAAGGACCGAGGGTTGCCCCTGGAGGAGCGGGAGGCGATCCACGACAACGACTTGCGGGTTCTCAACGATCAATTGCTCAGGGGCGACTACTTCTTGGCAGCGACCGATCGTCAGCGGGATTGGATCCTCGGTGCGCTGACAGCACTTGGTCGCCTGAGGCCTTCGACCTGCGGTCCGGGCGCTGCTCCCGAGAACTTCGTCGGCCTCGTTCCGTTCGGCTTGAGCGGCGACACACGTGGCGGCAACGACGACGGAGCTGCCGTCATGCGCGGTGTCTGGCCCTTCATCGCACCTGAAGACACCATCCTGTTGTGGGGCGGAGGAATCTGGAGCTGGCTCGACCCCTTAACGCCGGTCCGGGCCATGGAAAAGATCGCCCGCTCCCGATCGGACATCAAGTTGGTATTCCTGTCCACTCGGACTGCGGAGGACGTCGTGGAAATGCCAATCCTCCGGGAGCTCTTCGACTTCGTAGCTGAGACCGAGGATCTGGACAGGGTGGTGATCTTCAATACCCAGTCCTTCATCAGCTATAAACAACGGGGTGCCTACTTCTCGGAGGCGGACGTCGGGATCTGTGCCCACCATTGCTCCCTCGAATCGCACTTTGCGTTCCGCACCCGCGTCCTCGATTACCTGAATTTCGGTCTACCCATCTTGACGACCGACGATGACTTCTTCGGAGCGTTCGTGAATCAACGGAGGCTCGGGCGTGCACTCCCTGTAGGTGACGTCGACGCCTGGGCCGAGGCGATCCTGGAGCTTGCCGACGCCAAGGCCAGGAAGCGATACCGCAAGAGAACTCTCGATACGCGGGAGGAGTTCCTCTGGTCGACCGTGACGAAGGATCTCGTCTCTCTGATCCGGGACGTCGAGAGTGCCCGCCTCCTTTCCCGCCGCGCTCCTCGCAAGGTCGATCAGGAATCCGCCTCCGCTGCTCAGCCGGACGGCTACTCCGGTCTTTCAGTTGACTCCCTTTTCGATCTCGCTTTCGAGAGCCTGGCGAACCTGGTTCCGAAGAGGACCGGCAAGACGGCCATTGCCTCGCTTGGACTCGAGCACGAGGAGCTCCTCCTCCACGCCCAGCGTCTCGAGGAGGAAATTGCATACCTGAAAGGCCACAGCTCTCGACTCCAACACAAGGTCGACCTGGTCAAGAAGATCCCTCTTGCAGCTTGGCTCTGGCGTACGCTGACCGGCAAGAAGGAGACCGTCGATTCTTCTCATCACACCCCGTCCTGACGCTCAACGAGGTTCTACCGCTAAAAGTCTTCAGAGGTCTAGCATCCGAACAGACCCTCCTGTCAGATCGCGCTTGCTCTGCCACACCCCCTTCCCCCTGCGAGGTCATCCCAAATGAAGGTCGCCTTCCGCCCCTCATTCCTGATCGTCTTGCTGCTCGGCCCACTCGTTGTCGGGTGCCAGCAGGCTGTCCCAGGCCCCCTTCCCTTGGTGACCCACCTGATCAAGGAACCTCCGAATCAGATCTTCGATCCCTCCATGCTAAAGGAGTTCCACTCATCGGTCGAGCTCTCCTTCCTCGACAAAGAGGAGCTCTCCTCCTGGACACCGGTAGAGCCGTTGACGCTCCTCGGGGACTCCGATCGAGGCGTCACTCTAAAACTGTCAACAGGTTCGAATGTCATGACACGCGATGTCAACGTGGACGCGGCCGACATCGAGGTCGTCAGAATCAGGGGCCGCGACTTCGAAGAGCTCCACTTCCAACTCCACTGGGCTACTGAAGACGGAGGATCGTCGAGCGAGGAACAGCTCTCTGAAGACACAAGAAGCGAGGATTCCTCCGGGGACACCGTCGTGGAATTCCGAGTCGCAGGTGCGGACGGCTGGCGAGGAGAGATCATCAAGATCGGACTGGTGGTGTCCGCCCTCAGGGATCAATACTCGAGCCTCCGGGATCTGAGCATGGGCACGGTACGCGGAAGCCAGAGCCGCATCGCGAACGTCATCGGCAAGCCGTGGCTCTTCGACGATGGCGGCACGCCGATCGCCATGGTTCGCTCAGGCATCTTGTCGAGCTCCGAGCACCCTCTCTCTTGGACGGTCGAAGTCCCGATGCACGCCGACTTGCAGTTCGGCGTCGGCATGGCCAACGACGTCGACACTCAAGTTACATATCGAGTTCTGGCGAGGTCAACGGTTGGCGGGCAACCGAGCACCGAGGAGCTCTGGAAGCGAGAATCCAGCGGTACCTGGCACGAGACCCAGCTTGATCTCGGAGCCCTGGCGGGCCGCAAGGTCTCCTTCATCTTCGAGACGGAGCATCCCAATGCCGACGATCGACCGCTTCCGCTCGTCGCATGGACGAACCCCGAGATCATCGTCCGGCAGCCATCGACAAGACCATCCCTGTTCCTTGCATCGATCGACACACTACGGGCGGATAGGCTCTCCCTCTACGGTAGCGACCATCCCACCTCTCCTCATATCGACCGTTGGGCGAGCCAGAGCGCCACAACGTTTGAGACGGCGATCGCACCCTCTTCGTGGACTCTGCCCTCCCACGTCTCTCTCTTTACGGGATTGAACGCGCACCACCACGGTGTCAACGGACAGTTTCCGGCTCCACTCGGGCTCTCGACGATGGCGGAGATGCTCCGAGCAGCCGGCTGGGCAACGGTCGCCGTCACAGGAGGCGGATTCCTTCATCCCAGGTACGGGCTCACCCAGGGCTTCGACGAGTATGGATACTGGAATGGACCCGGCGATCACGCAGATGAGTTGGAGAGTGAGACGTCCCTCGCCTTGTCGATCCTCGCTGCACACCAGCGACAGGCTCGCGCAAGTGGAAGGCCCTTCTTCTTTTTCTTCCATACCTATGAAGTGCACTACCCCTACCGGGCTCGTGAGCCCTTCTTCGGGAAGTGGAGCCGATGGCCCGAGGCCTCTACAGAGCACTGGAAGGTGACGCTCCCCCGAGAGAACGACCGTCTGACGCCGAAGAGACTCCTGCCGACCCGTAACTATTACCTCGAGATACCTGGTGAGGAGAAGAAGGTGCTTCCGGAAGACATGAGCGAGCTCCCTCGAGACCTCTACGATAGCAGCGTCGCATTCATGGACGCCCACTTTTCCCGTCTACTCGACGCACTGCGCTCGGATGCTGCCAACGATGACACGATGATCGTCTTCACCTCCGACCACGGCGAAATGCTCGGTGAGCACGATCTGCGCGGCCACACCACGCTCTACGAGGAGAATGTCCGAATTCCTTTGGTCATCGATCTTCCAGGCCCCCGGAGTCAGGAGAAACGTGTCAAGAGACAGGTGGGTTTGGTCGATGTCCTGCCGACGGCACTCGATGTACTGGGACTCGAGGTACCACCAGGAATTGACGGTGCCTCATTGCTCCCCTTGATCAACGGAAGCCACAGGGTTCGACCCAGGGAAGTTTTCATGTACAGTCCGGCCGGGAATCATGGATTCGGAATCCGGCTTCAGAACACCAAGTTCATTCTTCGCGACGGTGTCTGGCCTCCTCACCGAGGCCGCAGGGAGCTTTACCGACTCGACCAGGACCCCAACGAGGAGAATCCTCTCTCCCTTCACACCTCCCGGGCCGCCGCCTTTAGGCGTGAGGCGATCCGCCAACTCCATCAAACCGCCGGGTTCCACATCCGGTTCTCCAACAACGGACCCAGCACTCTCACCGGGATCCTCGAGGCACCCGGTTTGACGCCATCGCTCAAGTCGGTGGACCTCTCCTGCGACTGTCTCGTCTCCCTCGACCACAACCGCACTCGCTTCAAGGTGCCGGTTGGAGCTTCCTTCGGCCTGTACTCTTCGCAAATTCGAGATGCCGCAATTCGGATCATCCTCGAGCCTCTTGGCGGGTCTGGATCGGATGAGGGGACGGCATTCGTGCGTTCCTTCTCTCCTCAAGAGCTCCAAGACCTCCGAACGCTACGCTGGAACGGTTCGGATTGGTCCGAGACAACCACCGACGTGGGACGATCAGACTCGACAACCGTGCGGCTCTTCTGGCTCGGCCCCTCCCGGACTTCCACTACCCAGCCCTCCGCGGCGACCGCCCAATCCAGACGCCAGCTCAAGGCGCTGGGCTATGTGGAGTAGTCTCGAGCTTCCCTGCCAGGCACAGCCGATGGTCGTTGTCCCCAGCCGGTAGCCGGAGCCGCCAATCGACTCCTCTCGGTGTTGCGGAGACCCAGCGACTCCGTGAAACTCCACTGGCTCGTTTCTCGACCTGTAACGCATCCGACCCTCGCCCGATTAGACAGTTGACGGAGACCGGCATGGAGGAAGCCTACGGCCCCGATGCATCCACCGGAGCGACCGAGACCGCGTACTGTGCTCACGTCTGGGCGCGCCGGCTCCAGCGGGGTGAAGCAGACGCTGTCCGGGAAGTCCGTCGAAGAGTCGAGAGGATCCTCATGTACGGAGCTCTCACAATACCCGAGCAAGAACGGGATGACCTGAAACAGGAAGTCGTGACAGAGATCTGGCGAGCAGTCAACCGCTCGAGGTTCGACCCGACGGGTGGCTTCTGGGGTTTCGTGGAGGTCGTCACCGCGAGACGGTGCATCGATTGGCTTCGCTCCCGAAGAGAGAAGGTCGACCTCCCTCACGAGCTCGAGACCTTGACGGCTAGCCCGCTCGACTCCGCCCTGATCAACGAGCGGACAGAGCTGGCAAGCGACATTTTGATGGAGCTGGAACCCGAGTGCCGGGAACTGATCACTCTTCGGTTGCGCGACAACGTGAGCTACCGCGAGATTGCGAACGTCACCGGCAAGAGCGAAGGTGCCTTGAGGGTCCAGTTCTATCGGTGTATCGGGCGCGCCCGGAGGATCTTGAAGCAATTCACTTCGAAACGGCAAGCAGAAGACGCCCCAACGGAGGCTCTGCAATGAAACACAAAGAGGTCATCAAACGCCTCCCCGAGCTCGGAGCCGGTGTATTGGCTCCTGAGGTCACTGCCGGCATCCTTGCCCACGCGAGACAATGCAGGACCTGTTCCGAGTGGCTGTCGGCTCATGACCTGCTCGCTTCCGGTCTCCAGCAGGATCAGGCCATGGAGAACGACCACCCCAGCGCTGATCTACTCGCTCTTTGCACTCTTCGTCCCGAGGAGATCAATGAGCCAGGCCGAGATGCACTGCGCTCCCACCTGGAGCACTGCGGAGCTTGTCGAGGAACCATCGCACTCGTGAGAGACGCTGTGTGGGGGGCTCGCCCCATCGGCTCCGGTGCGCCAAACCACCCCCGGATCGAGCGGCCATCGCCTCGCAGGAGAGCTCTCCTGGCCGCTAGCCTGGTGCTCGCTCTTCTGGGCGCGGGCCTGGTCCTCAGCGTGATGTTGAAGTCTTCCCTCTCCACGAATCCCACGACCCTCCTCAGTCATGGTCAAAGCTCGAGCGTTCCTTCCCCTGGCGACACTCATGCAGAGCTTTCGGGTCACGACCTGGACGGAACCCACGTGATACAGGCCGACCATTCGCTGACGGTGTCTCGGCTGATGGTCAGGAACGGCGCGGATGTCACCTTTGACGCAGGAGGACGGATCGCCTTCGGTGACGGATTCAGGGTCGAGAAGGGGGGGCGTATCAAAGTCCGCGCAGGGCATCTCCGAGCCGGCCACGCTCCGACCAACCGGTCCGGCAAGAAACTGCCTGCTCGGACGAGTCGGAAGTCTGGTGCGCCACGAGCTACAGCTGTCACTTCCTCAGACCAGAAGGAACCAGATAGGCAACCATAGTCGATGAATAGTCCCACCCACGGGACCGCCTTTCAGCGCTCCGGGCGTGGATACTGTGTCGACCAAACCAAAGGAGAATCGAAGAAATGAAGCTTCGTCACCTACTGTACCTCGTCCCCATCCTCCTGCTTCCGGTCTCCCCGGCCTGGGGTCAGGGAACGCTCTTCGTCCAGGGGAACAACGTAGGCGTTGGAGTGGCATCGCCTCTCGCGCCGTTCCACATCTCGGCGGACGGAAGCCAGTCGCTTCAGTTCATCCTGGAGAACCAGGGACCACCAGGCATGCGTTTCTCCAACGCGACCAGCGGAGCGACCTGGTTCTTTCGCCAGAATTCCTTTGCCACCTTCGTGATCTCCCGAGAAGGAACGGGCGGCGACGAGTTCCGACTGAAGAGCAACGGTGAGTTCCAGATCGGTCCCGGAGGGGCCAACAACCTGTCGTTGGACACCTCTGGCAACCTGACGATTGCGGGCAGTCTCTCGCAGGGATCGAGCAGGCAGATCAAGCAGGACTTCGCTTCGGTCGACGCAGATGAGGTGCTGTCGCGCGTGACCGAGATGCCCATCACCTCCTGGAGCTACAAGGCGGACGGAGCCAGCGTTCGCCATATCGGACCGATGGCGGAGGATTTCCACAGCGCCTTCGGGTTGGGGGTGGACGAGCGTCATCTCTCGCCAGGGGATGTCGCCTCTGTCGCCCTGGTGGCCGTTCAAGGACTCCAGAAAGAGCTTCAGAGCCGTGATGCTCGGATCGCCCAGATGGAGCAGGAGATCGCCGATCTGAAGAAGCTCGTCGAGAAGGTCACCTCCGAACAGACGGACTGACCGGCTCCCCCCGTCGAAGGAGCTTTACCGGAAGCCAGCCGCGGGGTGGGGCGAATCTACCCTCCCCGCGGCTGTCCAGTCCGCCTCCTGACCGAAAGCGCGGGCGCTCGCTGACCGCTCCCCCCCCCGGTCCCCTTGTTCCTGTTCCTCACTTGACGTAGCCGAGCGCCCGGAGTTGGTCCGTCGTGTCTTTCGGGACCGGGTTGTCGAGCGTGCCCTCTGGATCCTCGAGCTTCTCCGCCGCAGCAGTCTTCTCGATCTCCGACAGTGCGGCCTTCATGGCCGCAAGGGTCTGCTTGTCGGAGCTGGGGAGAAGATTGTGCCGCTCGCCCGGATCCTTGCCCAGGTCGAACAACCAGCTCCGCTTCGCATTGAGATGCGTCATGAGCTTCTCGGACCCCAGGCGCAGGCTCTCCCATCGGCGCCCGTCGTAGTCGAGCTCCGCCATCAGCGGTTGCCCGGTGGCGTCCGCCGACGAGTTCCCTCCCCACAGCCCCTGAAGAGAAACGCCGGGCAAGGGTACCTCCCCGGGAGCGGACTCGCCGACCAGACTCAGCAACGTCGGCACGACGTCGATCAGAGAAACCGGCTCGTCCACCACCACCCCTGCCGGCATTCTGCGCGGCGACCGGAGAATCAGAGGAACCTCGAGCTCTCCTTCGTACAGGGACATTCCGTGCGAGGAGAAGCCGTGCTCCTGGAAGGCTTCGCCATGGTCCGCGGTGAGCACGAACAGCGCGTCGTCCGTCGATCCCAGGCCCGCGAGGAACTTCCCGAACTCTTGATCGGAGTACGCAACTTCCCCCGCGTAGAGCGTCCGCAAGGACGCCATCAACTCGGGGGTCGGCTTGCGCTTTCGCTGGTTGAGCTCATCGTTGATCGGGTTGGTGTTCCCCAGCTCTGGTCGCTTGGCGCTCAACAGCCACTCCGGAGGATCGTAAGGTCCATGGGGATCCACGACCTGAACGTAGAGAAAGACCGGACCGGTCCCTTGCTCCTTGCGCTGCGCCCACTCCCTCAGGGCCACCTCGTGGGCCTCGGAAGCGAGCAGGTGGCGCCTCGGGCGATCCTGCTCGTCCCGATCAGGCACCCTCGGTCGCTGGAAGAACTCGAAGCCCTGGTCGAAACCCCAGACGGGATCGAGGTTGCCGTTTGCCACGACAGCGACGGTCGAATAGCCCAGGAGACGGAGGCGCTCGGACAGCGTGAAGGCCGACTCAGGCAGGCGGTCCGGGCGATCCTTCGCACCGTGGGTCGAGGGATACAGGCCGGTCAGAAGCGATGCGGTCGCCGGGCGGGTCCACGTCGCGGTCGAGATGGCATGCGCGAAGCGAACGCCGTCCCGGGCGAGGCCGTCGATGTTCGGAGTGGCACGGGTGGCTCCGTAGACTCCCAACGCGTCGGCCCGCAGCGTGTCGATCACATAGAGGACGACATCGGGCTCGTCGGGACCGGCTTTGATCCTCCAATCGGCGGGATCCGCTTCCTCCTTGGATCGTAATGCAGCGGCCGTCGACACGAGCTCTGCGCGATGCCATCCAACGTTCTCCGGATCGATTCCTTTGGGAACGACCTCCAGGAGGACATCTCTTCTCGCCAGGCGACCGAGATCGATGACCTCGCTGTTCTCTCCGTACTTCAGGGGTCGGCGGTCCAACAGGTGGCCGCGGAAGCTCTTTCGAGTATGCACCCAGATCTCGAGCTGAGGAGTGACACCGCCCTCTTCTTCAGTCGGGGCGTCTTCAGCTGCCGCGTCCGCGCGGGCGATGTCCACGGTCAGCAAGAGCTTGGCGGCAGGCGGCATCCGGAGTGCTGCCTCGACTCGTGCAGTCGTGCTCGCCGGGAGCAGGTCAAGTGCCACTCTCTCAGGGTGCGAGCAACCGCTGAGAAGGAAGTAGAGTCCCGCGACAGCGAGGGGAATGGAAAACCTTGACCTCATGGGTTGCATCCTCCAGATGTGTTCAGTGCTGTACCGGCTGCCGTGCCGATCGATGGAGCCTACCGCAGGCCCATGAGGGTCTACAACTCGCGAGCCCGGGCTAGATGTGCAAGCGCACCTCACCGAATAGCCTGAGCGCAAACGCGACCAGGCCCCGGGGGAAACCCGGGGCCTGGTCGGCCAACCGCTGAGCGTATCCTGCTGGAAAGCAGCTCCTACTCTTGCTCCTGGCTCTGAGCAGAGGCCTCCAGGCGCGCCAACCGTTCCTCAAGCGCTGCGACGCTCTGGTCCCGCTGGTGCAACTCCGCCTTGAGCTCTTCAACCGTGTCGTTGAGTCGCTCGATGTAGATGTGGGCCTTCTCGAGCTCGTTCAAGATGCCACCCGTCTTCTCCGAGACGTTGAAGCGCGCACCCGGCTCCGTGGGCCCCACGGCGGGCAGATGCCCCTGCTGCCACATCTCCAGGGCGTGCTCCTCGATCGACGGAAGCTCGTAGTCCGGGGCGAAGACCCGGTCACAACCTCCACCGCAACTGGGACCGTTCGTCGTCAGGGTCCCCTGGATGTCGAGATTGCCATTTGGGCTGAAGACGAACTGGTTGCCGGCCACACCGACGCGGTTCAGGTTGTACGCGCCACCGGCACCGTGGATCATCTGCCACTCGCCTCCGCCGTTCACCAGGTTGAACTGCGCGGTCGCCGAAGCCGTCGTCTCAAGCTGGAAGGTGGCATTTCCGCTGGTCCTCTTGACGTGCAGCGACGCGCTCGGCGAGAGCACCCCTATCCCAATGTCGTCGTCCGAGTCGATCACCAGGGAGTTCGAGCCCGCGCCCGGGCGGATTCGGAACGGAAGGGTCGAGCCGTTGGTGGCGTCGCGAACGAAGAAGCTGGTCTCGTTGCCCGCCACGTCCCAGGTCTGAGGAGCGAAGCCGCTGGAGCCGTCCTGTTCCAGGCGAAGAGCCGGGGTGTCACCGTCGATCGTGTGCAGTCGGACTACCGGATTGGACGTGCCGAACCCCACGTCACCGTCGTTTTCGACGTAGAGGGCGTTCGTCCGGGCTCCGGCCTCGACCGCGAACACCAGGTCGGAGGCGCAGCCGCCTTGACTCGACTGGCCACAGTCGTTGAAGCCGAGGTAGCTGGGGCCGCCGTTGAGGTTCGAGTTGGCCTCGATCTCCCAGTCGTTGCGCGGGAAGCTGTTGATGGTCGACGTATCGTCGAACTTGATGCGGGTGTTGTTCTCCATCAGCAGGATGGTACTGTCGGAGAAGGTCGGGCTGTTCGGGCAGTCGAAGCCGACGCACAGGCTGTTGCGGATGACACCGTCGGCATTGGTCAGGACAGTCTTAGGCGCCAGGGTACCGCCGCCCGTCGCGTCGGAGATCGCGCCACTGCCAAGGGATGTCTCCACCAGGGCTCCACTGCCCTTGGAACCCACTGTCGCGCTCTTCTCTTCGCCCGTGCTCGGCGTGATGATCGCCCCGCGGCTCACGGTGAACGAGCCGGACTCCATGTAGGGACCGGTAGGGATCGACCCCTTCTGGAAGTAGTTCCACCACAGGGCGTCTTCCTCCCCCGTACCGCGAGCGGCCTGGAGGTCCTCCTGCACAGCCGGATCGACAGTCGCGACCCGGTGGAGCTCCCAGGTGTACTGCCCGTCGGTCACCCGCTGAATCTCCGCGAGGTCGAACGAGATCTGATCGTTGGGACCGAAGGTCCGGACGATGTCCTCACAGGGTCCGCCTACGGTGAGGACCATCTCCTTGTACTCGACCACCGGATCCCAGAAGATGACTGTCCCCTCGTAGAAGACATCTGCCAGATGTCCATTGTTGAGAGGCGCGCAAGTCTGCGCCGGGAGCGGAGCCGTCGAACTGACGACGACCGTGATGATCGCGACAAGCGTCATCGCTAGGTTTAAAAATCTCGACATTGGTTCATTCCTCCTGCCAGGGTTTTGGTCTCCGCCCCATGGGGAAGGCGGCATAGGTGACCCAGCTGCCAACGCAGGGTCGCTTCCGTGACGGGAAACATCGCGGCGCCTCCGCGAATACCGCAATCATAAAAAACTACTCTTTCCTGGATGGTACCATATACATAGACAAGTGTCTATTCGTCAGCCTGTCACTCCTCGAGGGCCACCGATGGCACGACCTCATCTCACGGTAAACGCTCCAGTCGAATAGAACGCACTGGCGGATGAAAATCCCTCACCCCGGGAGCTCGCCAACAGACCGGAAGCCAGGCCCGGCCTGTTGACGAGAATGACGACACTGCGGGCTCAAGTCTTCGTACTGAGCAACGCGGGCATCAACGGTCCTGCAGCTCTGCGAGCGTCTTCTCCAGCTCTGCGAGGCGGTGATGCAGCTGCTCGATGTAGATGTGGGCCTTCTCGAGCTCGTTCAGGATCGCACCCGTCTTCTCCGAGACGTTGAAGCGCGCGCCCGGCTTCGTCGGCCCCACGGCGGGTAGATGACCCTCCTCCCACATCAGTGCCGCATGCTGGTCGATGGACGGGAGCTCGTAACCCGGCTCGAAGACGCGGTCACAGCCCCCACCGCAACTGGGGCCACCCGTGGTCAGGGTCCCCTGGATGTCGAGATTCCCGTTGGGGCTGAAGACGAACTGGTTGCCAGAGACACCGACCCGATTCAGGTTGTAGGCGCCGCCTGCACCATGGATCATCTGCCACTCCCCTCCGGAATTCACCATGTTGAACTGCGCGGTCGCCGACGCCGCCGTCTCCAGCTCGAACGTGACGTTCCCGCTGGTTCTCTTGACGTGCAGCGACGCGCTCGGAGAAGACGTCCCCATCCCGATGTCATCGGTGTCATCGATGACGAGCGAGTTCGAGCTCGCTCCGGGGAAGATCCGGAACGGAAGCGTCGACCCGTTGGTCACGTCGCGGACGAAGAAGTTGGTCTCGTTGCCCGCGACGTCCCAGGTCTGGGGAGCGAAGCCGGACGAGCCGTCCTGCTGGAGACGCAGGGTCGGAGTGTCACCGTCGATCGTGTGGAGCTCGACCGAAGGCGTCGAGGTGCCGAAGCCAACTCGGCCGCCGTCGTCGACGTACAGGGAGTGGCTCGGAGCGTTGGCTTCGATGGTGAACGGCGTCCGGCTGCCGCTGATGTCGTCGATCGAGAACTTGCTGGCTCCACCGTTCGCGGAGTCGTTGACGGTGATCTGCCAGTCGTTCCTTGGGAAGCTCGCCGCGGTCGACGTGTCGTCGAACTTGATCCGCAGGTTGTTCTCCTTGAGTCGGATCGTATCGAAGCCGAAGCTCTCGCCGTTGACGCAGTCGAAGCCGATGCAGGCACTGCCGTCGACGATCAGATCGTCGTTGATCACGAAATCTTTCGGGGAGAGACGGTTGCCACCGCTCTCCGCGCCTGCGATGCCCTGCGCGGCGGCGCGCTCGCTGACCGCGGGAGCGGCCGCGATAGCCGCGTCCGTCAGGCGCCCGACACTCGACCTCTCGGCCAGAGCCGCGCTCTTCTGGCTCTCCTCGCCGGAGCTCGGATCGATGATCCTACCCTCCACCACAGAGAAGGCCGCGCTGTCGACGCTCGGCCCGGCGGGGATGGAGCCCTTCTGCCAGTAGTACCACCACAGGTCCTCTTCCTCCCCCGTCCCCCGTGCCGCCCGCAGATTCTCTTGAACCTCGGGGTCCACTACCGGAGTGAACCGGAGCTGCCATGTGTAAGGCCCATCGAGAGTGCGCTTGACCTCGCCGAGATCGAAGAAGATCTGCTCGCCCGGCTTGAAGGTCTTGACGATGTTTTCGCAAGGACCGGAGATCGTCAGAACCGCTCGCTGGTACTCGTACCGCACGATCGGATCGAAGAAGATCACCGATTCTTTGTAGACGACATCGGCCACGCGACCGTTGTCGAGGGGGCCACAGGTGGGAGAGGACTGGGCGAACACGGCGCCCCCCATCCCCGCCACTGCGAGAGTGAGGACAGCCGTCACCGTGATCGTGCTAGCTAGGATCTTGGACATCTCTTCAACCTCCTGTCAGGTCGGCTCAGCGCTCCATAGCGGAACGCCATGAGTAGCCCGGCGAGCTCGCACGGGCTGCGTCGACCGGGGACACCTCCAGGATGTCTCCGGTCATCGGGAGGAGGGCTCCACGAGCTGAGTCCGTTCGGACCAGCGTGCGTACAGGGTGGAAGCTTCCATCAAATCCATCTGTGTGCCATGGCACTTCCTCCTCGGGACGGAAAGGAAGATCAGCACCACTCCTGCATGACCAAGAGACGAGCGTTCCGTCCGGAAACACTCAATCTTCGTGTAGTAGTGAATCCCCCGAATACTCCGTTTCCTCAGGGAACACTAAGGAGGTGGCGGCCTTCACACCGAGCCGCCACCTTCACCTGCCTACCTTCATCCGACGGTGCCGCAACCGAAGGGCTCGCTGACGGCACAATCGAAGCCGGCCGCCGGGGGCCATCGGTCATGACAACGTCATTGCAGGTCGCGACATCCTTAGGCCGCCGACAAACAAAAAGGGGGGCCGCACGGCCCCCCTTCGATCTGTAACTCTGTCTGAGTCGACCGGCGATCAGTGGTCAATCGACCCCATGTTGGTTCTCCTTCAGCGCGGCAAGCTCGCCCTGAAGGCTCTGGATGACCTTCTGTTGTTGCAGCGTGTAGAGCGTCAGCTCCTCGACCTTTTCCAGCAACTGAAGCTGGAGCTTGGTTACGTTGACTCCGCCTAGCTCACGCACGTTGTCGCGCGAAATGACCTTCGGAAGATGCTTCTCGCGGTCGACATACTCCTGCAGCTTGTGCAACGGCATCAGGTCGTAGCCGGGTTCAAAGACATAGTCCGGGAATGTGTCGCCCGGGTCCGTCGTGCCATCGCCACCTTGCGCGATCAAGCTACCTTGAATCGTCATCGTGCCGTTGGGCGAGAAGATGAACTGGGTGCCACTGACTCCGACTCGGTTGTAGTTCAGTGCACCGCCGGCCCCTGCGATCAGTTGCCACTCACCGCCGCTATTGACCATGTTCATCTGTACGGCGGCGTTGTCGGTCGTCTCGAGCTCCAGGTTGGTGGATCCGCTGGTTCGACGGACGTGCAGAGCTTCGCTCGGCGAGCTCGTGCCCACACCCACGTTGCCGTCCGCCTTCACGTAGAGAGAGTTGGTCGGCGCTCCGGGGATGATCTTGAACGGCAGCTTCGAGCCGTTGGTCACGTCCCGGACGAAGAAGTTGGCCTCGTTGCCGGCCACGTCCCAGGTCTGGGCGGTGAAGCCGGAGGAGCCGTCCTGGTTCAGGCGCAGAGTCGGGGTGTTGCCCGTCTCCACCTCGACGTCGACCACCGGGTTCGCCGTGCCGATACCGATGTCACCATCGGCCTCGACGTAGAGTGCGTTGCTGCGCGCACCAGCCTCGATCTTGAACGGCGTCTTGCCGCCGTCGATGTCGTCGATCGAGAAATAGTTGGCGCCGCCGCTGCTCGAGTCGTTGGCGGTGAGCTGCCAGTCGTTGGACGGGAAGCTGGCCGAGCTCGAGGTGTCCTGGAACTTGATCCGGAGGTTGTTCTCCTTCAGCCGCAGGGTGTCGAAGCCGAAGTTCTCGTTGTTG
>Ga0210074_1000034_pt1 | contig 59131 bp, 60 predicted proteins | sample China_Galinas_Co_FD_184860 | JGI IMG/M metagenome (GOLD analysis project Ga0210074, IMG submission 184860) | Wetland microbial communities from San Francisco Bay, California, USA, that impact long-term carbon sequestration -... | ecosystem: Environmental > Aquatic > Marine > Wetlands ... | reverse complement strand
AGCTAGAATTTAATGACCTTGAATCACTTGATAAAAATATCGCTATGAATACCGCAGCAGTATATTTGGAATTCATTCAGGGTGAGGGAGGAGTAAGAGTTGCTTCAAATCCATTTATTGAAATGCTAAAATCTTTGAGAGAGAAATACAATTTTATCCTGGTTGCAGATGAGGTCCAGACTGGAATTGGGCGGACGGGAAAGGCATTTGCATTTAGTCATTATAATTTAACGCCTGACCTACTTCTTGTCGCAAAAGCAATCGGAGGCGGCTTACCACTGGGCGCATTAATTGTAAATCAACAATATGAAAATGTGTTTAATATTGGGGATCACGGGAGTACTTTTGGTGGAAACCCTGTAGCTTGTGCAGCTGGATTAGAGGTTCTGAATCAGGTCTTTAGAGGAACTTTATTGGAGAATGTTTTAACTCTTGGTGAATATTTTCAAAAGCAACTAAACAATTTAAAGTTGGTAAATAATGATTTGATTGTTGATGTAAGAGGAATGGGTTTTATAATTGGCGTTGAGCTCAATCAGCCTTGCTCCAAACTTGTAGAAGATTTTCGTCATAGAAATATCTTAGTTAATTGTACATCGAATAATACAATTCGGATCTTGCCTCCTTTAATTTCTACCAAAGAACACATCGATCATTTCATTAAAGTTTTTAAACAAATATTATAAGAAAGAGTTATATAATTTATATTCAATATTAGATATATATTAAATTTGAAAAAATTGATAAGCTTATATTAATAATAACTTTATATGTATTACTTGAATAATCATATATATATTAAAGCAGTCACTCCCTAGTATCATTTTTTACTTTCAGAACGATCATTTAGCATTAAAAAGTAAAAATATTACTTATTATTCATAAAATTTATAATAGCTCCATACCTTATTCCTCGAGTGCTAACAGTTACTTTTTGAATCTCAAAACTTTCCATAATTTGAAAAAGAATACATGCTCCTGCAAGTATTATATCTTCACGTCCTTTCATAATCGAGCCATATATTTTAATTATATCTTCTTTACTAAAAAGTTTCAGTTCTGAAATAAGATTCTTAAGATCCTTAAATCCTAACTTTGAGTTGTCAACAGATACTTCACTGAACTCCTTTAATCCATTTACCATGCTGCAAATAGTGGTAGCCGTCCCGGCAATAGCAATGACTGTTTGTGGGATAATCTTAGGGTCGATCAGCGAAATTGACTTTTTTATCTCAGAATTTAATTCTCCGATCTCAGAAAATAGTGGTGGGGAATGTAGAAGAAATTGCTCAGTTGAGCTAACAGAGCCTAACTGTAAACTTTTTTTGAATATTATTTTCGTGTCATCCCCATAAATAAATTCAGTGCTGCTTCCTCCGATATCAATAACCATCGATGGACCTGAATTTTCAATTCCTGAAATTGCTCCCAGATAAGCAAATTCTGCTTCCTGTTCTCCTGTAATCACTTTAAGGTCATAATTATATTTTTGTTTGATTAACTCAATTATTGAATTTGAATTATTTGCTAATCTTAGGGCATTTGTTCCCGATAGAATTACCCGGTCACATTTATAATTCTCAATAATTCCTTTATATTCATCTAAAACACTTAAGAGTGATTCTATCTTTTCCGGAACTATTAACTTTGATTTCTTTACTCCACGACCAATTCTTGGCATCCGATATTCATTTACAAGAGGAAAAATTTTCTTTAAACCTAAATCAACTTTTGCTATTAATAGCAAGACAGTATTGGTACCGATATCTATTGAAGCAACAATCATAAATTTTGTTTAATTTTAAATTAATGATTGAATAATTATATGAAAAAAAAATACAAACTTTCTACTTTATTGGGGTTCTTAGCAAGCGTCTCAGGCATTATTTGGTTTGGCGCTTATATTTCAAGACTAATTACTTACTATCAATTGTTTAAATCGGAAGATCTTTCATTAAATAGCTTTGTTAGTAATGGTAACTTGCCGGGAATAATTCAAACAATTTATCCTTTAGTCAACCTAACTTTCTTTTCGTATTTGATTTTTATTTTCTTCTTTACACTTTTTATTATATTAACTCCTTTAAAGCTTAAGGAAAATGGTTGGTTATTTATTATTTCAATGGTAGTGTATATTACATTACCTTTTGAAGCTATACTTTTGACAATTGACTACAAGATGATATTAATGTTTCTTAGCGAGAATTTTACTTCTGGAGAAATATTGAAACTCATTACCGAAAGATTGATATTGTTTAATAGTTTCCCAATTATTTTATTACTTAGTTATCTTACCATTCCATTTTTTCTGATTTATAAACCATTCATATTGAAATCGAAAAATGAAAATTAAGGAAAAGGAATTTGACGAAATTCTTCAGGAGCTAAAATCAGTAGCCGATCAGCTTGGAGCAAGTGTCAGGTTTGAAAAGGGTGACTTTAAAGGTGGCTATTGTCTTCTGAATGATAGAAAAGTAATTGTAATTAATAAAATGGCAAATCTTCAAAGAAAAATCATGATTCTATCAACAGCGTTAAAGGAACTTGGAATAGATGGTATTTACCTGAATCCCAGAATAAGAGAAGTCATCGAAGAAATGTCGACAGTAGTATGAAAATATTAATATTGAACGGACCAAATCTTAATCTGATTGAGAAAAGATCCCGAGAAGATTATGGATCATTTTCGTTAAAGCAAATCGAAGAATACATAAGAGAAGTATTTCCAAATCATAATTTTAATTTCTTCCAAAGTAACCGTGAAGGGGAACTAATTGATAGAATTCAAAATGCCTCAAGCAATTATGATGGACTGATAATTAATCCCGGGGGATATGCTCACACATCAGTGTCTATCAGAGACGCGCTGGAGATATGCACCATTCTCAAGATAGAGGTACATTTGTCAAATCTCGCCTCGCGCGAAGACTTCAGGACTCATATGTTAACTGCTTCAAGCTGCGATGGTTATATAAGTGGCTTTAGAGAAAAAAGTTACATAGGGGCTATCTATTTGCTTGAAAAACTTACTACATAATAGCTCTTTTCCTGCATTCTCTTCTTCATTCAATCTATAGGAATGAATATTTCCATTACTAACTATTTGTTCAAATTTTACTTATAAGCAGTTAGATAATACACTTAAAGCTAATAGTTATTAAGAATTGATAATTTTGCTATATTAGTAAGGAATTTTTAAGTTTATTACGAATATTTTTAGAAAGACTATGCGAGACCTTTCAATTAAAAAGCTATATTACTCTATCAGTGAAGTAAGTAAGATCACTGATATTGAGCAATATGTTCTTCGCTATTGGGAAACTGAGTTCGAAGAGCTAAACCCACAAAAAAACAGAGCCGGTAACCGTATTTATACAAATAAGGATATCAGGTTGATCCTCTATATCAAAGAGTTGTTGAGGGAGAAGAAATATACCATTGAAGGTGCAAAAAAAATTCTAGAGAACTATGAGCACGATAAAAAGCCGATAGTTGAAATAAAAGAGAAAAAATCCAAAGTTGATGAAGAAGAAATAGTTAATAATAATGCCGAATCAGATTCGATTAAAAAGGATCTTGAAGAGATAAGAGAAACCTTAAAATATTTACTTACAAAATTGTAATTCTCGGAACGTGGCGCAGCCCGGTAGCGTACCTGAATGGGGTTCAGGTGGTCGGGGGTTCAAATCCCCCCGTTCCGACCACTAAAAGCTTGTTTAGATATTAAGCTTTTTGTTTTTTAGTTTACATCGTCCGAAGGTTCTCAGCCATAGGCTGATCCGCCTTGGGCGAAAAATCCCCCTGTTCCGACTAATGATAAAGATAAGGCTACTGCGGAGTTTTTTTTAGATTTGCTTCTAACCTGGTACCATTTTTCTTTTAATTGCTACATAACTTATTCCACTTTAAATGAATTCTTGATAATTGAATAACTATTCTGATTATTCAATATGTATCTTTAATTTTACCTTATATTTTTCCATAATCCATTATATTTTTAGATATGCAAATAAATGTTCAGAGGGAAAAACCAACCTGCAATTGTGGTGTCTTTGGTATCTACGGATCGCAAAATGCATCATTAGAAACTTATTATGGTTTACATGCACTTCAGCATCGTGGACAAGAAGCCTGTGGGATTATTTCAAAACGAATTAGCGAAAAGGGGAATAATGTCTTTACAGTTCACAAAGGTGAAGGACTGGTAACAGAAGTTTTTGACGATCACGAACTTTTTCAAAAAAAGCTTATTGGTAATGTTTCAATCGGTCATAACAGATATTCAACCACCGGCTCATCAGAGTCACTAAAAAACATTCAACCTTTTGTTGTTAATTACCGACTCGGCAATCTCGCTGTTGCACACAATGGTAATTTGACAAATGCAAAGGAAATTCGGGAAGAAATGGTAAATCAAGGTGCAATCTTTCAAACAACAAGTGATACCGAAGTCATTCTTCATCTCATTGCCAGAAGCAGGTTAGAAGACCAGGTAGATCAGATTATAGAAGCGACAGAAAAGATTGAGGGTGCTTATAGTCTTGTTTTGATGACTGATAATAAATTAATTGGTGCAAGAGATCCGCACGGGTTCAGACCTCTCGTTATTGGAAAACTAAATGGCGCATTTATTATTGCATCCGAAACCTGTGCATTTGATCTTCTAAGTGCTGAGTTTATCCGGGAAGTGCAACCTGGTGAGATGGTGGTTATTGATGATGAAGTTTTGCAGTCTGGAGAAATCAAATCATTCAGCATATCTCAAAAATCATCTTCAAAAAATCATTGCATTTTTGAATACATTTATTTCTCAAGACCCGACAGTTTTATCTTTGGTCACAATGTAGATAAGATGAGAAGGAGATTGGGTAAAGTACTTGCAAGAAATCATGCGGTTTATGCTGAAGATGAAGAAAAAGTTATTGTTATAAGTGTTCCTGACAGCTCCAATACCACAGCGTTGGGATACCAAACAGAGCTTGAAAAACTTGGTGTCAACTCAAAACTTGAAATTGGATTGATAAGAAGCCACTATATTGGCAGAACTTTTATTCAACCGGGGCAGGCTAACCGAGAGATTGGGGTTAAAATTAAATTCAATACTGTAAAGGGTGTTCTTGAAGGAAGGACAGTAGTGATGGTTGACGATTCAATTGTAAGGGGCACTACTTCCAAGCAACTTGTAAAATTAATTCGTGATGCAAATCCAAAATCTATTCATCTTAGAATTTCCTCTTCACCCATAACTCATCCTTGTTTTTACGGGATGGATTTCCCGAGCAAAGATGAACTCATTGCACACAATTTTAATTCAAACATACAGGATATCGCAAAATATCTCGGAGTTGACAGTCTTGAGTATTTAACCATTGATGAAATGCTGGAGGCGGTTTCGGAGGCTGGTTCGGATAACTTCTGCCACGCTTGTTTTTCGGGTCAATATCCAACTGAAGTCGATCTTAAATTCAAAAAGGAAATTTATGAGATTTAGTCTAATCTCTTCAATTTTAATCTTATTTTCTTCTAAAATAATTTTTGCTCAGACAACTTACTTCATCAAGTATAAAGAAAACGTTTCTTTTTCTGAGATTGAACAAAAAGTCCAGCAAAACCAATTTGTTCCTCAGGGGATGCAATCTCCGCTACTAAACGAGACAAAATCTGTTAACTATCTTGCAAAAGGAATTGCAAAATCTAATGATATGCTAGGTAGAATAATTAAGATTACTTTTCAGGATAATATCGACGAAAGTGTTTTCATTCAACTTCAGAATATTGATTCAGACATTGAGTACATCCAAAGAGCCACAACCTACCAAATAAATTTTACACCAAATGATAGTCTTCTCTCGCAACAATGGGGATTAAATAAAATTAAAGCTTTTGATGCGTGGGATAAAATAAAAGGTAGCGATTCTGTATTAATTGGAATGATCGATACGGGCATTGATTACTTTCATCCGGATCTTCAAAATAAAATCTGGCAAAATCCGGGCGAGACTGGAAACGGGAAAGAGACAAACGGAATAGATGATGATAACAACGGTTTTATTGATGATTACCGTGGTTGGGATTTTACTGATCGTGTTGGTTTTCCTTTTGACTCATCTGGGGGTGATTATTTGGATTGGGATAATGACCCTTTCGATGAAAATAATCACGGTACTTATGTGTCTGGAATTGCTGGAGCTCAAACAAATAACTTCACTGGAATTGCTGGAGCGGCACCTAGTATTAAATTGGTAAACCTAAGAGCATTCGATCCCGGTGGATATGGTGAGGAAGATGACGTTGCGGCAGCTATTCTTTACGCTGTGGAAATGGGTATCAAAGTTGTCAATATGAGTTTTGGTGATTACTCCTTTTCTTATGTTTTGAAGGATGTTGTTCAATATGCATATTCGAAGAATGTGTTACTCGTTGGAAGTTCAGGAAATCAGAATTCATCTCTTCCTCATTATCCATCAGGATATTCTGAAGTTATTTGTGTAGGTAACTCAACTCAAGATGACTTCCGGGCTGGAACTTCTAATTACGGCTCAACTCTAGACTTAATGGCACCGGGAACGCAAATAGTAACGACAGCAAGAGATAACAATTATGCTTCAATCGGAGGGACCTCTGCAGCAACACCGTTTGTATCAGCAGCAGCAGCACTAGTTCTTTCAATTGGAAATTTTTCTAATGAAGAAGTAAAACAAATATTAAAATCGACATCTGATGATATAGGAGAGCCGGGTTGGGATATTTACACTGGTGCAGGAAGATTGAATATGTTTCGTGCTGTTACGGTTGTTGCGCCTTCTGTTATTAAATTCAATCATCCCACTCAGGATTTTGCAACTCTTGAAGATTCATTAAAAATTAATGCAACTGTTCTCTCTCCATTATTTTCATATTACAGTCTTTATTATGGATATGGAATTAACCCAACTAACTGGACTACCTTAATAGGGCAGAGGACCAATCAATTTTCGAATGAAGATATTTACACACTTGATCTTACTTCTCTACCTGATACCGTCTATGGTTTGCGATTAGTTGTTCAATTAACAAATGGCAGAACTCTTGAGGAACGTGTAAACTTTTCTATAAGCAGAACACCTCCATTAGCGGAATTGATTTCAGTTGGACCAGCATTTTATGGTGATAAGACTACTATTCTTGCTGCTATGTATACAGACGAACCTAGTATTACAAAAATGTATTACCGAAAACTTGGGGATGCACAATTTAATTTTATTACTCTTGATGGTTTCACGACTAATAATCAATTCGTGAAGTATTTGCATTATGGTTTTATACCAAAGCAGTTGGTTGATCAGAATTCTGCATACGAAGTTTATTTTGTTGCTGAGAATCTCGTTGGACTTCAATCAACAATAAATGATAACGGACAGAACTTTTTATTTACAACAAATTATAATGCGGAATATGCCTCCCAGACAGTCTTACCATTTGCATTGCCACCAGGAAGTATCTTTGATAAACCAGTCAGTATAACTCAGAATAATTTCACTGAAGTCTATTTGAGAACTTATGCCAACTCAAGAGTTACAAATCTTTATAGATTGAATACAAACTCATTTGAAATGGTTGATTCGCTGCAGGATAACATTGTTAGAGACTTTGGTGATTTCAATAACAATGGCTTAAATGACTTATTAACTTCATGGGTAAGAGACGGATATATTTTTGAACAACAATCTGCGAATTCATCTGTACTCAATCAAAAATATGAAAATGAATCCGGCAAATTCTGGCCTGTATTGGCTAAAGATATTGATGCTGATGGAATAACCGAGGTAGTAGCAGTAAATTCTGATACATCTGTAAATATTTGGAAAGTTAATAATGATCTATCGTTATCAAATCCGATAAACTTAGGAAATTTTACTGAAGAAAGTTTTGGTATTAATATTCTTGATGCACCAAATGCTGTGGTGGCAGATATTAATGGTGATGCGACAAATGAAATTTGGTTTGTTGATATTGATGGTGATATTTTCAGTTATAATATACTGGGGACAAATAATTATCAGGAAGGTAGTGTGGTTACTACCGGCTTTTTAGGTTCCGCTGCTTATTTAACAGCAGGTGACTACAATGCAGATGGAACAGATGAACTTGCTGTACTTCTCCATTCAATCGATGCAATAGATATTGCCCCTTATTATCGTTTACTCGTTTTCAATTTACTAGGAAATCAGTTCAATATACTTTATGACCAGGTATTTGTTGATGCTTCCACTGAATTCAGATCCTCATTCCAGCAATCAGAAAACAGTATTCGTTTTGCAAATATTGATGATGATCCAAATGAAGAACTGATAGTATTTATGTATCCCTACTCCTACATTTTCAAAAGCCAGATTGTTGGTTCCAATAAAATTATTTCATTTAAAGAAAATATTAATTCAAATTCAGTTTTTACTGGTGACTTAAATAAAAACGGTGTTCTGGAAGTTGCTTTCCCAACAACGAGTGGAATTAATTTTTACGAGTTTACAGTTTCAAAAAAAGCCAGCACGCCATATAATGTTGATGGATTCAGTACGGACTCCAGTAGTATTTTCCTTACCTGGCAGGGAAGCGTTGATCAATACTATATCCATCGAGGTTTGACACCTAATACACTTGAGCTTGTGGATTCAGTCGTTGCAATAAATGAATACATTGACTTAAATCGTAGTAATAATACAAATTATTTTTATGCAATTCAGGCATTTGACCTTTCAAAAGAAGACCCTTACTCAGATTTATCAAATGTGATTGAAGTATACTGCCACACTCCCGGCAATGTTGTCTCAGCCACAGGAAGCGGTGCCAGAACTGTCACAGTTAATTTCTCAGAAAAGATGAGCAACACAATTGAAAATCTTCAGGCATTCAGATTAAATGGAAGTGTATTTCCGCACTCTATTTCACCTGCAAGCCAATATTCATATTTACTTTCATTTAGCAATGACATCCCAGTTGGGAATAATCAACTACTTGTGAGCGAATTAAAAGACATTTATGGTTCTCCGATTCAATCGGCTCAGATAAATTTCAATATGGATTCAATAATTGTAAATCCTGAATTTTTCATCTCATCATTTAAAATTATTGATTCATATAATCTTAAGATTACTTTCAATTTGGACGTTGATGAGGTCTCTGCTAAAAATGTAGCCAACTATTATTTCGAACCAAATAATAAGGCAGCTTCAGTTAGCGTAAATGGAAACGATAGAAAATCGATTAGCCTTAGCTTGAAAGGTCAGAATCCGATTGGGTCTATAGGCAGAGAATATGTGCTTAGAATCAAAGATGTTTTTTCTTCAGTATCAACAGGTAGTTTAAGAATTAATGACGGTGCCGGGAGCTATGTTGTTCTTTCTTCCTATGAAAATGATTTATCCCAGGTTTATGTCTACCCTAATCCTGTTAAACCATCCAAGGGAGAGACACTTACATTCGCGAAACTTCCACAGTATGCACAAATATCGATCTGGACAATTGAAGGATCAAAAATCAGTGAATTGAATGAAAGCGATGGCAACGGTGGCGCTTCATTTAATTTAATTGATTCTAATGGTAATCCGCTTCCAACAGGTATTTATATTTACCGGGTTGTGATGAGTGATGAAAATAATAATGAACAGGATGAGATGATTGGTAAATTTGCTGTGATTAGATAATATGAGTGCTACAAAAATTTTTAATGCTTCAAACTCTTTAAGTTTTATACGGTTGCTCCTTGTGATTCCTGCCTGGTTTGCATTTAATAATTTTGATCAGATTTCAGCCGGATATACTGTTGCGGCAATAGGAATTATTGCTGCGATAACTGATATCCTAGATGGTTACCTCGCTCGCCGGTTAAACCAAATAACAGAATTTGGAAAAATTATAGATCCGCTTGCTGATAAAGTATTAGTAGTCTTTGTTGTTCTTAACCTGTACTTATTAGGAAAAATTCCTGATTACTATTTTTATATGATTTTACTACGCGATTTACTGATCCTTATTGGTGGAATTATAGTTTCAAAAAAAGTAGGCAAAGTTCTTCCGTCAGATTATGTCGGTAAGGCAACTGTATTATCAATTTCATTTGTTCTTCTGATGGTGTTGATCAATATCGATGAACAGTTTATTGTGTTCCAGATTCTCTACTATTCAAGCATCGCTTTAATTTTTATTTCATTTATTAACTATATCATAAAAGCAATAAAAATACTTTCGACTAATAAATTATGAAGTTTTTAGATAAACTAAATTATAATCGGCTTAAGGAAGGTCTTTCTAAGACCAGAAATAAACTGGTAAATAATATTAAAGAATCCTTGTCCGGTAAGGCAATTATTGATGATAATACTCTGAATGATCTGGAAGAAATATTAATCTCATCAGATATCAGTGCTGAGCTTGCAGAAGAACTTATCGCGAAATTGAAGGTTAGTCTTAAAGATGAAAAGATTAGAACATATGAAAGTATTTTACGGGTTCTTAAAGAAGAATTATTAAAAATACTGGAACCGGTTCAAAAAGTTTCTTCATCTATTGAAGTTAGTAAGAATTCTAAACCATACGTTATTTTAATTATTGGAGTTAACGGAGTAGGGAAGACTACAACTGTCGGAAAGCTTGCTAATAATTTCAAGAGTGCTGGAAATAAAGTAATAATTGGATCGGCAGATACTTTCCGTGCTGCTGCAAATGAACAACTGAATATTTGGGCTGATAGAGCCGGTGTTGAACTCATTCAACATAAACAAGGGTCTGACCCCTCATCTGTAGCATTTGAAACGGTTAAGAAGGCTGTAAATGAGAAATACGACATAGTTCTCATCGACACTGCGGGTCGACTACAAAGTAAGAATAATTTGATGAATGAATTGAATAAAATAAATAAAGCGATTGATAAAGCTTTACCGGGTGCTCCGGATGATACTTTCCTTGTTTTGGACGCAACTTTAGGACAAAATGCTGTGCTCCAGGCTGCAGAATTTTCAAAAGTAACTGATTTGACCGGATTAATTATTACTAAATTGGATGGTACAGCCAAAGGTGGAACAATTATCAAAATATCTCATAGTCAAAAAATACCCATTCGTTTCATCGGTGTAGGTGAACAACTTGATGACTTACAAAACTTTGATGCTAAATCTTATGTCGATGCAATTTTCGAACTCACAAATTCATAAATTATAATGTTTTTTAAGAAACCAAGCCATAGGATTTTTGATTATACACCACGCTTTTATAAAGCTGAAGATGATAAAAATGAAAAATTAAAAAGAAAACTTGGATTTCAGAGACAATTAAAATCAGTTAGAAAAAAAAGAAGTCCGTTAATTTGGGTGGTTCTGGTTGTTGCTGCAATCTTTATATACTTTAAACTTACTGGGATAATTTAAAAAGGGAATTCATTAGTTTACATAATATACATTATCGGACATTTTTTAACTATTTCGAAATTTCTTAATATTCTCATCTTTTCCAAAAACCACCAATTTATCTCCTACTTTTAATTTGTAGTTTGGATCTGCACTTACTATAAGCTCTTTCTCATCGTCATCACTAAAAATTTCCTGCGGATGTTTAATCATTAGGACTTCCAAACCAAAACTACTCCTTATTTTTAATTCAGATAAGCTTTTTCCTATTAGGTCAGGATTTATAATTAATTCTGCAATTGAATAACCTGCTGCAACAGATGAAGATCTGGTATCACCGATCGTTTTTATTTCACTTGACAGTCCATCAGCCAGGCTAAGCTTCAATGTTTCCTTATTATAAATTGACAGAATTTCCTGCCGAGTGATTGCCCCAAATATTGTGGTCTCCTTTTCATCATTTATTACCGGGATTGTATCCGCGTTTAGTTTGCCGAACAATCTTAGGACATGATCAAGATCATCTTCCATATTCACAAAAACGATGTGAGGATTCGCAATGTCACTTGCAACCAAAACCTCTTTTACATTTTCATATTCTGTCATAATCGGTCTTAGTTCAACCTCGGTAATAACTCCAGTGATCCAACTACGCTCATTGACAGTGTAAATTGAATTACCATTGTTTTGAATCATTTTTTCAAGGACTTCCGGTAGTTTTGTATTTTCGGGAATTGAGTTGACGGGATTCAACTTCAAATCTTTGATCAATATTGATTTTAAAATATTCGTTTCTTTTCCTTCAGTAATTTGATAACCTTGTTCTTCAAGATGTTGGACCTGAACTGAACTTTTCAATACCAAACGGCTAAATGTTGTACTGATGATTACTGCGAGCATAAGCGGTAAGATAAAGCTGTATTCCTGTGTCATCTCAAATATGATAAGAATAGCAGTTATGGGGATTGTATTTATTCCACCGAGAGTTGCCCCCATCCCGACCAAAATATAAGTGGTTGCATCTAATTTTAATCCGAAAAAACTATTAGCAGCAGTCACAAAAAGAAAACCGATACAAGCACCCATAAATAATGAAGGTGCGAACGTTCCTCCAAATCCTCCAGAATTTATCACCAATGGAACGAGAAGAAATTTTAATATGAACAAAACAACAGCAACTTTCCACAGAGTATGCCCAGCCAGAATGTGATTGATTCCCAGATAACCGATTCCAAATATATCTTTGTAAAAGAATCCACTAATTCCAACCAGTAGTCCTACAAAAAGCATTATCGACCACTGAGGAATTCCTTTCAATAAAATCTTTTTCTTTATAAAGCGACTAGTTACATTATTATATCTAAGATACATCACTGAAATTAATCCGGCAATCAAACCAAGAATTGCATACATATATAAGTAATGATAGCTTCCCGTTTCAGGTGAAGAAAAAATGAATACAGATTTGTTTCCGAGCAATTCTCTTGAAATAGTACTTGCGGTAACTGAAGCGAGAATGACAGCAGATAATGTAGGCGCGTTGAAATCGTTTAACAAAATTAATTCGATTGCAAAGAAAACTCCACCAAGAGGTGTATTAAATATTGCCGCTATAGCAGCACCAGAGCCGGCAGCCGTAAATACTCTTCTTCTTGAATCAGATAATCCTATCAGTTGACATAATTTACTGGAGACACCTCCACCAAGTTGTGCAGCAGGTCCCTCAGGTCCCACGGTACCACCCGAGCCAATACAAATTACAGGTGCAAAAAAGTGAAACAGAGTCGTTTTAAATGGGATGTATCCACCGCGTAGTGCGACAGATTTAATTACTTCCGAAACACCTTTCTTTGCAGCTATATCAGGTGCCAGTTTGATCATCAATGCCTGAATCAACATTCCTATTGCAGGGATTACAATAATTGCTGCAGCACCAAGAAAATATAATCCCTCAGCGGTTTGTTCAAAAAATACTTTGTTAAAAAACTCGATTGAATCGTGAAAGATCACAGAAGCCAGCCCTGCAAAGGCTCCGATTATAATTGCATAGATGGAAAAACTGAGGTAGTCGGGCAAAGAAATTTTTGAAAGTTTATGTTCAATATACTCTCTGACTTTTTTTGCCCTGATGATACTCCTGAGATAAGAATTTTTTAGCTTTTTACTCAAAATACTTTATCAGGATTTCACTTATCATATTTGAAAAATCCTTCGCCCGATTTTCGACCAAGCTTTTTAGCAGCTACCATCTTTTTTAGTAATGGACAAGGTCTGTATTTAGAATCATTGTATCCGTTATATAGTACTTCCATTATCGCCAGACAAACATCAAGGCCAATAAAATCAGCTAGTGTCAATGGACCCATTGGATGGTTCATACCAAGCTTCATAACTGTATCGATATCATCCGCTGAAGCAACACCCTCCATCAATGCAAATATTGCTTCATTTATCATTGGCATTAGTACCCTATTAGCAATAAATCCGGGATAGTCAAAAACCTCGACCGGAACTTTACCTAATTTCTCGGATAGTGATTTAATGCTCTGGAACGTTTCGTCACTAGTTGAATAACCTCTGATTATTTCCACAAGTTTCATCATCGGGACGGGATTCATAAAATGCATTCCAATAAATTTATCAGGACGATTTGAGGTGGATAATTCTGTAATCGAAATCGATGAGGTGTTTGAAGCAAATATAGATTCAGCTTTTACTATTTGATTTAATTTATTGAATATAGATAGTTTAGCCTCTTTATCTTCAAAAATTGCTTCAATAACAAGATCAACATCAGAAGGAACATTATCCAAACCAATTGTCTTGATGATATTGTTAATCGTAGATTGTTTCTGGTCTTCAGTGATGATCTCTTTTTTTACCTGACGATCCAAATTTTTTGAAATAGTGTTGATCGCTTTGGTGAATAATTCTTCATTTACTTCAACGAGATTAACTTTGAAGTTGTTCATTGCAAACACATGAGAAATTCCATTGCCCATGGTCCCACCGCCAACTACAGCTACTTTTTTAATATTCATTACTACCCCTTTCTATTTATAGTTTTTAACAATTACTGCTGATGCTTCACCACCACCGATACACAATGAAGCCAATCCATAATTAGAATTTTGACGCTTCATTTCGTGAATTAATGTTACAAGAACTCGTGCTCCGCTTGCACCTATTGGGTGACCGAGAGCAACTGCCCCGCCGTTAACATTAACCTTATCGGGTTCCAAACCAAGCAATTTATTATTTGCCAATGAAACCACAGCGAAGGCTTCATTAATTTCAAACAAGTCGATGTCTTTTAAACTAAGATTTGATTTCTTTAATACTTTATTTATAGAATCGGTTGGTGCGGTTGTAAATTCAATTGGAGCTTTAGCCGATGATGATTGAGCTACAATTTCAACCAAAGGTTTTAACCCTAATTCAATCGCTTTATCTTCACTCATAACCAATAAGGCTGCAGCACCATCGTTAATACTTGAAGCATTAGCTGCTGTTACGACTCCGTTTTTATCAAACACCGGTCTAAGACCTGGGATTTTTTCAAATTTAACTTTTCCAGGTTCTTCATCCTCACTTACGGTAATCTCTTCCCTGCCAGCTTTCACTTTAACTTCTATTATTTCATTTTTAAATTTTCCTTCTTTCTGTGCTTCAATTGCTTTCTTGTATGAATTTATAGCGAACTCATCAAGTTCTTCCCGAGAAAATTTAAAATCCTTTGCGCAGGCTTCGGCACAATTTCCCATATGAATATTATTATAAACATCCCACAGACCATCTTTTACCATTGAATCTATTATTTCACCATTTCCAAGTCTGTAACCATTCCTTGCTTTCTCAAGGATATAAGGTGCTTTCGACATGCTTTCCTGACCACCAGCTATAATTATATCAGCATCGCCTGTCATAATTGCCTGTGTGGCAAGCATAACGGCTTTCAATCCACTTCCACACATTTTGTTGATTGTCATACACTCAGTTTTATTTGGTAATCCAGCAAATATAGCAGCCTGTCTCGCAGGAGCCTGTCCCTGTCCTCCAGTCAAGACATTGCCCATAATGACTTCATCAACAAGTTCAGGCGATATTTTTGATTCTTCTAGAACTCCTTTAATTGCAATACTACCTAATTGACCTGCACTTAAAGAGGAAAGCAAGCCACTGAATGACCCGATTGGTGTTCTCTTGGCCGTGGTTATAACAACTTTCTTCATTTTTCCCTCCATTTAATTATATAATGCTGAATGAAAATTAAAGAATTATTTTCAAACTTTCATTTAGTAAGCAGTGATATTCTTTATTTTTTGTTCAATACAAGAGATGATAACTCAAATACCAGGTTTGCTGCTAGTAGGTTTTGGTTTATGTTGTTACGAGTTAGATTTGAGAGAGTTTCCAATTTTGTAGTAATATCATTTATATCAACATCCGGAAATTTTTGATCGAATTTTTCTATGGTGTCTATATGATCTTTATAGAAGAAAATTTTAAAGTTCAATCTGTGTTTCTGAATATCGTTTAGCCAACTTAATATCATTATAATTACGATATGAATATCTGTAGAGGCCTGAGCAGAAAGTAATGAATTCAATTCATCAAATGCAGAATTAAATTTTCTGCCAAAAGAAAAGCGAAGAATTGAAATAGTTTTTTCTTTAAGATTATGAAAATTGCTTTCAATTAATTTTAATGCTGATTGGACTGATCCCATAGCAAATGGTGCTACTTCCTCCGCATCCGATCTATCAATCTGGAACTTTTCTGTGAGTAATTCTACAATTACTTCAGCTGGTAGTGGATCAAATGAAATTTTCCAGCATCTTGAAATGATTGTTGGTCTTAATTTAGAAACAATTGATGTTGAAAGAATAAACACTACGTTATCAGGAGGTTCCTCTAGACTTTTAAGAAGCGCATTTTGAGCTTCATCATTCATTAAATGAGCATCGGATATAATAACAAATCTGAATCCTGTCTCGTCGTAATTTAAAGAGAGAAATTTCTTGATATCTCTTATGCTATTAATTTTTATTGAATTGGCTTTGGGAATTGAGATTCTGTGAAAAGAGTTTTTTGATTTTATTTCGAATTGTTCCCTGATCAGATCTATTTCGTCAGAGGTCAATTTTTCTGTAGGTGAGCTAGTATCTGTTTCGTTTTTTCCACGCGGAAGCGGAATAATAAATTTTACGTAAGGTTCCTGAAGTTGCTCAATTCCTCTTAAATTTTTTTCAGTTTCACCAATTTTAATTCTGGAATCTACTAAAGTTTTAGCGAACTGTATTGCAGCATTTTCTTTACCGACGCCTTGTGGCCCGGAAAATAATAACGCGTGTGGAATTGATTCGGACTGAAGAAAATTTGTAAGAATTTTTTTAATTCGTTCCTGGGCAGGTATTTGCTCTAAGAGTGAATTCATTCCCTGGGAGCTGATATACACCTATCAGAATTCATCTTCATTATAAAAGAAGTCCTCGTCGGATGGATAATCTGGCCAAATATCCTCAATTGATTCATAAGGTTCATCCGCATCCTCAAGTTCCTTTAAATTTTCAATAACCTCATAGGGCGCACCAATTCTGTCTGCATACTCAATTAATTCTTCTTTGGTTGCAGGCCATGGAGCGTCGTCTAGAAATGCAGCAAGTTCGACCGTCCAGATCATAAATTATTTTTCCGTTTGGGATTTATTTTGGCTCTCTAAATCAAAAAATGTCAAATCATCAAAGAAGAAGTTCGTCGGATCAATTGCAACTCCATTATGATGAATTTCATAATGTAAATGAGGACCGGACGATAAACCAGAGTTACCTGACTTGGCGATTACTTGTCCTCTTTTTACAATTTCGCCCCGTTTAACCATAGTTTTTGAAAGATGTGCATATATTGTTACATAACCAAAGCCGTGATCAATTTCTACTACTAAACCAAATCCGGCTTGTCTTTCAACTGCAATAACTTTCCCGTTTCCAGGGCAATGCACTTCAGTTCCGTAATTACAGTTTATATCAATACCGCGGTGAAATTTTTTCACACCAAGAATTGGATGTCTTCGCATTCCAAACCCATTAATAGAATAATTACCTATCGTTGGTTTTATTGCGGGAAGACTGGCATAAAGTTCTTCGTTACGCTGAAGTTTCTGAGCAATCTGTACTGATTGTTCCTTTTCAAAATTTACTACTTGTATCATTTCATCAACCGATGCCAACAAATTTCTAACTTCAACATCTTTAATATTCAGATTGGCAGAAAGAAATTCTTCACTACCGCCACTTCCGAGCATTTTCTCTTCGTCAGAGATCGGTTCTAAATTGGCAGCAACTCTCAACTCAGAATTCAACGAGGAAATATTATCAACCTCTTCAATTATATTTTGATATGATTCTGCCATCCTCTTTATTTCTTCTTTCAGTGCATTGTTCTCATTTTTCAAAGCAGAAATCTTATAGTTCGGATTAGCATCTACGCCCAAAAAATAATTTAATACTAAAAATACTGAAGTAAATAAGAGGGATAGAACAACTAATAGTGTAAAAAGTTTAAGTTTGAAATTTTTAATTTCAACATACTTAAGACTCGACTTCGAGAAATAGAATAATTTTTTCATACAACGGTGCGCAAAAATAAGGATAAAGGGTTATTGAATCAAGCCCGAACCTACACTATTCGAAATCATGCTCAAAATAGTCTGTAGCTCGCTGATTTTTCGTATTTTTGTCCATAATTCGCTCAGAAAGCTTCTTTTTAAATACTTCTGCTGCATTATATCCATAATGTTTAAGAAGATAATTGAGTGCAATTACTTCCGAAATTACGGTAATATTTTTCCCCGGAAGTATTGGCAATTTTATGTATGGAATTTCAGTTTCGGATATCTTCAAAGATCCTTCGTCCAGACCGGTTCTTGTGTAACTGGCTTTTTCATCCCAAACCTCTAATTCTACCAGTATTTCAAGTCTTTTTTGATATCTGATAGCTCTGATTCCAAAAATTCTTTCCACATCAATAATGCCAAGACCTCTGATTTCCATATTATGCTTTGCAATTTCGGTTCCGGAACCGATTAATATACCCTCTCCTTTTTTTGTTAAAATAATGACGTCGTCGGCGACAAGTCTGTGTCCCCTTTCAACCAGATCCAAAGCAACTTCACTCTTCCCTATTCCAGAATTACCAACGAAACAAATTCCGACTCCGTAAACATCAACAAAGGAACCATGAATTGTGATTCGCTGTGAAAACTGATCATCAAGAAAATCGCCAAGAAGGTAAACGACTTTGGTTGTATTGAAAGGAGATTTGAAAACCGGAACTCTTTTTTCTTTTGCTAATTTTAGAAGACTCGGTATTGGTTTATTATCGTTTGTAAGAATAATGCAGGGTACGTCAAATTTAAACAAATTACGCAATGAATTTTCCTGCTGCTTGGAAGATAATTTATCTAAATATCTTGCTTCAGTATTACCGAAAATTTGAACCCGGTTATAAGAAAATAAATCAACGAAACCAGCTAAGGCTAGTCCAGGTCGGTGTAAATTTTGATCAGAGATATCTCTCTTCAAATCAGGATTTTCAGAAACCAATTCCAGCTTTGCTATTTTCTTTGAATTATTGTAAAAAAATTCTACTGTGATGGAATCTTTTTTCGAAATAGATTTATCAGTTACTAATGTCATTTAGCCCTAACTTTTCTTTTCGATTTCAAGGTTTTTAACTGCCGCTGCAATTTATTGGACGCAGTTGTTACTGATTTTGCAAAATCATCAGTTTCTTCTGCAGCCACTAAGGTTTGTCCCGGTATGTGCAATGTAATTTCTGCTTTTTTAATACTATCGTGACTATTCTGAAAACTTAATATTACATCAGCACTTAGTATGCTGTCATAATATTTAAGTAAAGATTTTACTTCATCCTTAATATGATCTTTTAAAGTGTCTCTTGCCTTGAACTTTCGTGCCGTTATTGTAATGTTCATAACTAACTCCTAAGATTTTGGATGTGATTTTTTATATGATTGTTTTAGCCGTTCTATACTTACGTGAGTATAGATTTGAGTTGTTTTAAGATTTTCATGTCCGAGTATTTCCTTCACCGCTCTAAGATCTGCACCTTTATCCAACATATGTGTTGCAGAGCTGTGACGCAAAATATGCGGACTTTTCTTTCTAATATCTGTAACCTTGCTCAGGTATTTATTTACGATTCGATAAACATATTTTTCATATAGCTTTTTGCCGCTCTTATTTTTGAGGAAGGGATCTGAATAAACATCTATTTGGAATGAATCCAGATATTCCCTGAAATTTTTTCTTGATTCTTCACCAAATGGAACAATCCTTGTTTTTGAACCTTTGCCTAAAACCCGGATAGTTCCTTTATCCAAATCAACATCCACCGCTTTGAGGTTACAAACTTCAGATACACGGAGAGAACATCCATAAAGTAGTTCAAATATTACTTTCACCAACGCAGGATTTTCTTCCATCTCTTCTGCTAGTTCGAATGTCTTCAATATATTATCGACTGAAGTTATCTCAGGTAGTTTTTTCATAGTTCTGGGGTTTTTAACCTGCGAAACAGGATTTTGCTTTATTAAATCTTCCTTGAAAGCAAATGAAAATAATCCCCTCAGCGATGATAATTTTCTTACTATAGAAACCTTTTCAATTTTTCTTTCACTAAGATTCATTAGATATGTTTTGATAAATCTCTCATTGATAGAAGTGATTTCAGATTTATTATTATGAGTACAATAATTACTGAAATCAGCTAAATCCGATTTATACGATTTAATAGTATTTGCAGAGTATCGTCGAATATTCCTGAGATAAATAAGATATCCATCAACTATCTGATCAATTTTCATACACGAACTAATTGGGCTAAATGATTCTTATCATTTGTTTTAATTAAACAATAATGAGGAATTAATAAATATGAGGAAGTATTAAGGTATAAGTGCTGAATCGGTGGTTTTTCGGCTAAACTGAGTAATAATTTTTTAATCAACAGCAGACCTTTCATTACTTACCCCGCAATAAAGTAAAATAATATTTATTAATCAACTTATTTTCTTCCTTTTTCATTATTTTTTTGCTTGATGCATCCATATCATCAAAATTCAAGAGATGTAGCATCCCATGAATTATCAATCTAAAAATTTCTTTGTCATAAGTTACATTAAATTTCCTGGCATTTCTTTTTGCTTCATCTAATGAAATCAAAATCTCTCCATCAACGTCACTGGTAATTTTTGAGTAATTGAAGGTAATAATATCGGTATCGAAATCGTGTTTTAAATATTTTTTATTCACAACTCTAAGTTCTGGTGAACTAATAAAACTTATCGAAAGGAATAAAATATTTAGGTTAAATTCTTTTTTTAGATATTGTACAAGTCTATGTACATTTCTTTTTTGAATGGATGGATCATTAGAATAAATCTGAAGATTCTTTACCAATGTTACTCTAGTTTATATATTATTTACTATTAATGATTCCTGAGAAATTCTGGCGTACTCAATATATCTTTTTGAACTGGCTTCAAAGTCTATAATTTCTTCAGAAGTAAGATCGCGAATAATTCTTGCTGGAACTCCTGCAACTAATTTTCCAGATGGGACAACAAAATTCTGCTTTACAAGTGCACCGGCTGCAACTAATGATTTAGACTCAACCACAGCTCCATCAAGCACTATTGCTCCGATCCCAATCAAACATAAATCCTGAAGTGTACAGCCATGCAAGGAAACTGAATGCCCTATAGTTACTTTGTTTCCGATGTTAAGTGGGTATTTTCCATTTGTTACATGAAGCATCGAGCAATCTTGAATATTTGTACCCTCCCCTATTTTGATATAGTGGACATCGCCTCGTACAACTGAATTGTACCAAACACTTGAGGTGTCACCGATTTCAACATTTCCTATAATTTTAACCCCAGATGCTAGAAATACATCCTTTCCAATACTGGGGATGTAATCTTTGTAAGGAAATATTTTTACTTCGTCAATCAATTTTTGAACAAAGGTGGGTTCCATATTTTGTCGTTCCATTCAATTAATTCCAGAATTACATTGCCGATAATAACGTTTAATTTTGCTTTTATTGGAACAGAATATTCATCGTTACTGAACCAGCCTTGAAAGTTTCCCGTGAGACCATAAACACTTACAAAATCAGTATAGCCATCAAGATATAAACAATCAATTTCATAATTAACAGCTTCTATTGAAACCGGTTCAGGTTGTGAATTAAAATTTAATTTTGCACTTTCCTGTTTTTCGTTCACGAAACAAGGAACTGAAATCTCCTTGTCTTCACCAAAATTCATCCTGGTAAAATACAGAACTGAAAGTCCATCCTGCATCCGCTGATTAATTGCTGCTGTAGAATCAATCCATAGTTTACCATTATTGACTCTACCTTTTTTCATTTCAACTTTAGATTTACCGATAAAATTGTAATCAATAAATACAGTATCTTCTTCGAAAATCTTTGCAAAAAATTTTAGTGGATAAAGAGTGGAATCAATGTAACTTTCATAAACCTGATGAATGCTAACGAAAGGTACATCAGGATAAGAATCAATGAATGCAACTGTTTTGTAGACAGGTGTATTATTTATTTTTGTTTTTTCTACGACTCTAAATCTAACTTCACCAAGATTGAAAAAAGCATATTTCACAACATAAGTCAAATCTTCTCCAATATGCAATTGATCTGCAACTGATGAAATGATTTCTGGTTTGCTTTGTTCTGGTTGAGAATAAACATTAATACTTAATATCAGAATTATTGTCCATATGAAAAAGTTTTTCATTTAAGATTTGCAATTTCTTTTGCCTCATTAAATAAACCTAATGCTGTATCCACTTGGCTATCAGCGTTAATCATTACAGTATACCAACCATCGTTCTTCCAGTAATTGCGGGCAAGTTGAGCTTTAAGCCTAGTTTTGATGTAATCTTTATCAGTTGTGTACTCTTCCTTACTGAAAGTAACCTCTTTTGAACTTGCAAACTGAATGAATTTTTTCATATCGGATTCAGAAAACTCAAACTGATCATTGAACATAACAAGATCATCTCCGTAAACATTTACAATTGCATTACCATTACTCTCGATATAATTCAATATATACTGGTAGAAAACATTCTGTCGGAGAAGATTACTTGTGTAACTTGTTATTCTTTCATTCTGAACAATATAATCAGGAGTAATACCACCACCTCCATAAACTATTCTTCCACTATGCGTATGAAAGATTGGTTTTGAAGAATCTTCTTCAGCTTTGTGTTCAATGTTATTACCCTCAGTTATGCTTGTGTCATCGAGATTGGAATAATATTCTTCATATTTCTTTTTATCGGAATAGTCTCTCTGAATTGATCTGCCAGATGGAGTAAAATATTTAGAGATTGTAAGACGCAATGCTGAATTATCCGGCAGTGTAAATTGGCGTTGTACTAATCCTTTACCAAAAGATGTTTCACCAATAATCAAGCCTCTGTCCCAATCCTGGATTGCACCAGAAACGATTTCGCTTGCACTTGCAGAACCATGATTAATCATTACAATCAAAGGAGTATCTTCGAAAGCACTTGGCTTAGAAGCAAAGTATTCTTCATCTGTATCTTTTCTTCTGCCTTCAGTGTAAACGATTTTCTTCTTTCCATCGATAAATAAATCAGCCATTTCCACGGCCTGACTAAGGTAGCCACCAGGATTGCCACGAAGGTCCAGAATAAGTTGAGTCATCCCCTGATCTTTTAATTTAGTTAATGATTCATTCAATTCATCAAGCGTAGTTTCCGAAAATCTGGAAACACTAATGTAACCGATATTGTTTTTAAGCATCAAACTTGCATCAACTGAATAAATAGGGATTTTATCTCTTGTAATTATGTAATCAATTAATCCACTAACACCGGTTCTGCTTATTGATACAGTTACTGTTGAGCCGGCTTTGCCTCTAAGTTTCTCTCTAACGTCATCGTTTGTAATTCCTATACAATCTTCGTCTTCAATTTTCACTATTCTATCTCCCGGTAATATGCCAAGAGCTTCACTTGGACCACCGGTAATTGGTGAAACCACTGTGAGTGTATCGTTCACTATCTGAAATTCAATTCCAATTCCTTCAAAGTCTCCCCGGAACGATTCTTCAATCGCGATAAAATCTTCAGCTGAAATATAGAAGGAATGAGGATCGAGTTCTTCCGTTATACCTTTAATAGCGGCTTCTACAAGCTTTGGTGTATCAACTTCCTCAACATAATATCTCTGTGTGTAAGAGAGTACATCATTTAATTTCCGTACTCCGTCTCTAAGGTTATCGTCCGAAAATATTTTTTCAATTTGTACACCCAGCACAATTCCTATAGCTAGAATAATAATCAGTGTGGGTATTCTTATCATCTTGTTCATCTAATCTCCATTTTAATTTATCATTAAAATAAATTAAATATTTCACAAATAATATGAATCATTGTATCCCCGGTAAATAGAAGGGATAAAAGCTCAGACCTGAGACTTCATTTGCGGGAAGAAAATAACATCTCTGATGGATGATTGATTAGTTAGAAGCATAACCAAACGATCTATGCCAATTCCAAGTCCTGCCATTGGGGGCATTCCGTACTCCATTGAACGTAGAAAATCCTCATCCACCGGGTGTGCGTCATCATCGCCTGTTTCCCTCATTTTTACCTGCTCATCAAATCTATTCCTTTGATCGATAGGATCATTTAATTCTGAAAATGCATTACAAATTTCTTTGCCCGCAACGTATCCTTCGAACCGCTCGACAAGTCCTTCTTTATTTCGGTGTTTTTTTGCCAACGGTGAAAGAATTAATGGGTAATCAATTACAAAAGTAGGTTGAATCAATTCAGGTTCGACAAGCTGACTGAATATTTCATCTATTAATTTTGCTTTACCGAAAAGACCTTCAATTTCAATTCCCGATTTTTTTGCCACGGATCTTAAATCATCTTCACTAGCAGTGATTATGTCAATTCCAGTTTTGTCTTTAATTGCTTCAACGTAACTAATTCTTTTCCAGGGACGTTTAAAGTTGATTGTTTGCTTTTCATATTTAAATTCAAAATTGTTAAATACTTTCGTACAAACATTCTCGAATAATTCTTCAACAAGTTCCATCATCCAGTCGTAATCTTTGTAAGCAACGTAAAGCTCGAGCATTGTAAATTCAGGATTATGTGAGCGATCCATTCCTTCGTTTCTAAAATCTTTAGAAATTTCGTAAACTCCATCGAATCCACCAACAACTAATCTTTTAAGATAAAGCTCATCAGCGATCCTAAGAAATAATTTCATATCAAGTGCATTGTGATGAGTAACGAATGGTCTAGCTGCTGCACCACCATAAAGAGGCTGGAGTACGGGTGTTTCAACCTCAAGATAACCTTTGTTATCAAGAAAATATCTGATTGATGAGACAATCCTGGAACGTTTGACAAAGACATCTTTTACTTGTGGATTAACAACCAGATCGACATAACGGTGACGGTAGCGTAGCTCTTTATCAGCAAACTGATCAAACACAACTTTATTACCCTTTTCGTCTTCAACTTCTTTTGCAATTGGGAGCGGTCGTAGTGATTTAGCAAGGAGTTTTAGTGATTTAACATGAACGGAAGTTTCACCGGTTTTTGTTTTGAACACATATCCTTCAATACCAATAATATCCCCGATGTCCATTAATCGGAATGCGTCGTAGCTATCACCGATTTCATCTTTTTTAAGGTAGACTTGTATCCTTCCCTTTTGATCCATAATATGAGCGAATGATGCTTTACCCATTCTTCTTATGGCCATTATTCTGCCGGCAAGTTTTACAGTATTGTTCTCATATTTTTCAAAATTATTTTTAATTTCGTCTGAATAACTATCTGTATCAAATGAATATGCATACGTCTCGATTCCCTTTTCCTTTAGCTCATCTAATTCTTCATATCTTCTTTTAATTAGAACATTGATATCTGTTTGAGTATTTTCCAAAGTTCCTCCGATTAAATTCAGTTCGAATATTTTTTTCTGATAAATTGTAATTCCTGCTGTGTTAAACTTCTTGTTTTACCAACCGGTATATCAAGTCCAATACCTGCGTAACCAACTCGTTTTAATTCAACAACTGTGTAACCTAATTTGCCGAACATTCTTTTGACGAATCTGTTTCTTCCTTCTTCACAGCTAATGAAGAAAGTTTTTTTATCCTTTTGATTTTTGAATACAATTCCTAAAAATTTTCCCGGCCTACCGTCAAGTCTTACTCCTTCGAGCAATTTATGTTTATCAATTTCAGCCAGAGGTTGATCTATATTTACTTCGTATTCTCTCGGGACTTTATTTCCCGGATGAGTCAAAAGCTGTGAAAAATCTCCGTCATTTGTTAAAAATAAAAGTCCAGTGGTATCATAATCAAGTCTTCCGATCGGATAAACTCTTTCTTTTATTTTAATCAGGTCCAGTACTGTTGAACGATTTCTGTCATCAGAAACTGATGTAATATAACCCTTTGGTTTGTTTAGCATTAAATAAATGTTTTTCCTGGGTTTGATCTTTTCACCATCAAGAGTAACGATATCCTTTTCAGTATCTATTTTATGCCCAAGATCAATAATGATTTTATCGTTTACAGCAACTCTTCCCTGGGAAATGAATTCTTCGGATTTTCGCCTTGAGCTTATTCCGCACTCAGCAAGGAATTTATTGATCCGGATTATCGCCACCTGATTCTCCACCAACAGATTCTTCCAAATTTTCCTCAAGATCAGCCATCATTATTTTTCTTTTTTGCTCGATAAAATCTTCATCTTGCATTATTTCTTCAATCTCTCTCGGCTTAGGCAAATCTGAAAGATTATTCAATCCGAAATATTTTAAAAATTCATCTGTCGTTCCGTAAAGCAAAGGTCTTCCAACAGTTTCCGCACGACCTTTGATCGTAATAAGATTTTTCTCTAAAAGTGTGGTTAATATATAATCCGAATTGACACCACGTATTGACTCAAGTTCCGGCTTCGTAATCGGTTGTTTATAAGCAATTATTGAAAGAGTTTCGAGAGCAGCCTGGCTGAGTCTTCTTTTAGTTCTTTCCGATGAAAGGTAACCAACGTATTTTGCGAAAGCTTCAAGTGTTGCAAAGATATACCCGTTAGCAATTTTTATTATTTTGTACGCGCTTTCATTTTCGGAATATTTTTCATTTAGAAGATCAACCACACTATCAATATCCGCTTTACTCAGTTCAGCATCTTCACCGTCAATCGACTTAACAGCTCGTATAATTTCTTCAGCCGAAAGTGAATCATCTGAAGAGAAAATTAAAGCTTCAATTACTGATAAGTATGTATTATCCATTTTGTATATGTGTTATTATAAAATCGTTAAATGATGGTGTTGCCATAATTCCAATTTTGCCTACTTTAACTAGTTCCAACAATGCAACAAATGTAACAATAATTCGTATTTTTTCTTTTAGTGATTCGACCAACTGAAGAAAATGTAATTCTGGAAATTCTTTTAGCTTGTCTATTATAAATCCTATTTGTTCCTCGATTGATATGTTTAGTTTTTTTATTTGATGAAACGGTTCTTCCTTAATTTGTTCGATTGCGTATTTAAATGCTTTTGCAAGATCGTAAATTGAAACATTTTTTAATAGGATATCGTATTCGTTTGGAGCTTCTTTTATATCGGCTGAAAAATTGCCACGATATTTCCTCTTTCTTTGATTTGATTCAAAGTATGATAATTCCTCAGACATTTCTTTGTATCTCTTATATTCAAGTAAAGCTTTAACCAAATCTGCTCGCGGATCAATCTCTTCACCTTTCTCATCAATCTCTCTGGGTAAAAGCATTCTTACTTTAATGTGCATCAGTGTAGAAGCCATAAGAATAAAATCGCCTGCAACTTCAAGGTCAAGAATTTTTATAAGATTTACATATTCTAAGAATTCTTTAGTTAGTCTTGCGATTGGAATATCGTAAATGTTTAATTCATCCCTCTTAATGAAAAATAAAAGTAAATCCAAAGGTCCTTCAAATTGAGTTAGCTTTACCTTGTACATTTCAACCGAATTTCATACTTTTGTGAACATCCGACATTGTGGCTTCGGCAACTTCTTTACCTCGTGTCTCCCCATCCGCAAGAATATTAAGAACTTCACTCATATTTTGTTCGTAATATTTTCTTTTTTCAATGATTGGTTCAAGAAACAGAGATATTTTTTCTGAACATTTCAATTTACAATCAACACAACCAAGCGCACCGGAGCGACAATCAGCTTCAATTTGTAAAACTTCGTCAGGATTAAATTTTTTATGATAAGAAAATACCAAACAAACTTCAGGACGACCCGGATCGTTTCGTCTGATTTTTTTTGGATCGGTAACTGCTTTTCTCAATTTTGCTTTAACGGTTTCTGGTTCATCAGAGAGAAGAATTGTATTTCCAAGTGATTTACTCATCTTTGCTGCACCATCAAGCCCGGGTAATCGCGGAAATTTTGTAAGCAAAGGTTCCGGTTCAGGAAAAACTTCACCATATTGGTTGTTGAATTTCCTGGCTATCTCTCTTGTTATTTCAACGTGAGGAACCTGGTCTTCGCCAACAGGAACAGCATCACCTTTGTAAAGAAGAATATCTGCTGCCTGCAGTACCGGATAACCTAAATGTCCATAAATTATCTGCTCAATATGAAGCGCTCGGGCCTGATCTTTAACCGTTGGATTTCGTTCCAATCGATTTACAGTAATTAGCATACTGAAAATTAAATACAATTCCGTGTGTTCTTTAATCTGAGATTGTCTGAACATTGGACTTTTTTTCGGATCAATACCTGCAGCAAGCCAATCAATCAACATATCAATTGTGTCATCATAAATATTTGCAGTGTTCAAATCAGTTGTTAAAACATGATAATCGGCAATAAGGTGATAGCTTTCGTAAGTATCTTGCAGCTTTACCCAGTTTTCAAGTGCACCAACATAGTGTCCGAGATGTAATTTTCCTGTAGGACGCATGCCGCTGAGAATTCTTTTTTTCTTCATAAGGTATTGAAATAGTTGAAAATACTGTTCAAAGATAAGGATAATAGATGTTTTTTAGAATGATGAAAACAGCATCAGGAAAGATATAAATATGGCTTCCACTTTTCATCTATTCTACCAACAACGTTTTTTATAAACATTATGTGACTTGGTTTGAATGGTCTAACATGTAAAGAAAGTCCTGCTTCACCTGGAGTTCTGTCTCCTTTTTTATTATTACAATATGTGCAGGCACTAACAAGATTTTCCCACGATTCATCACCACCTCTTGCCTTTGGAATAATATGATCAATGGTTAGTGTTAAATCTCCTCGTCCGCAATACGCACATTTGTAACCATCTCTTCTAAGAATGTTCTTTCGAGTTAAAACCACTTTTTTATAAGGGACTCGTACGAAATGACAAAGTCTGATTATGCTTGGCCAGGGATAGCTTGAACGCATTGATCTGATAGCTTTACCGTCATCAGTTACCACCAATTCGGCTTTCCCCAGATACATAAGTATAATTGCCTTTTTAATATTGCAGATAGTTAGTGGTTCGTAGCTCTGATTTAATATGAGCACCTTTGCATTAAGTTTTCCATTAGTGCGTTTAGAGGGTTCGAAGTCCTATTCTCCTTTACTCTTCTTTAGATAAGAATTCAAGTATATTCTGAAAATAATTCTTAAAACAAAAATTATTATGGTTAGGATAAGCAACGGAATATATGCTTCTCTTGGAACTGTTTCTGTAAGAATCAGTATGAAAAAAACAGCTACGATTGCAATCGTTGAATAATTAAAAATTTTATAATACTTCGGAAACATATATTTCAGTTTATTAATTCAAAATAATGGTGAAAAACTAATAATATCAGTATTTAATAGCAATTGACTGAACTGGTGGGTATATCCGAAAAGAAGGAAATTAAATGTTGGAATTGTTCCTGAAGATTATGGCAACAGAGGTTACATAGTTATCCGAGTGGCTTATTGAAATTCTAAGTTGAGTGTTCTCGGAAAGAAAAGTTTTTAACTTTCCAGATGGTTTAATGGAAGGCATTCCGGAAGTATCATTTTGAATTTCAATATCCTTCCACCGCAGGCCCTCTTTCCATCCTGAGGCTAAAGCTTTGTATACGGCTTCCTTTGCTGCAAACCTTGCAGCATAATGTTGATATTTATTAAATTTTGAATCGCAGTAATTAATCTCTTCTTCAGTAAATACTTTTTCCAGAAATTTATTACCATAATTTTCAATACTTTTCTTAACCCGGGAAATTTCAATTATGTCTATCCCTAATCCAAGTACCATATAAATTAAACCAGTTTAAAAAATGTTAGCGTCAACTTTAAGTCCGTCAGTCTGAAGCTGTTCCAGAAATACATGACTTAATTCTTTAAGAAGCTGTATCGATTGAACAAGATTAATGTAAAGAGAATCATCATAGAGAATTTTACCAAGATTATTTCCGCCAGCTTTGGTTTCCATTGCAAGATAGTTTAGCGATGTAATAAGTGAATCAGACTTTTTGAGAACGGAATTTAGATTTGTAATAGAATTTTCTATGTTTTCACCATTCGCTTGAAGAAAATACTTTGTATCAGATGTGATCTGTTTTGTGTTCTCAGTAATTTCTTTAATGTTTTCCTGATTTTCTCTGAGGACGTTATCCATTTTAGCTGTCAGTCTGTTAAGATTTTCAACGCTTGTTCTCAACCCGTTAATGAATTTTTCATCATCAAGAAGTGAATTTATGCCTTTTAGAGTTTTAACAGATTCGTTGGCAATTATAGTAATCTTATCCTGTATATCACTAAAGAGAGAAATTACTCCTGCAATATCGGTAATGTAAAAACCACTTTGTAATTCAGAAAGATCTATATCTTCATTTGAACTTCCAGGATTGACTTCAATTTTTCTGCCTCCCATCAAATCTGTACTCTCGAGTGAAAACTGGGCATCCTTTTTTAATTGAATATCATTGTTAATGCTTAAAGTAACTATTACATCTGGACCCTGAATTACAAAATCTTTAACATGACCTTTTCGCACTCCGTTCACAGTTACATTATTACCAATTTCTAGACCCGATACGTTGCTGAATTTTACTTGAACCAAATTGTCGGACGATGAGAGACTAAAATTCTTCGCCCATCCTAAAACCCAAATAAAAACTATCAATCCAAGTAATACAGTAATACCTACTTTAATTTCTGTCGATCGTGGATTTCTCATTTTCTTCCTTTTTCAGTATCTGAGTTAATTTTGATAATTCTTCATCCGTAATAATGCTGTCTTTTATGATAACATCAAACTGAGCAAAAAATAAATCGTCATCCAAATTTACAATATCTCCCATCGATTCTATATTGTTTAAGTAATATTTCAATAAAATACCTACAGAATCTTTGTAAGAAGAGTTTTTTAAAAATTCAGCTTTGGTATCCCAATTTTCAGAAATTTGTTGTACTAAGTATTTTTTTCCGGGCTTAACAAACCAGTCATCTATTTTATACTGAATGATATATACAATGACAGCAACGATTATTGTTATAATTATGACCGATTTTATAAAACAATCTTTTTTCATTTGTAAACAAGGCTAACTCAATTTATCTATTTCAATTCTTTTGATACGTTTCTTTAAAACTTCTTTTACTGTCATTTTGTAATTATCGATTTTAAAAGAATAACCTTCTTTTGGTATATCTCCTGCTCTGTTGATAACAAGCCCAGCAACAGTATCGTAGTCTTCACTGGCTGGTATGAGCTTTTCCCCCATTATCTCATTAAGTTCATTTACCGATACTTTACCGAGCACACTTATTTTTTCAGGTGAAATTATTTTAATGGAATCTTCTTCAGGGTCGTGTTCATCCCAAATTTCGCCTATAATTTCCTCTATAATATCCTCAAGAGTTATTAAGCCGGAGGTACCTCCAAATTCGTCAACAACAATTGCCGAGTGCATCTTTTTTTGTTGAAACTCTTTTAACATTTCACTTATTTTTTTTCTTTCCGGAACGAATAATACATCACGGGTAATTTCAGCAAGAGTTAACTTTTTTGTAAAATCTTTTTTTTGAAGATATTGAAGTAAATCTTTTGCATGAACTATCCCAATAATTTTATCTAGATTTTCTTCGTAGACCGGAAATCTAGTGTAACCACTTTCGTTGATAATGCTAATTAGCTTATCACTGCTTATATCATGCGGAACAGCTACAATATCAACTCGTGGTGTCATAACCTCACCAACTAAAACAGATTTGAATTCAACGAAACTGGTTATAATTTCTTGTTCATCTTCCTCAAGTGTTCCGCGCTCATGTCCTAATTCAGCAAGATCTGAAATCTCCTTTTCCGTAATCGCCGTTTTTCTTTGATCAAATTTTAATTTTGAGAATGTTAAACGGATTAATTCAGTTATCATTTCAGAAACTGGATGTATGACTGTGGAAATAAGATACAAAGGCACGACAACTATTTTAATTGTAAGCTGTGGATATTTAGAAGCGAATATTTTAGGAAGTAACTCACAAAAAATCAAAACAACAATTGTAATAAGAATTATTTGAGCGGTGAGAATTAAATTTACTTCGATTTGATAAAACCCAGCTACCTCGAGTGCTAGTGAAACAGAAATAATTGATGCCCCAACATTTGCAATTGTGTTACCAACGAGAATTGTTATAAGTAATCTTCTCGGAAATGAAATCAGGTTTGTAACATAGCGTAAAATTAATTTTGACGAACTAAATGATTCGCTTAGATTTTTCTGTTTTATTGAAAAGAATGCAACTTCGGAACTTGAAAAAAAAGCTGAACAAACAAGAAAAGTTATGAGTAAAAGCAGTTGATATAACCAATCGATCTCCAAGTAAAATTAAATCCTCTCAACAGTTTTAAAATTTAGAATGGTAAATCGTCATTGTTTTCACTCACTGTCGGTTCAGCAGTCTGTGAATCATCTTCAGAAGTTGAATTATCTGATTGAGGTTCTAATGGTATCAATTTTTCTGAAATGACATCAGTCGAATATCTTTTAACGCCTTCTTTATCAGTATAATCTCTTTTGGATAATCTTCCTTCAACATAAAACTTCTTTCCTTTTTTCAAATTTTCTTTATAGTAATCAGAAAGATTAAATGAAACTATATTATGCCAGGTTGTCTCGCTAACCCAATCACCATTTTTTCCTTTGTAACGATAATCGGTGGCTATGCTGAAATTTGTTACTGACACATTATTTGTCGTAAACCTCGTTTCTGCGTCTCTTCCCAGACGACCTATGAGCATTATTCTATTTAAGGAAAAAGCCATTTATACCCTCCTGAATAAATTTATTATAGGAAATTTCTCAAAAAATAACCAAATAAAAGTAAAGATAAAACTAATTTGATAAGTATAAATGAAGAAATTCTAAAGTAATTATAAATAATTCACTATCTAATTGACACCATAAATTGGCTTATTTTCCTCCGATTGGACTAAGTTTACTAGCTGTCTCGAATATAGTGGAGACTTTCAAAAAGCGACAGTAAAATTTTCAAAAATAAGTCAAATATTTACCGAAATAAATATTTTATCAATCATTACAGGAATATTTTACCGATGGTTTATGGCATAACAACTGAAATTGGGTAAACATTATTTAAATAGAATCAAAAGGTTTAATTATAATGGGATCAGGACATCAATTACTTACACTAGCCGGTATGCTGCTTTTATCTTTTTTATTTTTATCTGTAAATAAAAACAATTCAGAGCGTGCAACCACACTCTATAAAACAGGCTCCATAATAGATGCAAACGGTGCAGCACAATCTATTATCGATGAAATTCAGTGTAAAGCATTTGATGAAAATACAATTAATAAATGTGTTTGGGGTGCTGATTCACTCACTACTCCTAATAATTTAGGACCAGACTATGGTGAAACTTTAAATACACAATTTGATGACGTTGATGACTATAATAATTATTCAACCGTTATAACCGTTGGCAATTTTGGAGATTTTAACATTCATACATCAGTCAAGTACATTATAAATATGAATCCAGCTATATCGAGCGGAACTCAAACTTATTCTAAGAAAATAGAAGTATCAATAACAAATTTTAGTTATCCGGATACTTTAAAATATTATCACGTAATTTCTTACTAGGAGGAAATAATATGTCAGATTGGTTAGACTTAGTAGGCTCTATGGTTATCGGGAGCATAATAATACTTATGGTTATAAATCTAAATATGTCGGTAAATACTGCAGCCACACAGAATTTATATTCAAATGTGACTCAGAGACAAGTTGTTTCATCAGTTGAGGTAATTGAACACGATATTTATAAAATTGGGTATAGGATTAATGGGGGTGTTGTTACAATGGCTGATTCTAATGAGATTAAGTTCTACACAGATATTAATAATGATGGATTGAAGGATGAAATTAAATATTATCTAGCTGAAACTTCATCGATGAATGGAACATACAACCCGAATGATAGAATTCTGTGGAGAGAATTAAACGATGAAAACTCACTAACACCGTTTATTGTTACTGAGTTAAACTTCTCATACTATGATTCACTTGGTCAAGTGATAGACTATTCTTCATTAGGTGATCAGTCATTTAGAGATAAAATTAAGACAGTAAAAGTAATTGTTGGGACTGAGACGGGTGAATTGATTAATGGTGAATATGAAACCATTAAATGGGAAAAAATAATTAGACCAAAAAACATATAAAAAAGGATAAATAATGTCAAGATTTATTATAATACTGATACTTAGTGCTGTTGCATCTTATGGAATAATTAGTTTTACCCAGAACCAAAATGTTACAAGCGCCACAGAAAATGCTGTAGAAAACTATTCTTCAACTAAAGTGCGGAATATTGCAAATAGCACAATTCAAATGTTAATGTCTAAAGTGTCTGATGAAATAAATTGGAGAGCTGGTTCGTCCGTTACGCAAAATATGTTAGAGGGGTATGTTAAATACACTGTTACTGATGAAAATATGGACGGAGAAGACCTGATTAAATTCTATGTAAAGGCTACATACAATGGTGATGAAAAAGAAATTACAGCTTATGCTAAACCACTGGATCCTCATCCTACTGGGGTTTTAGCCCCAGCTGCAATTTCAGCGAATAACAACATACTATCACTCGGTAATATAACCGTGGACGGTAGAGATCATACTAAAACTGGTCTGGTGATTCCTGGAGAAGGTACTTACGGGATTTGGACTACAAAAACTTTTACTAATAGTGGTGCTTCAAAAATTGGTGGGACAAACACGAGTAAGATAGATTTTGTTCCTTCAACGACACCGAATCCAAGCATTATCGCTCAGAACCAAAGCTGGCCAGGTGGTACACCTCCTACAACTCCAGAACAAGTATTGAAGAATCTTCCATTCACTATATCACTAAAAGAATACGCAAAAAGTGGTGATTGGGGAAGTCAGTTTGTTACTGATCCAACTCAATTGACTTATCCGCTTCAGGGAGTAACTTATGTAGAACCTAATGGTGGAGAATGGAATCCTGCTAATATTCAAGGAAGCGGAATACTTATTGTACATAATGATCAGGTTAATGCAATAATTAAAAATACTTCGAATAATTTCACGGGGATTGTAATTGCTGATGACATAGTGCATTTACAGAGCAATATTATAGGTGCGGTAATATCCTTGACTCAGAATCCAAGCGAAGGAAATACGATAGGTCTTTCTAACGCTAAAATTCTTTATTCTAAAGAGGCTTTAGAGGGCGTTTTAATGACTGTTAGACCTAGAAATTTTGGGTTTGCCTCCAACAGATTAGTTATCAGACACTGGTATGAATAGAAAATAATAAAAATATAATTTTAAATACTCTAAATGCTGTGAGGGAATTGCAGAGTAAAGGTTAAGTCAGAACTGGCTTAACCTTTTTTTTTATTTTTTAGATTCAATTGTAACGATCCAGGCATCATTAAACTCCACGTCTTTTTGTATTTCTTCACGAAATCTTAAAGCTGATTCCTTATCCTGAAAAGGTGGATAAATCCAGACAACATATAGATTTTTAATTGCCTTGTACTCAACTTTAATTTCCTTATTCAATTTGTTCCAGCTTTTATCAGCAAATTCTTTAGCTCTGTCAAAACTTGAAAAGGCACCAATCTGAATTACATAAACATCAGCAACTTCTGGGGCAGGAGATTCAAACTTAAAAATATCCTCGGGAGGTATTTCATCAAAAACATAAACTGTATCTGTTTCTTGGTTAGTCTCTCTTTGAGTTTCTTCCGATGAAGAGCAAGAGATGAGAAAGCTCATTATTGGTAAAAAAGACAAAAAGATAATTTTGCTCGTTGTCATAAATAAAACAGGGATGGTTGCCCATCCCTTATTTTTTCTCATTCGTTAAAATAGAATATTATCAAGTGCACCCTGCGGTATATCCGGTATTCCATATTTGCCCATTGGCATGTTATCTTCGAATATAAGGCTGCCTGGTATAGTTGAAACATCAATCTGAGGAATAGTTGCTCCATACTTCGAATTAATCGCCTGAATAAATTCGTTCGCAATTATACCATATCCCTGGCTTGTTGGATGAATCCCATCAAGACTGAAAGTATTTCCAGAAATATAATCTGTAGTAAATAAAACCCCATTTATCTCTATGCCACCTTGACTTAGCGCAGAAAATAAATTATCCCAGTCGATAACATAGTAGTTGAATTGTACAGCAAGTCCAGAAATAATTTGATTGTATCCGTCTCTCAATGCTATATATGCAGCTATTTCATTTGGGTCAAGTACTAAACCATTAGGGAATGGATTTTCAGGAGTTAAACCAAATGGATATGCAGTGTTGACTCCTGGAGGAACGGGTATACCATTTTCAGAATAATATTGACCGGTCATATCTCCCAATAATCCAGCTGCTGAAGATGCAGTTAATGTAACAAGAACATTTCCACTGATTAAATCAGCGGATGTTGCTATAGCGATACCTGGCGCTCCAGTAGTTTGATAAACTAATCCCTGTGCACCTGGGATACCTTGAATCCCAACTCCAACTTGTGGACCGACTGTATTAAAATAAGGAGTGAGAAGGGCATCTGGCAAAGAACCAATAATAATTTCTGCACCTGTTGCGTGTAAAGCAGTTAACATCTGCGTGTATTGGGCTTGGAATACTCCAGGGTCTGTTGGTGGAAATAAACCACCTCTTGTTGCAAATGCTAGAATATCATTATTCCCGATCCAAAGTGTAATCAATGTTGGCTGCAGTGCAATTGCCTGTTGAAGTTGTGTTCCATTTCCTCTTAATACTACATCAAAAAGAGGATTCGGAGATCCGAAATTTGCAGTATAACACGTGCTAGCACTTGTTGCATTTATTACATCATATAGAAATGCACCTTTAACTCCAAGATTATTATAGGGTGCAGGATACAACAAGTTTGTTGGCGCACCTGTGTTTGGATTTGTATAGATAACCGGAACGGGATTACCATTAACGATATTAAATTTTTCGATTTCCAATCTTCCACCGGTACCGGGGTCACTAAAAGTGGCTTGGGCGTATTTTATTCCAACCTGTTTTGCAATTATGTTTCCAAAAGAATATTCCTGACCTGCATCATAGACCGATGACGATTGTTCACCCATTGTTAAGCTGTTGCCTATCGAAACAAATCTTGAAAAATTAGCTGATCCAAGATTTATTGATGGCGCTGTTAAATCGTTGTAATCTTCACATCCAATTATTGATAAAGCAATAAAAGTGAGAAGACTAATAGATACTATTATTTTTTTCATTTTCACTTTCTCCTTCTATTGCAAATAATAATTTAAACTTATCGATAATACATTGGCCGAAGAGTTATAAGTGCCATTAAAAGGCGAATTGCCGGTTGTGTAAATCTCTTGAGAATCTGTTACGGTCAATTGCGAACCTCTGATAAACAAATATGAACCACTTATACCAAAGTTCTTATCAAACTTAGCCTCGGCACCAATACTGAAACCTAATCTATCAGTATCGGGCAAACTCGGGTTAACATATTCAGGTTCAAAAGGCATCTGATCATAGTAAATCCCACCAAGTAATGCGAATTGATCAGAAATATTATATTGGGCTCCAAATCTAATTATGTAAGTATCTTTATATAAACGTGGACTCGCTAGATCTTCAGACGACTCATCAACAAAGTTAACGTTTAATGAATCGTAGCTAGACCATCCAATCCACTGAAAATCTGCACTCAGCATTAACTGTGGAATAACCTGAACAGCAATACCTCCAACAATATTCATAGGAGTAGTGAGCTCTGCTGTAATGTCACCATTTGGTAAAGCACCAATTTCCTGTAACTGATCTGCACCGGTTGTCGTAGCTGTACCTTCAAAATCATAATTAACCTCACTCCTGAATGAAGCACCAATTGAAAGTATCTCTATTGGTTTATACATAATACCAACTGTGTATCCGAAAGCTGTATAATCATTACCTTCAAGTTCAGCATAAGCATCGCCTTCGAAAGGAGCCTGAGAACTATTTCTTCCAATAGTTACATCTGCAAAACTATAAACAAAGCTTGCTCCAATTGAAAGGTTGTCTGATATTTTATATGCAGCAGTAAGTGGGACCCAAAATGTAGTAAGCTTAGTTTTTACTGCAAGATATCTTCCTATCCATCCCGAACTCCATTCTGTTCCTAACCCAAAAGGAGTTGTTATCCCAATTCCAATAGAAAATGAATTATTGATGGAATGAGTTATAAAAAAATGACTGGGAAAGAAAATATCACTTTTCATATAACTTTTATCTATAGCAGGTGTAACTCCTCTAAATTGTGCATTGGGTGCTATCAGAGCAGTTCCCAACATAAAGTTAGTTCCACTAAGCTGAGTCATACCGGCATTATTCCAGTAAATAGAGGATGCATCATTAGCGATTGCTGTAAATGCTCCACCAAGACCCATGGCTCTTGCACCATGTTCATTTATCTGGAATCCACCACCCATAATGATACCGGGAAAAGTTCCAAGAATCAGCAGGACTATGTAAAGAAATTTTTTCAAGTGAATCCCTCCGTATGAATTAATGAATTATGTTAGTTAGAAATATTTAGGCAATTGAAAAAAGTGCTGTACCTTTTTCCACTGCTGAACCCTCAGTAACAAAAATTTTTTCAATTATCCCGGAAGCGGGAGCTTTCAAATCATTTTCCATTTTCATTGCTTCTAAAATAATAATGGATTCACCTTGTTCAACTTGTTCGCCTGGATTTTTTCTTATTTTTAATATCAATCCCGGCATTGGTGCCTTTACGTCTGTATGATGTGATTGATGACAGGAAGCACTTTCCAAAAGCTTATAAGCTTTTTCCTGTAAAGCTGTGCGAACAACAGTTTCGTAATAATATCCGTTAACAATTACATTGAACAAATCACCATTTAATCTTTCGGCAGTTAGTTCAAATATTTTATTGTCGAGCTTAAGTAAAAAATTATTACTACTTAGTTCAATTATTTCATAATTGATTTTTTGCTCATCGAAATTTAATTCATTTTCATCAATAATTTGCACATCAAACTTTGAAGAATTAACACTTACTACGAAATCATTCATACATCTGTTCCTGCCAAAAGTTATTCGTTTTTTCTTCTGATTTATTTTTATTGTTCAATGCAAACTTTGACTTAAGTAAAGCTGCGAGTACTGCTGCCACTTTTTCCGACTCAGCTTTTTTCTGTTTATCATCAATTTTATCGATAGTACTCATAAACTCTTCGTTCAGAAAATTTATATTAAAATTACCTGAACGGAATGAAGGATGATCAACTATAATTTTCAAGAAAGATATATTGGAAATTAACCCACCAACAACATACTCGGAAAGAGATCGAAGCATTCGATTAATGACTGACTGCCTATCCCCTGCCCAACAAACAAGTTTTGAAATCAAAGGATCGTAGTGAACAGTGATTTTTGAACCACTTTCAAATCCTGAATCGACTCTGACACCAGGACCAGAAGGTTGAGAGTAAGATATAATTTCTCCGGTAGTTGGAAGAAAATTATTAAATGGGTCTTCAGCATAAATACGGCACTCTAATGCGTGACCATTAATTTTAAGTTGATCTTGTTTGAATGAAAGCTTGTTACCCAATGCTACAGATATTTGTTCTTTAACCAGATCTGTTCCCGTGATAAATTCAGTGACCGGATGTTCAACCTGCAACCTTGTATTCATTTCAAGAAAATAAAAATTCCTCTTGGAATCCATAAGAAATTCAACCGTCCCAGCGTTAAAATATTTACAAGCACGAGCTGCATCTATCGCTGAAGAGGTTATTTTTTTCCGTGTAGTATCATCCACAAAAGAAGAAGGTGCTTCTTCAATTATTTTCTGATGTCTTCTTTGAATTGAACATTCTCTTTCAAAGAGATGCACATAATTTCCATACTTATCACCAAAGATCTGAACTTCAATATGCCGGGGATTTTCAATGAATTTTTCGATATAAATATTATCATTCGCAAAAGCTTTTAGTGCTTCTCTCTTTGTTGCTTCAAAGGCTGATTCAAATTCTTTTTCGGAAGAAATTTTTCTCATTCCCTTTCCTCCCCCGCCAGCAGCTGCTTTAAGTAAAACCGGGAATCCAATTTCTTTTGAAATCCTTAATCCATTCTCTACTGATTCAATCAGCTCGGTAGTCCCAGGCACAATTGGAACATTATTTTTTACCATCAATTTTCTTGCAGAAGTTTTACTTCCCATCAGTGCTACCGAATCAGATGATGGACCGATAAACGTTATATTGTTTAACTCAAGTTCCTTTATAAAATCAAAATTTTCAGAAAAGAATCCATAACCGGGATGAATTGCGTCAGCTTTGATTTCTTTTGCAAGATTAATGATTTTTTGCTTATTAAGATATGACTCAGATGCTGCTGAATTTCCAATGTAGTAACTTTCATCTGCTAATCTGGAATGGATTGAAGTTTTGTCAGCATCGGAATAAATTGCTGCTGATGTTACACCAAGCTCCCGGCAAGCCCTGATAATTCTTACAGCAATCTCTCCCCTGTTTGTAATTAAGATTTTATTAAACAATTGTGCCCTATACAAATTCGACTATGGTTATTCCTTCGCCTCCAAATTCAATGGGTGCAAAATAATAATTCTTTACCTTTTCATGCTTATCTAAAATTTCTTTTACAACTCTTTTCAGTGCTCCGGTACCTTTACCGTGTAATATCTCAACCCTTCCCTGGCCTGTCATATACGAATCATCGATAAATTTCAGTATCTCAAAATCGGCTTCGTCTGGTTTCTGTCCCCGGATATCCAGTCGATATTGGTTAACAGGCGGAGTAAAATTTCGGATGTGTTCTACAGGTTTATCTGGTTCTTTTGATTCAACGACGACTAATTCGGTCATATCAACCTGCATCTTAATTGAACCCGATTCAATTAATGCTTTTCTTTTCTCCTGATCTATTAGAACTACATTGCCAGAGGTTGTTGTATTTTTTATTTTTACAAAACTCCCAATATCAATATCAAAGTTTTTTGATTCTGAAACGACTTCAGGGCTATAGAGTTTTCCTGTCTGTTCTTTTAAATCCGAGATTATATTTTTTGCTTCTTTTATTATTTCTCTCTTGGCACCTGATTCACGTATCTGCTTAATAACATTTTCAACTTTTTTATTTACATCCTTTAAGTAATCATCCGCGTCCAATTTAGCTTTACGGAGTATTTCCTTTTTCTCTTTTTCTAGTCTTTCAACATTAGTTTTATACAAATTCGATAATCCTGCAAAGCGGGAATTTTCAATCTCCAACTGCTTTAATTTTTCTTCCAATTTATTAGATTTTGATTCAAGCTCTGAAATAAAATTTTCAAGTTTAAATTTATTACCATCCATATAACCGGATGCTATATTAATTAGCTCAGCATCGATACCACTTCGTTTTGCTATTTCAAAAGCGTAACTTGAGCCGGCAACACCAAGCTTGAACTTATATGTTGGTTGTAGTTTTTTATGATCAAATTCCATAGCAGCGTTAATAAATCCTTCTTCATTATTTGCAATAATTTTTAGACTACCGTGATGAGTTGATGCGAATACGAGTGCGTGTATATCCCGAAGCTTTAACAGCACTGCAGATGCAAGAGCGGAACCCTCGATCGGATCAGTTCCGGTTCCAATCTCATCCAAAAGCACCAACGAATTTTCATCTGCAAGGTTCAAAATGGTTTTAAGATTGTTTAAATGGGAACTAAAAGTCGAAAGATCATCTTCGATAGATTGCTCATCACCAATGTCAATTAAAATATTTTTAAAAATGTGAAAATTGGAATCGGGGTTTACAGGAATATGTATTCCCGATTGCAGCAGCAGTGAAAGCAAACCAATTGTTTTTAAAACGACTGTTTTACCTCCAGCATTTGGCCCCGTGATGACAACTATTTTCTGACCTTCAAGTTTAAAGTTAAGTGGAATAGCTTTATCCCGACCAGACTTTTTCAGTAAAACAGGATGTCGGGCATCACTAATAAAAAAGGGATGTTTATCATTTATTGACGGGAACGATCCTATTATTTCTATTGAATATTTAGCTCTTGCAAAAAGTGAATCAAGATATGAAATTGATGATAGAGAGGTTTTTAGATTTTCGTTCGAATTCCCAATTAATTTAGTAAGTTCTTTTAATAATCTGTCAATTTCTCTTTTCTCTGCAAAACTTAGCGTAACAATTTCATTGTTTAGTTCAAGAGTTTGTTCCGGTTCAATATAAACTGTCTGACCAGTTGCCGATTCAGAATGAATAAAGCCTCTGAGATGTCTTTTATGTTCAGCCTTGACCGGGATAACCATTCTTCCATCACGCAGAGTAAGATAATCTTCCCTTACAATTCCATCGGAATCCAGTGACTTCATTATACTGTTTATTGATTTAACAAGCGATGACTGCTTTTCACGTACCTGTTTTCTTATCTCAGCAAGTTTTTGGCTGGCTTTTTCTTTAATCTCACCTGTTTCATCTATAACTTTTTCAATGTGGTGTTCAAATAGTTTATCAACAAACAATGAATCAAGCATTGGGGAAAGAGCTGGTGCAGAATCGATATTCTGTTTTAAAAATTGGTACGTATTGCGGGAAATTATGGCCAATTTTAAAACATCAAGTATTTTTTTTGAATTTAGAATTACTCCTTCGATTTTACTTTGAGATAAAGTTTCGTGCAACTCAGGAATATAATCCAGCGGTGGCGGGATATTGCGGATTAATATTTCTTTTGCCTGACTTACTGATATTCCTTCACGCTTGATTAATTCGGGATCAACTGAAGGAAATAGACTTAGAATATTTTTTTTACCGTTTTCGGTATGCGCATAATTGCTGATTGATTTAAGAACCTTCTGATATTCAAGTTTTTCAAGAACTAAGTTATCAATCATTGAGCTGCATCTTTTCCGTTTATATAATCCTCAATCAATTTTCTTGGTTGTGGGGTGTATTGGCTTAAATAATTTATAGTTAGTGGGATCACTTCATAACTGAATTTGTAAAAAAGTGATTTCTCACGTGTTTCTTTATCCGGCTGGTTGAACACGTTCACAATTATGAAAATTGCACTAAGAAAATATAAAATCTGTATAGAACCAACTATTCCACCAACAATTTGATTAATTAGATTGTTGACTTTATCAAATGGATGGATCACTCGTTTTAAAAACATAAATATCGCTAGTATAGAAAAGAAAATTATTACACCACCAATAATTTCGGCAAGATAATATTCTATCCCAAACAGGCTTTCAATAAGTACGCCTAATTTTCCGGCAAAGAAGACAGCGGCAATTACTGCAATAATAAAACCAATCAGCCCCACCAGTTTTCTTATGAAACCATCTTTAAAGCCGAGAATAAATCCAACTATAACTGAAATAATAATTAGAGCATCAAGTAGAATCACTTTTTATCCAGCACCTTTTCAACTGCTTCCTTTACTGCTTTTCCATCAGCTTTACCTTTCAACTCTTTAATCGCAACAGGCATCAGTTTGGTAAAGTCTGAAATACTGTTTGCATCGACCTGATTTGCGAGCTGCTTAACCTTTTCGATAATCTCATCCATAGTTAATTGCTCAGGCAAATAAGAAAGAATTATATTAAGTTCAGCCTCTTCAACCGAAGCAAGATCTTTTCTGTCGGCTTTTAGATATTCTTCTATTGCTTCTTTTCTCTTTTTTGCTGCTGAACTTAGAAGTTTTATTTCCTCTTCCTCATTAAACTTTTTACCTAAACCACTTTTTTCGAATTCAAGTATTAGTGCTCGTATCGACCTTATCGTCTGAAGTCTGACACTGTCACCTGATTTCATTGCATCCTTTAAATCATTATTAATTTTTTCAGAAAGATTCATTTTACCCTCTATAATAAAAAAAGCAGGCTATTTAAAAATAAGCCTGCTTAATTAAATACAATTTAAAAATATTTAAATTTTGATATTTGCTGAATAATTTATTCTTAAGCAATACGCTTTTCTAAGTTCCTGCTGAATATCTGTCACAAATCCCATATCCGTTGTTTTATCAATTCGGAGAGAAACGATAACATTAGGTAATTCCTGTCTTTTAGCATACATAATATTCTGGATTTCGTCCAGTTTCACCAGGCTATCATTTATTTGAACGCGTCCATCTTTCCCTACCCAGATGTAGGAAATTAATCTTTTATTTTCAATTTTCTCTATGGCTTCAGCTTCTGGCAACGTATAGTTAACGAGAACTTCCACTTCTCTTAAAGTTGTTGTAACCATAAAAAACAAAAGCAGCATGAATATAATATCAGGCATTGATGCTGTAGGAATATCTTGTTTTGTACTGGCTCTTTTCTTCTCAAATGTCATTATTTACTTCCTTTACTTTACTTTTTCCGGTTCTGCTATGGAAATAATAATTGGTACTGCATCTTTAATTTCATCCTGTTGTTCTTCTTCTAGATCGTTAAATTTTTTTCCGTATTTTGCATTTGCATATTCGTCTCGTACCTCAAAATAAGCTTCTTTTATCTGGTCTAAAGCTTGAATGTAAGAGTTATAAACAGTTTTTCTATCTGTCTTAAGTGAAACAATTAATTTCTTGTTTTTTGGCAACTCAATCTTTGAAGTGATCCTGGGTTTTAAAGTTGCTTTTATTTGGAATAATGAGATCGGCTCGCCACCCAAGAGTACATCCCCGTTTTCATTAATTAAAATTGCCGCCATTCTGTCGGGTGGAACTTCTACAATAACGTCTTCTTCTACTATTTCTGGTAATGTCATACCAATTCCTGAATCAACATCAATAACCGTTGCAACCAGAAAGAAAATAAGAAGTAGAAAAGCTATATCAGCCATTGAAGAAGTTGGTATGGATACTTCAGGTGTTTTTTTCTTTTTTATCATCTTATTGGTTTAATATTTATCCGAAAATCTTTTATTTATTTTTTCTTGCTTTAAGTTCGTACAAGGCATCTATTAATTCGATTGATGCTTCTTCCATATCACCAACAAGTCTATCTATTCTTGAAATAAGATAGTTATAGAAAACCTGAAGGATCATCGCCACAACCAAACCGAATAGAGTGGTCAACAACGCAACCGCAATACCATCGGCAACAATTGCAGGAGAAATCTGTGCGGCTTCTTTAATTGCATCAAAAGCTGAGATCATACCTTGAACTGTTCCTGTAAATCCAAGCATAGGAGCAATAGAAATAAATAGAGAAATCCAGATCATTCCTCTTTCCAGGAAACCCATTTCAATTCCACCATATGCAATTATAGCCTTTTCAGCAGCTTCCAAACCTTCATCGGCTCTTAAAAGTCCTGCATGAAATACAGAAGCAACAGGACCTCTCGTGTTAGAGCAAACTTCTTTTGCCTGTTCAATTCCGCCATCATCCAAAGCTCTCTTAACCTGAATAATGAATTTTTTTGTATTTGTTTTTGATCTTGTTAAAGTCCACAGTCTTTCAAAACAGAATGCGAGACCAAGAATTAAACATATTAAAATTGGCCACATGAAACCACCACCGGCTTCGAACTTTGTGGTTAACCAGTTAAGTACACCAGTATCGTTTGTCGCCTGAGCAATGGTGTTAAATGAGCTAGCTATGACACCTGATAAATCCATAAAGAGTTTCCTCCTGAAAGTTGAATGATTGTTATCAAGGAATGAATTTTTCCAATTAATTTATAATTATTAGTAGGACTACAATAATCATTTCGTTTAAGAAAGTCAACAAATTAGTTTGCCAAAATCGGTATTTTTTAATCACTATCGAACCTGTGTTTGAGCTCGAAAATATTTCCTGACAACATATTATAATTTTGAAAAATTGAATGAATAAATTTGCCAATTTCCTCAGGCTTCATCCATTTTGAAAAATCAGATTCAGACATCCATTCCCTATTTGGCGGAGTATCGATTATAAATGGAGCTATGGCATTTGCACTTAACTTTATTTCATTACCCTCTTTCGCGACTGTGCTTACGAAGTGTATCAATGCTGCCTTAGACATTCCATAAACACCTTTTTCCAATTCGGCGTCTATTCCAGTGTATGCAGCAGTGAAACAAATCGAACCAGAATTGCACTCCTTAACCAGCAACGAAAAATATTTAGCGAGCAGAAAATTTGTTTTCAGATTCATATTAATCATACGATCAAAATTACCGATCTCGGTCTCCCAAATTTTTTTTCCACCAGTAAATCCACCAATAGTACTGAATAAGAAATAGACTGAATCTTTTTCGGTTTTAATTTTACTAAAAGCATCCCTCACATTTTCTTCTTCTGAAAGATCCTTTACACCCACACGATGGATATTATTATAAGATCCTTCTTTATGTTTAAAATCAAATAAGTAAAATTCGTCATAATCCTGTTTCAGCAATAAATCCGAAGTCCCTTTTCCCAAGGCCCCACTACTTCCAAAAATTAATAATACTTTCTTCATTCACCATTCCTCATTATTTCAAATTTTGCAATCACCGGAAAATGATCGCTGTAGCCGCCAAGATACCTTCTACCACCATAAGTTGGAAATGGCGCCCCTTCGTATTTTCCAGACTTTGTAACGATGAAGTCTGGTTTATACACCTCAAATGAATTACAGATGTAATGAATATATTCACCTTTGATTATTAATCCTGAAACAATTATTTGATCAAGCATGTTCCAGGTATCTTTATATTTATAACTTCCAAGACCATTTTCAAATGCTTCATATGAAAGATTGAAAAGTTCACGTTCAGGTTTAAATTCAATTTCTGTTGGAATAGAATCACATTTTATCGGCATTGCATTTAAAGTCTGCAGAACTGAAATATTTACTGGTTCATCATTAAAATCGCCAATAATAAAAATATTTGCTTGCTCATTAAAAGAAAATATTCTATCAATTGCTTCACTTAGAGTTTGTGCTGCAGCGATTCTGTTAGGTTCTGATTCCATTTGTCCACCGCTGCGAGATGGCCAGTGATTTACAAATACAGTTATTTCCTTTTTATTACCTGTCAAAAGATTTACCCCAAATATTAAACGCGTTGGCCAACCGTCAAATAAATGAACAGTATCTGCCTGTATGTTTAATAATTCAAATTCAGATGACTTAAAAATTAACCCGTTATCAATTCCTCTTTTGTCAGGTGATTCAATATAAGCAATCTCATAATTCAAATCGGATAAATACTTAGACACCATCAACTCAAACACTTCCTGATTTTCAACTTCACATACACCAAGAATATCTGGACCATTACCATTGTTCATCATTCTTATGATTCTTGATAGATTAAACATCTTCTTGTCGAGTCTATCGACCGTCCATTCTCTTTCTCCATCGGGCAAAAATTGTTCGTCATTAACTTCCAGATCATCCGTAGCATCAAAAAGATTTTCTAGATTCCAGAATGCTAAATAAAGTGTATCATTCGATTGGGCTGTGCAATTAATCCAAAGAAGTATTACAAGAAGATTTGTTATTAATATTTTTATCATGATAAAATGTTAAATATTTTATACAAATTTAACGATGTAAAATCATTCAATAAAATTTAAATTACACCAAATAACCAGAATAAACCGGCAGAAATAATTGCAATACTTATTGCGTATGGCAGTTGAGTTCTAACATGATCAATGTGATCGCAGGCAGATGCCATCGAGGAAACAATTGTTGTATCTGAAATTGGCGAGCAATGGTCACCAAAAACACTTCCGCTTAAAACTGAAGCAAGTGCAAGTGGAATTGATGCATCTGAGAAAACAGAAGTTGGGATAGCGATGGGTATCATAATAGCAAAAGTACCCCAGCTTGTTCCTGTTGAAAATGATATTAATGCAGAGGTGATGAAAAGTATGGGTGCAATCAAAGACGGATGTAAAATATCTTTTGATAAGGACGCTACATAGATTCCCGTGCCAAGAATTCTACACGTTTCACCAATTGAAAATGCAAGGACCATAAGAATGGCAAGTGGTACTAATCCTGAAATACCCTTTAGTGTATAATCCATTACTTCCTTTAAAGTTAATATCCCGCGAACCAATGAAATTAATCCTGCAACTGTTATTGCCGACATTACAGACCAAAGTACAGATGTTGAGCCAGAGCCAGCAGTAATATTGCCGTCACCAGTAATCATTAAACTGACCGGCATCATTACTATCATAACAGCAATTGGAATAATCATGTTTGTTGATCTATGCACTATGCCCTTTTTTGGTTTTAATGAAGCGACTTCATCAGTTATCATTGGGACAGCACCATCCGAAATTGTTTTTCCTGTTTTCTCGGATCTGTTCTCTGCTTTTCGCATAGTCCCAAAATCCTTGAAAGTAAACGCAATAAATCCAGCGAACAGAATAGATAGTATTGCATAAAAATTTAATGGGATTGTACTGAGAAAAAGTGAAACGGGATCGTTTATTCCAGCAAATGCAGATTCTTTTTCAATTAAAGAAATAACGTAAGCACCCCATGCATTTAACGGAATAAGTATGCATATTGGTGATGAGGTTGTATCACAAATGTAAGCAAGCTTTTCTCTTGAGATTTTGAATTTCTCAAATATCGGATGAAAAATTGTTCCGGTTACAAGACATGAGATAGATGATTCAACAAAAATCACGCACCCTACTAAGAAGGAAAGAATTGTTGCTCGTCGTCTGCTTATAACGATATTTCTTTTTTGAATAAAATCTACAAAACCCTGCACTCCACCGTTTGCCTGAGTTAAAGAAATTAACGCACCTACAAGTGCGCAAAATATAATTACACGTGTATTTCCCGGATCATCGAAAACATTAACTATTGACTGAATGGAAAGTTCAAATCCTATCAGAATATTTCCTCCTGATATAATTATCCACCCGGCAACAATCCCCAAAAATAACGAGATGAAAACCTGTCGTGTTTTAATTGCCAGTATGATTGCAAATAGTGGAGGAACTACAGAGAGCCAACCATATTCCATTAGCTCTTCCATTCAACAGTTGCCTGGAAAACAGTTTTATTTGTTGTCAGATTCTTTGCTTCAACATAATGTGTAGGCTGATTTTCTTTTTCCATTCCCTTGCTCAATTGAATTTCGTCACCAAATTTTGATTCAGCTGTGAATGATACGACCAGAAACGAAATCGAATGATTGCTATGATAATCTTTATTAAAACAATCTAGCATCATTTCAATATACTTGGCATTATTAGCGTGCTGATTTAAATCAATATCAGAATACCTTATCATTGTTTTGTAAATCACTTTAATACTATAAGAAGAATTAATTTTTTCCGGAAGATCTGCAAGGGCATCTTTAGACGAATGCATTGTAATCTCAGGAAAAATTTGAGTGAGAATTTTTGGTCTGTGAGTTTTTGAATCAAGCAGCAACCAGGCTGAAGTTCCACGACAAATTATTTCATCGTTTGAATCGAGTAAAAGATAATCCCTTATTGAATAAAGTTTGTGTTGTTTCTTCCCCCAACTTTGAATCTTTACCTCTTCCATAAATTTTGGATATCGAATAAATTCAAACTTTGCCCAGGATAAAACCCAGATCAGTCCTTTTGGGACAAAGTTCGTGTAACCAAAATTCAATCGTTCGGCATCATTCGAGGCTGCATCCTGAAAATAGTCGATAATTGCACTTACTTTAATTCGGTCATTCGCATCAACTTCAAAAGCCCTTACTTTGAAGCTGCTCTCCCAGATTGGATTCATATGTTAATTTGAAGAAATAAGATTAATATTTAATGAAATTAAAAATAAACTTAATTAATCTTTGGAAGGTAGTAAAATAGAAATTGTAATCTATTTAACCTTAAATAGAACAAATTATCTATTTTTCAGAATGATTCGTTTGCAGTTCTGGTAAAAGACGTTTTAAATAACGGAAGCTTATAAGTTTTTTTTCCTTTTCATACCATAACCTTAAAAACATACTTCGGAAACTTGATCGAAGTGTTAGTACAGGAGATTTCTGAAAGTCGGGATTCTCTTTGTAACATTTTTCAAGAAGGTAATTTGGAATTTTAGGACTCAGGTGATGGATATGATGAAAACCTATATTTCCTGTAAACCATTGTAAAACTTTCGGCAGTTTGTAATAAGAACTTCCGCGCATTGCAGCAGATGTATAATCCCAGCCTTTAGATTCACTCCAGTAAGTATCTTCAAACTGGTGCTGCACATAAAATAACCAGGTTCCTGTAGTTGAGGAGATAAAAGTTATAGGTAGTTGTATCATTAAATAGTTTTGCCATCCAATTAGCCATATCAATGCTGTTACTATTAATGCAATTACGATACTAGTAATATAAACACTTGGTTGGAACTTTTTAAAATCTTTAGTATCAGAAATTGGTAACCTATAAAGTACTACAAACAAAATAACAGGAATAATTACAAACAAAATAAATGGGTTGCGGTAAAGCCGATATTTTAATCTTCCCCATTTGGATTGGCTTAAATATTCTTCCACAGTCATAGTGTAAATGTCCCCTATTCCTCTCTGATCAAGTTTACCAGCACTGGCATGGTGAATAGCATGATTTTTTCGCCAATAATGATACGGAGTAAAAGAAATAATACTACCAGCCATTCCCCAAAAATCATTTGCTCGTTTCGATTTGAAAAAAGAACCGTGACCACAATCGTGCTGAATAATAAAAATTCTTACCACAAAACCCGCAGCCGGAAATGCCAATAGAAGTGTCAGCCAATAACTTACATCAACACTAAGAAACATTAAATACCAAATAATTAAGAAAGGAATAAATGAATTACATAATTGCCAGATGCTTTTTCGATTTGGTGCGTTTTGATATTTTTTAACCAGACTTTCCCAGGAAGGTAATTTAGATACGGTTTCTTTTGTTGATATCATTATATAGTGTTTAATATTTCTTAATGTTTGAAGATTAAAGATAGTGATAAAACCATGAGCATAAAATGGCGAATTGAGTTTTACCTTAAGTAGTCCCTTGCAACCTTTTCTTTAAGTCAGGTGAAATGTGGTCAAGTAGATTTGGATTAACATACACAGGCATTAAATGAACACTCAAGTAGTTTTTCCTTTCGCTCCACCAGAGTAAATATCTCTTTTATTATCTTCACTATATCCTGCATTTAGGTTAAATGCAACATCCTTGTCTGAACTTAACTTTAAATGTTTTTTAAAAGGCTTGAAAATATTCTTTAGAGAATTGAAAATTACCACAAAGTTACCCTGATTTTTATTCTTCATCGATATAACTCCATTTTAAGATTTAAACTTAATCATCTATTGTTTATTTTCAATTAACCAATTCTTAATAAAAAATAATTCTATGAAAAATAAAACATTTGTAATTGTAGATGCTATGGCTATGGCTTATCGAGCTTACTTTGCATTTATAAACCGTCCCCTTTCAAACAGCAATGGTGAACCAACTTCTGCCGTTTATGGATTTGTAAATCAACTTTTAAAAGTGCTTGAGGATCATAAACCTGATTACATAGCTGTTGCTTCTGACTCTAAGGAGAAAACCTTCCGCCACAAAATGTACAAAGAATATAAAGCCACACGCGAGGAAATGCCGGAGGATATGATTCCACAGATCGGAAGAATAAAAGAGATCGTTGAATTATTGAACATTCCGCTTTACATAAAACCTGGATTTGAAGCTGATGATATTATTGGAACCGCTGTTGTTATTGCTGAGAAAAACGGGATGAACTCTTATGCAGTAACTCCTGATAAAGATTACATGCAACTGGTTACAAATAAAACCATTGTTGCACGTCCTGGTCGTGGTTCTGATAATGTAGTTTTTTATGACGTAAAAAAAGTAAAAGAAGAGTATGGTTTTGAGCCTAAACAAATGATCGATTACCTGGCTTTAATTGGAGACAGTTCGGACAATATTCCGGGTGTAAAAGGCATTGGACCAAAAACTGCCCTACCTCTTATTCAACAGTTTGGTTCAATTGAAAACATTTATAAAAATATTGACAAAGTTGATAAATCTGGAACGAAGAAGAAACTTGAGGAACATAAGGAGAATGCTTTTCTCTCAAAAGAACTTGCAACGATAAACTGTCAGGTTCCAATTGAGTTTAATTTCGAGAAAGCAATATTTTCAAAACCAGATTTTGATAAATTGCGCGACCTGTTTATTGAGCTTGAGTTTAAGAATTTGTTTACAAGACTATTAAAGTTATACGATGGCAATGGTACGCAAAAAGAAATTGTTGATGAGGAACTTTCTTACTCAAATCAGTTTGATAAATCCAAATCAAAATATGAACTCATCACTACAAAGAAGGATGCTGAAAAGCTTGTTCATAAGTTGAGTAAAAAAGATTTAGTGGTTTTTGACACTGAAACTGATTCTTTGGATCCTTTTGAGTTGAATATTCTCGGTGCATCATTTTCAACTAAAGCAGGTGAAGGATATTTTATTGCAATTGATCCGGGAAGTAAAATATTTTCTGATGGAAAGAAAAGACTACCTGTCGACGAATTCAAAAAAATATTTAAACCATTATTTGAAAATAAGAAAATAAAAAAAGTCTGCCAGAATGGTAAGTATGATATCTCAGTTATGCGCGGATTGGGAATTAAAGTAGAGAACTTCTATTTCGATACCATGGTTGCAAGCTATATTGTCGATCCTGACCAAAAGCATGGAATGGATGGTCTTTCTGAAAAATATTTAAATTATCGTCCTATTCCACTTTCCGACCTCATTGGTGAGAAAAAAGATGCATCCAAGATTTATGATGCTGAACTTGAGAAACTTTCCGATTATGCAGCAGAAGATGCTGATATCACATTCCAGCTTTACGAAATCCTTAACAAAGAAATAAAAAAGGAAAAACTGGAGAAAGTTGCTTTCGAAGTTGATTTCCCACTTGTCCCAGTCCTTGAAGATATGGAACACGAAGGAGTTAAAATCGATAAATCAGCTTTAGATAGTTTTAGTAAAGAGTTAAAAAAACTCATTACCGGTTACACAAATAAAATTCACAAAATTGCAGGGGAAGAGTTCAACATAAGTTCACCAAAGCAATTACAAGTTATTCTTTTCGAAAAACTTGGATTAGCTTCCGGCCGAAAAACAAAAACGGGGTTCTCAACAGACGCAAGAGCATTAGAAAATCTAAGAGGTGAACATAAAATAATTAATATAATCCTCGATTACCGGCAGGCTACTAAATTAAAATCAACTTATGCCGATTCTTTACCAAATTTAATTAACTCAAAAACAGGAAGAGTCCACACAGATTTTAACCAGGTAGTGGCCGCAACTGGAAGACTTTCAAGTATGAATCCGAATCTTCAAAATATTCCGATCCGTACAGACATGGGAAAGGAAATTCGCAAAGCATTTGTACCAAGAGATAAAAACTTTGTTCTTCTTAGTGCCGATTATAGTCAGATTGAACTAAGGTTGCTTGCTGCAATCTGCAAAGATCAGGCATTGATGAAAGCATTCAAAAATGGTGAGGACATTCATCGAAGTACGGCAGCATTGGTATTTATGGTTGATCCGAAAGATGTTACACCTGATATGAGGAGAAAAGCAAAAGAAGTTAATTTCGGGATACTTTACGGCATTGGACCTTTTGGATTGAAAACGAGACTCGGTATTCCCCAATCACATGCAAAAGAAATTATTGAAACTTACTTCGACACATTTAAAAAAGTAAAAAATTATATGAATGATTCTGTTAAGAAAGCACAGGAAAACGGATACTCTGAGACATTATCGGGTAGAAGAAGATTTCTTAAAAATATTAATAGCAACAATAGAGTTGTAAGACAGTTTGAAGAGAGAGTTGCTATCAATATGCCAATACAAGGAACTGCAGCCGACATGATAAAACTGGCTATGATAAAAATTCACAGGGAACTGGAGAAACAAAATGCTAAAACGAAAATGGTGTTGCAGGTTCACGATGAACTTCTATTTGATGCACATAAAGATGAAGTTGATGAATTTCGACCGATGATAAAGGAGATAATGGAGACGGCAATGCCTGTGGATGTTCCTATCACAGTTGACACAGGTGTCGGAGATAACTGGCTAGATGCACATTAATTTATTTAATCCATATCATTAATTTTAGATATTTTGTCTTAGGATAAGTACTTTTGTAATAAATAATTTGTCATATTAAAATAGTTGGTATTAGCCTTTCCAAAGGTTTAATGTTTAAATAATGATAGTTGAACCTCAATCAATCAATAAAATTCTTTGTATTAAACCAAGAGGTATTGGGGATATAATTCTTTCCACAATTGTTCTGGAAAATTTAAAGGAAGTGTTCCCCCACACTGAAATACATTATCTAACCGAAACATTTGCGAGTCGTGCCGTTGAAAACAATCCACATGTTTCAAAGATCTTAACCTTCGAAAAGAAGGATTCAATCTTTTCAATTATTCCAAAGATTAGAAAAGAAAAGTATGACATTATCTTTGATTTTTGGTCTAATCCGAAAACAGCACAAATTACATTTTTCTCAGGCGCCAAATACAGAATAGGATACGAAAAACGCGGCAGGAAGTATGCCTATAACTACAGGGGTGAGAATGGAACAATGGGTAAACACGCTGCGGAAGATAATCTTGTTCTGCTTAGCGCGCTGGAAATACCTGTCAATTCAAAGAAAATAATATTTCAGACTACTGCTGAAGAAAAAGATTTTGCGAAAGATTTTTTAGAGAAGATTAATCATCAGTTTGAATTAAGTTTAATTGGAATTGTGCCTTCCGGTGGTTGGGAATCTAAAAGGTGTGATGTTTCGAAATGGATAGAGATATGTAACGAGATTAAGAAGAGTTACAATGTAAAATTTTTAATACTATGGGGACCGGGAGATGAAAAGGATGCAAAAGAAATTCAGGCGGGGTTGAATCCGAATCCAGCAATTATTCCTGAATGTAAATTTGGAGAACTTTCTGCATTGATTGAAAAATGTGATTTAATAATCGCAAATGATTCAGGACCAATGCACGCTGCAGCTGCACTTGGCAAACCTGCACTCGGTATTTTTGGTCCAACTGATCCTGAAGCTCACCGACCTTTTACTGAAAATTCCTCTTTCGTGATTCATTCAGAATTAGACTGTATTATGTGCACTAAACTGGTTTGCCCATACAATCACGAATGTATGCTGGAGTTGCCAAATGAAAAAGTTATGACTGAATTTGATAAGCTGGTAAAATTTATCAAGCGGAATTAGTTTGACGAAATTTAGAATATGCTTGGATAAAAAAGTCCTCTAACTTTCCTGAGTATGTTGTAAGTGAATATTCTTCAATAAAAGATTTCCTTGCAAATTCTCCATATACTTTAGCAATAGTCGAATTATCCGCTATTTTAAGAATACAATCCTTCAGCTCTTCAGGATTAGAAATATTAAAAAGTAATCCATTCTTTTCGTGCTCGATGAACTCATCATTTCCTGGAATATTTGAAGCAATAATTGGAAGTCCCGATGCTGCTGCTTCCAATAATGCAAGTGAAAATCCTTCCGATCTTGAGGGTAAAAGAAAAATATCCATTGCTTTGTAGTATTCATAGATGTTATCCACAAAGCCTGGCATTATTGTTTTTTCTTTAACTATACCGAATGAAGAAGCATATTCAAAAACTTCTTTTTGGTTTTCCTTAGGAATACCGATGATGAGCAAAACAAATCTTTCATCCAATTTTGAAAACGTATCGAATAAAATATCAAATCCCTTTCGCTCCTTGTGGAACCAGCTGGAAATTCCCAAAACTATTTTATTATCAACTTTGAACTGATCACGAATCTTTCCACCTGATATATTTGAAATATTATCGGGTATTTCTGTTGTATTATGAATAACGTTGACTTTATTCTTTTTAATTCCTTCCTTTATCAAACTATCAGCAACACCTTGACTGCACGCTATCATAAAATCAAAATATTTATTGTAAATAAATGCACCAATAAACGGTGTACTCAGCGAAACATTCTGTCTGTAAGCAACGCTAATAATTTCCTTTTTTATTTTTGATTTTAACTTCATAACCACTTTTCTGTCTTGCGAATGATAAGCCACAACAAAATCTAATTTATCTTCACCTAATTTTTTATTGACTTCTTTTACAAGACTTGAAGTCTTTTGTCTACTTTCAATTTCAGTGATTGGAATACCTTTTTCCAATGCTCTTTTTTTAGTTAATGAATCTTTTGAAACGAATAATTTTACATTATGTCCTTTTTCTATCAATGCAGAAGAGCTAAGAATCGCCATCTTTGCACTTCCTGCATAACCATCACCAAAACTGAATTGTAGAATATTGTATCTCATACGGAATTTTAGTTTCTGATAATCAGAATAATTATGTTTAATTTTGTATTGAAATTGTTAACTAAGCTATTTCAAAATTACAAATAAAAAGAATGATGGTTTAAATATGCCTCAAGAAATTCCATCTTGTAAAAGATTTTCAGGTTATAAACCCTGTTTTCCAGATCATAACTGTTGGGAAGATGGTTGTAAAGAAAATATTCCTGTTGGAACTAAAATTCTCATCATTAATCTTGATGCAATGGGTGATGTTTTAATGACAACTGCACAGCTTCCCGGACTTAAAAGAAAATTCCCAGAATCAACAATTTATTGGGTAACTCACAAGAATGCTGCTCCGCTCCTATTCAATAATCCTTTGGTTGACCATGTTTACATATTTGATTCCGCTTCTATTCTAATTCTTCAACAGTTGAAATTTGATTACATTTTGAATGTAGATAAGTCAATGCAATCGTGTGCTTTATTAAATAGCTTGGTTAGCGAAAACAAATTGGGATTTGGATTAAATCAGGATGAAAAAATCATCCCGGTCAATAAGGGAGCATATTATAACTTTCGGCTTGGAATGGATGATAATTTCAAGTTTAAAATAAATCAAAGAACAGGACAGGATTATTTAGCGGAAACATTTGAACTCGATTATAAAAGAGATGAGTATATCTTCGAATTTACTGAAGAAGAAAAATTATTTATAGAAAAATATAAAAAGAAAGTTGGCATTCGTAAAAATGATAAAGTTATTGGATTCAATACCGGCTGCTCCGAACTATATCCAAATAAAAAGATGACTATTGAGCAGCATATTTTTTTAATAAAACAACTTCTTAAAAAGAAATACAAAGTAGTTTTATTAGGTGGACCTGAAGATACACAACGAAATAAGGAAATATATTCTCAGTTCAAAGGTAAGATAATCAACACTCCAACTACTGAAGGATTAAGACGAGGTATTTGCTACGAAAGTGTTCCAGACTTGATAGTTACAGGTGATTCTCTTGGAATGCATATAGCTATAGCATTAAGGAAATATGTGATTGTATGGTTTGGAGTAAGCTGCTGGACTGAAATTGAACTTTATAATCGGGGTATAAAAATATTTCAGGAAGATTTGTTCTGTTCTCCCTGCTGGAAGAAACAATGTCCTTATGACCTTGAATGTATTAAGATGATTGATCTGGATAGAATTGCATTTGAGATTAATAACTATTTCAAAAAGTAATATAATAGTTTTATCTATTTCAATTATGTTAGCTTACAATCCATTTGAAAATTCTGGAAATAGTTCTAAACCTTTATTGCTTGATGGAGGTATTGGTAGTTATCTCCAACAGAAGGGATTTGAAACAGACAACACACTTTGGACTACGAAAATTAATCAATCAGATCCTGAAGCAATCATTAAAATTCACAAAGAATATATTGAATCGGGAGCAGATATAGTTACTACAAATACATTCCGAACTAATCCTTCATCACTTAATAAATCAGGTTTAAGTTATTCTTCATCCTATGTCACACAAGCTGTTAACCTGGCTAAACAAGCAGTTAACGATGCGAAAATTTTTATCGCTGGCTCAAATGCACCTGCCGAAGATTGTTATCAAATAAAGCGAACTCTTAGCAATAAAGAGTTACAGATGAATCATTATAAGCATATTGATTTACTGATAGATAATGGTGTTGACTTCGTATTAAATGAAACTCAAAGTCATTTAGATGAGATTAAGATAATTTGTGATCACTGTGATAAGCATGGAGTAGCTTATGTGATTAGTCTCTATCTTGATGAGACTTTGCATTTATTATCAGGTGAGAAACTTGAATCGGTCTTCTCATTGCTGGCAGATAGCAGCACACTCGCGATTGGGATCAATTGTATTTCTCCGATATTATTTTCTAAAGTTATTGGGAGCATAGGCATGCCAGATCGATGGGGTTACTATTTAAATTGTGGAAGTGGTCAGCCAGTCGATAAGGTAATTGAATGTGGAATACAACCTGATGAATACATTGATACTGTTATAAAGTCAGTTGAATTTACACCTTCTTTCATCGGCTCTTGCTGTGGATCTAGTCCTGCACATACTAAAAAAATAAGAGAGTATTTGGATGGAAAAGTTAATAGTTGAGTCCCCTGCCAAAATAAATCTCGGCTTGAATGTAATCAAGAAACGAGAAGATGTCTATCACAATCTCGAAACTGTCTTCCTGCCAATATTGTTATCGGACAAGATCACATTTAGTAAATCTGATAATTTAAAAATCGAAACTAATTCCGATATCCTTAATAGATTGAGTAATAATTTAGTTCTTAAAGCAATTCAACTGCTCGAGGAAAAAACTAACCAACAGATTTTCTTGGATATTTATATTGATAAAATAATCCCAATAGGTGGTGGATTAGGTGGAGGAAGTTCGAATGCAGCAATTACTTTGAAGACTGTCAATAAAATGCTCGAACTGAGATTAAAATTAGAAGATTTATCTCCGCTAGCTTTGGATCTTGGCTCCGATGTTCCTTATTTCTTAAATCCAGTTGTTGCATTTGCTGAGTCGCGAGGAGAAATTCTGCATCCGTTGAATATTGAACTGCCATACCCAATTTTAATTGTAAACCCGGGTATAAAGATTGACACAGCATGGGCCTTTAAGAAAATTATGCCTGCAAAACCAAAGAATAGTTTAAGAAATATCTTGAATACCAACTTAACGGATTTAGATTATTTGAAGGAATTTGTTACAAATGATTT